>Ga0209278_1000028_pt1 | contig 330266 bp, 305 predicted proteins | sample JI81BgreenDNA_FD_187504 | JGI IMG/M metagenome (GOLD analysis project Ga0209278, IMG submission 187504) | Wastewater effluent complex algal communities from Wisconsin, to seasonally profile nutrient transformation and Carbon sequestration -... | ecosystem: Engineered > WWTP > Effluent > Algae... | reverse complement strand
CTACTGGCGCTCCGTTTAAAGTATCGTTAGCCGTTAATGCTGGAGTATCACCTCCTGTTAAGCCATTGATTGGTGCTGTAGTTTCTGTTACCGCATCTATTGCTGGTGCGCTAACTACTACAGTACTAGTTACTGTATCACAGTTTGATGGGTTGTTTACCTCACAGATTTGGTAGGTTACATCGTAATTACCCGCTGGGGTATTTGGGGCGATAGTTACTGTACCGTCAGGGTTTAAAGTCAAGCCTACTGGAACTGTTACTCCTGTTAAGCTTACCTCACCTGGGTTAGTACCAATAACTACTGGCGCTCCGTTTAAAGTATCGTTAGCCGTTAATGCTGGAGTATCGCCTCCTGTTAAGCCGTTGATTGGTGCTGTAGTTTCTGTTACCGCATCTATTGCTGGTGCGCTAACTACTACAGTACTAGTTACTGTATCACAGTTTGATGGGTTGTTTACCTCACAGATTTGGTAGGTTACATCGTAATTACCCGCTGGGGTATTTGGGGCGATAGTTACTGTACCGTCAGGGTTTAAAGTCAAGCCTGCTGGAACTGTTACTCCTGTTAAGCTCACCTCACCTGGGTTAGTACCAATAACTACTGGCGCTCCGTTTAAAGTATCGTTAGCCGTTAATGATGGAGTATCACCTCCTGTTAATCCGTTGATTGGTGCTGTAGTTTCTGTTACCGCATCTAAAATATTAACTGGTACTGGCGTACTTGTTGAAGAATTGTTGCCTAGGGTTGGATCTGTAGTTGTTGAACTTATTGTTGCTGTGTTGGCATAGTCGCCTGTAACGTTCACCGTCACTACAACTGCTAATGTAGCTGTTGCGCCGTTAGCCAATGTGCCTATTGTCCACAAGCCTGTTGCTTGGTTATAAGCACCAAGACCATTATCCGATACATAGGTATAACCTGTTGGTAACTGCTCGGTAACCGATACGTCTGTCGCATCGCTTGGTCCGTTGTTGGTTACTGTGAGGGTAAAGGTTAGGTTATCTCCAACCAGTGGCGTTGCTGTACTAGCTACTTTGGTAATAGCCAAATCAGAAGATGCGTCAATTGTAAGTATTGCAGCGTCTGAAATAATTGGACAAACTAATTCAGCATGAGTAACAACAACTCTATACAGATAATTATTTTGACTTAATACAACATTATTAACTGTAAGTGTCGAAGAAGTCGCACTTGGAACATCTGCCCAAGTAGAACCTCCATTGGTACTCACTTGCCACTGATAAACCAAATTTGCATTCGTATTTGTGGCTGGCGGAATAGTATAATTTGGTGTTCCAGATGTAAAAGTAGTTGTAGTAATACCTGTTGCTGATACTGAAAAAGTTGCATTTGAACCTTCATTTATTGTTGTATCGATTGGTTGAGTAGTAATAGTTACTTGAGTTGCAGAGGCAGCATTAGTGTACGTTCCAATGTATGATGCTGTGGTAACCTGACCATTAGTATTTACAGTTGGTGTTCCTGTACCATAAACACCACCATCACCACCATCAGCAGTTGAAGAATTGTAATATTCATTAGCATCTGAACAACCATCGTTGTCGCTGTCTAAGTCGTAACGGTTTGGAATACCATCTCTATCTGTATCGCAATCAATTAAAGATTCGCTAATGGATGTTGCTCCAAATATAGGTTGATTGTAACTTGATACAACTTCCCAAGCAAATGGTGAAGGATTTATTCTAATAATATTTCCCGGTGGATTACTACCGCCATCAAAACCTATACTTGACATTGCAAACAATTGATTGCCATTGGCTTTTGCTAAACCAAATGACTGTCGCTGTAATGGACCAAGTACGATATGTGAAACATAATTATAATTAGCATCAAATGTAACTTCATAAATTAATGGGTTAGTAGGATTGATAGCAGTGTCAAACCACAACACATACATTTTATTGCCAATTACAATGAAATCACCATTGGCAAACCCAGAACCAAAGTTGTTCCATGTAGTAACTGCATTCGTGGTAAGATTTATACGTCTCACAGTAGATCCAAACCCTCCTACCAATAAGGTTCCGTCAGGTAGAAATGATAATGCACTACCCTGAAGTCCTAGCCCAGTAATAACATTTGTGGCTGTACAAGTGCTGGTATTTATCATTACAAGATTACTGTTGGTTCCTGGAGTTATTCCATATAAAACCCCTGAACTGTTCATAGCAATATCTCCTAAACTTGCAATTGCCGCATTAGAACATAGCTGCGTACTCACACCAGTAAGTGTATTGTAAACAAATACTTGACCGCTTTGCGTATTACCAATAATCTCAGGACTGAATGTAACAGCGCATTCTACATTGTCTGCCACGCCATCGTTATCTTTATCTAAGTCACAAACATCTGCTACTCCATCAGTATCGGCATCAACATTTGTGGCCGTTGGCAAACAAGGATCAAGTACAGATAAAGTTCCCGCATCGGAAATAGTTGGACATGCTCTGGTGGTATGCGCTACAACGGCTCTGAACTGGTTTCCATTTTCAGCTAAGGTTAATCCACTTATTGTAAGCGATGCTGTAGTGGCATTGCTGTATTGACCTCCATTTGAAATGTTTGACCAAGTTGAACCACCATTAGTACTCAATTGCCATTGATATGTAACACCTGCATTTGCATTTGTTGCTGGCGGAATAGTAAAATTAGGTGTTCCACTGCTAAAAGTAGTAGTAGTTGTTCCAGTAGCAGAAACTGTAAAAGTAGTGGACGCACCAAGGTAAGCTGTATTATTAAAAGGTTGCACACCAATAGTAACTCGGGTCGCCGTAGTTGCTGTTGAATACGTTCCTATGTAGGATGCTGTCGTAACTTGACCATTGGCATTTACAGTAGGTACTCCTGTGCCATAAACACCACCATCACCACCATCCGCAGTTGATGAATTATAGTATTCATTGGTATCTGAGCAACCGTCATTGTCGCTGTCAAGGTCTAATCGATTGGGTATACCGTCACCGTCAGTATCACATTCGCGAAGACCAAATAATGAATAAAAAATAGCATCACCAGATCCTGTATTCGCACTGGTTAGTGTGATCGTGGATACAAGTGCTGTGCCTGCTCCTTTCAAAAAAATATATTGATCGTTATTTGTGCTAACCAAATTGATAGTACCTGTAGCACTATTGAAATTCATATTCGTATTAGCAGGGTTATACGGTATTGATCTAAAATTCACTGGGGCTTCCCCGTTTACCAAAAACGTATAGACCAAGTTTGGACTACCACTTGAAATAGAGGCATCTACATCGCCAATCAAAAAGGCAATTTCTGAAGCCGGAACAGCGGGACTGAAAGTGTATGTCAAACTATGGGACGAAGTGGTTTGCCTTGTAATCCTTTGTTGTCCACCATTTTGGTTGGTCCAATAGACGTTTTGCCCATCATTAAATTGGTCAGTAGCATCAGAATTAGCAAATGAAGTCCTACTAACTGTCAAAGTGGAAGCGGTATTACCCAACCAAGTTCCATTTGAATTTTGAGCCCTAAATCCAATACAATCTTCCTCCAAATCTAAAACCCCATCATTGTCATTATCTAAGTCATCAATATCTGGAATTCCATCTCCATCAGAGTCTAGTAATACATTTACAGTAATAACTGCTTGGTTTGAGGTAGCTGGAACCGAATTTCCATCAATTGTATAATTATCTTGTATGGTGTAAGGTAAAGTTGCGACACCAATAAATCCGTTAGCTGGAGTAAAAGTAACAACACCAGAAGAATTAACTGTCCAAGTTCCTTGTGCCGTTGTTATTGAATTTTGAATACCTGCCAATGAAGGATTTAAATCTACCGTACTAGGTACTACACTTCCATTAGCATCTGTATCATTAGTAACTACATTTATAGTTATAGCTTGGTTCAAATTTGTTGATGCTGTATCAGGATTTGCAACAGGAACGGCATTTACTGCGTTTAATGAAACCGATAATTGAACAGTTTCAATGCCGTTAAAGTTAACACTAGTAGATGTTCCTGCATTTGCATTTGTACCTGGTCTAATTAACAGTGGGTGTGAAGTAGCTGTGGCAGTAAACCTTAACCTAGAAACACCCCAGCTATTAACAGTGACAGTTGTTACATTTTGAACCAATCCTGCAATTTCATAAAAAAATTGGTCAATGTAAGTTCCTGCATAAGGAGAGGTAAAAGTAGTTCCTGATGTTAAACCATTAGCTCTAGTTACCGCTGTTAATGAATAAACAACAATTTCGTATTGCTGACCAACCACTAACCCGCCAACAGTAGTTGTGACAGATTCTTGGGGAGCAGCTGTACCTACATCCCTAAGTGAAAGCCATGTTGTATGACCATTAGGAGGCGTAGGCAATGTAAAATTTGTAGTTCCACCTGGGGTTGAAGTCCAATTTGCACCACCACCACCACCAGCTCCTGATGTAGAAGCGTTTATAGCATTAGAAACATCTGGAGTACCTCCAGTATTTGACCAGCCTGTTGGTGTACAATTACCACAAATAGCTACACTATTTGTTCTGTTTATGGTTTGAGAATGATTAAAATTGCTGTAAAAAAATAGTAAAAATAAAAATAAATTAAATTTACTCAATGAAATAGCAACTCCAATTTTATAACCAAAATTGTAATTTTTTCCCATAATAATCCGTTTTCTCTAAATACTTAATTTGTATAAATTCAGTTTTCTGTTATTATAATTTTAACAAAAATTAGGACAAAATTAAATACAAATTTGGATTATCTATAAAATCTATGGTAATAATTTATTGTAGAAAAAAAACTACGTTCGTTTTAACGATAAAAAACGTAATTCGTCGTTAAAATTCTTTTAAAACATCATCATCTTCCTTAAAAACTTGAGCCAATTGAACCACATTAGTAACTTTTAATTTGTTGAAAATACGTTTTTTATAGGTACTCACTGTAGAATTTTTTATTGAAAGCTCAGCTGCAATCTCTAAATTACCATAACCCATTAAAAGTAGTTTCGCAATTTGAATTTCTCTTGATGAAAGACTTAAAAATTGAATATCCTTTTTTTTACCATTCCTAATTTTAGTGTTTTCAGTAAAAAAATTCCCAATTAAATTTGTAAGATATTTAACATTTGTGCTGCGATCATAAAAAGACAAATTTAGATTAGAAGGTAAGGTAAAATTGTCTTGATTGATAGTATATAAAAATATGGTTTTTATATCTTGATGAGAAACTTCTAATGATTTAATCAAAATTTCAATAGAAAAATGGGTCAATTCTTTACCTATAATTAATAAATCAAATGCTTCCTTGTTTAGCAACTGTAAAATTTCTTTAAAATCTTGAACATCATGTATTTTAGCTTCAGAACAAAAACTTTGAATAATTTTTTTTAGTCCAAACACGATAATCTGATTTTCTTCAAAAATAAGTATTTTACAGGGGCTATTCATTATATGTAGTTAAATTTTAATTGCATAAAAATAATAAAGTTCTAATAAATCTGAAATAAAAAAATTAATTTTGGAAAAATAAAATTCATGAAACTCGTATTCGCTTCCAATAACAAAAATAAAATTCAAGAAATTCAAGCTTTAGTTCCCAATGACATTGAAATTGTAAGTTTGGAAGAAATAGGTTGCACCGATGATATTCCAGAAACCGCTACTACTATAGAAGGAAATGCGATTTTGAAAGCGAACTACGTTACAGAAAAATACGGTTATAATTGTTTTGCTGACGATACAGGCTTAGAAGTTGAGGCTTTACATGGTGCGCCAGGTGTGTATTCTGCACGTTATGCTGGGAAACAAAAAAATGCCAATGACAACATGAACAAATTGCTTTTGGAATTAAAAAATCAAACCAATAGAAAAGCCAATTTTAAAACAGTAATCGCCTTAAACTTGGACAATCGCCAATATGTGTTTGAAGGGATTATAAACGGACAAATTTTGGAAGAAAAAACAGGAACCAATGGCTTTGGTTATGATCCAATATTTACTGCTGAGGGATATGATAAATCTTTTGCTGAATTAACTATGGAAGAAAAATCTTCCATCAGCCACCGAGGCATTGCCGTTAAAAAACTTATTGCTTTCTTACAAAATAACTTCCAATAGGCAAACTCCAATTGTACTTTACAGCAATGAGTCGGAAAAAAATAACAAACAAAGCTACCAAAAGTGAAATCCAATGCGATGGCACTTTCAATTCATGAAGCAAGAAAAAAAGTCCACCACCAGCAATACATAATGTAGCATAAATTTCTTTGCGAAACAACACTGGAATTTCATTGCACAAAATATCGCGAATAACACCACCAAAAGTAGCCGTTAACGTTCCTAAAATAACACAAATTATTGGACTCAATCCAAAAGAAATTCCTTTTTCTAGACCAATAAGAGTAAAAACCCCTAAACCAATGGTATCAAACAAAAAGAGTGACATTCGAAGTTTTTCAAGATATCGGTTAAAAAGTAGCGACAATAAAAAACCAAAAGTAATAATATATACATAATTTATATCAAGCATCCAGCCCACTGGAGTTCTTCCAATCAACACATCACGAATGGTTCCGCCACCTAAAGCCGTTACAAAGGCAATACAATACACACCAAACAAGTCTAACTTCTTGTAAATGGCGGTCAAAGCACCAGAAATAGCAAAAACCAAAGTTCCAATAACATCTAATAATTCAAACATTTTGAACGGATTTGAATCACAAATGTAAAGTTTTTGGAAGTAACTATTCATTCTGTAGAAGCAATTTTCAAAAAAATAATCCCTAATTAAAATACAACATTTTGAAAATCAATTACTAACAAATTAGTTAATCTAATTTTTAAAACGTACCTTTGCACCCAATTTAAAATAATATATGAATAAATTTGAACAATTAGGATTGAATGAGTCGCTACTGCTGGCGATTAAAGACCTAGGATTTGAGAATCCGTCAGAAGTGCAAGAAAAAGCGATTCCAGTACTATTGGAACAAAACACAGACTTAGTAGCCTTAGCGCAAACAGGAACAGGAAAAACCGCAGCTTTTGGTTTTCCGCTAATTCAAAAAATTGATGCTGAAAACAGAAATACACAAGCATTAATTTTATCGCCAACGCGTGAGTTATGCTTACAAATCACCAATGAAATTAAATTGTACTCTAAGTACATTAAAGGTTTACATACCGTAGCTGTTTATGGTGGTGCAAGCATTACTGAACAAGCTAGAGAAGTGAAACGTGGCGCACAAATTATTGTGGCTACACCAGGTAGAATGCAAGACATGATTAACCGTGGACTTGTAAACATTAAAAACATCGATTTTTGCATCTTAGACGAGGCAGATGAAATGTTAAACATGGGATTCTACGATGATATTTGTTCCATTTTATCGGACACACCAGACGAGAAAAACACTTGGTTATTCTCTGCAACTATGCCCGCTGAAGTAGCGCGTATAGCCAAACAATTTATGTCGAAACCAGTTGAAATTACTGTTGGAAGCAAAAATTCAGGTTCGGCTACTGTTTCGCATGAGTTTTATGTAGTCAATGCAAGAGACCGTTACGAAGCTTTAAAACGTTTAGCAGATGCTAATCCGGATATTTTCTCAGTGGTTTTTTGTAGAACAAAACGTGACACACAAGCTGTTGCTGAAAAATTAATCGAAGATGGGTACAACGCTGCAGCTTTACACGGAGATTTATCACAAGCACAACGTGATGGCGTGATGAAATCATTCCGTGGAAGACAAATTCAAATGTTAGTGGCTACAGACGTTGCCGCTCGTGGAATTGACGTTGATAATGTAACACACGTAGTTAACTACCAATTACCAGACGAAATTGAAACGTACAATCACCGTTCGGGAAGAACAGGTAGAGCTGGAAAATTAGGAACTTCAATTGTAATAATCACAAAAAGTGAGTTGCGAAAAATCCATTCTATTGAACGTATTATCCAACAAAAATTTGAAGAAAAAACCATTCCATCAGGAATTGAAATTTGCGAAATTCAGTTATTGCATTTGGCAAACAAAATTCACGATGCAGAAATAGACCACGAAATAGACAACTATTTACCAGCTATTTACGAAGTTTTCCAAGATTTAACCAAAGAAGAATTGGTAAAACGAATGGTTTCTGTAGAATTTAACAGATTCTTAAATTATTACAAGAAAAAACGTGATATTTCATCAGAAAGAAGCGAAAGAAGTTCGGAACCAAGAGAAATTAGAGCGGGTGATCCAGTTCGTTATTTCATTAATATTGGCGCTAGAGACGATTTCGATTGGATGCAATTAAAAGATTTCTTGAAAGATACTTTAGAATTAGGTCGTGACGATGTTTTCAAAGTAGATGTTAAAGAAGGTTTCTCTTTCTTCAATACCGATGGCGAACATACTGAAAAAGTAATGAGCGTTTTAAACGGTTACGACATGAACGGTAGAAGAATCAACGTTGAAATTTCTAAAAATGACGGTGGAAGCAACTCAAGACGCGACCATAACGGAAGAAATTCTGGTGGTGGAAGACGTGATGGCGGTTTCAGAGGCGAAAGAAATAACTCAAGAAGAGGCGACAGAGATGGTGGTTCTAGAGGTGAAAGAAGCAGCTCAAGAAGAGAAGGTGGTTTTAGAAGCGACAGAAGTGCTGCTCCTAAAAAAGACGGTTTCTTTGAAAAAGCAAGACGTTCTGGTTCATCAAGTGAATCATCAAGTACAAGAAGACCACGAAGAAGTTAATTTTTTTCGTTAATTTTCTTATAATTTTACTGAAAACTACAAAATATCGGTAATAGATTTGTATTTTTGAAACAATTCTAATGGCATGAAATATTTTGTAGTTTTTTTGTTTTTGGTTATTAGTACCAAAACATTTTCTCAAACAGACACGTTAACCACTCAAATTAGTGGAACGGTTATAGATAGTGAAATTCGTATGCCAATGAACAATGTTCATGTGGTAAACACTACATTAGTAAGGGGAACCGTTACTGGAAAAGACGGACATTTTGATATTTATGCCAGAGCAAACGATACTTTATTGTTCTCTTACCTTGGTTATGAAACTATAAAAGTGAGAGTTACTAATGACTGGATAAAAAATAAAAATTCAAAAGTAATCCTAACGGAAAAAGCACTAGCCCTTGAAGAAGTTGTGGTAGCACGATACAATTTAACTGGTTTTGTAGAAGTTGACACGCGCCTAATCAAAGTTGACGAAAATCAGTTTCGTTATAGCATTTCTGGTTTGAATGCTGGCTATGAAGCTGGCGATAAATCACCGGGTGCTATTTCAAAAGTTTTAGGCTCCATTTTCAATCCTGCAGATTTTTTGTATAATACCTTTGGTAAAAGACCAAAACAAATGCAAAAACTCAGGGAAATGAAAAAAGACAACACAATTAGAGACCTATTGGCAACAAAATTTGATCGTTTAACACTTGCCGCCCTTTTAGAAGTTAACAAAGACGATATTCCATTGATTTTACAAAACTGCAATTACTCAGAATATTTCATTAAAACAGCAAATGATTTACAAATCATGGATGCTATTAGTGCGTGTTATGAAGAATATAAAATCTTGAAGAAAAACAAGTAAAGACAAAAGTCAAGTTCAAACAAAAATTTCAATAACAAATTTTCAACTTTGGAAGAAATTCCAATATTAAAAATTCCAAATTCCAACTTAGGGAGAAATTCCAATATTAAAAACTCCAAATTCCAACATAGGAAGAAATTCCAATATTAAAAATTCCAAATTCCAACTTAGGGAGAAATTCCAATATTAAAAATTCCAAATTCCAACTTAGGGAGAAATTCCAATATTAAAAATTCCAAATTCCAACATAGGAAGAAATTCCAATATTAAAAATTCCAAATTCCAACATAGGAAGAAATTCCAATATTAAAAATTCCAAATTCAAACATAAGAAGAAATTCCAATATTAAAAATTCCAAATTCCAAACTTCAGAAAATTCGAAAATCCGAAAATCCGAAAATCTATCTTCTAACTTATAACCTCTATTCTCTTTCACCCAACACCCATCACCTATCACCCATCACCCTTCATAAAACTTTCTCTCAATAAAATCAATATCTTTAATCGATTTTCTGGTCCAATCTAATCTTTTTTCAAGGATTTCTTCTTCAGTTAATTGCCATTGTACTTCTGAATGACGCAATTTATTAGTCAAGCTTTGGATAATTATTGCAGCAGAAACTGAAATATTCAAACTTTCGGTGAAGCCCACCATTGGAATTTTCAAAAAACCATCAGCTTGTTGCATAACTTCCTCAGATAACCCTAATTTTTCTGTACCAAAAAACAAAGCCGAAGGTTTATTAATATCGAAATCTTCAAGCAAACAAGATTCATTATGTGGCGTTGTAGCAATAATTTGATATCCTTTTGCTTTTAAATCGTCAATACAACTTTGGTTCGACGAAAAACGATGGATGTCAACCCATTTTTGAGCTCCTAAGGCAATTTCAGAATCGATTCGCTTTCCAAATTTTTGTTCTACAACATGTAATTCTTGAATACCAAAAACCTCACAGCTACGCATTACTGCGCTAGTATTATGCAATTGATATACATCTTCCATGGCAACAGTAAAATGTTTGGTTCTATTTTTAAGCACTCTCAAAAAGCCTTCTTTTCTACTTTCAGTAATAAAGCTTTCGAGGTAAATCAATAATTTTTCATTAAATTCACTCATGAAGCAAAAATAATACTACTTTTTTATTAACTTAGCATTTGCTAATAAAAAACTATGGAACAAGAAGTACTAATTAAAGAGCTATTAAAAAAAGATGACAAGTCGTTTACGCTACTTTACGACAATTATTCTAAAAGTTTGTATGGGGTAATTTTCAACCTCATCAAAAACAGAGAAGAAGCCGAAGATGTATTACAAGAAGTTTTTGTAAAAATCTGGAACAACATTGATTCTTACAACGAATCTAAAGGAAGATTATATACTTGGATGTTGAATATTGCGAGAAACTCCACTATCGACAAACTCCGTTCAAAAGGATATAATAACAGTCAAAAAAACCTTCAAGCCGATAACTTCGTATATATGATGGAAGACAGTTCTAAAACGGTAAATAAAATTGATGCCATTGGAATCAAAGAATTTGTAAAAAAATTGAAACCAAAATGTATCCAAATTATTGAGTTGTTATTCTTCAAAGGGTACACCCAACAAGAAGCTTCGGAGGAGTTACAAATACCACTAGGAACTGTTAAAACACAGAACAGAAATTGTATGAACGATTTAAGATTAATGATCAATGAATAGTAAAGAATATTTAGAATCAGGTATTTTAGAACTGTATGTTTACGGTAAATTATCTGATGAAGAAAATCAGGAAGTTCGCGAAATGGCGACTAAACATCCTGAAATTCAAGAGGAAATTACTGCTATCGAAAAAGCAGTAATTAGTCTCTCCGAAAATGTTGCGCCTTATTTATCAGTGGCCAACTTTGAAAAAATTAGGGTTAAATTATTGGATAAACACAAAGTTATTCCCTTGCAACCAAAGAAAAACATATCGCAATACATGGGTTGGGCAGCTGCGGCAGTTTTGGTACTTGGATTTGGTTTTCAATTAATGAAATTAAACCAATCCAATCAAGCTTTGGATAATTTAACCGCTGAAAAAAATGGCATGCAACAAGAATTAACTGCTTTAACACTTCAGAACCAAGAAACTGAGAATGTTTTAGCTGTAATTAGAGATGTAAATACTATTGAAGTAGCATTAGCAGGTCAACAAGTAGCACCAAATGCTTTAGCAACTGCTTATTATAACAAATCTACTAAAGAAGTATATATTGATGTAGCCGGATTACCTGCTCCACCAGAAGGAATGGTTTACCAAGTTTGGGCGTTACAATTAGAACCAGTTTTAACACCAACGAGTATTGGTTTACTAGAAACTTATGCTGAAAGCACTACAAAAGTCATTAAAGTAGACAATGCCAATGAAGCACAAGCTTTTGGAATTACATTGGAACCAGCTGGAGGTAGCGCATCACCAACACTAGAACAATTGTATACTTTAGGAAAAGTTTAATTTTAAAAACACCAACTAAAATGCGTCTATTATGGCGCATTTTTTTTTAAATTATTACCAATATGAAACGTATTGTAGTTTTAACCGGAGCTGGAATAAGCGCAGAAAGTGGCATCAAAACCTTCAGAGATGCCGACGGATTATGGGAAGGGCATGATATCATGGAAGTGGCATCACCCATTGGCTGGGAAAATAATCCAGCATTAGTGTTAGACTTTTACAACAAAAGAAGAGCCCAATTACTGGAAGTACATCCAAATGAAGCACATCAAATTTTAGCCGAATTACAATCAGATTTTGATGTACAAATCATTACTCAGAATGTGGATGACTTACACGAACGGGCTGGAAGTAAAAATGTAATGCATTTGCATGGCGAATTATTAAAAGTAAGAAGTATTACAGATTCAGAAGAAATCCATCATTGGACAAGTGATTTAAACTTAGGCGATTTGGATAAAAATGGAGTCCAATTGCGTCCACATATTGTTTGGTTTGGCGAAGATGTTCCCATGATAGAATTTGCTATTGATATAGTGGAAACTGCGGATATTTTGGTAATTATTGGCACTTCATTACAAGTTTATCCAGCCGCTGGATTGATGAATTATGTAGACCAAAATGTTCCTGTTTATTACATTGATCCAAAACCAGCCACCATTTACGATTTACCAAATGAGTTGAAAGTTTTGCCTTTATCAGCCGTGGAAGGAATGAAAGTTTTAAGAGAAGAATTGATAGATTCAGTAAATTTTATGGGCAAATAAACATATTTTCAATATTTGAATAAGTTGGTATTTTATCATAACAAATGAGTGCTAGTTTTCCATCTCTAGTATATGCTTTCCATTCTCCAACTGGTTTATTATCCTCAAAATTACCTTGAATTTGAATGTTACCATTATCATAAAAATGTGTGTAATAATTTGTTTTTATATCATCTTTATATGAGTAAATATAACTTGGTAAACCATTTTCAAAATAATAACAAAAAATGCCATCTTTCTTATTGTTTTTATATCTTGATTTAGAACTCAAATTTCCATTTTCATGATAATAGTATTCTTCTCTTACTTCTCCAATAAAGAATTGCTTTGATTGAACTCGTTTGTTTTCAATTCCAAAATCTTGTTTATTTTCTATTTCATCACTCTTAACATTTGAATCATTGAAAATAATAGACAAAGGACTGTGATAACTAATTATTGAATGAAATTTCCCTTTGTCATACTTGACTTGCTTGTCTAGATACTTCCCAAATCTATGATCATATTTATAAAAATACCAAAGACCAACAGGTTCTCTATTTTTTAAATTACCTTTCTCAATTATTCTTTGTTTACTATCATACACTTCATAAAGTCCTTCAGTATTGAAATATTTATCTAAAATTTCGGTATATTCTTTATATTTTTTGTTAATTAGCTTTGTACTTTTTGTACATTGATTAGTTTCTATTTGACCATTATTCAAATATGCAAAAATTAACCATTCATCGCCAATACTATTAATTGAGAGTCCACACGCTGATTCTTGTACTTCTGTAAAAACTGTAATCTCTTTATTATCAAATTTATAATCTTTTTTAATATCAAAAGTAGTTTTAAGAAGGTACCAAAAACCATCTTCGTTTTCCATCATAATTTTTTCAACTTTTTTTATTTTTCCAATAAAAATAAAATCAGAACTTTGTATTTGAACAGAAGAAAGTCCTTGTGTATATTCACAACTACACGAAAATGAATAAAAATAATTTAGAACTGAAATAAAAATAAAAAGTCTTTTCATTTTTAAATAAATTTTATCAAAAATAGCAAAAATTCCTAAGTTATAACTTCTAACTTCTAACTTCTCATTATATTTGCATTTCAAAAAACAACACAACAATGCAACTAACCGAATTGAACGCAATATCGCCAATTGACGGACGTTATAGAAGTAAAACTGTTTCCTTATCGGCTTATTTTTCTGAAGAAGCTTTAATCAAATACCGAGTTTTAGTTGAAGTGGAATATTTCATCGCACTTTGTGAAGCGAATTTACCGCAATTGACTACAATTGATAAAAGTTTGTACCCTGAACTAAGAAAAATCTATACCGAATTTGCAACAGCTGATGCACTTTGGATTAAAGAAACCGAAAAAACAACCAATCACGATGTAAAAGCCGTAGAATATTTCATCAAAACTAAATTTGACGATTTAGGATTAGAAAAATATAAAGAATTCATCCATTTTGGATTAACTTCTCAAGATATCAACAATACAGCGATTCCGCTTTCTACCAAAGAAGCTTTTGAAAATGCGTACTTACCAGGATTAATTTCAGTAATTCAAAAACTGAAAGAACTTAGCGTAGAATGGGCAAATGTACCAATGTTAGCCAGAACTCATGGTCAACCCGCTTCTCCTACTCGATTAGGAAAAGAAATTTTAGTGTTTGTAGAGCGTTTAGAAGAGCAAATGCGATTGTTGTTTAATGTTCCATTTGCTGCTAAATTTGGTGGCGCAACAGGAAATTACAACGCACACAAAGTAGCCTATCCAAATACGGATTGGAAAGCTTTTGGAACAAAATTCGTAGAAGAATGTTTGGGATTACATCATTCCTTCCCCACAACGCAAATCGAACATTACGACCATTTTGCAGCCTTTTTTGATGCTTTAAAACGAATTAATACAATTTTAATTGACTTAGATAGAGACATTTGGACTTATGTTTCTATGGATTATTTCAAGCAAAAAATCAAAGCAGGTGAAATTGGTTCATCAGCTATGCCACATAAAGTAAATCCAATTGATTTTGAAAACTCCGAAGGAAATTTAGGAATTGCCAATGCGATTTTCGAACATCTTTCAGCTAAATTACCCATTTCAAGATTACAACGCGATTTAACAGACAGTACGGTTTTGAGAAACATTGGTGTTCCAATGGGTCATACTTTAATTGCATTTGAAGCAACTTTGAAAGGCTTAAACAAATTGTTATTAAATGAAGAAAAATTTGCCGAAGATTTAGAAAAAAACTGGGCAGTAGTTGCAGAAGCAATTCAAACTATTTTACGCAGAGAAGGTTATCCTAATCCGTACGAAGCATTAAAAGATTTAACTAGAACCAATACCGTAATCAATAAAGAAGCTATTCATACTTTTATTGGAACCTTAAATGTTTCTGAAGAAGTAAAAGCGGAGTTAATGCAAATTACACCAAGCAATTATTTGGGAATATAATTTTTCAAAAAATATTCAAAACATCAGAAAATTTATACTTAATGATGTTTTACTTTTTCACTAAACCATTGAGAAATTTAGATTTATTAAGTTCAGTACTAGCTTAATTTTCTTAATTTTTTAATGGTTTATAGTTTCTATGTATTACTTTTTAACTTGAATCAAAAATATTTTGTCTAAAGTTAGTTTTTTACTAATTTTAGCAAAAAACAAAAACTATGTTATTATCTGCCACGTCTACATCGGTTCATATTCCTGATTTAATTAGTGATTTAGGATTAATTCTTGTTACTGCGGCTATTGCAGTATTTCTTTTTCGCCTTTTAAAGCAACCTTTAGTTTTAGGCTATTTAGTTGCTGGTTTTTTAGCGGGAAACCATTTTGATTTTTTACCAACGGTTAAAGACACCAATAGTATTACCGTTTGGGCAGAAATTGGCGTAATCTTCCTATTATTTAGTTTGGGTCTCGAGTTTAGTTTCAAAAAACTCATGAAAGTTGGCGGAACGGCTTCAATCACTGCTTTAACACAAATTATTACTATGGTTGCACTAGGATATTTTGTGGGACAATGGATGGATTGGGGCCAAATGAATAGTATTTTCTTAGGTGTAATTTTGTCTATTTCATCAACTACTATTATTCTAAAAACTTTTGAAGATTTAGGCGTAAAAGCTCAAAAATTTACCGGAAATGTAATTGGAGCTTTGATTGTTCAAGACATTATGGCTATTTTAATGATGGTTTTATTGTCAACGGTTGCCGTAACGCAACAGTTTTCTGGTGGCGAATTGTTGCAATCGGTTCTGAAACTGATTTTCTTTTTAACTATTTGGTTTGTAGCCGGTATTTTCTTTATTCCCACATTTTTAAAGCGGGCTAAACATCTTTTAACTGATGAAATGATGCTTATTATTTCGTTAGCATTGTGTTTGTTAATGGTTATTTTTGCTGCCAATGTGGGCTTCTCTCCTGCTCTAGGCGCTTTTATTATGGGTTCTATCATAGCCGAAACCACACAAGCCGAACACATTGAACATTTAGTGAAACCAGTAAAAGACTTGTTTGGAGCTGTTTTCTTTGTATCAGTAGGTATGCTTATTAATCCTGATGCATTGATTCAATATGCCTTTCCAGTAGCTTTATTAACTTTTGTGGTAATTTTTGGTCAATCAATAAGTTCAACTATTGGTACTTTAATTTCTGGCCAACCTTTAAAACAATCGGTACAAACAGGAATGAGTTTGTCGCAAATTGGTGAGTTCTCATTCATCATTGCTACTTTGGGAATGACATTAAAAGTTACCAGCGATTTCTTATATCCAATAATTGTTGCTGTTTCAGCCGTAACTACCTTTACCACTCCGTTTATGGTGAAGTTTTCTACACCATTTGCCGAATTTTTAGAAAAACGATTACCAAGACGATGGGTTAAAAAAATTGAACGGTACAGTGCCAATACTGATGCCATTAAATCTGTGAGCAATTGGCAGATAGTTTTGCGTGCCTATCTTACTCAAGTGATTATTCACTCCATAATTATTGTTGCCATTATCTTACTTTCTTCAAAATATATTTTGCCTTTGGTTGCATCTTCGCGTTTTGGAAATGCCATTGCAGCAGTAATCACCATTATTTTACTTTCACCTTTTTTATGGGCTTTATCCTTACGAAGAGTGGCGGTTAAAGAAGTTCAAGAGCTAATGGAAGTGAGAAAATACCGCGGACCTATTGTGGTTTTGGTGTTTTTCAGAATAGTTTTGAGTTTGTTTTACATTGGTTTTGTATTGAACACCTTCTTTTCTCCAGGCATTGCTTTTATTGCATTGGTCATTTCTATAATTGCTTATGTATTATTTCCAAAGAAACTACACAGCTTGTATAACAAAATTGAAAAACACTTTTTAAGTAATTTTAATGACAGAGAGCAAACAAATTCCAATAAAAGACAAAATGTTTTGTCTCCTTGGGATGGTCACATGGCGGAATTTTTAATTGCCAATGAGTCTAACTTAGTAGGAAAAACATTAGAAGAATTAAAAATCAGAGAACAATTTGGAATCAATATCGCTTTGATAAAAAGAGGTGATTTTAGCATCAATATTCCCACAAGAAACGAGCGTTTGTTTCCTCACGACGAAATTCACGTGATTGGTACAGACGAACAAGTGAAAGAATTCAAGAAATACCTCGACAAAAACGAATTTGACGCCGCCGAAATTTTTGAAGAAGAAGACATTATTTTACAGCAATTAGCACTGAAAAATCGTATTTGCATTGGAAAAACCATTAGAGAATCTCAAATTAGAGAAAAAACACATGGAATAATTGTGGGAATTGAACGAAACGGAAAACGAATACTCAATCCCGAATCTCATTTGGTTTTAGAAGCCGATGATATATTATGGATTGCCGGTAACAAAAAGAAAATCAACGAGTTTTTGAAAAATTGATTTTGGTAGCCGTTAAATTTCATATTAATTTATATTTCAAATTGGTATGAAAATTGGTTTTCATTTTGATAAATCTTCATCATGACTAAATTTATTCTCATTTGTTGCTTGCTGTTTTCTAATTTTTTTTGGGGTCAACATAAAGAAGTTAAAATAGATTTTGAAGAATTAGGTTCAAAGGTTACTATTTTAATCAATGATCACCGAAAAAGACTAAAAGCAGTAGCACTTCATAACGAAAACTCCCTGCAAAAAGCTGCACAAGATCATAGTAATTACCTGGCAAAAACCGGGACGTTATCGCACGTTCAGAATGAAAGTAACAAGAAAAATCCCATTGACAGAGTTCATTTCTATGACGGAAAAATCTACAATAAAATAGGAGAAAATGTACTTTTTAATATCATAGAACCAAAAAAGTATGAAGCACAAGACCTGGATAAGTTAGCAATAAGAATTTTTAATCAATGGAAAAATTCGCCACCTCATCATAAAAACATGATTAATCAGGACTTTGATGCTGCAGCTATTGGTTTTGCAATAGACACCAAAAAAAATAGGTTGTATGCCACACAAGTTTTTGGTTCAACAGGAGCTATTATTGAAAAACAACTTTCAGAAAACGCTTTTGGTTTAAAAGTGAAAAACGAGAATTGTAAAAAAGTTAGCTTTAACACTCAATTAGCAATTGGAAATAGCATTCAAATTGAATCAGATGAAGCTGTACTCTATTTTCATGACAAACAAAAATTTGAATCGATATTTAGTCATGAAAATGACGGCATTGCTATAGATTTTATTGAAAAAGAACAAATGAATTGCGGGAATTCGAATCGGTTCGATGTTTCACCTATTTACGATGGCGTTTTGGCAAAACCAGTTTTCAGAACTGAATTATTAGACAATAACAAAGCTGAGAATGAATATAAACTTATTACAACAGTGGGAAAAGTTCCACCACATTTAATTGGTAAAGACATCATTGCCAACGTGGTTTTAATTTTCAATAATTGTGCTTGTGAATATATTGTTCCTCTAAAAGTAAACTCTGAAACCATTGATTTATTTCCAATTCATCCTATTATAGAAAAGCCTAAAGACGCAATTTTAAGTAACAAAGGCATCCTTTTTTCAAATGAAATTAGGTTTGATTTTGATAAAAATAAAGTAAAACCAAGTAATTACAACCCATACTTTACTGGCGATAAAGTACATTCTATTCAAATATACAGTTACAGCTCAGTTGAAGGAAACGAAGCTATCAATACAAAGCTTCACAAGGAAAGAGCAGCCATAATTGAAAAATTTGCAAACGATTCGTTACATATTAACTTAAAACCATCCTTAAAAATTGAGAAGGAAAATTGGGAAATGTGTTACTTGCAACTTGCGATGGAAAATCTTGAAGATTGGATTAATAAACCAAAAAATGAAATTCGAAAATACATCAATAGCAATCAAGAATATTGGAAAGAGTATTTAGATGCACAAAGAACATCAAAATTAGTCATTAATTATTACGGTGAATTGTCTAATGATATTCAAGAGATTGATTACGAAACTACATTTGCAGAATTAAATTTAAGAACAGCTATTTTTGAAAAAAACAACACCAAAGCAATTGCTGCATTGGTTAAACTATATCAGGTTGAACACACTAATTGCCTTTTTGAAGAGCTACTATTTAACGAAATAAAAACAAATCCTGCTCTCGTTCAAAATGCTGCAGCAATTCTATCAAACAATTTACAAAACGAAATAAAAGTTATTGAATTTCTAAAAGCGTGGTTTGAAAAATTTGAAACATTACCCTTAAATTCGCAACATAACTTACTGGTTTTGTATTGTAAAATAAACAAAGATTTACTGGAAAACTGGGATGTAAATACCGCTAAACTTTCAAATGTAACAAAACCAAAAACACTAAAAAATCAATTTATAAAATTCGAAAACAATCAAAAACTACAAGCAAATTATGATTACATTTTGTTGTATTACAGTAATCATATCAATGATTATGCAAATATAAATACTTACTTTGAACGTGTTTATTCAAGTTTTAAAGCAAACTGTAAAACTAAAGAAGATAGAATAAAATTAGCCTTATTTTTAAACCATTGGAGTACATATGAATATAGTGTTTCGTTACTTCTAACTGAAATTAACAAACCCACTTTCTCTAAAGAGGAAGCTTTGCTGCTTGCTCAAACTGCAACCATTTTTTTTGATGAAAATACCACTAAACAAAACCAACAAATTATAAACAAAGTATACCAACTAAATAAAAAAGCCTGGTGCAACTGGCAAAAAGAAAACTTTAATCTTTTGAGAAACTCGCAAATTAAAGCTGAATATTGTAAAAGGTGTGAATAAATCAACCAATCAAAGTTCCGTTTTCTACTTTTGCTTCTGGAGCGATTATCACCACATCATCTTTAGTGGGAGTAGCTCCTAAAAGCAAAAATTCGCTTTGAAAATTCGCAATTTGCTTCACTGGAAAATTAAGAATTCCAATAATTTGCTGGTGCAATAATGATTCAGGAGTATAACGCTTGGTAATTTGAGCTGATGTTTTTTTAATACCAATAATTTCACCAAAATCAACCCAAACTTGAAACGCAGGATTTCTTGCTTTTTCAAAAACGATCACTTTTATAATGGTTCCCACTCGCATTTCAATTTTCTCAAAATCAGCCCACTGAATTGTACTTTTCATACCTTATTTTACCAACTTATAATTATTAAATTTTAAACCAACCAAAGAAATATTTTCTACAATGAAAATCTAAAACTTTACACTTACTTTCCTGTCATGTCGAGCGAAGTCGAGACTCTATAACTTTCATTACTTTTCAACATAAATAGCAAGTCATTGAACTCTAATCTGTCAAGTTGAGCGATGTCGAGACTTTATATTAATTTACAAACTAACTTTTAAACACTATCACCAAATATAAAAAATAATTACCAAAAAATCATAAAATGTAACATTTCCAAAGAAAACACGTATAACCACAAAAAACAATGGCACAAACTCCTTCTAACCCAATTGCTTTAGGAACAATAGCTCCAGAATTTCAATTACCAGCGGTAAATTATAACGAAATCATGTCGTTTTCGAGTTGTAAAGGCGAAAAAGGAACTTTAGTGATTTTCATGTGTAACCATTGTCCGTTTGTAGTTCACGTTATCGATGAAATTGTAAGAATTGCAAACGATTATCGCGTGCAAGGTCTAGGAATTGTAGCAATTTCAAGCAATGATATCGAAAAATATCCTCAAGATGCTCCAGAAAAAATGGCCGATTTTGCTTTGGAAAACAAAATAAACTTTCCCTATTTGTACGATGCCTCACAAGAAGTTGCAAAAAAGTATGACGCGGCTTGTACACCAGATTTTTACTTGTTTGATAACCAAAATAAACTAGCCTACCACGGTCAGTTAGATGATTCTAGACCAGGAAATGGAATTCCAGTTAGCGGAAGCGACCTCAGAAACGCCATTGATGCCATAGTGTACAACCGAAAAATAAACCCTAACCAAAAACCTAGTTTGGGCTGTAATATCAAATGGAAAACCGCTTAAAATGAGCCAAAAAAAACACTTTAACACCTTTTTTTGAGTTGTTTATACAAAAAAACAACACATTTAACTGTTTTTCTTTGAATTTTAAACTTGCTTTAGTATCTTCGAACGCAAATAGAATAGTAACCTTAAGCATTTTACACAATGTTAGAAGAAAAGCATGATAACCTGCCACAAGCAGATGGACAAATTCAAGAGTCTGAAATCAATCAAGTGGTAATCGAAAATCAATCCGCTCAAGAAGCAATTGACAATTCCAATGCAGAAGAAAACGAAGACGACTCTGTACAAGAAAAACACGAAATCCCAATGCTGGATTACGAATCTTTTACCATGGAAGAATTGGTAAATGAACTTGAAAAATTGGTAAGCCAACATAAAGTGATGGCTATTAAAGACCACGTAGAAGAAATTAGAAAAGCATTTACAAATCATTACCAACATTTCATAGAAGAAAAGCGCGAAGAATTTTTAGCTCAAAACACTGATGAAACTGCTGAATTTGAGTACCATTTCCCGTTAAAAAATAAGTTTGATAGCATTTACGATGCATACAAAACCCAGCGCAATTTACATTACAACCAACTGCAAAAAAACCTTAAGAATAATTTATCATCACGTACCGAATTAATTGAAACTTTAAAAAACTTAGTTGATGGAACTGATGAAACTTTGAGCATTAACGACATGTTCAAAAAAGTCAATGAAATTAAGGAGCAATGGAAAAATGCTGGAGCTATTCCAAGAGATAAATACAACATTGTTTGGAACAATTACCATTTTCACATGGAACGTTTCTATGATTTAATGCATTTAGATAAAGAAGCAAGAGATTTAGATTTCAAACACAATTTAGAACAAAAACAAGCCATTATAGAGCGTGCAAAAGCCTTACTAAACGAAACTGAAATTATGAAAGCGTTTCGTGAATTACAGCAATTACATCGTGTTTGGAAAGAAGAAATTGGTCCAGTAGATCGCGAACACCGCGAGGCTATTTGGAATGAATTCAGTGAAATTACCAAACAAATGCACGACAAACGTGAGGCTTTCTTTGGTCAAGCAAAAGAACGTGAAAATGAAAATTTACAAAAGAAAAACGAAATTATAGCGCAAATTATAGCGCTTGGCGAAGAAAAAATCAATTCGCACAACGGCTGGCAAGAACAAATTAAGAAAATGGAAGCCCTACGTGACCAATTTTTTAAAGCCGGAAAAGTACCAGCAGAAGTAAACGAAAATACTTGGGCTAATTTTAAAAATGCTGTGCGTTCTTTTAATTCCAATAAAAATTCGTTTTACAAAGATATTAAACACGAACAACAAGAAAATTTAAATAAAAAAATGGCTTTGGTAGCACAAGCAAATGCTTTGAAAGACAGTGATGATTTTCAAACTACTACGCCAATAATGAAACAAATTCAAGAAGATTGGAAAAAAATTGGTCATGTTCCAAGAAAAAATTCTGATAAAATTTGGAAAGAATTTAAAGACGCTTGTAACCATTATTTCGACAAATTACATACAGTCAGAAACTCAGAAAGCAGTGAAGAAATTGCCGCTTTTGATAAGAAAAAAGAATATCTTGACCAATTAAAAGATTTCACTTTAACAGGCGATCACAAAACAGATTTAGAGGCCATCAAAGGACATATTGAAGCATGGAAATCTATTGGAAAAGTGCCGTTCAACAGAAGACATATCGAAGGAAAATTCAATAAAATATTAGATGCACTTTTTGAAAAATTAAGTCTGTCTAAAAAAGATACTGAAATGATGCGTTTTAGTGCAAAGTTAGACCAATGGGTTGAAAACGAAGACGGCAGAGCTATTGAAAAAGAACAATTTTTCATTAGAAAAAAAATCGACGAAGTACAACAAGAAATTTTCCAATTAGAAAACAACATTCAATTTATTAGTAGCAGTTCAAAAGGCGAAAATCCTTTCATTAAAGAAGTGCAAAAAAGTATAGAACGCCACAAAGAAGATTTAAAAATGTGGAAAGAAAAACTAGGCAAATTGCGCCAGCTGTAATAACTGATTAAAACAACAATTTATAAAGGTTAAAAGAGTAATAAACTTACTTTTTTAACCTTTTTTTTATCAAATATTTTGCATGTAATTAAAATAATTATTAATTTTAAGATTAAAACATATATAGTATGAAAACAAAATATCTAACAAATGGAACAAAAAGCAGTTTACTTTTTTTTAAAAAAATGACTTTTATTTTTATGGTCTATTCAACTTTACTATCATGCAATAACAATGATGATGAACCATTCACTCCTATTAATATTGAATTTGAAGTGATTGGTTTTGGTAAGCTAACAGGAGCAGGTACAGAGGATATATTACCTGGAAATTATGTTATAAACAACCAAAATGAATGGGATATACTAATTAACAAAATGAATTCATTAAATCCTGACACAACAAGTTCTTTTGCAACAAGCAATATTAATTTTCAAACACATTTAATTATTGCAGTATTTGATGAAATACGACCAAATCTAAACTGGAATATCAACATAAATAACATTACAGAAAATTTCGAAAATATTATAGTTGATGTTGTTGTAACTAACGATGGTAGCAGTATAATAAATGTAGTTAGACAACCCTATCAAATTGTGAGAATACCAATTACCAATAAACCAATAATATTTGAGTAGATAATTAATTAAAAATCAAATTAATCAAAAGGTATGAAAACTCAATTGAACACACTTGTTATTAAAAAAATATTGGTATTACTTTTAGCTGTTTTTTCATTTTCATCATGCAACAACAATGATGATGAACCCTTTACTCCTGTAAATATTGAGTTTGAAGTGATTGGTTCTGGTATGATTAGGGGGGCTGGTTCTGAAGATATACTGCCGGGTAATTATATTATTAATAATCAAAATGATTGGCTTGAATTATTAAACAAAATGAATTCATTTGATACTAATACTACAAATGATTTTTCTACTATTAATATTAACTTCCAAACTCATATTATTATCGCAGTTTTTGATGAATTACGTGGCAATCCAGGATGGTTAATAGAAATTGAAAGTATAATCGAAAATGAAAATAATATTGTGGTTGATGTTATTAATTTAAACCCAGGGAGCATCCAAAGTGCAATGAGACAACCCTATCAAATTGTGAGAATTCCAATCACCAATAAACCAATAGTATTTGAGTAGATAATTAAAAAAATCACTAACTTCAAATACATTACATTCGGTAAAATCATTGGAATCATCACATTAATTTATAATCTTTTTCAAATAAAGCCAATTAATATCAGAACAAAAATAACCAAATTAGATTTTTACCTACCACTAATGCGATGTGTCTTTTTTATTCACTAACATTTTTGTACTTTTGAAAAAAACAGTACATGTCAAACATTGCATTAATCATTGAAGAACGAGCTGCAGATATTGGAAATTTCTTGGTAGGAAGATTGCTTCCGTTTCGTCAAAAAAGAAGTGTGGGACCGTTTGTTTTCATTGACCACATGGGGCCAGCTGCTTTGAAAGATTTTGAAAACTTAGACGTTCCTCCGCATCCGCATATTGGTTTGTCAACTTTAACTTATTTATTTGAAGGTGCTATTATGCATCGAGACAGTCTGGGAACAACACTTGAAATTCAACCTGGAGCGGTAAACTGGATGACAGCTGGAAAAGGTGTAGTTCACTCAGAACGCACCCCAGAATATCTAAGAACTACCGAAAAAAAACTTCATGGATTACAAATTTGGGTTGCTTTACCAAAAGCACTTGAAGAAATTGAACCTAATTTTTCACATATTCCAGCGGAAGAAATTATTTCTTGGCAAGAAAATGGTCTGCAAATCAAGCTTATTGCTGGTGAAGCCTTTGGAAAAAAATCAAAAGTTCCAGTGTATAGCCCTATGTATTTTATTGAAATTAAATCAAAATCAAAACAAACAGTTTCCATTGGTAATGATTTATATGGAGAAAGTGCTTTGTATATTTTAGAAGGAAATGTTACTACTGAAAACCAAACTTTTGGTGAAAAACAACTTTTAATTTCCAAAGATGCTTCGTTGTGCTCTTTCGAAATAGGTGACAACAGTACAATCTATATTTTTGGTGGCGAAGCATTTCCAGAAGAACGCTTCATTGATTGGAATTTTGTATCCTCAAGCAAAAAACGATTAGCACAAGCCAAAGAAGATTGGAACGCACAAAAATTTCCCAAAGTTCCCAATGAAACTACGTTTGTTCCGTATCCAACATTAAAAAAATAATTTCTATCATTTTCGTATGGATTCCTTAACCCAAATTGCCCTTGGAATTGCCACTGCTGAACTGGTAGCGGGAAAACAATTGGGCAATAAAACCTTTTTATACGGAGCTCTTTTAGGCACAATTCCTGATTTAGACATCGTTGTTGGAAAATTTCTGAATCCTATTGATGGTATTGCAATTCATAGAGGTTTGAGTCATTCCCTACTCTTTTTTGTTGTTTTATCCCCTATTTTGGGTTGGGCAATAGCGGCATTGGAACAAACAAAAATCAATTTCAAAAGCGCCACATTACTTTCCTTTTGGTGTTTGGTAACGCATGTAATTTTAGACCTTTTTACATCTTGGGGAACGCAATTATTTTGGCCACTTCCCCATCGTATTGCCTTGAAAACTATTTTTGTAATTGATCCTTTATATACGTTACCACTATTAATTAGTTTGATATTGGTTTGGAAAAACAAAGCGCATTGGGTCAGAAAAAAACTTATAATTAGAGGTTTGACATTGAGCACTTCGTATTTACTATTGACTTGCATTTTGAAGCTTATGGCTTTGCGACAATTTGAAAATAGTTTGAAAACAGAAAAAATAGAATATCAAGAATTGATTGTGAAACCAACAGCTTTTAATTGTATTCTTTGGAATGCCAATATTGCTACTTCCAATGGCTATTATTTAGCTGATTATTCGTTTTTTGACACCCAAACCATTACTTTCACCTTTTATGAGAAAGACAAAAAATTGGAACAAAAATTAGCTAATTCTAAAGATTTTCATCAGCTTAAAACTATTAGCGAAGGCTGGTTTGTAGTAACCCAAAAATCAGATACACTCTACTTCAATGATTTGCGTTTTGGCTTATTGAATGAGAATCCAGAAAATCCACAATTTGCCTTTAGTTATCAAATGCTTCCTGATGAAAATGAAAATTACAAAGCGATTGAAACACCAAAAGCAAAACGAGATGGTGTACTTTTAGTAAAGAAAATTGCAGCGAGAATACAGGGAAATTAATTTTTTATGATAATTTTATTAATTACTGAATCACTAAAATAAATTTTTACAAAGTAACTTTCATTTGCTAAGTGATTTATGTCAATTGTTTCTGTAAAATCATTAATCCTTTTTGAATAAACCAACCTTCCATCAATAGAAAATAAGTCAATTTGATTGATAATTGTATTTGTTGAATTTTGAAAATTAAATTTACCTTGAGTTGGGTTTGGATAAATTGTTAGGTTATTGTTTAAATCGATATTTTCAACTGACAAAGTTGGACAAGCAATTGTTGTTGGTACTAATCTATTAACGTTACTGTTATTGCCAATCTGTCCATTAGAATTATTACCCCACAACCATAAAGTTTCATCTGATTTAATAGCAACAACATGATTATTACTCAAATTAAAATAATTACAATCTGTAAAACCTGATATTAAAGTAGGAACATTTCTATTATTTGAATTACCAATTCCAAGTTGACCATTAGAATTTAACCCCCAAGACCAGAAAGTTCCATCGGTTTTTTTAGCAATTGAAGTTAAACCACCAGATTCAATTTTACTCCAATTTGTTGCAGTTCCTAGTTGAGTTGGAATTGGAATATTAGATGTATTTCCTACTCCAAGTTGTCCAACAGTATTCATTCCCCATGACCATAATGTTCCGTTTTGTTTAATTGCAAAACTTGAATGACCACAAGTGCTTATTTCTACCCAATCAGTGTCACTGCCCATTTGAATTGGTATATTTGAGGAATTAGTGTTTTGAGTTCCTAATTGTCCAAAGTTATTAAAGCCCCAAGACCAAATAGTTCCATTATTTTTTAACGCTAAACAATGATCTCCAGACGGATAAACCTCTAACCAATCTGTATCGCTTCCAATTTGTGTAAATACCCAAACAGAACCAGAAACTCCTAAACCTAATTGTCCATTATAATTATTTCCGCAAGACCATAACGTACCATTGTTTTTTTGTGCAAAACTAAAAAAACTCCCTGTAAAAATTTTCACCCAATCAGTATCATTGCCTACTTGAGTTGGTATAGAAACATTAGTTGAATTACCAAAACCCAATTGCCCCTGAGCATTTCTACCCCAAGCCCACAATGTTCCATTACTTTTTAAAGCTAGTGTAAAATCAAATCCAGCGCTAACAGCTGTCCAGTCATTATCAGTTCCAATTTGAATGGGTATGTTACTACTTACATTTGTTCCATTACCTAATTGTCCATTGGAATTTAACCCCCAACCCCATAATGTTCCATTAGATTGAATTCCGATGGTATGTTCTCCTCCAACAACGACAGAGTTCCAACATTGAGCTGAAATATTTTGAAAAAAAGTTAATAAAACGAAAGTAGTGATTATTTTAAAAAAAGGATGATTCTTCATTTATTTGTCAATTTTAATTAAAATTAGTAAAAAAATAAAGGTTTTCTTTGAATTTTCAAAATTTAACATTTGAAACTAAAAAATCATTACCAAATTCGCATAATTAGCTTACATCATTTTTTAATATTAATCCTCATCATCTTCGTCAAAACCTTCAAAACCTTCAAAAAAATCGTTTGGATCAAAAGGAATGTCGTCATCAGGGTCTTTATCATGAGCCGAAACTCCCGGTGGATTGAACAAACCCCAGCGGTCAATAATGTAATTCCAAGGATCAAAACTTGCTACCCAATCAATAAATAACAAACGAAATTCTTCAATAGTATTTCGCAGTAAGATGATGTATTCTTTGTCTTTAATGTCGTCTTCGTAGGCTAAACTTCCAGCACGAACCATTAATTCTCTTGCTGCTTTTCTAATAATTGCAGCATTTTCCATTTTTAAATCATATAAGTCAATACCATGAGCTCCCGCAATTTTTGCTGGAATTATCATGGCATCTTCCATCATGAATTTTACGGTGGTTTCTTGTAAAAATTCGTTATCTTTTGGTACAATTTCTATCAAACCTCTGGTTAACTTGAAAATTTCCCAAGCTTTTTGGTACAAAGGAAAATTTTCCAATTCGTCTTTTCTATTCATCACACTACTATTTGTTCAAAAAAACTAATAAATTGCTATAAATTAAGATAAATTTTGTTGACTCATTTTTATTTGTAAATGATCTAACAACAATTGGTACTTGCTTATTTCTACCAATGTTTCTTCGTTTGAAGTAAGATCAATTAATTCCTCCAATTCATCACTAACTTGAACCAAAAGTAGGGCTGCTTCAGAAAAATTCTTCGTTGCCATAGCATCAATAATTATTTGAATATCATTTTTGATTTTAATAAAGTTAGCTTTCATTTAATTCTTTTTTTTATTTCGTTAAGTGGCAAATTAGTGGTAATCATTTGGTTGACAACAAATTTACGAGCGTTTTCAATATCTTCCAAAACTAAATACTTCGCCCACTGATCAGAAGTTACTATTTCTTTAATTTGCCGAAGCACTTTTGCCGTTTCCGAAGCATTTCTTAGAACAAAATTAGGAGAATAATCTGGACTATCCTTATGTTGAAAAATTACTTCTTTTGTTTCAAAATTCACTTTTATATAAAAAATTGGCTCCGTTTCGTTATTGGGGTAAAAATCCGTCCATTTGGCGTAACCAATACGGTTTTGACTATTATTAACCTTAAAAGTTGAACTTGAATTTGAACTTGAACTTGAACTTGAAACAAGTCGCCACCTACAATTTGCTGCTCTTCCCCAATGATTAGCACTTCTGTAAACCCCTTCAGTTGTAAAATGGTAATTACTTCCTGATTTGCTTTTATAATGCCATTCAAGAGACACACCATCGCTTGGCAAAACCTCTGAAAACTCGCAAAAAGTATGTTTATGAAAATTTGATTTATTGTATTTTTTCAAAAACTAAAAAATTTGTTTACTTGCTATAAAATAATTCTTTTTAACTACATTTTGTTTAGTGAAATTTATTGTTATGTAACAAATGTTACTTTAATAAAAAAAACAAAACTTACTTTTACTACAACCAAAATAAGATAAAATGAAAAAAAAGTATCAAATTGTTATTGTAGGCGCAGGAACTGGCGGTATAATGACAGCCGCTCAACTACTTCGCAAAGATAAGAATTTAGATATAGTAATTTTAGATCCTTCTGAAATTCATGTGTATCAACCGGCATGGACTTTAGTAGGTGGTGGAGCATTTTCTTTTGAAAAAACTAAACGCTCAACAGCCTCTGTAATTCCAAAAGGAGCTATATGGATTCAAGATAAAGTAGTATCTTTAGAACCTGAAAACAATAGTTTAACTACTGCAAAAAATGGCGTAATAACTTATGATTACTTAGTTCTTGCTCCTGGTCTTGTTTATAATTTAGACGGTATAGAAGGTTTACGAGATAATTTAGGTAAAAATGGTGTTTGTAGTAATTACACTGATCCCAATTACACTTGGGAACTAATAAAAAATTTCAAAGAAGGAAATGCTGTTTTTACACAACCTACAACACCTATAAAATGTGGTGGTGCACCTCAAAAAATTGCTTACTTAGCTGCTGATTATTTTAGAAAAAATAAGCTGAAAAATGCAGAAGTAGTTTTTGCAACTCCAGGTTCTGTAATTTTTGGAGTAAAAGAATTTGCTGCTACATTAATGCAGGTTATTTTTCGTTATGGAATACATTTTAAACCGCATTACGCACCGGTTAAAATTGACGGTGAAAAGAAATTAGTTTACTTCAAAAGTATTGCTCCTGAAGAAAACCAATGTGTTGTAAACGAAGGAAATGTATTAAAAGAAGAATTTCATGGTGAATCTGAAATTGTTATGCCTTATGATATTTTACATTTAGCTCCACCTCAAATGGCTCCTGATTTTATACGAAACTCCAATTTAGTAAATGCTCAAAAGTGGTTAGACGTTGATATTGTTTCCTTACAACATGTGAAATATAAAAACATATTCGGTTTGGGCGATGTTGCTGCACTTCCAACAGCTAAGACTGGTGCTGCAATTAGAAAACAAGCTCCTGTTGTAGTAGATAATATTTTAACCTTGATAAAAGAAAATAAATTAGGTCATGCAATGTACGAAGGCTATTCCTCATGTCCGCTTGTAACCGGATATGGAAAATTAGTATTGGCAGAATTCAAATATGATAATGTTAGAGATTCCGATCCATTTCTTTCAAAATTTGTGGATACTTCTAAGGAAAAATGGAGCATGTGGATATTAAAAAAATATGGATTGCCATATTTGTATTGGAGTAAAATGTTAAAAGGTAAAATGTAAAATTAGTGTAGAACTTTTTTATAATCCTTATATTTACAAAAAAGATTAAAAATTATGAAAGATATCTTATCTCAAGCTTATGGTTATATTTTTGAAGAAGCTTTGATTGATGAAATAGTTAAAGTAGCAACTTACAAAGAATTTAAATCCGAAGATTATTTAATAGAAATAGGAGACTATATCAAAACAATGCCTCTGCTAATAGAAGGCGCTATTAAAATATTGAGAGAAGACGAAAATGGGGATGAACTCCTACTCTATTTCTTAGAACGTGGCGATACTTGTGCCATGACCTTAACTTGTTGCATGGGGCAATCTAAAAGCAGAATTAGAGCCATTGCCGAAACTAACGGAGCTTTAGTAATGATTCCAGTTGAGAAAATGGAAGAATGGCTGACTAAATTTAAAACCTGGCGTAATTTTGTTTTTGATAGCTACAATATTCGTTTAATGGAAATGTTAGAAGCAATTGACACTTTAGCATTTATGAATTTAGACGAACGCTTGTATAAATATTTAACAGATAAAGCAAAAGTAATTGGCGATACAGAAATTCAAACTACGCATCAAGTAATCGCTTATGAGATGCATACTTCTCGTGTCGTAATTTCGAGATTATTAAAAGCGCTAGAATTACATGGAAAAATTAAATTACACCGAAACAAAATAGAAATATTACAATTTTAATGGAAATTTTAGGCTATTTAGGTGCTTTATTGATTGGACTTGTTTTAGGCTTAACAGGTGGCGGAGGTTCCATGTTAACTGTTCCCATACTCACCTATATTTTATTGATTAGTCCAGTTACAGCAACAGCATATTCTTTATTTGTTGTAGGAACTACCTCAGCCTTTGGTGCCTTTCAAAATGCCAAAAAAGGAATGGTTGATTTTAAAAATGGTTTTCTATTTGCCGTTCCTTCTTTTGTTGCCGTTTTCATTACCAGAAGATTTTTAGTTCCCGAAATACCTCAAGTGATTATTTCCAATCCATTTGTCTTAAAAAGAGATTCATTTTTGATGATTTTCTTTGGAATAATCATGCTTTTTGCTGCTTTCTCGATGTTGAAAAAGAAAACTAATGTAACAGAAAATCAAAAAGAAACAAGCATTTTATCATTGGTCATACAAACATTCTTCATTGGTATAATTATTGGTCTAGTGGGTGCTGGCGGAGGATTTTTAATTATTCCATCTTTGGTATTGTTTGCAAAACTTCCAATGAAAAAAGCTATAGGAACTTCTTTGTTTATTATTGCCATTAATTCGCTAATTGGTTTTATGGGTGATGTTCAAAATCTTAGCATAGATTGGACTTTTCTACTAGTTTTTACAGGGCTATCTGTTATTGGAATATTCATTGGAATGTATCTAAGTAAATTTACTAATGAAAACCAACTAAAAAAAGGATTTGCCTATTTTGTTTTGGCTATGGCATTAGTGATTTTTTATAAAGAAATAACCGCTTTGTAACATTCATTACAAACTAAATAAATCAAAATTCGTAACTTTACATCATTGAAAAAATTAAAATATGAAATTAGAACAAATTTATACCGGTTGCATTGCGCACGCTGCATACTATATTGAAAGTAATGGTGAAGCTGCAATTTTTGATCCATTAAGAGAAGTACAACCTTATTTAGAAAAAGCAGCAAAAGATCAAGCTAAAATCAAATATATTTTTGAAACGCATTTTCATGCTGATTTTGTTTCGGGTCATTTGGATTTGGCTGAAAAATCAGGGGCTAAAATTGTATTTGGACCAACAGCTAATCCAAATTTTGAAGCAATAATTGCTGAAGACGGACAAGAGTTCAAAATTGGTGGTGTTACTATAAAAGCTATTCATACACCTGGACACACTTTGGAAAGCACTTGTTATTTGGTTACTGATGAAAATGGTAAAGACCATGGGATTATTACTGGCGATACCCTATTCATTGGTGATGTGGGAAGACCTGATTTAGCTCAAAAATTGGTAGAAGATTTGACGCAAGAAAAATTAGCCAGCTATTTATTTGATTCGTTACGAAATAAAATTATGCCTTTGTCTGATGATTTAATTGTTTATCCTAATCATGGTGCAGGAAGTGCTTGTGGAAAAAACATGAGTAAAGAAACAACAGATACTTTAGGCAACCAAAAGAAAACGAATTACGCCTTACGAGCTGACATGACTCGAGAGGAATTTATCACTGAATTATTAGATGGCTTAACTCCTCCACCAGCCTATTTTCCTCAAAATGTAATGATGAATATTCAAGGCTACGAAAGTTTAGATACCGTAATGCAAAAAGCAGATACTCCTTTAAGTCCAAAAGAATTTGAAGCTGTTGCAAATCAAACTGAAGCATTGATTTTAGATGTTCGTCATGAAGATGATTTTGTTGCCGCACATATTCCTGGTTCAATTTTCATTGGATTACATGGTCAGTTTGCTCCTTGGGTAGGCGCTTTAATCAAAGATGTAAAACAACCCATTCTATTAGTAACTCCTGAAGGTAAAGAGGAAGAAACCATAACAAGACTATCAAGAGTAGGATTTGATAACACTCTGGGCTACCTAAATGGCGGCATCAAAGCCTGGAAAGATGCAGGTTTTGAAACAGATACAATTGAAACCGTATCACCTGAAAACTTAGCTAATAACTATGAAAAAGCAGTTGTAATTGACGCCAGAAAACCTAGTGAATTTTCAGCAGAACGAGTGGAAAAAGCAACAAACATTCCATTAGATTACATTAATGACTATTTAGCTGAAGTTCCAAAAGACGAAACTTTTTATGTGCATTGCGCTGGTGGTTACCGTTCCGTGATTTGGGCTTCTATTTTAAAAGCTCGAGGATATCATAACATGATTAATGTGGCTAAAGGAATGAATGGAATAAAAAACACAACTATTCCATTAACACAGTTTGTTTGTCCATCAACACTGAAATAACAATCTGAAAATCAGAATATAAAGTTGGATGTTACGTCCAACTTTTTTTATGAAAATTTTATACTCGAATTTTGGTGTAACGAATTAAAAATAAATACATTTGCATCACTAATTAAATTTTATAATATGAAAAAAATTCTTTTGCTTGCAGTAACTACAATTGCGTTTATTGCATGTAACAAAATTAAAGAAAACGAATTTTTAATTTCAGGAACGGCTGAAGGTTTTGAAGACGGTCAAAAAGTATTCTTACAAGTTCAAGGTGAAAATGAAATGATGGCCAAAGACACTGTAGAAGTAAAAAATGGCAAATTTGAAATCAAAGGTGCATTTGAATCATTAGAAATTGCAATAGTAACTTTAGAAGGCAATAACCCTATCCCATTCATCATGGAAAATGGAAATATTACCATCAAAGTTAACAAAGATACTATCCAAAATTCTACTGTGGGTGGAACTCCAGAGAATGATTTATTCCAAGATTATTCTTCAAAAACGAAAGTAATTTATAAAAAAATCACTGATTTTCAATCATCAAAACAACAAGAATTCATGAGTGCTCAAGCTGCTAACGATACAGCAACTATGAACGGACTTATGAACCAACTTAAAACTATGCAAGACGAACTAGTAGTTTTAGCTAAAGACGTAATTGCAAAAAATGATGACAAATATTTAAGTGCACTTTTATTAGAAAATAATTTGGCTACTCAAACTATTACTGCAGAAGAAGCTAAAACTTATTTTGAAAAATTCACTGATAAAATCAAACAAACTAGAGCTGGAAAAAGCATTGAAAAAATTGTTAAAGCCGCAACAGCTGTAGTAATAGGAAAACCAGCTCCAGATTTTTCTGCTCCATCACCAGAAGGAACTACAGTTTCTTTGAAAGAATCATTAGGAAAAGTTACAATTATTGATTTTTGGGCTTCTTGGTGTGCTCCTTGTCGTCAGGAAAATCCTAATGTTGTTGCTATGTACAATGAACTACATGATAAAGGATTAAACATCATTGGAGTGTCATTAGATCGTGATGGAGACCAGTGGAAAGAAGCTATTGCTAAAGACGGTTTAACATGGGCACATGTATCAAATCTGAAATTCTGGCAAGATCCAATCGCTGAACTTTACAATGTTAAATCTATTCCGGCTACTTTTATCTTAGATGAAAATGGTAATATTGTTGCTAAAGATTTACGTGGCGATGCATTAAAAGCAAAAGTAAAAGAGCTTTTAGGTTTATAATCAAAATATCAAATTAAAAAAATGCCACTTGATAGAGTTCAAGTGGCATTTTTATTTTAGAAAATCAAATTACTATAATTTTTTCATTTGATCTTTCATCATCTTGATTTGGTCTTTCAACATGTTGTGTTTGTCTAATTTTTTAGCTTCATTCAACAAGTTAGTAGCTTCTATTTTTCTTCTTTTTGTCATGGCAATACCAGCTAATTGTAATTTTGCTAATGCTAAATCTTGATCCATTGACAATCCTAACTCAATAGCTTTTTTGAAATATTTCTCAGCTTGTGTTAAATTAGTTTGAGAAACCATTAATCCATTTAAATAGTTGAAATACCCTTGTTGTTTTCTTACCAAAGCAGCTTCAGGATTTTTAATGTAAGCCAGCCATTTTTGGGCTCCAGGAAAATCTTGTTTTCTTAATTTAAGAAATGCCAATAAAATAAATTCGTTTTTAAAATATAGAAAAATGAAAATCGTAGAGAATAATAATAAGAAAATTCCATTTCCAATGTTACGCTCCGTAAATTGATAAATTCCAAAAGCAATTATTAATGCGGCTAATACTAATTTAATATTTTTGTGAAACATAATACGTTTGTTTTTAGTTGTTGCAAAGGTAATAAAATCAATTAAAAATATTTTTAAAAAAGTACTTGCAGATGAAAAAAGTCTTTGTATATTTGCACTCGGTTTTTGGGACACCGAATACCAAAATGAGTTTCAAAAAGATTTTTATTTATAGATTTAAAAAATACTAGCAATGAGTAAGAGAACGTTTCAACCATCAAAAAGAAAAAGAAGAAATAAGCACGGTTTCATGGATAGAATGGCTTCTGCAAATGGAAGAAAAGTGCTTGCTCGTAGAAGAGCTAAAGGAAGACATAAATTAACAGTTTCTTGCGAACCAAGACACAAAAAATAATGTTTATATCCTAAACAAAATAAAGCCGTTACTTTTATTAGTAGCGGCTTTTTTTTAAACTTGTTTATAAAAATTAATAAGATTTCTGAAATCCAAGCGGTTACTTTTAGAATTCTCCTTAAATTTAACGCTAACTATAATAAATCTGTACGGACAATTATCAAATTGTCGCTACCAAAACAAAACAACAACACAATGCCAAAAGACAACACTATCAAATCGGTTTTAATTATTGGTTCAGGGCCAATTGTAATCGGACAAGCTTGCGAGTTTGACTATTCAGGTTCGCAATCCGCTCGCTCATTAAAAGAAGAAGGAATTGAAGTAATTTTAATCAATTCTAATCCTGCTACCATTATGACTGATCCTTCGATGGCGGATCATATTTATTTAAAGCCATTAACTACAAAATCTATCATTGAAATCCTAAAAGCTCATCCTCAAATTGATGCCGTATTGCCAACAATGGGCGGACAAACAGCATTAAACCTATGTATCGAAGCCGATGAAAAAGGAATTTGGGAAGAATTTAATGTACGACTAATTGGTGTAGATATCAATGCTATCAATATTACAGAAGATAGAGATAAATTCAAGAGTTTACTAGAAACCATTGGCATCAATCAAGCGCCTTCAAGAATTGCAAATTCCTTTTTAAAAGGTAAAGAAATTGCGCAAGAATTTGGCTTTCCATTGGTAATTCGTGCATCATTTACATTAGGCGGTGCTGGAGCTGCTTTTGTGCATAGAAAAGAAGATTTTGATGAATTGTTGACTAGAGGTCTTGAGGCCTCACCTATACACGAAGTAATCATAGACAAAGCGTTATTGGGTTGGAAAGAATACGAATTAGAACTTTTACGCGACAATAACGACAACGTTGTCATCATTTGTACAATTGAAAATATGGATCCCATGGGAATTCATACTGGAGATAGTATTACTGTTGCACCAGCCATGACTTTATCGGATACTACTTACCAAAGAATGCGCGATATGGCAATTTTAATGATGCGTTCTATCGGGAATTTTGCTGGAGGTTGTAACGTACAATTTGCCGTTTCACCAGACGAAAAAGAAGATATTGTGGCCATTGAGATTAACCCAAGAGTTTCACGTTCTTCGGCATTGGCATCAAAAGCTACGGGATATCCAATTGCTAAAATCGCAACCAAATTAGCTTTGGGTTACAACTTAGACGAATTACAAAATCAAATTACCAAATCGACTTCGGCTTTATTTGAACCAACATTAGACTACGTAATTGTAAAAATACCAAGATGGAACTTCGATAAATTTGAAGGAGCTGATAGAACGTTAGGACTTCAAATGAAATCAGTGGGTGAAGTAATGGGAATTGGACGTTCATTCCAAGAAGCCTTACACAAAGCTACACAATCATTGGAAATAAAAAGAAATGGTCTAGGTGCTGACGGAAAAGGATACAAAAACTACGAACAAATTATTGAAAAATTAACCTATGCAAGTTGGGACAGAGTTTTCGTAATTTATGATGCAATTGCGATGGGAATTCCGTTAAGTAGAATTCACGAAATCACGAAAATTGATATGTGGTTCTTGAAACAATACGAAGAACTATTCCATTTAGAAAAAGAAATTTCGAAATTCACTGTTGATACTTTACCCAGAGAATTACTTTTAGAAGCCAAACAAAAAGGTTATGGTGACCGACAAATTGCACACATGATGGGTTGTTTGGAAAGTCAAGTGTACAAATTACGTGACGAGCAAAATATCAAACGAGTTTACAAATTAGTGGATACATGTGCGGCTGAGTTTAAAGCAGTAACCCCTTATTTCTACTCTACTTTTGAAGCTGAAATTGAGAAAGCTGATGGCACTAAATATGTTCATAACGAAAGTATTGTAACTGATAAAAAGAAAGTTATCGTTTTAGGTTCGGGACCCAATAGAATTGGACAAGGGATTGAATTTGATTATTCTTGTGTTCATGGTGTGTTAGCAGCAAAAGAATGTGGATACGAAACCATCATGATTAACTGTAATCCAGAAACGGTTTCTACTGATTTTGATACCGCTGATAAATTGTATTTCGAACCTGTTTTCTGGGAACATATTTATGATATTATCCAACATGAAAAACCTGAAGGTGTAATCGTTCAATTAGGTGGGCAAACCGCATTGAAATTGGCAGAAAAATTAGCAAAATATGGCGTGAAAATCATTGGAACAAGCTTTGACGCTTTAGATTTAGCAGAAGATAGAGGTCGTTTTTCAGAACTGTTAACCGAATTACAAATTCCATTTCCTAAATTTGGAATTGCTGAAAGTGCCGAAGAAGCTTCTGTTTTAGCAGACTCATTAGATTTCCCGCTTTTGGTTAGACCTTCTTATGTTTTGGGTGGACAAGGCATGAAAATTGTCATCAACAAACAAGAATTAGAAGAACATGTAATTGATTTATTAAAATCGATTCCGGGGAATAAATTGTTATTAGACCATTATTTAGACGGCGCAATCGAAGCGGAAGCCGATGCAATTTGTGATGCGGATGGCAATGTGTATATCATTGGAATCATGGAACATATTGAGCCTTGTGGGGTGCATTCGGGAGATAGTAATGCTACTTTGCCTCCATTTAATTTGGGTGAATTTGTAATGAATCAAATCAAAGAACATACACAAAAAATTGCAAGAGCGTTAAAAACAGTTGGATTAATCAACATTCAGTTTGCCATTAAAGATGATACGGTATATATTATTGAAGCCAATCCAAGAGCTTCTAGAACCGTTCCTTTCATTGCTAAAGCGTATGGAGAACCGTATGTGAATTACGCTACAAAAGTAATGTTAGGACACAACAAAGTAACTGATTTTACTTTCAATCCAAAGTTAAATGGATATGCAATTAAGCAACCCGTTTTCTCATTCAATAAATTCCCGAATGTAAACAAAGCTTTAGGGCCAGAAATGAAATCAACCGGAGAAAGTATTTTGTTCATTGATGATTTGAGAGACGACCAATTCTATGAATTGTACTCGAGAAGAAAAATGTACTTAAGTAAATAAAACTCAAAAGCCGCCAGAAAAAATCTAGGCGGCTTTTTTAATTCATGTATCTTGAAGTCAGACACTATTTCATTAAGAATTCAAGTCCAATATTTACCTTTTTTGAAACTTTCTTACTTACGATACTTGGAATTTCAATATTGAAATCATCGGTATTAACGGTGAAGTCGGCTTTCATTTCCAAAGTACCATTTACTTTCCTAATAGTTGCAATTGTTGTAATTTCTTTAGATTTTCCGTGCATTTCTAAAGTTCCTTTTATCGTATAACTTTTGGGAGAAGTAGTAATTTTTGAATACTCAAAATCTTGAATTTTACCTTTGAAAGTTGCTTTTGGATATTTATCGCTTTCTACATAATTTTCGTTGAAATGTTCTTCCATCAAAGCAATTTTAAATTTAAAACTTTTCATTAAAACTAAAGAGGCAAACTCTCCACTTGTAGTATTTAAAATAGCCGAAGCTGTTGTAGATTTTGCTTTAATTTCTTCAAAACTTGGCACAGAAGCTTCAAAAGAAATAGTACCATTTTTTGTGATTATTTTTTCTTGTGCTTGAACAATAGTGATTGCTGTTAGCAAAAATAAAGTGATGTATTTTTTCATTTTTTATTATATTTTATTGAGCAAAACCATTTTCACTCCATTGAATAATTAAATTAATTTCATTTTGTGACAATCTTGGACCACCAAGAGGCATGGCTCCTGTAGTATTTTCGGGGCGACTAATTCTATTAATTAATCCTTGATTTAAAACCGCATTACGTACATTTTCGTATGTAGTGTATGATGATGGCGCACCAAAAGTAGGCGGATTACCATGACAGTTGTTACATTTTGAATCAATAATAGGTTTTACATCTCTTAGATAAGAAACCTCATCAAGAGATTCAATTGGAGTTAAATCTGAAACACTGTCAGTAGTACAGCTAAAAAGTAAAGTTGTACCTAAAATCAAAACTAGATTTTTTAAACTAAATAAATATTTTCTCATGGGTAAAAAAGGTAAAATTTTAATTATTTCAATGGTATTGATGGTAATAGGATTTATTCTAGTTAAGAACTTTTTATATCAACCTCACCGAACTATTTCAGAGGAAAAGGTCTTTAAATCCTTCACAGCTGATAACTTCATTAAGGCATTTGAAAAAGATACTTTATTTCTAAAAACTTATACCAATCAAACTATTTCTATATACGCAAAGAAAATAGAATTGGATTTTGAGAATAAAATTGGCTTAATAAATAATAAAATAGCCACTCGGTTTGAAGATTTTGAAACTTTGAAAAACCAATCATTAAAAAATGTAACCATAAAAGGAAGGCTCGTTGGTTACGATGAATTATTAGAAGAATTTCAAATGGACCAATGTGTAATTATAGAAAATCAATAAACATGAAAAAAAGTATCGTTCTTATTATTAGCTTGTTTTGGTTACAAACGTACTCGCAGGCTGACATTTTTAAAATAGCTAGAAATGGAACTGTAGCCGAATTAAAAAGTATTATTGCTGAAAACCCAAATGCAATTAATTCCGTAAATGAGCAAGGAAGCACACCATTAATCTTGGCATGTTACCACAATAATGAAGCTGTAGCTTTTGAATTGATTGCCAAAGGAGCTAAAATTAATGAAAAAATTGATATGGGAACGGCTCTAATGGCAGCAGTAGTTAAAGGAAACATATCTATTGCTGAAAAGTTGTTAGAAAACGGAGCAAATCCTGATTTGAAAGACGCCAATCAATCAACAGCATTGATTTATGCAACATTATTTAAAAATACAGAAATTATTAAATTATTATTAAAATATAAAGCTGATAAAAACGTAAAAGATTCCAGAAATTTTTCAGCGTTAGATTATGCCAAATTATCAAATGAAAAAGAAATAATTCAACTATTAAATTAAAATTGCTATGAAAAAAATTACTTTATTGGGGTTATTATTATTTGGAAGTGTAACTGCTTTTAGTCAAACGTATTCTACAGGAACCATTACACTTACCAACACAACAAATTTAGGAATGACTTTGCGACTTGACGTTGGTTCTGAGGTCAATATGACATTAACTGGTCCTTCTGATAGATGGTTTTCAGTAGGCTTTGGGGCTACTTCAATGACTGCTGGCACTGATGTTGTTTTGGTTCATACCAATGGAACGTTGACCTCTTTTGATAGAGTTTTACCAGGCTTTGGGGCGCCAACAGCAGATGCCAATCAAAACTGGACTATAAATTCCAATACCGTTACTGGGAACGTAAGAACTATTACAGCATCAAGGGCTTTGAATACAGGCGATAGTAATGATTTTGTTTTTCCTGCCATTCCTTCATCATTAAATATAATTTGGGCAAGAGCTTCAAGCAACAATTACAATTTGGTATATCATGGAGGTAATAATAGAGGAGTTACAGCGGTGAACTTTACCTTAGGAAGTAATGATTTTGCTAGTGCCAATGTTAAAATGTTTCCCAATCCTGCCAATGCGAATGTTTTCCTTGAACTGCCACAAAATCTAGTAAAAGCCGAAGTTATCATTTACGATATGTTAGGAAAAAAAGTCAAACAAATTACTTACAACCAAAACGCAATTTCAATTCCTGTAAATGATTTAAACAAAGGAATGTATCAAGTAAACATTGTTTCTGATGAACTAGTATTAAACCAAAATTTAATTATAAACTAATTTTAAATAGAGATGAAGAAATTTCTAATATATATTTTTCTACTTCCAATAGGTAGTTTTGCTCAAGATGATTTAATTGATGAAATTTCGTCAACAGATTCAATTACAATTGTAGAATCCGCTTTTAAATCACTTAAAATAGTGAATTTAGAATCAACGAAATTAGCTGCAAATGGAGATTTTTATTTTATTGTGGCTCATAGATTTGGATTTATTACCAATGGTTTTGATGATTTTTTTGGATTGGATAATGCTAATACACAATTAAAATTTTTATACGGTGTAAACGAATGGCTAACGGTTCATGCTTCAAGAAGTGGGTTTCAAGAAACGTATGACTTAGCTGTAAAATATAGACTAGCAGCCCAACAGAAAGAAGGATTTCCAGTTACAATTGTTGGTTTTAACAGTTTAGCAATCAATACAGAACTTAAAGAAAAAGATTTTCCTAAACTAACTTTTGAAAATCGGTTAAGCTATGTCACACAAGTTTTGATTTCGAGAAAGTTTAACGAAAAATTGTCATTAGAAATTGCGCCAACTTATTTTCATGAAAATACATTACGGGATTTATTAGATGAGAACAATCAAGTGATTTTACCAAATCCGCAAGATAATAGCCAGTTTGCCTTAGGTTTTGGTGGAAGATACAAATTAACCAATAGATGGTCAATAAACATGGATTATGTTGCTCATTTAAACAGAACAAAGCAATCCATTTATAGAAATCCTTTATCTATTGGTTTTGATTTAGAAACGGGCGGACATGTTTTTCAAATGCATTTTACCAATTCAAACGCCATGCATGAAGCAGGATATTTAGGTCAAACAACTGGCGATTGGGGCAAAGGTGAAATCGGTTTTGGATTTAATTTAGTTAGAGTATTTTAATATTTATTGAGTAGTTTTAAAAAAGAAGCTGTCTAAAAAGTCTAGTTTCTTGTCAAGCTGAATTTATTTCAGCTTCTACAAATGATTGAATATCAATTGTTTTTAGATTCCGAAACAAGTTCGGAAAGACAAAAATCTTACTTTTTTGACAGCCTCTTTATGTTTATCCCTTATTTCTTTATAAAACTTTCTGAAAATTTTTGATTAGATGTGGTTTCAATGGTAAGAATATACAATCCGGAAGCCAATTTAGAAACATCTAGTTGGTTTTGTGTTGGAGCATATTCTTGCATCAATTGACCCAAATTATTAAATACTTTAATAGAAGCCACAGAAAGCAAATCAATATTATCAATTGTTAGTAAATCAGCTGTTGGATTAGGATAAATTGTAATATTTTTTCCGTCAACAGTTGCAGTACTTAATGGAGAAGAGCCTTCGACCACGAGTAATGCTTGATTGATAGTAGGATTTTGAATAACATCTATTAGTCCTGATGGCCATAAAATTCTTATTTCATCAATGCTTGTTGCAGTACCTATTCCAAAATGTACATTTAAGGAGTTCATATACCTAAATCCTTCGCCGCTTCTCACGTCTCGAATTTGTTTGCCCCAACTGCCATAGATTTCTACTCTTGCTCCTATTCCATTTCTATTACTTTGAATTCCTTGTAAGTTAACTTTTAACCAATTATTAGAGTTACCTGTATTGTAATGAATGGAGTTATTAACCTGAATGTCTAAAAAACCATCGTTGTTTAAATCTCCAATAGCACCGTTTGAAATTCCATATGTTACAGGAAAAAAAGTAAAATCACCATTCCCAAACATTATTTTCCCAGCTCCGCCAAGAACATCTGCATTACCATCATTATCGAAATCATAGGTTACATGTTCAATATTTAATGTAGGGTTATTATGCCAACCACTTCCTGCTGTAATATTTGAAAAAGTACCATCACCATTATTTTTCATCAATTTATGAGAACCGTCTGCCGAAGAGCTTGCTCCCACAACCACATCCATAAAGCCATCATTATCGTAATCATTCCATGCGGATGACCATGTTTGTAACGGATCGTATAAATTTGATTGTTGTGATACATTGGTAAATGTTCCATTACCATTATTTCGGTGTAATTCATTAAATTTTGCAGTTGAGGAGCCACCTCTACATTTAGCTAAAAACAAATCTTGGTCACCATCATTATCATAATCTACCCAAAGTGAGCCGTAATTTCCTCCTTGAGGATGATCTCCAATTCCACCTTGGTAAAAAGTTAGATTCCCATTTCCATCATTCAAATAATATACGTTTGGTTGCACATCGTGACAAACAAAAATATCCAAATGACCATCATTATTAATATCAACAAAATTAGAGCGCTGAGAAAAAACGTATTGCGAACCAGAAATTTGTGTAAATCCAGTACCTGTGCTGTTAGCCTTCATAATGGTTACACCACTTCCGCCACCATAAACCAAATCGTTGAAACCATTTTTATCGTAATCCCCAACAGCCATACTCCATGTTGGTAAATATTGAGCCGAAGTAGTAGGTATAGAAGTTACGGTAAAACCTCCAGAGACTTGTTGGTAATGAATCTGAACTGAAGTACTTGAAACTGTAACTATATCATCAAGATAATCACCATTCATATCAACCACACAAATTTTATGATTTCCTGTTATTGTACTAACATTTTGACTAGTAAAATTGATTGGATTTTGAGGTGTTGGCACAAAAGTGCTTTCAATAAGTTGGAAAGAAAACCCGTTTGAAGACCATCTATTATCAAAAGCAATATAATAAGTAGTACCAGCAAGAACAGAAAATGTTTTTACAGATGATAGATTGGAACCAGAATCATCGTCACCATCATGACAAACTAAGTTTGAGCAACTTCCAGTATACACGTGAAAACGAGTATCAACCCTAGGCGTATTTGCCGCAATGTCTGTAGTAACTGTTAGATTATAATTTTGTGTAGGCACATACTTGTACCATTTGCCTCTAGGATTTCCATTGGTTATGGCTCCATTTGAAGCGCAAACTGGTTGAGGCACCTGTGTACCATCAACAGCGTTTACCACATGAGTACCAACTGTTATAGTTAATGCATCAGCACATGTATTTTGCGAAAAACCCAATATTGGAAACACAAATCCTACCAAAAGTAGTAGCTTATTTGAAGTAGTTATTTTCATTGGTTATAGATTAGTTTAGTTAGTTTATTTTTATAACATTAGTTGCATGATTGTAGGGAATTAATCCACAATTCAATCATGGCTACAGCCTCAGTGTGGACTAATGATTTTCCAATTAATGGCATTTGAACACTTTCATCTTGTGATGACATTCTAAAATGCATAACTGAGCGAGCAGGGTTTGATGGCACCACTATACCTGTTAAGGAATTATCAACATTTTCTTGTGGAGTGACACAAATACCTAGATCAATAGGGTTAGAAGTTTCTGCAAAAGCAAGACGGATAGGTCTATAATCGCAGTGACTTCCTTCTCTATGGCAGTGAGCGCAGTTAATGTCTAAATACGAACGCACTCTTAGAGACAAAGGTTGACTTTCATCAGAATAGTTAACAACAGTTGGTATGTTTTGTGGCAAATTATTCTCTAAATATCCTTGAGCAACCCATTTTTGAAGTTGGTTTTGAGTACCAGAAGTAAAATTATAATTTCCATTTAAATTTTGAGGTTTTATCCCAATTGGGATAGGCTCATCATTCAATTTATGACAAGTTAAGCATTCTGGACCCGATGGAATTCTGTAATTGATTGAAATGTTTTCTCCGTTTTTATTCCATTGTACATTGGTAAAACTACCATTCATATCTAAGAAAGCTTCTGTTTGATCTTCATTCCAAACGTACTCAGCAAAAATCCAACCTGATTCTTTTTTAATCATCAATCGTGTTTCAATAATTCGTCGTGAATTACCTGGTTGCACATTGTCGTAATAAAATGTTTTGATTAGAACAGCCCCAACAGGAAGTTCTAATATGTTATTTGCACCATTAGCAGTGGCTTTTGTTCCACTTGGCATCCAAACAAATCTACTTTTTGAAGCATAATCAGTAAATAAACTACTTATGGGTGAATAAGGTAATACACCTGTAGCTGGATTTTGTTCTTTCATTGGACCAGTAAAGAACTTATAATCTGATAATTTTGCGTAAGGAACTTTTGTTAAATCAACATCTACTTTAACAACATCTTCATAAGTATCATCAGCATCATCTGAACATGCAAAAAAAGCAAATGCAGAAAAAATCAGAGTAAAAGCAAATAGTTTTGAAAGTTTAATTTGGGAAATCATTATAATTGTTATTTTTTATTTATTGGTTTAAAATTAATTAACTACTATTTTGGAATGGTATATTGTTCCATTACTTTCTTCCAATCGAAGAAAATATACTCCATTTACAACAGTACTTAAATCAATACTATTTTCAAATTCATTAGCTGGTTTAATAGTCTGAATCCTTTTACCACTGATATCAAAAACGCTAATTGAAGAAAATGTTAGTGTTTCGCTTTTTACGGTAAAACTTCCTCTATTACTATTAGTTGCAATTGTAAATGAATCATCTTGAAAAGTTGAAGTACTCAAAGTAGTATCAACAATTTTAAACACAGTTCCAGATGAAATGCCAATGATATAAAGCTCACCATTCATATCTTCTCCAAATGAAACCATGCTATTCCCTGGAAATGCAGAGGATAAAGTTACTGTTCCATTAGTATCAACCATACGGATTCTATTGTCACAATAATCTGCGAAAAAATATTTGTTTTGAAAATTTGGATATAAACTACCCGTGTAAACATATCCGCCAGTTATAGAACAAGCACCACCTGATCTTGGATATTGAGTATATGGAAATACCATCGATGAAGCCGGAACACAGCCTGAATTCAAATAAACTGAGTTGCCTTCGTAGCATCTCCAACCAAAATTTAAACCTGTATTAGGCAATGGACTTAACACTCTATTTACTTCTTCTACAGCATTTTGGCCTACATCAGCAATCCATAAGTCACCTGTTAATCTATTAAAAGAAAATTTCCAAGGATTCCTTAATCCAATTGCCCAAATTTCATCATTACCCGCAACACCAACAAAAGGATTTGATGGAGGAATAGTGTAAAAAGGCGCTACATTTGAATTCACATCAATTCGAAGCATTTTACCTAAATTTTGGTTGATGTTTTGAGCATAGTTTTGAGGGTCTCCGCCGCTTCCGCCATCGCCCATTCCAATATATAAAAATCCATCGGGACCAAATTTAATAGTTCCGCCATTATGATTAGAATAAGGCTGGGTGATTGTCATTAAAATAGTAGCTGTTGTGCTAGCAACATTTGGATTACTACTCACTGAATATCTTGCAATTACAGTATTTCCAGAAAGATTCGTGTAATTGATAAAAAAATAGCCGTTAGTAGCATAATCTGGATGAAATGCCAAACCCAGTAAACCTCTTTCGCTATTAGTTGATACTAATGAAGATACATCTAAAAAAGGTGTTGGATTGATTGTCCCGTTTGCATTTAAAACACGGATTAATCCTCCTTTTTGAACCACAAACATACGTGAATCTCCAGCATGTGTAATTTCAAGTGGACTAGCAAAACCCGAAGCAAAAGATTGCAACCCTATATTTTGAGCTTGACACAAAATAAAAGTAGCAACAAAAAACAAAGTAAAATAGTATTTTTTTGCCATATTTGTTTTTTTCAAATATAGCATTTTTTCATAAAAAATAAATAAAAAATAAATTATTTGTTAAATTTTGACTAAAACGTTATATTCTTTAAGCTTTTCTAACGCTTCTGTTGATTGATAATCAAAATTTTCTTGTAAGGTTTTTAGGTTTCTTTTATGATTAATTCGGCGAACGGCGTCAAAAAAACGTCTAACTTCATCTAAACTTCTTAATTCTAAATGAGGTACTTGGGTTGGTTTTCCAAATTCATCTTTAGCAACCATTGTAAAATAACTTGAATTACAATGCTTTACCTTTCCAGTTCTGATATTTTCTGAAATTACTCTGATTCCAACAACCATTGAGGTATTTCCAACGTAATTTACCGAAGCTTTCAACGTCAATAATTCGCCTATTTCAACCGGATTTAAAAAATCTACTGTATCAACCGAAGCAGTAACACAGTAACTTCCTGAGTATTTAGAAGCGCTTGCAAAAGCAATTTGATCCATTAATTGCAATAAATAACCACCATGTATTTTTCCGCTAAAATTAGAATGTGATGGCAACATCAATTCTGTAAATGTTACTTTAGACGACTGAACAGTATTCGTTTTCATAATTTTATTCGTTTTCTTTATATATGCCAATGACTAATTTCCCATTGGTATCAATACTTGCACGATACATTCCAGCGGTGTTGAATTCCATTACAATATCTCCTTTAGCATCTAAACCAATGATTCCGCCATCACCTCCAGATTTTGTTAACTTGTTTTGGATTACTTCTTTAGCCGCTTTTTCAATAGTATATCCTTTATACTCCATCATGGCAGAAATATCATAAGCCACAACATTACGCATAAAAAATTCGCCCCAACCCGTAGCAGAAATTCCGCAAGTAGCATTATTCGCGTATGTTCCTGCACCAATAATAGGAGCATCACCAATTCTACCCCATTTTTTATTAGTCATTCCACCAGTAGAAGTTCCCGCCACAATATTTCCATTTTTATCCAAAGCTACACAACCAACTGTGCCGAATTTAGAATCTTTGATATTCGCGTCATAAAACTCTGATTTATCATTGTGATCAAGCATGGTTTTATCTTTTTCTTGTGCTCGCAATAAGGATTGATACCTACTTTCAACATAAAAATATGCTGGATTTACTATTTCAATATTGTGTTGGTTGGCAAAAAACTCTGCCCCTTCTCTGGCTAGCATTACATGTTCCGATTTTTCCATGACAGCTCTAGCTAAACTAATTGGATTTTTGACTGTTGTTACACCCGCAATTGCTCCTGCTTTTAAGGTTTTTCCGTCCATGATAGAAGCGTCTAATTCATTTTTTCCTTGGTTTGTAAAAACAGCCCCTTTTCCAGCATTAAATAAGGGCGAATCTTCAAGAATTTTTATAGTTCTTTCTACAGCATCTAGACTTGAACCGCCGTTCTCTAAAATTGTATAACCAGTTTTAATTGCTTGTTCTAAAACACGTTTGTATTCTAGTTCCATTTCGGGTGTCATGTTTTTCTTTAAAATAGTTCCTGCACCACCATGAATTACAATTGCAATTTTCTGATTATCGTTTAGCTCACTAAGACTTTTAGATGATTTACATTGAATAAATAATCCACTAAATATTAAAAATATAGCCAGTTTTTTCATCATTTCTCGTTACTAAAATAAGGTGAATTTTCTTTTTCTGCTTTGACAATAAAATAACGACTATCGCCCCACCAAAAAAAAGTTCTTAGACGTTCAACATACGTAACTTTTACAAAACTTCCTTGCAAATTTTGCAAACTATCAATTACTTCTTTGTCGCTATCCAAAACTGAAAACTGAAATATTTGAGCTCCAGAAATTCCTTGACTAATTTCACCTTCCCAAGTTTTAACGAAATAGCCTTTGTTACTCACTTTTATTAATTCACCTGTTCTTGTTCCTGTACTGTAAGGAACGTAATAAACATAAGCCATATAACAGGCTGTTAAAACCACAATTATCAGTGTAGTATACATTACAATTTTCTTAAATACAGTCATCGTATTTTAGTTTAGAGATTCAATATCTGATTCGTTTGCTCGTTTTAAAACTGCTTCTGGAAGTGCTTTTTTTGCTTTTGCTCCCATTTTTTTCAATTTTTCAACACTAGTGATTAAGTTTCCTTTTCCGTCAACTAGTTTGTTCATGGCGTTACCATACTCTATTTTAGCTTCGTCCATTTTCTTCCCAATTTTAATTAAATCGGAAACAAAACCTTCAAATTTATCATACAAAGCTCCAGCCTGACGCGCAATTTCAATTGCATTTTCTTGTTGCTTTTGGTTGGTCCACATGCTGTCAATAGTTCGTAAAGTGGCCAAAAGAGTCGATGGCGTTACTATTACAATATTCTTCTCAAAGGCTTTGTTATATAAGGTAGTATCTTCATTCAAAGCGACTGCAAAAGCGGATTCAATTGGAATAAATAACAACACAAAATCTGGACTTTCCATTTGGTATAAGTCGTGGTAATTTTTGTTACCCAATTGCTCCACATGACGATTTATTGAAATAATATGTTCTTTCAGAAATTGATTTTTTACTTCCAAATCTTCTTCGTTGATGTAACGCTCGTATGCGGTCAAAGTTACTTTCGAATCGATAATCATTTTCTTGCCATCTGGAAGATTAATGATAACATCTGGAAAAACTCGATTGCCTTCTTCGGTTACAAAACTTTGTTGCACGAAATATTCTCTGTCTTTCTCTAATCCCGATTTTTCTAAAACACGCTCTAGAACCAATTCGCCCCAATTTCCTTGCATTTTGCTATCGCCTTTTAAGGCTTTAGTTAAATTGATGGTTTCTTTACTCATTTGTTCGTTCATTTCGCGAAGTCCCAAAATTTGTTGGCGTAATGCAGCATGATAATCAATACTTTCTTTATGTGTGTCTTCGACTTTCTTCTCGAAAAGTTGGATTTTATCTTGCAAAGGCGACAGAATGTTTTTTAGATTCTCCTTATTTTGTTCGGTAAATTTTACGGTTTTTTCTTCCAATATTTTATTGGCCAAGTTTTCAAATTCTTTGGTAAATTTCTCTTGAAGTTGTTCTACTTCTTGCTTTTGTTCTTTATTACGTTCCAATAAATTATCGAAATCATTTTCTTTTTTTGCCAAATGAATCGCTAAACTTTCCTTTTCTTTTTGAATGTTTTCTTTTTCTGACGAAAGTTGAACAAAAGATTTTTCAAACTGATTTCTTTCGGTTTGAAATTGGATTTTCAATTGTTCTATTTGATTTAAAAGTCCGTTAATACGTTCTTCTAAACCTGATTTATCAGCTTGTGATTGGGCAGAAAAAAGCAACTTCCCAATGAAAATTCCAACGGCAAGTGCAATAATGAAAGATACTAAAATAAGCATAGATTCAGGCATAAAAATGATATATAATGTTAAAAGTACAACTTTTTATTTATTTCTAAAACTTATACGTTAAAACGGCTCTAAAATTAAATGGTGTTCCAGGTGTAAAATGAATTTCGCTCACAGGTTGGGCTTCGTTTTGTAATCTGGATTCGGTTTCAAATTGAGTTTCTTTCCATTGGGTATTAAAAATATTTTCTACCAAAATTCCAGCGGTAATATTTTTAAAGGTATAATTCAAATTCAAATCCGATACAAAATAACCTTCGGCCACCAACGTAAAATCTTCATTAGCGGGTCTATCGCCTAAAACTCTACTGCGCAACGAACCTGAAAAACGATTTTTAACCACGCTCAAACTTCCCATAAAAGTAGATCTTGGCGCTAATGGAATGTAGTTTGAAAATCTTGGTTCTTCCGTACTTCTTGCATGTGAATACGTATAATCTGCATTTAAAAACAACCAATCTGTCATTTGGTAACGCAATCCTAAATCAATTCCTTTTCTTTCTGTTTTGCCGCTTGGTTCCACAATTCCTGCATCGCCTACGTACACAAATTCTTGTTCTAAAAACAAATACCAAATAGCTGAATTGAACACCATTTTTGGCATAGGTTTCCAAATAAATCCAAAATCTGAACCGTAAGAAGCTGGTAATGTTTTTCTCGCACCATTAGCAATATTTACTCTTGTATCGTTACTGTGAAATCCTTTTCCTGACTTTAAAAACAGCTGAAAATCATCATTAAATTGGTACGAAAAATTCAATTTTGGACTAATAATTCCTTTATTTTCTGCTTCATTGGTATAATTTTCAGCTAATTTATCGTAATAATCAAAGTTGAAAAAATCATATCTTAAACCTGCGTTAACCATTAATTTATTGAATCTAAATTCAGCATTTCCAAAACCAGAAATATTGCTTTCGTTGATGTCGCCTAGCATAACATTTTCTAAAGTAGTGATTCGATTAGCGGTTCTTGAAAGTTCAATGTTATCAATTTTATCTTGACGAAGACCTACTCCAACTTGATATTTCACAGGAATTGTATTCCAATTGGTTTTCTTTTCAAAAGTAGAGTTTAAACCAAAAGTTGTACGGTTTTCTTTTTGTCTAATTTGGTCGCCATTTATTGGATCTTCCAAGAAAAAGGTAAAGTTAGAATACAATTCGAAATCGTATAAAGAAACATAGGCATTGGTTTTCAAATTGGTATTTTCTGAAAGTTGCTTGCTGTGTTGAACATTTATGATACTTCTACTTGTGTTTCCACCTTCGGTATCATCAATGGCTCCAAAGTTTCCAATCAAACCTTGATCTACAGCTCGTTGCGGAATTTGTCCGGAAGCATTCCATTTGCTATCAAAATGAGATAACGAAATGGATAATTTATCATTTTCGCCAAAAAGAGTATATTTCGAAAAAATATTGGTACGATTGAAGTTTTGCGGTGCATCAAAAAAACCATCTGTTTGTAAATAGGAACCTGAAAAATACAAACTTTCTTTATCAGAAGTTATTAAATTAAACATTCCACGAAGTCTTTGGGTGTTAAATTGCCCCACTTCAAGCGCAATTTCATCGTTTGAAATTCTATCTTTGGTAGAAAAATCAACAAAACCAGCAGTAGCTAAATTTCCTTTATCAGCAAAATAAGACCCTTTATCAAACGATACATTTGCCACAGTTTCGGGTTGTAAAAAATGTAAATCAGCATAACCTTGACCGTGGGCATGAGAAATCATATTTACGGGAACACCATCCACATTTATGGCAATATCCGTTCCATGATCAATATCAAAGCCTCGAAGAAAAATTTGTTCTGCTTTTCCGCCGCCAGCATGTTGACCAATGAATAATCCTGGAACAATTCGTAATAATTCTTGTGGTGAATTTACAGGATTTGTTTTTAAATCAATTTTTGCGATTTCATTCAAATGATTGATTTCGTTAGTGATAACTACTTCTTTTAAGCTAATAGCTTTGGTAACCAAAACATACAAACCGTTTGAAGTAAGCACCGTTCGTAATTCTTCATAATTTTTATGAGAAAGACTGATGCTATCCCCTATTTTTACATTTTCAAGAGTAAATTCCCCTTTAAAATTAGAATGAGCATGAGCTTTTGTTTGAATATTTTGAATGTAAACATCCGCAATTGCAAAACCTTCCACATTTGTAATTTTGCCTTTAACAGATTGAGCTTGCAAACTTATTGCTAAGAAAAAAAAGAATAAAAAGTAATAGTTTTTCATTTGGTATTTGTTTTGGTGGTCAAAGATAAAATTTGTTCTGAAGTAATTTTGTTAAATTTGGTCCTGAAATAAAAAAATATAAAAAAAATCTGATGCATCGTCACTTTCTAATTCACAAGCCTTACGGATATTTATCGCAGTTTATTTACCAATTAAAACGCAAGAAAAAGTTGCTGGGCGAATTGTACGATTTTCCAGAAAACACTATGGCAATTGGTCGTTTAGACGAAGATTCAGAAGGATTACTTTTGTTGACAACAGACGGCATGATGAGCGAAATTGTAAGAAGTAAAAAAGTAGAAAAAGAATATTATGCTCAAGTTGATGGAATTATTTCTGAAGAATCCGTTGAACAATTAAGACACGGAGTTGAAATCGGTTTACACGGTAAAAAATACAAAACCAAAAAGTGTAAAGCATTTACAATAGAATCTGAACCAAATTTAGGCGAACGCGGAAAAAAGATTCGAGATGAACGTCACGGTCCAACGTCTTGGGTTTCCATAACTTTAACCGAAGGAAAATTTCGTCAAGTCCGTAAGATGACATCAGCGGTTGGTTTTCCTACGTTGCGATTGGTTCGTGTACGTGTAGGAAACATTCATTTGAATGATTTGAAAGCAGGTGAAGTTTTGGAAGTAAGTGGTTTTGATGTATAATTATTAAATTGTTAAAAAGGTATAATTTAAAGTTTAACAATCTTAAAATTCGTACTTTTGCATTTTATGAATTTACTTGATAATATATTGTAATTCACTATTTAATTTCTTTAAAATCGCTATGAAAAAACTATTCTTTTTATTGTTTACCAATTTCATGTTTAGTCAAGTTGGAATTGGAACAACAACGCCAGATGTAAATTCCATTTTAGATGTTACTGCAACAGATAAAGGAATTCTTATACCAAGGTTAACTACTGCTCAGATTAATGCCATAGCAATTCCTACTCAATCACTAATGGTATTTAATTCAGATGTTAATTTATACTATTATTACAGTACTTCTAGTAATGCTTGGATGCCAATTAATGTGGGTTCTATTGTTAGAATTACAGGGACAACATATACACTTTCAGCAAATGATAATGGCAGAATATTAGATTTTACATCAAATTCTAATATTACCTTATCAATTCCAAATACATTACCTGTTGGTTTTCAAGTTAGTATTACTCAAGCTGGAACGGGTCAAATTACCTTATCTGGAACTGGAGGAATGGTAATAAGTAACCGATGGGGCGGCACAAGAAGCGCTGGTCAATGGTCTAAAATTGGTTTAGAAGTTAGAGCTACAAATTCCTGTATTTCAAGTGGTGATTTAAGATAAATAGTAAATATTATGAACAAAATAATTATACTTTTTAGTCTTTTTCTGTTTTCCCTCAATTGTAATAGTCAAGCTTTACCTGCCAATAGGTTTTATAATTTAAACTATGTTTTAGAAGAAACAACTCAAAATCCTTCTTTTGCTTACAGTTTAAGAAAGCTAAGAAGTACATACAATGGTTTTGCTGTTAGAGTGAGAAGAAGTGGTGATAATGCACAAGCGGATGTGAGCTTTGATTCAAATGATGTAGTTAGTGGAAATAGTCTTGTTACTGTTACAGCAGTTGGAACCAGTTCGCTTTCTTTAGGGCAAGTTTTAAGTTACAATTCATTTAGAGGTTCTGCTACCATTTTTGTTAGAACTTGGTACGATCAAGGACCAAATGGCTACCATGCAACACAGACCTCAAATAGTTTACAACCTACATTAGTTTTAAATTCAGCTAGTCCATCAAACTTGTTACCTTCTATTTTATTTGATGGAACTGCTCCTCCAGATTATTTATCAGTAGGTCAACCTATTCAAAATATTACTACTAATGGAATCAACGGTTCATTTATGCTTGTATGTAGACCCACCCAAAATTCAAACCAACATTCTTTTGGAACCCGTTTTAATTCCACTAATTGGAGATGGTCAATTCACATGAATTGGGGTGACGGAAATTGCTATTTTGACGCTTCCGAAAGTTGTTGTGCAACTAATAGAAATTTTTCTAATGCTGCAAATATAAATTTGTACAGACAATACAGTTTTATAAGAGGTACCAATTACAAAACAGTGTTATTGAATAAAATTACAACTACTTTAAATAATGCAACTGCAACATCAACAGCTCAAACAGGAGGCGATTTCTTGTTAGGTTCTTGGTCAGAAACCACAACTTCAACAGGCTTTTTTGGTAATACTTCAGAAGTAATTATGTTCCCAACAGATTTGTCAGTTACTCAAATTTCACCCTTAATTTCAAATCAAATGTTATTTTGGGGATTGTAATTTTTTGAATAAAATTGTAGTAACAGCTAGTCTACTATTTTATTTAAAATATTTTCAAAAGGAGTTAAAAAAAAACAGCTATTTCAACTGAAATAACTGTTTTTTTTTGAATCAACAATTTCATATTTTTTAGTTGAATTAGTTTTTTTAATTTTAATTAAACTAGGAATAATTGAAATTAAAATACTACTACCTAAAATTATCCCATAGTTTATATCATTCCAATTTAATTTTCTAATTCCATCAATACAATTTGTGCATTCAAAAACTTTTAAATTGGCATCAACAGCAGATATTAGAATAATTGAAATGAAAAAAATGAATAAACTTCTGATTAGATTTATAAAAATTTGTGAACTATTTTTATCTGAATTTTCAATTGAAAATATAACTAAACTTAATCCTAAAGTTAGTAAAAAAATAATATTAGGGATGAAATGAATGTTCTTTCCAATGAATTGAATTTTGTCAGAAGTTGATATTTGAAAAATATCTTGGATAAAACCACGAAAAAAAGATTCAGTAAGAAAAGCTATTCCTACTCCAACAAAAAAAGAAATTATTCTTACTATTATTTTTTTCAAATGATTATGAAATTAAAAAATCTCGATAAAAAACGTTTTCATTGCTTCCCAACTTCTTTTATCAGCTAATTCGTTGTAAGCAGCGCCTTTGCTGTTATCTGTACTCAAGTCTTTGTGTGTAAAAGCGTGAACTGCATTTGCATAATATATCATTTGCCAATCCGCATTAGAAGTTCTCATTTCGTTCTGAAAAGCTTCAATTTCTTTTGCAGGAACATAAGGATCATCCGCACCATGCAATACTAAAACTTTTGCTTTAATTTCATTCGATGGACTATTCGCTGCTTTTCCTAAACCGCCATGAAAAGAAACTATTCCTTTTATATTTAAGTTACCGCGAGCTGCCTCAATAGCTCCCGTTCCGCCAAAACAATAACCGATTACCGCAATCTGATTTTTATCAGCACCTGCTTTTACTAATTGGTCAATTGCCAATTGAATTCTTTTTTGATATTCCGCAGGATTATTTTTGTAGAAACCAGCATTTTTTCCAGCTTCACCCGTGTTTTTTGGATTGTTTCCAACGCCATAAATATCCGCAACAAAGGTATGATAACCTAATTTAGATAAGTTTTCAGCAGATTCTTTAGCGTGAGCATCTACGCCCATCCAAGCGGGAAGCACAATGATTCCAATATTTTTTGGATTTGCTTTTTGAGCTTTGGCAAAAAATCCTTCTAACTTTTGATTGCCGTCTGCGTAAGCTACTTTTGAAAGTTGAGCAAAACTATTCATCGACACAAATAGTAAAATGATGTAAAAATATTTCATAACTTTTTTTTGTAAAAGTATAAAATCTGTAATCACAAAGCGTTAAACAAAAGGTAAAATTGGGATAAATTACTTGATTTTGAATTTACCAAATATGGGATCAAAAATTAAATGTTCAGTATCAAATAAGGTATTAAAAACTCCTGTTTGAATCAAGTTACAAGGTTGGTCTTGCACAATTTGAATTGGTGTAAACACAATCATTTCGTCTGTCATTTGAATCGCTAAATCGATGTCATGTGTAGAGTATAGGATAGTTTTTCCAGTTTCGTGCGTGAGTTTTTGCAACAATTTTAATAAAGTTGCTTTGTGAACCAAATCCAAATGGGTTGTAGGTTCATCCAAAATGATAATCGAAGTATCTTGCGCTAAAGCACGAGCAATCAAAGCTATTTGCAATTGTCCGTCACTAATTTCATCATATTTTTTGTGAACTAAATGTTGGATTTCTGTAAGTGAAATAGCTTCATCAATTTTGGTTTTGTCCTCTTCAGATAAAGTTCCTAACCAATTAGTGTAAGGTTGTCTTCCTAAAGCGATTATTTCGTAAACAGTTAAGTTGCTTGGTGGTAATTTTTCAGTTAAAACGATGCTCAATTCCTGAGCTAAATTAAGTGGTTTGTAACTTTGAAGCGATTTATTTAGTAAAGTAATTTCACCTGATAATGGTGGAATAATTCCAGTTAATGTCTTTAGTAATGTAGATTTTCCGATTCCGTTTTCACCAATTAATGCGATTAATTTGCCTTTTTCTAAACCTAAATTGATGTTTTGAGCAATAGTAATCGTCTCCGATTTTGACTTGTAGCCAATCGAAAGATTTTGGGTTTGTATGGTGAAATTTTGTTGGGCCATTTTTAATTTATTGCCGCGGATTAATTTTTAAACATTTAAGTTAATTTAAGCTGATTTCTTTCATTTCTTCAATCTGTGTTCCTAAAACCTTTTCTTCCTAATCAACAACCAAATTACTACTGGAGCACCAAAAACTGAGGTTATGGCATTTATTGGTAAAGTAATATCATTTCCTGGAACTTGCGCAATGGTATCACAACAAAGCATCACTATAGCACCAAGCAACAAAGTACTCCAAAACAAAACCAAATGATTACTCGTTTGGAACAACAATTTAGCCATGTGCGGCACTGCCAAACCTATAAAGGCAATTGGTCCTGCAAAAGCCGTGATACTTCCCGCTAAAATACTGGTAGCCAAAATAATTAAAAATCGTGTTTTTTTATAATTAATTCCGATGCTTTGAGCATATTTTTCTCCCAATAACAAAGCATTCAAAGGTTTGATTACCAAAAAACTAATCCCAATTCCAATTAATACCAAAACGGATAAAAGTAAAATTTCATTCCAAGATAAATTTGAAATGCTACCCATGGACCAAAACGTGAATTTTTGTAATTTTTCAGCCGAAGTAAAATAGGATAAAACAGAAACAATTGCACTTGTAAAACTTCCAAACATTAATCCAACGATAAGAATAGCCATAGTATCCTTCAACTTTTGAGAAACCAATAAAACCGCCATTAAAACTAAAAAACTTCCTAAACTTGAAGCCAAAACCAAGCCGTAATTAGACAAAAAGAAAGAAGAAATAATGGTTGGTAAAAATCCAGTTCCTAATATAATGAATGCCACACCTAAACTCGCACCCGAACTCAATCCTAACACATAAGGGCCAGCTAATGGATTTCGAAACAAGGTTTGCATCAACAAACCGCTCATTGACAAGCCAATTCCCACTAAAATAGCCGTAATCGCTTTAGGAAAACGAAAATTCCAAAGGATAATTTCCCAACTTTCCTTGCTCATTTCTTTTAGAAAAAGTCCGTTAACCACTTCATTCAAAGGAATAGAAACCGAACCGAAGCTAATATTTACCAAAAACAAAAACACCATTGCTGTCAACAATAGCATAAAAAGAAGTTTTTGATTTTTGGAAAGTGACATCAACTGATTTTTTGGCTAAATTACGTTTTTAGAATCTATTTTTTTTAGAAGTGTAGCACAAAGTTACACGAAGTTTTCACAAAGTTTCACAAATTTATCTTTGCGACTTAGCGTTTTTGCGAGCAAAACTTATTTCAACTTCTCAAAAAAGAACAACTCATAATCTGGCAATACATCTGGATGTAAAATTTTTACGATGTCTTTTAAGACTAAATCAGGGCGATTTTGTGCTAATTCGTAATAGATTACACCGCCGGTTCTTCCTTTTTTGGTACTAAACGAATATATATTTTTATTTTGAACGGCTTTAAAATGTATGTAATTAGGATTTGAATCTAAAATTTCTTGAATTGATGAAAATTGTCCAGGACCAATCCAAAAATCAGCATCTTTGGCTTTGTCTAAAACACTTTCAAAAGACAGTGAAATACTTCCTGTTCCTGTTGTTTCTTTCCAAAGATAATTGCCGTTAGCTTCCCTTAAAAAGTAAGCTGCCCAACTGTCGCCTTGTGGTAAAAACCATTGGTCTTTATAGATAGAACCAGCGAAAATAGTGGGTTGGGTTTTAGTGTTCTTTGCTAAAGTTAGTGCTGCATTGTATTCATTTTCAATGCCGTTGAAAATCTCGTTTGCCTTTTCGTCTAAATCATATAAAGCACCAAATAGCTTAATCCATTCTGCTTTTCCTAGAGGTGTTTTTTCTGTCCAATCAGCATTAAAAATGATTTTTTGACCATTTTTTTCTAAGTTTTTGTAGGTTTTTAAATCGCCATCAACACTGAATCCAACAATAATATCAGGCTGAATATCCAAAATAACTTCCGAATTTAAACCTTGATTAGAACCCAAATCTCTCACTTTTCCTGCATCGATTAATGCTCTAGTTTTTTCAGAGGAAATGTAATCTGTTGTAGGAAAACCAATTAAAGTTGATTCCACACCTAACGATTCTAAAGATGGAATATGTGTTGTTGAAGTTACAATGACTTTTTTTATTGGAACTTCAATAGCAGTAAATTGGTTTAGACTATCTGGAATTTGAACACCTTTTTTATGGAGTACATACGTATACTTACTTTTTGCTTCAGGATAAGCATTTGAAACTTTCACCACTGAAAAACCTTCATATTTTTCAATTGAAAAACCTTCAGCATATTGAATGCTATTTCGAACAGAAGTGTTTTGATTTGCAACGTTTTCTGATTCCTTACATTGGGTAAATCCTAAAAATAAAACAACTAAAAAGTAATAATGGCGCATGAAAATGTTTTTTGCAAAAGTAGTTTTTTATTTTCTGCTCACAAAGTCGATAAGTCGCCAAGGTTTTTTTGTGCAACTTTGTGTAACAAATAAGACAGAAAGAAACCAATAAAACCATTAAATTTGCACAAAAAAAAACATGAGAACAGATTCTAACGAGTTTATTTACGCAGTGGCTACGATTGTTTTAGCTCATTTTGTGATTGGGTTTATTTGGTTGTTTCGTAAAATGAATAAGAAGAAGTAACTTATTTTTTAATTATTTTTTGTCTGTAAACTTCATTAGTAGCATTAGTAAGCTCCAAAAAGTAAATTCCTGAATATAGATTTAGAAGAATGTTTTTAAATTTTTCTACTTGTTTCTCTTCTGATAGTAACTTTCCGTCTAATGAAAAAAGTTTAAAATTTGTAATTAGATTATTACTTACGATTTCTATATTATTATCAAAAGGAACGGGATATACTTTAACTGGATTGATAGAAAACTCAGGAGTATTTAAAAACACCAACCCAACATAGTTAGAAGAACTTATAACAGCATTATAATTTATTAAATCATTTTTTAAATTAATTACATTACAATTACATTGTAAATAATAATTTTGGAAATACGTAACATTGTGATTCAATAGTATGGTGTTCAAAATATTATCATTAGTTATTACAATTCCGTTTACATCAGTACCTACTTGAATTCCAACAGAAGGATTTACTAAATTATACATTAAAACATCTCCAAATGTTTCATATTCTGGACTAATACTAACTTTTGTTACAAGTGAAGTATAATTTTCTAAATCAGCTATAAATCCATCCAAATTAGATCCATTAAAAATAGCAAAAATGGCTACAGTGTTGTCAATTTCATGTTGATTACTAGTAACCATTGTTACATTATGATTCTCTAAAATAGTATTTAACCCTGCGTCTGAAGTGGTACTATTGTAATAATTAAGAGGATCGATAACGTTCATATTCACATAAATTGAACTAGAATTTGTTGATATTTGAATGTAAATAGGTTGAGAAAATCCATAAAATCCTAATAAAATAAAAAGTAATATTTTTCTCATGATGTTTTTGTTTAGTTAAAATTACAAAAAAAAATCAAATTTTCTAATTCTGTTTGATTAATTTAAGGTGAAATTATTGCAACATAAAATTAATAGGAACCATGTAAGAAACACGAACAGGGTTTCCTCTTTGTGAACCAGGTATTAATTTTGGCATTTTCTTAAACATACTGATTGCAGTATCTTCTAATAATTTATGTGGCCCTCGAGCCGTAATTTCTCCTATTGTTCCATCTTTTTCTATTACAAAACGAATAAATACTTTGCCTTGAATTTTATTTTCTTGTGCTTCTTCAGGATAGTAGAAATTCTTTCTAATATACATCATCATCATTTCTTGAAAACAATCACGATGTTTTTCCTTTGGAATTGTTTTACATTCTTCAAAAATAGGAACGTCTTCAATTACTGCTAATGGAATTTCCTCTGGCTCACTATCTGTTGGATAATCTCTTGCAATAACAACTTCAGAAGTATTTTGACCAAAAACATTGGCAACAACAAAAAGTAAAATAAAAAGTATTTTTTTCATGGATTATTTATCTAAACTAAAATTTATTGGAATTGAATAAGTAACAACAACAGGCTTTCCTCTTTGCAAACCCGGAGAAAATTTAGGTAAAGCTTCAATGATTCGCTTGGCTTCTGTTTCAAAAAGTGATTGATATTCGTTTTTTGATTTAGAGCGAACTTTAATATTGGTTACTTTTCCAGATTTATCGATTTCAAACATCGTTATCACTCTATTTTCTGCTTTGTTTTTCTTTGCTTCTTTAGGATATTTCAAATGTTTTTCAACATGCTTTTTCATTTCTTCATGAAAACAGTTTACTTGCTCTTCTTTATTTAATTTTTTACAATTTTCAAATAAAGGAATTTGCTCAATCACTGCAAAGGGAATAGCTTCATCTAAATATTCTTCAGCAGGTTCTGCTGCTATTACTGATACTGGATAAGATTCTATCGTTTCATTTACTCTAATAATATCGCTATTTTCCAATTTGAATTCAACTTCATATTGCGCCTGAACTTTTACAACTTGATTGTTATGTTTCGCAGGAATAAACTTGGGAAGTAAATTAAGTACTCGAATGGCTTCGTTTTCAAACGCTTTTTTAAAGGATGTAGGCTTTCCTTTAGCTTCTGTTACCGTTACTTTTCCACTTTCATCAATTATAAAAGTACAAAAAACTTTAGACTCTAGATTGACTCTCTTAGCTTCTTCAGGATATCTCAAATTCTTTTCAATGTGGGCATTGATGAAGTTTACAACACAATCTCTCTGAAAATCTTGATTTACTTTTTTGCAATTTTCAAAAATTGGAACTACGTCAACTTTGTTAAACGATAGAATTTCTTGATTCTGATTTGAATTCACTTGAGCCAAACCACTGAAACAGAACAACAACAATAAGTAAAAATATTTTTTCATGTATTTTTTTTTCAAATGTAAACAAAATTAAAATACCTTTGCGCTTGAATTTTGGTTGTTGTTTCTGATTTTTTCAAAACAACATTAAAAGGGAATTAGGTGTAAGACCTAAGCTGTACCCGCAACTGTAAGCTATTAAGCTTGTTGTTATCTTCAAAGCCATTGTTTCGATTTATATCGGAATGAGAAGGCCAACAACAAGACGCAAGCCAGGAGACCTGCCACATTCATTGAGTAACAAACTTTCGGGAAAAAAAGTTTGAGTATGGGTAAATTCTGTGCTTTTCTCCCAGATTTATTAAATTTTATTAACTTTAAAATGAACAAAAAGTTTATTGGCTTGAGTGTTTTTACACTGGCTACTGCTTTTGCGTATGCTCAAGAATTAGATACGCTAAAAGTAAACAACCTTAAAGAAGTGGTTGTTTCGGACACAAAATTTGCACAAAGCAAAGAAAAATCAGGAAAAATTATTGAAGTAATTACCGCTGAAGATTTGGCTAACAAACAAGGACAATCGTTGTTAAATGTGCTAAGTCAAGTGGCAGGTGTTGAAGTCAACGGTAATCAATCCGCCAACGGAAAAAACCAAGGAATTTACATTCGCGGTGGTCGTAACCGTCAGGTTGCAATTTATATTGATGGTGTTCCTGTAACGGATGCTTCCAATATCAATCTGGAATACGATTTACGTTTATTACCAGTTGACCAAATTGAACGTATCGAAATTTTAAAAGGTTCGTCAAGTGTTTTGTATGGTACTGGAGCTGCAACTGGAGTAATCAATGTAGTGTTGAAAAAAGCTGTAAAGAACCCAATCAATGGAAGCGCTTATTTTTCTGTTGGTACCCAAAACGATGCTAACAAAAATGATATTGATGCCAATGATTTTAACCAAGGATTCAGTATCAACGGAAATTTAGAAAAAGTGAGTTACCTAACTTCTTTGAATAGTACCGAAACCAAAGGTTTTTCGGAAGCCGCTGGAGAAAACTACGAACCAGATTCGTTCTCACGTATTAACTTCATGCAAAAAATTGGTGTTCAAGTAAACGATAAACTTTCGCTTGATTTCTTTGGAAATTATGACAAACTGAAAAATACATTTGACAATTCGTTTGGCGGTTTTGCTGCTTTTAATGACGATTTAAACAATCGAGGTGAAACGGAGCAATTTCGCTTTGGGTTTAATCCAAAATACCAATATAATAAAGGAGAATTCGTCATTAATTCGGGCTTTGGAAGTACCAAAAGAGCTACTTTCTTAACCAATTCTTGGACAAATTCAGTAGATAATTACAATTATGAATCCAGAAATGTTTCGGTAGATGCTTTTAACCGTTATAATTTTTCGGAACAATTGTATTTGGTTTTAGGAACGCAATTTCAGTTTTTTGATATGGACCAAAATACCAACGGAATCATCGATGTAATGCGAGAAAATGCTAAATTCAACATCATTGATCCTTATGCAACAGTTGTTTATAATTCTTCATTTGGTTTAAATATTAACGCTGGTGTTCGTGCGAATAACCATTCAGAATATGGAAGTCATTGGGTCTACAACCTCAACCCAAGTTATCAATTTAAGAATATTCCTTTGCGATTGTTAACTTCTTACAGTACAGCTTATATCACGCCAAGTTTGTACCAATTATACGGTCCGTTTGGCAACACTGTTTTAACTCCAGAAGAAAATACAACTGCAGAAGCTGGTTTTGAAACAAAACTTTTCAATGAAAAATTAACAGTAAACGCTGTTGGTTTCTATCGTCAAGAGCAAAATACGTTTGGTTTCTTCTTTGACGCTGTCACTTTTGATTCTTTCTACATTAATAATGAAGGAAAAAACAATGCCAAGGGAGTGGAAACCAATGTCAATTTTGAAGTAAACAAAAACATCAATTTTGCTGCCAATTATACTTTTACAGAAGTAGAACAACAATTTAACCGTTTTATTCCAAAAAATAAAGTGAATGCGAATGCTAATTTCAAAATCACTGAAAAACTTGGCACTTCTTTAATGTACCAATATGTTTCAGATAGAAGCGATGCTTTTTTTGATTCTACAACTTTTACTTCTGAAAATGTAAATTTAAGTTCGTATCAATTGATTAATGCCAATGTTCGTTACCAGGTAATCCCAAATCGTTTGTCAGTATTTGGAGCAATTGACAATATTTTCAATGAAGATTTTCAAGAAGCTATTGGTTACAATACAAGAGGCAGAAATTTCAGAATTGGAATGAATTTTCAGTTTTAATTCAAACTAAGAAGCAGTCTAAAAAGTCTAGTTTTTGTCAAGCTGAATTTATTTGAGCTTCTACAAATGATTGATTATCAATTATTTTTAGATTCCGAAACAAGTTCGGAATGACAAAAATCTTACTTTTTAGACAGCCTCTTTTTATTCCAAATACATTTCAGTTCCAAATCTTCGCATCGATTTACTATCTTGAAAATGTTGGAACGTTTTGTCAGGTTGAACACTACGAATTCTTCCATTGGCTTGAATATATTGTAAAGCCGTTTGTAACAATGGATCAGAAGTTTCACCTATAACTCCTAAATTTCCAATATCTTCCAATTGCTCAACCGTTGGTGGAAGTCCGTCAACATAATCACTAAAATTATCGTTATTGGCAATTTTTAAAACAATAGGTTGCATGGCATATTTATGAGCCGGATTCACATTTTGTTTTCTGAAGGTTGGCGAATCATAAACCGTAACAGAACCCACATTTTTTCCAGCAGTTGCATCGCCAATTTGGATAACATCAATATACGATTTCAAGCCGTTAATTACCAATTCACTTGCTGAGGCCGAGCGTTTGGTAGTCAAAACATAAACTTTATTGAGATTTAAACTATTAATACTGTTTCCATTTTCTAAAGTTGAAGTAAATCTATTCAATAATTGTTCTGCACTAAACAACGCTTGAAACTTGGCATTCCATTGCTGTTTGGCGAAGATTTGATTGTTAAATTGGCCCGTTATCATACTAGCTAAACGGGTTGCTGTATTTACGGAACCACCAGAATTATATCGCAAATCTAAGACCAGATGGGTAATACCTTCGCCTTGAAAAAAAGCGAAAGCAGCATTTAGTTCGGCATCAAAAGCACTAAAAAATCCATTATACATTAAATAGCCAATCTTTTGACTTCCTTGCGTGATTACTTTTCTTAAATAAACGGGATTTTCTGAAAAATTAGTTTTGGTCAATGACACACTATTTCCATTGGGAGAAATTAATCCATTATTAAAATTGGCCATATTTAAGGTATAATTATCTGAACCTAACAAACTTCTAAAATTGGAAGTTGTTAAATTGATGCCATTCACAGCATAAAAAATATCACCTCTGGCAATTGGTTTGGAAGCCGCATCTGAATTGGGTAAAATATAGCGAACCCAACCAAATAATTCCGTTGTACTTCCGTTTTTTAATCGCAATTCAAAATCAACTCCATTGTTTTTCTGAGTGCCGCTTAATGCTTGTTCTAATGCTGTATAATCTGAAAAAATAACGCTATATCTATCGATTTCTGGAGCTACAAGCAAATGATTAAAAATGGCTTCTGGACTATCAAATGACTCAACAAAATCTTGATATTGGGCAGTTGTTTCAAAACGATTATCTGCTAAATCTGGAGAATCAGCGAGCCAAAAATAGTATTGGTTCAATCCTTTCCAAACAAAATCATTTACAGAAGTACTTCTTGGGTTATCGTCAAGATCTTCGGAACAACTGATTACAGCTGTTACTATCGTAAAACCTAATAGCAAATAAAAAACCTTTTTCATAAAAATATTTTTTATAAATTTAAAATTAATTTTTGATGTAACAAAAAGAAATAACATTCGTCTAGCTTATATAACCAATTACGAAAATGAAGTCACTTGAGTTTGAACAACTAATTGCTCCTTTCAAAAACAAAGTTTTTCGATTTGCCAAACGATTATTGGTAAGTACAGAAGAAGCAGAAGATGCTACTCAAGAAGTGATGGTGAGGTTATGGAATAAAAAAGAAACTTTGGTCAATTACAATAGCGTAGAAGCCTTAGCGATGACTATGACAAAAAATTTCTGTTTGGACCAACTCAAATCAAAAAGGGCATCAAATTTGCAATTAGTTCACAGTAATTACAGCGATAACCGAACCGGGCTTGAAAAAGAAATTGAAGCCAAAGACAGTTGGAATTGGGTAGAAAAAATCATAAATACATTACCCGAACAACAACGATTAATAATACAAATGCGTGATATTGAAGAGTATGAATTTGAAACCATTGCAGCCGTTTTAGAAATGAACGAAACTGCGGTAAGAGTTGCCTTATCACGAGCTAGAAAAACTATTAGAGAACAATTAGTAGCAAAACATAATTATGGACTTACAAACAGTTAACATACTACTTGAAAAATATTTTGAAGGAACCACAACCATTACCGAAGAAAAACAATTAAAGGCCTATTTTACTTCGAATAATGTTGCACCACATTTAGCACACTATCGCGATGTTTTTGGTTATTTCAAAACAGAAAAGGAAATTAAATTTGACAAAAAACTTCCATTACAACCCAGAAAAACAAAAACTGTTAAATGGATTAGTATTGCTGCAAGTTTAGCACTCCTTTCAGGAACAGTTTGGTGGGTTTCAAACTCAAATGAAGCTCAAGCAAACGAACTGGGTACATTTAACAATCCAGAAGAAGCTTATCAAGCCACTCAAGAAGCTTTGCACTTACTTTCTAACGAAGTTAACCAAGGCGTGGAAGGAATGGCAGTTTTAAAACAGTACGAACAAACAAAAAGAAAAATTTTTAAGAAACAATCAAATAAACAATCAAAATGAAAAACATAGTATTAAGTGCCGTATTTTTATTCATGAGTGCAATTGTTACCGCTCAAGGCGCATTTGACAAATTTGAAAATAACGAATCCGTTGCATCTGTTATCGTTAGCAAAAAAATGTTTGAAATGATGAGCAAAGTCAAAGCTGACGCTAAAGACAAAGAAGCACAACAATTCATGAATGTGATTAAAAAATTAGATAATTTAAAAGTTTTCATGACCAGTAACGCTAAAACAGCTAACGACATGAAAGCAACTGTTAGCAGCTATTTGAAATCTAATCCATTAGAAGAATTAATGCGCATGAACGATAGCGGTCGTCAAGTAAAGATTTATGTAAAATCTGGAGCTAATGAAAACATTATCAAAGAATTATTAATGTATATCGAAGATCCAACATCAAAAGACAAGCAAGCCATTGTCATGTCATTAACAGGAACTTTCTACTTAGATGAAATTTCGTCTATAACAGAAAAATTAAATTTACCGGGCGGAAACGAATTGAAAAAAGCAGCTAAAAAGTAAATAAGATGAAATATTTAATTTTTCTATTCACTTTTGTATTATTGTCATGTTCCAATGAACCTACTCTACAAAAATACTTTGTTGAAAACTCAGAATCAGCTGATTTTTTTAGTCTTGATATTGCACCTTCAATCTTAAAAACCGACTCATTAACATTGACTAATGAGGAAAAAGCAGCTTTAGATGCATTTAAAAAAATGAATATTTTGGCATTCAAAAAAGATGCTATTAATGACGATAAATATCAATCGGAAATAACCAAAGTAAATACCATTCTAAAAAACGAAAAATACGAATCCCTTATTAAATTTGGAACCAATGCAAATGGTGCTGCAATTTATGTTACAGGAGAAACAGATAAAATTGATGAATTTATTATACTCGCCAAACAAACAGAATCTGGATTCGCTATAATTAGAGTTTTAGGCGACACAATGGATGTGAATCATGTCATGACTTTATTTCAATTGATCCAAAAATCAAACATTGATATGGAACAACTCAAGCCACTACAACAATTTATGAAGTAATACAAGAAAAGTCCCGATTGGGGCTTTTTTTTATAAAAATGAAAAGTAATAACTTTGTTTTTAATAAAAAAAAACAAAAACGAATATGGAGATTAAAATTTCAAATGAATGGAAATTCAAAAATGCAATTACCGATATTGACAAGTATTACATAAACGGATTAAATATATGGGAACATCGCTGGGTTAATACTGGTGAAAAAATATATGTTCAAGACCCAACACATGGAGATGTGTATCATGAATTTATATATTATATTGAGAGCTATTCGAACAGGATATATTTTATTGCCTTTGAATTTTCCTCAAACAATTGGGGAATTTATTTAAAAAACAAGTATGATGTAAAACATGTTTTAAAATAACCTATTGTGACCAAGGAGGGATTTGAACCCTCACGCCCTTACGAGCACCACCCCCTCAAGATGGCGAGTCTACCGTTTCTCCACTTGGCCTAAAATAGAAAAGACGCTGCTTGGCAACGTCTTTAATTTTGTGACCTGGCTGGGGCTCGAACCCAGGACCCCATCATTAAAAGTGATGTGCTCTACCAACTGAGCTACCAAGTCAATGCATTCTTGAAAATAAAGTTATTTTTGTGACCTGGCTGGGGCTCGAACCCAGGACCCCATCATTAAAAGTGATGTGCTCTACCAACTGAGCTACCAAGTCATTTTCTTTTCTTGAATGCGGGTGCAAATATATAACCTTAAATTTATTTTTCAATGGCTTTTTCTTATAAATTTGTATTTTTTTTAAAATTAATTTTTAACTCCTTAATTTATAAGGAATTATTTAAACTATGAAAATACTATTAATTGGATACATGGGTTCAGGAAAATCTACTATTGGAAAAAATCTTTCTAAAATTGTAGGAATTCCCTTTTATGATCTAGACGAAATAATTGAACAACAAGAAAACACAAGCATAAAAAATATATTTAAAACAAAAGGAGAAATCTATTTTAGAAAAATAGAACATCAAATGTTGCACGATTTTCATAGAAATAACAATTCTTATATCTTAGCTTTAGGTGGCGGAACACCATGCTATGCAAACAACCATTTTCTTTTACAAGAAGAAGAAGAAGTAAAATCATTCTACTTAAAAGGAAGTATAGCTACTTTAATCAATCGATTAAAAAATGAAAAAGCAAAAAGACCACTATTAAATAATATTCCAGAAGAAGAACTTTCTGAATACATTGCTAAACATTTGTTTGATAGAAATTACTACTACCAACAAGCCAAAAAAACCATCACAATCGATAATAAAACTGTTAATGAAATTGCTTTAGAGATTAATAAAGAATTAGCTTAAATATGCATAGCTTGTTTCCTCTTCAAAAACAACTTGAATATGTTCTTGCAACGATGTTGAAAGTGAGATTCCTTTAAAATCTGCTTTTACAGGGTATTTTTTGTGGTTTCTATCTATTAAAACTGCTGTTTTAAATTTTCTTAATGGCACATCTAAAAAATGTTTCACACCATAGATTAATGTAGTTCCAGAATTCAAAACGTCATCAACTAAAACAAGTCCTTTATTAGCATAAGCTTCTTTTGATATTGAAGTGGTTATAGCATCTTGCGGATTTTGTTTGTTAATTTGCACCTCACAAATATGAATTTTTAAATCCGAAATTTGTTGTAACTCAGCCGCTATTTTTTGAGCAAAAACAAATCCGCTATTTGCAATTCCTGCAATTACAACCTCTTCTTCATTCACAAATGTTTCATAGATTTGATAACTGATTCGTTTGGTTTTTTGAACAATTTCCTGGTGATTTAAAATTATATTTTGCATGTGTTATTATTTTTTCTCAAAGATAAAAAAGAGTTCCTTACCTTCACGTGGTTTTATTGAATTATATGACTTTTCTAAACATTTCAAATTAAATTCATTAGAAAACAAAGCTGTGTATTCCTCATAACTTCCGCCAAATGGTGGTCCTTCAGAAGTTAATGAAAAATCAAAAAGCAAACCAATCAACTTTCCTTTTGGTTTTAATAATTTGCTCATTTTAGAAACATATTGTGTTCTTAAACCGGGATGAAGAGCACAAAAAAATGTTTGTTCCAATATCAAATCAAAAGTATCATTGACTTCAAAGAAATCACCATGTATCATTTGACTAGCATATTCGGGATTTCTTTTTTTTATGGTTTCCAAAGGCAGAGCAGCTATATCCACTACAAAAATATTAGTAAAACCATTTTGAATCAAATAATCAAATTCATAACCGTTACCAGCGCCTGGAATTAAAATTTTTAAATCCTTGTTAGCAAGTTGGTCTATATATTCCTTCAATGGTGTAGTTATACTTCCGGCATCCCAACCTGTTTCATTCTTTAGGTATCGATTCTCCCAATACGTTTTATTCAATTCCATCGTCTTCAAAGTCTAAGTCATTGGTATATTCTTCAATATCTCTTCGTTCTTTTTTGGTTGGTCGTCCTGTTCCATTTGCTCTGTAATGTTCTTTGCTTAATTTCAGCATTTCAAGATGTGTAAAAGCTTCTTCAGGAGTTTCATCCTTGCGATACATATCCACTAATTTGGCTCCTACTCTATTTTGTGGAATATCCAAAACTTTAATTTGGTAATTAATTTGATCTTTTCTCAATATAATTTTATCCATTGGAAAAACTTCACGAGAAGGCTTAGCCGTTTGATTGTTTACGCTTACATGCCCTTTTTTAATAGCTTCTGAAGCCATATTTCGGGTTTTAAAATAACGTATACACCATAAATATTTATCTATTCGCATCTAATTTCAAAAATCAATGTTAATGTTTGTACAAAAATAAAGGAAAATTGTATCTTGCACCTTTAAATTTTATATAATAATGAGACTAATTAACAAATATTTATTATTTATTTTAGGTTTGAACTTACTAGTTTCTTGTGGACCAGATGATGGAAACGTGAACATCCCTCCTCCTAGAGAAAGACAAGCTGTTTATGATGAAGATATATTAGAAATTGAAAATTATTTGCGCTCCACTTATCTAACAATTGATAGTGATATGAATGTTACTGTTGATTCTATTCCTGATGGTGGTAGTCAAGTTTCAATTTGGGATCAAACAGCTTACCCACTTCAATCAATTACTGTTAAAAATGACAGTCGTTCTTCACTCAGAGTAGGAGGAAGAATCGATGACAATGTAGATTACAAATTATATTACATTGTTTTAAACGAAGGTGGCGGAAACACTCCTACTCAGGTAGACTCTACACTAGTTGCCTACAAAGGTTGGAATTTTAAAAATGAAGTTTTTGACCAAAACAATACAGGAGTTTGGTTTACTTTTCCTGACAGTCAAAATTCTTCTATTTCTGGTTTCAGACAAATTTTATCCACAATTAAATCAGCTGTAAGTAGTAGTGAAGGAGCCAATGGTTTTATTGATTTTGAAAACTTTGGAAATGTCATTGTTTTTATTCCTTCTGGATTGGCTTATTTTAATTTAAACCAGCCCAATATTGGTTCTTACAACCCAATTGCTTTTCAAATGAAGTTATTAAGCATCAAAGAGAGAGACCATGATTTAGACCGTGTAGACAGTAAACACGAAGATTTAAACAATAATAACGACTATTTCGATGATGATACAGATGGAGATGGAATACCAAATTTTCTTGACAGAGATGATGATGGAGATGGAGTTTTAACCAAAAGAGAAATTCAAATCAACAATAACGGGGTGATTACCTATTACACCTTTGATTTGATTCCAAGTTGTTCACCAAGTAGTACGTTAAAAAAACATTTAGATCCTAGCTGTAATTTATAAAAAAAGGGTTTGCTATTTTAGCAAACCCTTTTTAGTTTTCAAATGATAAATTTAAAATACAAACATAGCTCTTTCACTCATTAGTTCATTAACTTCTTCAGCTACTTGTTCTAAAACGGCTTCATCTGAATGATTCATTATTACTTTATCAATTAAAGCAACAATTGTTTCCATATCATCTTCTACCAAACCACGAGTAGTAATTGCTGGTGTCCCCACTCGAATTCCAGAGGTTACAAATGGTGACTTATCATCAAATGGAACCATGTTTTTATTAACTGTGATTTCAGCTTTAACTAATGCATTTTCTGCTTCTTTTCCTGTAATGTTTTTGTTTCTTAAGTCAATCAACATCATGTGATTATCAGTTCCGCCAGAAATAATATCATAACCTCTAGCAACAAATGCATTTGCCATTGCTTTAGCATTCTTTTGAACTTGTAACGTATATTGGAAGAAATTATCAGTAAGTGCCTCACCAAAAGCAACCGCTTTAGCAGCAATAATATGCATTAATGGTCCACCTTGATTTCCAGGAAAAACTGACATATCTAAAACATGACTCATCATTCTTATTTCTCCTTTTGGCGTTTTTAAACCCCATGGATTTTCAAAATCTTTACCCATTAAAATCATTCCTCCTCTTGGTCCTCTCAAGGTTTTATGAGTTGTAGTAGTCACAATGTGACAATGAGGAATGGGGTCATTCAATAAACCTTTAGCAATTAATCCCGCTGGATGTGAAATATCAGCTAATAGTAAAGCGCCAACGCTATCAGCAATTTCTCTGAAGCGTTTAAAATCCATATCTCTAGAATAAGCTGAAGCACCCGCAATAATCATTTTTGGTTTTTCTGCTAAAGCAATTTCTTGAATTTTATCATAATTTAAAACCCCTGTTTCTTTATCCACACCATAGAAAACAGGACGATACAACTTACCTGAAAAATTAACAGGAGAACCATGTGTTAAATGACCACCATGCGATAAATCAAACCCTAAAATAGTATCACCAGGTTGTAAACATGCTGCAAAAACCGCAGTATTAGCTTGCGAACCTGAATGCGGTTGAACATTAGCATATTCAGCACCAAACAAAGCTTTTGCTCTATCAATTGCAATTTGCTCCACAATATCAACCACTTCACAACCTCCATAATAACGTTTTCCAGGATAGCCTTCTGCATATTTATTAGTTAAACATGACCCTGCGGCTTCCATTACTTGGTCACTTACAAAGTTTTCAGAGGCAATTAATTCAATTCCGTGAATTTGTCTGTCTTGTTCGTCAAGAATCAGATCAAAAATTTGTTCGTCGCGATGCATTTTTTAAGTATTTCGTTAAAATTTGCTCAAAATTACAAAAAAGGTTTGTTAAACAAGCGGTAAAGTTTATATTTGATGTGTAATTTATAACAAAATTAAACAAAATACAATTATGCCAAATATAGCCAATAACCCCAATAGAAAATCTTGGATTCCTGTTCCTGAAAACAGTGATTTCCCCATCCAAAATATTCCTTTTGGAGTGTTCATTACTAGAGAAGATGTTATTACCATTGGTACAAGAATAGGTAACACAGCGATTGACATGGGAGCGTTACAACAATTGGGATATTTCGAAGGAATTGAGCTAACTGACGACATGTTCATGCAAGACACTTTAAATGATTTCATTTCAGATGGTCAAAAAACTTGGCGACATGTTAGAAATAGACTAGCTGAACTTTTTGATGAAAACAACTCAAAATTAAGAGATAACAAAGAACATTGCGAAATTATTTTGTTCGATATTTCAGAAATTGAAATGCTTTTACCCGTTCAAATTGGTGATTATACTGACTTTTACAGTTCAAAAGAACATGCCACAAATGTGGGCAAAATGTTCCGCGATCCAGAAAATGCATTATTACCAAATTGGCTCCATATTCCAGTGGGTTATCACGGCAGAAGTTCTACAATTGTTCCTTCTGGAATTCCAGTGCACAGACCTTACGGACAAACTTTACCAAACGGAGAAACCACTCCAGTTTTTGGACCTTCTAAACTAGTAGATTTTGAACTAGAAATGGCTTTCATAACTACAGATGCTAACTTAATGGGAGAACCTATACCTGTAGAAGAAGCCGAAGACCATATTTTTGGAATGGTATTGTTCAACGACTGGAGTGCCAGAGATATTCAAAAATGGGAATATGTTCCGCTTGGTCCTTTCTTAGCAAAAAACTTTGCCTCAACCATTTCGCCATGGATTGTTACACTAGATGCTCTTAGACCTTTTAGAACTTCTGGACCAGCACAAAATCCTGAGCCATTACCCTACTTGAAACAAACTGGTGAAAAAGCTATTGATATTCATTTAGAAGTTGCTATTAAACCTGAAAATTCTACAGAAACTGTAATCTCTCGTTCTAATTTCAAATACATGTATTGGTCAATGGCGCAACAATTAGCACATCATACCATTAATGGCTGTAGAGTAAACTCAGGAGATATGATGGGAAGCGGCACAATTTCAGGACCAACCGAAGATTCTTTTGGATCCATGCTCGAATTAACTTGGAGCGGACAAAAACCATTACAAATGAACGATGGTAGTGAAAGAAAATTTATCCAAGATAATGATACAGTAATCATGAGAGGATATTGTAAAAACGAAAAAGTTCGAATTGGTTTTGGCGAATGCGAAAGCAAACTCCTTCCAGCAATTGAACTTAAATTCTAAATATCTAACTCCGATTTAGTATGTAAATCGGAGTTTTTTTTGTATTTTCTTTCGATAAAAAATTTATATTTGCTAAAATTTAGCCAAATAATGAAAAAAATTACGTTCCTTTTTATCAGCCTAGCAGTAATTTCTTGTGGTGTAAAACAAACACAACGATTCTTAAGTGATGGAAATTATGATGCCGCTATTGCAAACGCTGTGGAATCTCTTAGAACCAATAAAAATGCAAAAGGTAAACAAGATTTTGTTTATTTACTAGAAGAAGCATTTGCAAAAGCAAAAATGAGAGATTTAGAATCAATAAACTTGCTCAAAAAAGAGAATAATCCAGCTAACTTTGAGCAAATTTTTAAAATTTACAACCAATTACACAACCGTCAAGAGCGTATAAAACCGATTTTACCTCTCCAACTTTTAAAAGAAGGCAGAAATGCGAAATTTCCATTTGACGATTATTCTGATGAAATAGTTGCTAGTAAAAATAACCTTTCGGGCTATTTATATGCCAATGCAAAAAAACTTTTAAACTCAAACAATAAATTTGATTTCAGACAAGCTTATGACGACTTGAGCTATCTTGATAAGTTAAACCCAAACTTTCAAGATGTAAGAATGTTAATGGATAAAGCACAATTTAAAGGCACTGACTTTGTTCATGTGTATACGAAGAATGAAACTGGAATGATCATTCCGCAACGCTTACAAGATGATTTGTTGAACTTTAGCACCTACGGTATCAACGACAAATGGACGGTTTACCATAACAATAAACAAAAAAATATCAACTATGATTTTGGTATGATTGTGAATTTTAGACAAATCAATATTAGTCCAGAGCAAATAAGAGAAAAACAATTTGTCAAAGAAAAACAAATTAAAGATGGTGTAAAAAATCTTGTTGACACCAATGGTAATATCGTGCGAGACAGCATTGGTAACCCAATAAAAGTAGATAATTTCAAAACTGTTTCTATCAACATTTACGAATTTACACAATTCAAAGCTTGCCAAGTTACCGCTCAAGTTGATTATATTGATTTCAGAAACAACCAATTAATTGATGCTTTTCCACTGGCAAGTGAATTTATTTTCGAATATATCTATGCCAATTACAACGGAGACAAACGCGCCACTGACGATAGCTACCATCAATATTTTAACCGAAGAGCTGTACCCTTTCCAAGTAACGAGCAAATGGTTTATGATACTGGCGAAGACTTAAAGGCAAAACTAAAAGGAATTATAACTAGAAATAAATTTAGAAGGTAACATGAAGCGCTGTAAAAAGCGCTTTTTTTATAAAACTTTAGCAATTTCTTCAACCAAAATTCCATCATGCGAATCATGATAAATCACTTTTCCTTCCTTAATTAATAATACTTGAGGCGATTGATGTTGGACATCAAATTTCACTGCAATTTCATTAGAAATAGATCTAAAATTCAATAAATCCAAATAATACAAACTCAATTTTTCTTCCAAATTAAATTCACTTTCAAATCGCTTTAAAGCAAATCTACTAATACTACATCTGGTACTATGCTTAAAAATCAAAGCAGCCTTTTCAAACGAATCTTCTATAATCTTGTCTAATTGTTCCAAAGTTTCCAATGGAATCCAATTTACTTGATTGACATTGGAACTATTTTCATTAAATATTTTAGAAAAAAAACTCATAATTGACTTGTTTTAAGACATTTTGGCATTTATTGTCTTCATTTTACTTCCAATAAACGTCAATTTGTCGTGATTTCTACATTGGAATACAACTTGCATTCTCTTTTACAAATTTACACAACTTTAAAAGAACAACTGTTAAAAAAAGAAAAAGCTATGAACATCAATAAATTTACTATTAAGTCGCAAGAAGCTTTACAACAAGCACAGCAAATTGCACAAAGTTTTGGGCACCAACAGCTTGAAAACGAACATATATTCAAAGGAATTTTGGAAGTAGATGAAAACGTAACCCCTTTCATTTTGAAAAAACTAAACGTAAATGTAGCACTTTTCAAAAAAGTGTTAGACAGTACGATTCAAAGTTTTGCAAAAGTATCTGGAGGCGATCTTATGTTTTCACGCACAACAGGTACAACATTAACTGAAGCTGAAATTATTGCCAAAAAAATGAACGATGAATACGTTTCTATCGAACATTTGATTTTAGCTATTTTCAAATCGAAAAGTAAAGTGGCTCAAATTCTAAAAGATCAAGGTGTGACTGAAAAAGGTTTGGAAGCAGCAATTGCAGAAATCAGAAAAGGCGAACGCGTAACTTCAGCATCTGCAGAAGAAACTTATAATTCGCTAAATAAATATGCAAAAAACTTAAATGATTTAGCAAGAAATGGCAAACTTGACCCCGTTATTGGAAGAGATGAAGAGATTCGAAGAGTACTACAAATTCTAACACGAAGAACGAAAAACAACCCGATGTTAATTGGAGAACCGGGTGTTGGTAAAACGGCAATTGCTGAAGGTTTAGCGCACAGAATTGTGGATGGCGATGTTCCTGAGAATTTAAAAGATAAAATTGTATATTCTTTAGATATGGGAGCATTAATCGCTGGCGCAAAATACAAAGGAGAATTTGAAGAACGATTAAAAGCCGTAGTCAAAGAAGTAACTTCTGCTGAAGGAGATATCGTACTTTTCATTGACGAAATTCACACATTAGTGGGTGCTGGCGGTGGCGAAGGCGCAATGGATGCAGCAAACATCTTAAAACCCGCTTTGGCTCGTGGTGAGTTACGTGCTATTGGAGCAACTACTTTGGACGAATACCAAAAATATTTCGAAAAAGACAAAGCATTAGAAAGACGTTTTCAAAAAGTAAACATTGACGAACCCGATACGGAAAGTGCCATTTCGATTTTACGAGGAATTAAAGAAAAATACGAAACACATCACAAAGTGCGAATCAAAGACGACGCTATTATTGCTGCGGTTGAATTATCGCAACGTTATATTACCAATCGTTTTCTTCCAGATAAAGCCATTGACTTGATGGACGAAGCGGCTTCAAAATTGCGAATGGAAATCAATTCAAAACCCGAAGAATTAGATGTTTTGGATAGAAAAATTATGCAATTGGAAATTGAAATTGAGGCGATAAAACGTGAGAATGATGAAACTAAATTGAAATCGCTTGGTTTAGATTTGGCGAATTTAAAAGAAGAACGCAACGAAATTTTCACCAAATGGAAATCAGAAAAAGATGTTGTGGATAACATTCAAGCTGTTAAACAAGAAATAGAAGATTTCAAATTAGAAGCCGAACGTGCCGAGCGCGATGGTGATTACGGAAAAGTTGCGGAAATTCGTTACGGAAAAATCAAAGATGCGCAAGAACGATTGGATGTCTTGCAAACGCAATTAGCCGAAAATCAAGCAGGAAATTCGTTGATTAAAGAAGAAGTAACTCATGACGATATTGCTGAAGTAGTAGCCAAATGGACTGGAATTCCAGTAACCAAAATGTTGCAAAGCGAAAGAGAAAAATTGCTTAAATTAGAAGATGAATTGCACCGAAGAGTTGTTGGACAAGAAGAAGCCATTGAAGCCATTAGCGATGCTGTAAGAAGAAGTCGGGCTGGATTACAAGATGCTAAAAAACCTATTGGTTCGTTTTTATTCTTAGGAACCACTGGTGTTGGTAAAACCGAATTAGCCAAAGCATTAGCTGAATATTTATTCGATGATGAAAATGCTATGACCCGAATCGATATGAGTGAATATCAAGAACGTCATGCGGTTAGCAGATTGGTTGGTGCGCCTCCAGGATATGTAGGTTATGATGAAGGCGGACAATTAACGGAAGCTGTTCGAAGAAAACCCTATTCTGTTGTATTGTTAGATGAAATTGAAAAAGCACATCCGGATACGTTTAATATCTTGTTACAAGTTTTAGATGAAGGAAGATTAACTGATAACAAAGGTAGAATTGCGGATTTCAAAAACACCATCATTATTATGACATCCAATATGGGAAGTCATATTATTCAAGAAAAGTTCGATAATTTAAAAGGTGCAATTGAAGCAGCAACAGAGGCAGCAAAAACAGAAGTTCTTGGATTATTAAAACAAACCGTAAGACCTGAGTTCATCAACCGAATCGATGAAATTGTGATGTTCACGCCATTAACAGATAAAAACATTAAAGAAATTGTTGGTTTGCAATTGAAAAATGTGATTAAGATGTTAGCAAACCAACACATCACTATGGATGCTACTCCAGAAGCCGTAGCGTATTTAGCAGCAAAAGGATACGATCCACAATTTGGAGCAAGACCTGTAAAACGAGTGATTCAAAGAGAAGTGTTGAACCAACTTTCAAAAGAAATATTAGCTGGAAAAGTTACTACGGATAGTATTATTCTTTTAGATAGTTTTGATAATCAGTTGGTTTTCAGAAATCAAAGTGAATTGGTTTCATAAAAATAAAAAGAGGCTGTCTAAAAAGTAAGATTTTTGTCTTTCCGAACTTGTTTCGGAATCTAAAAACAATTGATAATCAATTATTTGTAGAAGCTGAAATAAATTCAGCTTGACAAGAACTAGACTTTTTAGACAGTCTCTTTATTTATTTTCTCTTAAAAGTAGTTCGGATAATATCATTTGGAAAAACAACCACACTTTCATGTCCCGATTTTGAAACAGAAGCTACTCCAAAATAATAATTATCAATCACAATTCCTTTCAATTCAAAAGTATCAACATCACCCACAAAACGACTGAATTCCCATTGAGGTGAAGTAGTTAATCGCCAATAGATTTTATAGCCAATGATATTTTCATCATTTGATTTTTCCCAACGCAATTTAGTATTTGGTTCAACAATTCCGCCAATTCTTACATTTTTTGGTTCTGGAGTTGCCCAAGCTAAACTTGCTAATGTGATAGCGTTTACAGCAGTTAACTTATTCGCATATTCGAAATTTACACCTTCAATAACATCGCCGTATGTAATTCCATTTTCAGTTCTTAAATCTTGGTGTTGGCGGTTATAATTTTCATGAGCTTCCATAATTCGAACACCTGCAAAACCTAAATCATTAAAAGGTCTATGATGACCACCACGCCCAAATCGATCCAAACGATAGACTAACATTGGATTCATTTCTGGCATGTAAACTGTTGTTAATTTATGAATATATCTTGCTAATTGTCTAGAATTTCCATCTACTTCGCCACCGTAAAACCTTCGATTATTTCTATCTCGTTCGGATTCCGTAATTGGTGTGGGTTCGGAAAAAATTCTAAAAGTACGATTATCAATAACTCCATCAACACCTTCAATATTTCCGATCATGTCATTGTTTAAAACACCAATGATGTCCCAACCTTGTTTTTTTGCAAATTCAGCAAAACCTTTTCCGCCAAACAAGCCTTGCTCCTCGCCTGACAATCCCAAATAGACAATGTTGTACTCAAATTTATATTTTGACAAAACTCTTGCAGCTTCAATAGTTCCAGCCATTCCAGAAGCATTATCATTAGCTCCAGGAGCATCTTTAGAAAAGTCTACAGGATCAGAGTTTCTACTGTCGATATCGCCCGTCATAATTACGTAACGATTGCTGTTTTTTGTCCCTTTTTGAACGGCAACTACATTTACAATCCAAGTATCTTTTGGCACGCGTTCTCCATCATTTGTGGTTACAAAATCTTTTTGATAAAACACCTCTAAACAATTAGCACATGCTTGAGATACTTTTTCAAATTCAGACTTTATCCATCTTCGAGCAGCACCAATTCCTCTTTTATTTGATATTGTATCACTAAAAGTATTTCGAGTTCCAAAATTTGCTAATGTTCTAATATCATTTTCAATTCGTTTCGTGGAAACAGCCTCAATTATTTCATAAATTCTGTTATCCGTTTGAGAAAAAAGCATAACAGGAAATAACAACAGAAATAAAAATAGAATCTTTTTCATTTTTTTTCTTCCAAATTTAAAAAAAGTAAGCGGCTAAATCTTAGATTTTTCAAACATTTTACAGTTAATTTGTTAAGCTGAAGTTTAATAGTAAAATTTTTCACAAAAAACTTCGTTAATGAATCGACATACTTATTATTATGACCGAATTTGAAAAACAATTTCAGGAAGTTCAAGCACTTCTTGAATTTAAAGATTACAATCAAGTAATCAAACGTTTGATTGACTTTACGCTTGATAGCGAATCTATTCATTACTACCAAAAAACCAATGATTTTTTAGATTGGCATGATACTAATGAACAAAATGAAGTTGAAAAAGTAACCCAAATCAAACAATTAATCGATGAATTGTATGCTTTTTTGAGTCAAAAAACGTGTCACGAACACCAAACGTTCATTTCGGTACAAAACCTTCAAAAGATTTACAACAGTTCTTTTGGTTTAGGACCAATTAACTTAGATATAAAATCAGGGGAAATAATTGGACTTGTAGGCGAAAACGGTAATGGAAAAACAACACTTTTAAGAAGTTTGTGTGGCGAATTGCATCCTAGTTCAGGAACTATTAGCTATCATTTTGAATATGAAGATGCCTTTGATTTGCGAACAAAACTGGTGTATATTCCACAAAGAACAGCTACTTGGCGTGGTTCTATGTATGAAAATTTAGAATTTACAGCAAGTTGTTATGGATATCTACCTGAAGAAAATAACCTCATCATCAATTTAATTATTACGCGATTAGGATTAAGAAAATACAGAAAACATTACTGGAACGACTTATCATCTGGATATAAAATGCGTTTTGAGTTGGCAAGAATGCTATTAAGAAAACCAAAAATTTTACTTATTGATGAACCATTAGCTAATCTTGATATTTTAGCCCAGCAAACCGTTTTAGATGATTTTAGAACCATTGCAAATTCAGCATTTAGACCTATTGCCATTGTATTGAGTTCGCAACAATTGTACGAAGTGGAAAAAACATCAAACCAAGTGGTTTTTCTGAAAAGAGGCGTTCAAAAAAACTTATTGACGGAAAACGAAAGTCACTCAAATTGTGTTATTGAATTTGAAAGTTCATTAACTATTTCAGAATTAAACCAAAAATTACTACAACTTCAGTTGCTTTCATTAGAACAAAATGGCGGAACCTATATTGCTACTTTTCCAGGAAATTTTGGAATAAATGACTTCCTGAAATTAGTAATTACTGAAGCTATTCCAATTCAATATTTCCGAAATATTTCAAATTCAACCCGAAGATTTTTTGTCAACTAATCAGAAAAATATCATGTTTACTTCTATTCAAAAAAAATTATTATTAGAAAAACCTTTGCTTTGGAATACAAAATTTATTCCTATGGTGATTCTCGGAATGGCATTTCATGTAGTGCAATTTTTTCTAGGCTGGCTTCAAGGAACTATCGATTTTACCAATAAAACTAAAATTAATATTGAGTTTTCAGCCATTTCCTTTGGAATATTAGCAGTAATTATTGCCATTATTTTGTGGCTAGTGGCTTATTTTAAAAACAATTCTTTCAAGTCATTTTATAAAAAATCTAAAAACAGTTTGTTCTATGAATGGCTGCAATTGTTTGTTGTGATTTTTCTGTTGTCGTCATTTTATTTGTCTTTTTCTATGGGAAGACAATTACATGAACGCAGTTATTACAGCTACGAAGACACTCAAAAACGATGCGAAATTATTGCAAATGCTGATATTTTTATTGACGGTTTTTTCAAAGGAACCGAAGTTGATTCGTTAGCCTCAGGATTGATTGATAGTTTGGGCAATAAAACAGCCAAAATAAAACGTCAAGAAATTGATTCTTTTGCTGCTGCTATAGAGGAAGAACTAATTTACAAAGATTATATTTTATTTAAGGGTAAAAAGTATAAAGAATATTCCTTGTTGAATCGTGGTATTCATGAATTTTCAATTATTTCTGAGGAAGCAGACTCGTTAAATGAAATCAAAGTTAAAAATTGGCTTTTTGAAAATGATGTTACTGCTGTAAAAAAATTGATGACTGATTATTTGGGTTTAATTAATGAGCATCAACTTAAAACAAATCTTACGTTAGAAACCTGGTTTGAAGCCACGTATAAAAGTCCAGAATTTGACTCTTTTTTATATATTTCACCTTATTTTAAAGAACACGAAACGTATAATTCGTATCGTTATCATCAATATGAAACCTCAATTGTAAAACCTTACGATGTTAAGTACTCAAAATATTACATTCAGCAAGATATTTTAAAAGACAAATACGAAACCGTTTCGGTAGCACATACTAATAATTTAATCGATTTTGATGCTGTAATAGTGTATTTATATTTGGCTTTAAGTTGCTCTTTGCTTTTATTTTCGTTTCGAGTAAGTAGTGGGAAATCTTGGTTAATTGCTCTAGTATCATTGGGAATAATTAATGTTATCATTGGTATTTTTGGTGCTTTAGGAAGTTCAAGTTCGTTTTATTTTGGTTCCATGTTAGCTATTTTCATTGGAATTAGTTTTTATTTTGGAAAAATTTATGTGGAAGCCAAACGAAAAGAAATTAGCGGTATCATTTTAAACTTAATTTTATGGTTATCCGTTTATTTTATACCAATTATATACAACTTGGTTACGGATTATTATAAAAAATCAGAATACAAATACGGTTACGACTATGTTTCACCCGAATATACTTGGTTAAGAGAACACTTTAGTACGATGTTTGTGTTGAACTTCATTTTTATGATTTTTGTACTATTTTTGCTGTCTAGAATTATTAGAAACTGGAAAGGAATAGCAGAAAATTAACATGAAAACAACCATTTCAAACGGAAAAATATCGGCAACTATTGATTCGCTTGGTGCGGAGTTAATCCAACTAACAAAAGACGACCAAAATTATATTTGGACCGTTGATGAAACCTATTGGAACAAAACTTCACCTGTTTTATTTCCCATAGTAGGAAGATTAAAAAATGACACCTATTCAGTAAATGGAACAAAATATTCCTTGCCAAGACACGGTTTTGCTAGAAATAAAGAATTCAAAATAGTGGAGCAAGCAATGGAAGCCATCACTTTGATGATAGCTTCTGATGAAGATTCATTTGAAATATATCCGTTTTCTTTTCGTTTATTGATTACTTATGAAATTATTGAAGATTATTTGAAGATTTCTTACACGGTAACTAATGATTCTTATGGTGAAATGCCCTTTTCAATTGGGGCGCATCCGGCATTTGCTATACATGATAATTTTTCGGATTACTCATTGGCTTTTGAAAAAGAAGAACCGTTACTTTCCTATCAATTAAAAAACGAAATTTTCAATTCTGAAACAAAAGAAATTTCAACAACTAAGGGCATAGTTCCTTTGCACTATGATTTATTTCAAAATGATGCTTTGGTATTTAAAAAGCTTGCATCAAAAAAAATTACACTTTTAAAACAAAACAAGCCTTTTGTTTCAGTTGCATTTGAAGGCTTTGATTACCTAGGAATTTGGACAAAACCTAACGCACCATTTTTGTGTATTGAACCATGGTGTGGATTAGCTGACCACGAATCGCATAATGGAAACCTCTTTGAAAAAGAAGGAATTGAAATTGTAAAACCAAAGGAATCATTTTTTAGAACTATCAAAATTACAATTCAATAGAAATTAGAATTAAAATGAAAAAGTTACAACCACAAGAAATATTGAACCAACTTCAAGATTTTCCCAATTGGAATTTTATCAACAATGGAATTGAAAAACACTTTCTTTTTAAAGATTTTGTTGCAGCCATGCAAGTAATGAACGCTATTGCCGAAGTTGCTGAAAAACAAAGCCATCATCCGGAGTGGTTTAATGTTTACAATAAGTTACACATTAGATTGACCACACACGATTGTGATGGCGTTTCTGATAAAGATTTTGAGTTAGCAGCGGCTATTGAAAAAATAATTGCAAAACATTTTTAATATTCGGAAAAGACTTTATATATTCGCACTTAATGATGAATCAAAACACATATTATTATTATCATTTAAATCCCACAAGGAATTGAGGTAATAGTACTATGCAATAAAATCATATACCATTTTAGCCCGATTCCTGTTTGGAATCGGGCTTTTTTTATTGTTAATTTTCAATTTTTTATGCTATGAAACAAGTAATGAATCATTACACAACAGAAGATGTTAAGGTATGGAACACCTTATTTACAAGACAAATTGCAAACCTTCAAGATAAAGCTTGTGCAGAATATCTAAAGTATTTAAACGAACTTGAAAGCGTTTTACATGCAGATGCTATTCCAAATTTAGAAGTTTTAAGCCAATTACTTTTTGAAAAATCAGGTTGGAAAATAGAAATTGTTCCAGGATTAATTCCTGTAAAAGATTTTTTTGCTTTGTTAGCCGAAAAGAAATTTTGTTCTTCTACTTGGTTGCGAAAAATGAGTCAATTAGATTATTTAGAGGAGCCTGATATGTTTCATGATATTTTCGGACATATTCCATTATTGTTAGATCCCACTTTTGGAGATTTTGCACAAAAACTTGGTAAAATTGGACTAGAAAATCATGACAATGAAACTATTGTAGTACAATTACAACGCTTGTACTGGTTTAGCATTGAATTTGGCTTGATACAATCTGAACAAGGAAGACGAATTTATGGAGCAGGAATTTTATCGTCGTTTCAAGAAACTAATGGTATTTTTGATGAAGAAACGGTAATTCATCCATTTAATTTGGAAGAAATTATCCAATCCGATTTTAACAATATGACCATTCAAACTAAATACTACGAATTACAGTCATTTGATGAGTTATTTGCATCATTAATGGCTTATGAAGAAAAAACAAATTGTATCATATAATAAAAAAAGTGAGGCAATTCAACCTCACTTTTTTTTACACTATTTTATAAATTCTATTTACTGGAATAACAACTCCTTGTTTTAAAATGACTCTATTGTCTGTTACTCCCCAAATAGTGGTTTCTACAACTTTTTTACCTTGGTCGTCTTCAAAGTAAATTTTTATTTTTACATGTTCTAAATTTCCAAGAGCTAATGCTCGGTCTAAATCTTGTTTTCTTTGTTTTACAGCGTCTTTTTCAGTTATCACTTCCTCAGCTGGAAAATGAAGTTGGCTAATTACTTCTTTTTCAATTAATTGAAAGGTTTCCATAGTTTGTTTTTTTATTACAGAATAAAGTTACAAAAAAAACAAATACAAAAATAAACCGTTACTAAAATTAATAACGGTTTAACAATTATTTTGCACTTTTTAAAACTTCATTCCAAAACCTAATCCTATCAACCAAGGATTAATATCAACTTTAGCAGGAACGTTCAATCCAGGTGCTAAATTTGAAGCATCAACAGCAACATCAGTAGAAAGAAAAATATGTTTTACATCAGCATTTATAAAAAAGGTATCATTCAGCATTAAATCAAAACCCAATTGAGCAGCATATCCTAAAGCATTGTCATATTTCACATCTTTTACAATTCCTGATTTTGTATTGTAAAATAAGGTGTAATTAACTCCAGCACCCACATAAGGTTTGAAAGTAGTTTCTTTATGACCTAAAAAGTGATATTGCACGGTTAATGTTGGTGGTAACAACCAAACACTACCTAAATCAACAGTTCCTGCAGCCGTTTCAATAGCTTGAACATCATGTTTTGCGGTTCCTAAAATTAACTCCGCAGCAATGTTTTTGGTAAAGAAATAAGTGAAATCTAATTCTGGAATTAAAGCATTTGAAATAGCAACATCACCGCCAATTACTCCGATAGTTGCGCTTTCATTTGGTACTACACCAACACCTCTAAAACGCACTTGCCATCTTTTGAAATCATCTGATTTTGTTTCTTCTTGTGCATTTACAAAATTCACAGCTAATAAAGACACTGTCATTACAGCAAAAATTATTCTTTTCATGTTTCTTGTTTTTAAAATTATGGTACAAATGTATTTTGGAAAAAAAACAGAAATCCTGACATAAATCATAGATTGAAAATTATTTTCACACTAAATATAGAAAGGGTTTCAAACTCAATCATTTTGTACTAAATTTGCATTCCTATGCAAAAAACGATTAACATATTAAATAAGCGAGCTAAATTTGACTATGAAATATTAGACAAATATTCTGCTGGCATTGTATTAACTGGAACTGAAATCAAATCTATCCGATTAGGAAAAGCTTCTATTGCCGAAAGTTTTTGCGAATTTAATAATCATGAGTTGTTCCTAATCAATGCTACAATTGAAGAATATTTGTACGGCACGCATTACAACCACAAAGCAAAAAGCGAACGTAAATTGTTATTGAACAGAAAAGAATTAAAAAAGCTTGAAAAAGACAGTGACAACAAGGGTTTAACCATTGTGCCGTTGCGTTTATTTACCAATGAAAAAGGGTTGGCAAAAATCGAGATTGCGCTTTGTAGAGGAAAGAAAAACTACGACAAACGCGAATCGTTAAAAGAAAAAGACACCCAACGTGATTTAGACCGAGTTAAGAAACGTTTTTAAGATTGACTTCCAATGAAAGACATTTTAAAACAAGCGCGTTTAGACCAGAAATTATCAACCCGAAAATTGGCTGAACTTTCTAAAATTGATCAAGCTTTAGTGAGCAAGTTTGAAAATGGCTTTCGAATTCCAACCAAAAAACAAGTACAAACATTAGCACAAATTCTTGAAATCGATTTAAAAAAACTATTAGTAGCTTGGTACAAAGTAAAATTAGATAAAAACTTCGATTTAAATCCGTTTGCTATTCAAGCCATTACAGAAATTTTACAAGAAAAAGGAATTGAAGTAGGCAACGACAAAAAAGAAAATCAAATCACCGAAATTCTAGATGAACTCGAAATCCTAAAACAGAAACTTACGAGTTTGAAGTAATTTTTAGTTTTCAGTCGCAGTCACAGCTTTTAGTAAAGAAGCAGACTTGTGTTTTCTTTTACCCATCACCAATCACCAATCACTAATTCTTATCCTCCAAAAGCGGTACAAATCGGAAATCACCGTATTCGTGTTTCTCAAATTGGGTTTCGTTTTTGCGAATTAAAAGTGTCATAATTTGTTCGTTTTCACCAACAGGAATTACCAATCGACCACCAATTTTCAATTGAGCCATCAAGGCTTGCGGAATGAATGGAGCGCCAGCAGTAACAATAATCCCATCAAATGGCGCATATTGAGGCAACCCTTTATAACCATCACCAAAAGAAAGATGTTTAGGACGAATGCCCAATTTTGGTAATAATAATGAAGTGGTTTTAAACAATTCATTTTGTCGTTCAACCGAATACACTTTGGCTCCCATTTTACACAAAACAGCTGTTTGATAACCGCTACCGGTACCAATTTCCAAGATTTTCGCCTCTTTTTTTATTTCCAATAATTGACTTTGGAAAGCAACAGTATACGGCTGAGAAATCGTTTGACCAGCACCAATAGGAAATGCTTTGTCTTGATAGGCAAAATCTTCAAAACTTGATTCTAAAAACAAATGACGCGGAATTTTACTAATGGCATCTAAAACGGATTTGTCAGTAATTCCTTTGTCTTGCAATTGTTTGACCAATTGATTTCGAAGTCCTTGATGTTTATTAGTATCTTTCAATTTGGGTAGTAATTTAATTGGGTAAAATTATACCTAAAATTATCAAAAAGCAAATGTAAAACTCAAATAGCGATTAGAAAATAAACTTGGAATTTGGATTTTCGATATTGGAATTTATTAGATAATTAGTACTTTTGGTAAAATTAATTTTTTATGCTAAAAGTGGGAGTTTTAGGTGCTGGTCACCTTGGAAAAATACATTTGCGATTATTAAATCAGTCCAACAAATACGAATTAGTAGGTTTTTATGATCCATTTGAAGAAAATGCGACTAAAGTTGCAGCAGAATTTGGATATAAAAAATTCGACACCATTTCAGAACTAATAGCTGCCGTTGATGTAGTTGATATTGTAACTCCAACCCTATCACACTATGATTGTGCCAAAGAAGCCATTCAAGCAGGAAAACACGTCTTTTTAGAAAAACCAATTTCAAATACTGTTGCTGAAGCTGAAGAAATTATTGCTTTAGCAAAAAAATATAATGTAAAAGGGCAAGTTGGTCATGTGGAGCGCTTCAATCCAGCGTTTACTGCTGTAAAAGATAAAATTCAGAGCCCAATGTTTATCGAAACACATCGTTTGGCAGAATTCAATCCACGTGGTACGGATGTTCCTGTGGTTTTGGATTTGATGATTCACGATATTGATGCTATTTTGAGCGTGGTGAAATCGAAAGTAAAAACCGTTCATGCTAGTGGTGTTGCGGTAATTTCAGATTCTCCAGATATTTGCAATGCTAGAATCGAATTTGAAAACGGTTGTGTGGCCAATGTAACTTCGAGCCGAATTTCGATGAAAAACATGCGTAAATCGCGTTTCTTCCAAAAAGACGCTTACATTTCTGTTGATTATCTAGATAAAGTTTGCGAAGTAGTAAAAATGAAAGATGCACCAGAAGTTCCCGGTGATTTTGATATGATTTTACAAAATGCAGAAGGCGTAAAAAAACAAATTTATTTTGATAATCCCTCGGTGAGTCCAAACAACGCCATTTTAGATGAATTGGAAACTTTCGCAGATGCCATCAACAATAATACAACACCAATTGTAACTTTGGAAGATGGAACAGAGGCTTTAAGAGTAGCTTATATGATTATTGAATCGATGGAAAATAGACTAAAAAATTAACTTGAAACTTTAAACCTGAAACAAAATAATATAATGAACACAATCTCAGTAATCGGAGCAGGAACAATGGGTAACGGAATTGCTCATACTTTCGCACAAAGCGGATTTACCGTAAAATTAATCGATATTTCAGAAAAATCAATCGAAAAAGGAATGGCAACTATTGCTGCAAACCTTGATAGAATGGTAGCCAAAGGAAGTATCACCGAAGAAGACAAACATAAAACTATTGGAAATATCATCACATATACTGACGTTAAAGATGGCGTTGTAGGTTGTGATTTAGTGGTTGAAGCGGCTACTGAAAACGTGCAATTGAAATTCAATATTTTCAAACAATTAAGCGAAGTTTGTGATCATAACGTCATTTTGGCAACTAATACTTCATCAATTTCTATTACTCAAATTGCAGCTCATGTAGTGCATCCAGAACGAGTTATTGGAATGCACTTTATGAATCCAGTGCCGATTATGAAATTGGTAGAAATTATCCGTGGTTACAATACTTCGGATGAAGTGACCAAAATCATCATGGATTTATCAGTAAAATTAGGTAAAACTCCAACAGAGGTTAACGATTATCCAGGTTTCGTAGCGAATAGAATTTTAATGCCAATGATTAACGAAGCTATTGAAACGTTATACAACGGCGTTGGTGGCGTTTATGAAATTGATACCGTTATGAAATTAGGAATGGCACACCCAATGGGACCATTACAATTAGCAGATTTTATTGGACTAGACGTTTGTTTATCCATCTTAAACGTAATGTATGACGGATTCAAAAATCCAAAATACGCGCCATGTCCGTTATTAGTAAACATGGTAATGGCTGGAAAATTAGGAGTGAAATCAGGAGAAGGTTTCTACGATTACTCGGAAAGCAAAAAAGCAGAAAAAGTTTCGAAACAATTCTTAAAATAGTATTCAGTACCCAGTAATTAGTTGGCAGTTACTGAACACTCAAAACTGCCAACTGAACACTATTTGAAAATGGCTAAAATAAAACCTTTCAAAGCGCTCCGACCCGTTCGAGACAAAGTAAGCTTAGTTACTTGCAGAAATTATGACGATTACAGTCCGGCTGAGCTTGCTGCTTGGTTAGATTTTAATCCGTATTCGTTTTTGCATGTCATTAATCCTGCTTATGTGCAAACCTATAAAGTGAACTCAGAAAAGCGTTTTAAAGGAGTAGCTTTAAAATACCAAGATTTCAAAACCGAAGGTATTTTCATGCAAGAAGAAACACCCGTTTTTTACTTGTACGAAATCAAACAAAAGAACAACACATTTACAGGAATTATTGCAGGAACAGCAGTAGAGGATTACCAAAATAATGTCATCAAAAAACACGAAGACACCCTGCAATATCGCGTAGAATTGTTTAAAGATTATTTGCATCAAACCCAATTCAATACCGAACCTGTTTTGATTACGTATCCTGACAGTGTAGCAATCAACACCTTTATTCACTTACGAAAACAAAGCGAACCCGTTTACGAATTTTCTACTACCAATAAAGAAAAGCACACACTTTGGAAAATTGATACCCAAAGTGAAATCGATTGGTTACAAGAACATTTCGAAAATATTCCCAATTTATACATAGCAGATGGCCATCATCGTTCGGCTTCAGCGGAATTATTATTGGAAGAAGACAAACACTTGGGTAATGAAAACCTGAATTATTTCATGAGTTTCTTAATTGCCGAAAGCAACGTCAAAATCTACGAATTCAACCGATTGATTCGCGATTTAAACGGACATTCCAAAGCCAATTTTATCACGGAATTAGCCAAAAACTTCACCATAGAAAACAAAAAACAAGAATTGTGGAAACCACAAAATAAGTTTGAATTTGGGATGTATTTAGACGGAGATTTTTATGCTTTGTTTTACAAACAGCTAGATACAGAATTGTCAAATCGAGCGGAGTCGAGATTGGGAGAAGCTATTTTAAACAATTTAGACGCCCAAATTTTATACGAAAAAGTACTAAATCCATTACTAGGAATTGAAGACTTACGAACCGATGAACGCATTTCCTATCTACCAGGCAAACAACCGATTTCAACCATAAAAAACAAAATAGACGAAGGCGAATTTGAAGTAGGTTTCCTACTCTATCCTTCTGATATCAATGAAATCAAAGCTTTAGCAGACAACAATTTAATTATGCCTCCAAAATCAACGTATATTGAACCGAAATTTAGAAGTGGTTTGGTGGTGTATGAGTTGTAGGTTTTTGTTTCAGGTTTAAAGTTTCAGGTTTAAAATATAGTTTTATAATTTTGACGAAGGAGAAATCACATAAAAATGAAAATAATAATATTCTTTTTATTGTTTGTTAACTTTTGTTTTTCGCAAGAGAAAGAATTAACTATTTATCAAATCGATAGTATTGTTAAAACTTCTAAAAACAGAATGCAATCGAGTGGAATTATTAAAAAAAATAAGAAATCTATTGGTGGATTTAATCTAACAGAGATTTCTTTTAACAACAAACTTATTTATTCAAGTTATGGTGAAAATATCAATGATAAAGAGAATCGCTTTGATTATTATTACGAATTCTATTTTTCAAATGAAAATCCAATATTAGTCAATGTATACATTACAAAAACTAATAGAAAAACTAAAATTGAAGAGAGATTTGAAACTAAACTAAATGAAAATAAGCTTCATTCTTTCAAAGAAATAGAAAATCCATTTTCATTTGAACTTAGAAAAAAACTGAATTTAATGTTAATCGAATTTCTAAATAAAAAAACTGAATAATGTCAATCTCAAATAACCTCAATAACATAAAATCCCAACTTCCAGCTCACGTTACCTTAGTAGCGGTTTCAAAAACCAAACCAGTAACTGATTTAATGGAAGCATACAACGCTGGTCAACGCATATTTGGAGAAAACAAAATTCAAGAAATGACCGATAAATGGGAACAAATGCCAAAAGATATCGAATGGCATATGATTGGTCACGTGCAAACTAACAAAGTCAAATACATGGCGCCTTATGTGAGTTTGATTCACGGCGTGGATAGTTTGAAATTATTACAAGAAATCAATAAACAAGCGGCTAAAAACAATCGTGTGATTGATTGTTTATTACAGGTTTACATTGCGGAAGAAGAAAGTAAGTTTGGATTAAATGAAGATGAATTAAACGAGATGCTGAAACAAGTTCAGCATGACAAGGAGAATTTTAAAAATATCCGAATCGTAGGTTTAATGGGAATGGCAACCTTCACTGAAAACCAAAACCAAATCGAAAAAGAATTCAAACATTTAAAATCGATTTTTGATAATATTGCCTCTCGTACAGACGCGATTAATCGCGTCTCTGCAGAAAACATTGATATAAAAATATTATCAATGGGAATGTCGGGCGATTATCAACTCGCAATTTCATGCGGAAGTACAATGGTTCGAATTGGAAGTAGTATCTTTGGCTCACGATAATTAGTAAAGATGCAATTCATCGCGTCTCAACAATAATAAAAATTTAGACTATTTACTGTATACTCGACATAGAAACCACCGGTGGGCAATACAATGAAGAAGGTATTACCGAAATTGCCATTTATAAATTTGATGGCCATGAAGTAATTGACCAATTCATCAGTTTAATTAATCCTGAAAAGCCTATCCAACCCTTTGTTGTTAAACTTACTGGCATTAACAACGCTATGTTGCGCTCTGCTCCCAAGTTTTATGAAGTAGCCAAACGAATCATCGAAATTACTGAAGGTTGCATTTTAGTTGCACATAATGCGTCATTCGATTACCGTATTTTACGAACGGAATTTAACCGTTTGGGATATGATTTTAAAATGCCAACACTTTGCACCGTTGAACTTTCTAAAAAATTAATTCTCGATCAGCCATCGTATAGCTTGGGAAAATTAGTTCGTTCACTTGGAATCCCTATGTCTGACCGTCATCGAGCAAGCGGCGATGCATTAGCAACGGTTAAGCTTTTTAAATTATTACTTTCAAAAGATTTAGAAAAAGAAATTGTAAAAAGTTTCATCAAAACAGAAATCAAATCTGGGATGCTACCTAAACTTTTAGACATAGTAGAAGCACTTCCCGCAAAAACAGGAATCTATTACATTCACAATGAAAATGGCGATTTAATTTACATTGGAAAAAGTAAAAACATTAAGAAAAGAGTTAACCAGCATTTTACAGGAACTTCTAGTAAATCTAAAAAAATACAACGCGATGTTTTTGCAGTAACCTATGAAGAAACGGGTAGCGAATTAATTGCTTTACTAAAAGAAAGCGAAGAAATTAAGGTAAATAAACCCATTTACAATAGAGCCCAACGCAAAAGTATTTTTCAATACGCTTTGTATTCTTATAAAGATGAAAACGGGTATTTAGCACTCCGCGTGGAAAAAGCAGATGGAAGAAAAAAAGAAATTACTTCATTCACTAGCTTACAAGAAGGCAAAAATGCTCTATTCCGAATTACCGAAAAATACCAATTGTGCCAAAAAATTAATGGCTTATACGAAACTAAAAACGCTTGCTTTCAGTACAAAATTAAAGAATGTAACGGAGCGTGCATTGGTGAGGAAACACCAGAAGTTTACAACAAAAAAGTAGCCGAATTTTTAGAAAAAAATAGTTTTACTAACCAAAATATGGTTATTATAGACCGTGGCAGAAGTCATGATGAAAGAAGTGCTGTTTTAATAGAAAATGGCATTTACAAAGGTTATTGTTTTTACCATTTAAATTACCAAATTAACAACATTGAAATTCTAAAAAATATAATTATTCCCATGCAACACAATCGCGATACAAAAACCATTATCCAATCGTATTTGCGCAAGAGAAAAGTAATGAAAATAATTCATTTTTAATGTGTTACTTTGTAATATGAAAAATGTTATCAAATCAAAATACGATACTTTCAAACAAGAAGCTTATATCATCATTTACGGAACCAATACCGTTTATGGTCGACTTTTTGATTTAATATTACTCGGATTAATCCTTTTGAGTGTTATTCTGGTGATGCTCGAAACCATTCAAGGTTTTGATGTAAAATACCATAAAGAACTAGTAATTTGTGAATGGATTATTACCATTTTCTTCACTATCGAATACATTCTTCGGATTATTACCATTAAAAAACCAGCGCGATATATTTTTAGTTTCTACGGAATCATCGACTTAATTGCTACTTTACCCATGTATCTATCGCTTTTCATGGCGGGCACCAGTGTGCTAACCGTGATTAGGGCATTGCGTTTGTTGCGTTTGTTCAAAATCTTAAATCATCCTCAATTCTCTAGTCAGTCTGTCCATTTACGCGAATCTATCATGGCGAGTCGTGGTCGAATTTTGGTTTTCATGTATTTTGTATTAATCAGTTGTATTCTTATTGGTTCCGTTATGTACGTGGTTGAAGGTCCAGAAGCTGGCTTTACTAGTATTCCTGTTTCCATTTATTGGTGTATTGTAACCTTAACCACTGTTGGCTTTGGAGACATTACTCCTATTACACCATTAGGTCAGTTCATCGCTTCTTTTGTAATGATTATGGGTTACGGCATCATTGCCGTACCAACAGGAATTGTAACAGCAGAAATTGCTAAAAACAACATCAAAAAAGCCGAAAAAAACAAACGAATTTGCAACAATTGCACTTCCGAAGAACATACTCTATCCGCAAAATATTGTTCTGAATGTGGTTTTGAACTTTAATTAGTAGCTATTTCCAGCTTTTCATTACAAGTTTTTGCGCTTTTGCACCATTTTTCTATAGCTTTGCAAAGAGCTTCTTAGGTCGCTTTTGCCAATCAAGAAAAATTGGCACAAAAGCACAAAAAGCTTTCCATTTCAATCTGGGCTAAAAACTCATTTTTATCGTTATTTCATGAACTACCTCATCACCATCATCGGACCCACAGCTATTGGAAAAACTGCTTTAAGTATTGCATTAGCTCAACATTTTGGTTGCGAAATACTTTCTTGCGATAGCCGACAATTTTTTAAGGAAATGAAAATTGGCACTGCTGTTCCAAAAGATGAAGAATTAGCGGCAGCAACGCATCATTTTATTCAAAATAAAACCATATTTGAATCCTATTCAGTGGGCGATTTTGAACAAGAAGCTTTAGCAAAATTAAAGGAACTGTTTCAAAAAAATAACGTCCAAATTATGGTTGGTGGTTCGGGTTTGTATGTGGATGCGGTTTTAAAAGGATTTGATGAATTTCCAGACATTAATGCTTCGATTAGAACTGAAATTAATGCAAAATACGATATTTTAGGAATCGAGTATTTACAAGACCAGCTCCAAAATTTAGATTCAGAATATTTTACAAAACTTTCAACTGAAAATCCGCAAACACTCCAAAATCCGCAACGAATGAAACGCTTTGTAGAAGTTTGTTTGGGAACAGGAAAACCATATTCTAGCTTCATAGGAAAACGAAAAAATATTAGAAACTTCACTCCTATTCTTATTGGTTTAGAAGCGGATAGAGACAAAATGTACGAAAGAATCAATCAGCGAGTAGACCTAATGCTAAACGAAGGACTTTTGGAAGAAGCTAAAAATTTGTATCCAAACAAACAGTTGAATGCGCTACAAACCGTGGGTTACCGCGAATTATTTGATTACCTTGATGGAAAAACTACTTTAGACTTTGCCATTGAACAAATAAAAATGAATACTAGACGCTTTGCTAAACGCCAAATCACCTGGTTCAAAAGAACGGAAAATGTGCTATGGTTTGATTATTTAACGAATAAGAAAGAAATTATTCAAAGTATCGAAAACATAACGCAAGAATAACGCAACTTAAAAACCTTTTTTGCATCTTAGCTTAAAATTAAACATGAAAAAAGTACTATTTCTATTTCTTGGTATATTGGCATCTTGCGGAATTCCTTATGATGGAGAAACGATTGTAACCCTAGAAGCTTCAATCAAAAACGCTAGTGGCGAACCTCTACCGTTTCAAATTGCAACAGTTTCTGGTTCCGCTGACTTTGATTATTCTGATTTTGGAATATACAGAAACGAATCAAATGCCTTAGGAATTCTAAAATTTGAACTGTTTTCACCAAAAAATAGAGCGTATTTACAATTTGAAAATTCGAACAATTTTTTGCCGCTCTCAATTGCTTTTGATAAGTCGAGTTTTGAAATGTTTCATCTAAATTTAGGAGTAATTACCTTATTCCAACCTAATGAAATTGAAAGTTTTAACATAACTCTAAATCCTGCTAGCGGTACATCAAATTTGATTAGTATTGATGTTCAAGCCATTAAATATGAAAGTTATGTCAATTTAACCGATGAAATGAATAACGCAAATCCAGAATTGAACTTATCTTACACGCTTAAGAAAAATCAAAATTTCAATCTAAATTACCAAACTCAAAATAACTTCACTGGAGCAATTAGTTCGTTTTCAATACCATTAACTATGGAAAATTCAGCTCTTGAGTATACTATAACTTACTAGACTATGAAGAAGCTACTATTATTTGCGTTGTTGTTCCTAGGAAGTTTTATAAACGGACAAGAGAAAAAATCGGTAATTGAATTCAAGCCTATTTATCGCTTCGGTTTTCACAGACCTGTTGCTTTTGGAGACAATTATTTTGCTAAAGATTTGAGTCCAGCATTTGGATTACATTCTAATCTTTCGTTAGTGCAAGTTTACAAATTTCGTTTAGGTTTTGGTTATGATTTCCAGAGTCATAATGTTAAAAATCCAACGTCTATAGGAAATTTTGGATCGGTTAATTTTAATCAATGGTATTGGATGTTAGAATATACTATTCCAATTGATAACCAATGGCAGATTAATCCCAATGTGAGTTACGGTGAAACCAAAGTAAATTATAGAGGTAGAAATTCTGGAACATTAGCCAAACAATCCTTAGAGGAAATTAGGCTAGGTGGTTATGCTACTTACTACCTAAACCGAAGCTTTTCAATATATGGCGGTTTGCATTTTTCACATTTTTTTAACGCAGACTTAAAAGCGAGTCCAGAAAATAAAGACTATTTTGGCAGTGGAAACAAAATTATTTTCACCATAGGAATAGAAATTCATTAAAAATGCCAATAGCACCCCATTTTACCTCAATTTTAGAACAAGAATTCGAAATCAACTTTTTACAGTGTTACCCTAACGGTGTATTGAAATATACGGATTTATGTAATATTTTTCAAATCACAGCTGGTTTGCATGCCGATTTAGGTGGCATAAGTTTTAGTGATATGCAAGCACATAATCAAGCTTGGGTAATGAGCAAAATGCGTTTAGAAATTATTAGATTACCCAAATGGAAAGATACTGTAAAGGTGAAAACTTGGATAAAATCGTTAGAAAATTCACGTTCAACACGTTGTTTGGAATTGTATTTAGGTGAGGAAAAATTAGCCGGTTGTGAAACCTATTGGGCGGTTTTGAATACCCAAATTAGACGACCAGAGAACTTAGCTTTGCCTCACGAACATTTTCAAAAATTTCCTGAAAATGCAGCTACAGAAATTCCAGTTCAGCGAGTAAATTTAGATTTTCCTTTTGAGAAAGTTATTGATTATACCGTGCAACTATCTGATTTAGATATTGTTAATCATGCTAATAACGTGAAATATTTAGAATGGTGTTTGAATACTATGGATAAAAAATTAGTATTGAAGCAACAAATTAAAGCGCTTGAAATGAATTTTTTAAAAGAATTGAATTTAAATGATGAGGCAGTGATTGCCAAACATGAAAATACATTCACTATTTCTAAAGAAGATAAAATTTGTTATGCTTTAGAAGTGTATTGTTAATACCGTTTCTGCTTAGAAATTACTGTAAAGAAAATGATGATTTTTTGCTTTATACAAGATAGAAAAATAAAGCATATCCATAGCTACGTTTTCTTTTTATATTGAAGTAGAAAGGAAAAAAGAGCGTTTTATTGCAGTAATTTCAAAGCAGAAACGGTACAACTTGTAATTCTATGAAATGCTGTTGCCCTACGCCTGATAGGAATGAAAACCCCGGAGCAAAAAAAAGGTGTTTTTTGTTGCTATACAATTGCGACCTAAGAAGCACATTTTATAGCTTACAAAAACCCTTTTTTTTGTGAGGAGTTGCAATGGATAGCAGGATAACGTTCAAAAAAAAGCCCTGATTTCTCAGAGCTTAGATTTATTTTTTAACTACTAAACGGAATCCTTCGCCGTGAATGTTAAGGATTTCTACGTTTTCGTCTTGTTTTAAATATTTTCTTAATTTGGCAATGTAAACGTCCATACTTCTAGAAGTAAAGTAGTTATCGTCTCTCCAGATTTTTGTTAGTGCTAATTCTCTTGGCATTAAATCATTTTCATGTAGGGCTAACATTTTTAGAAGTTCGCACTCTTTTGGTGATAATTTAACAGGCTCTTCGTTATTAAACGACAAGAAACGTAATTTAGAATTAAGGTGAAATTTACCAATTAAGAATTCAAATTTGTTGCTATCAGGCTTTACCTCGGTAGCTTTACGCTGAATAATTGCTTTAATTTTCATGAGTAAAACTTCAGAGTCGAAAGGCTTATTTAGGTAATCATCAGCTCCTACTTTATACCCTTTTAAAACGTCTTCTTTAAGTGTTTTAGCAGTTAAGAATATGATTGGCACTTCTTGATTTTTTTCACGAATTTCTCTAGCCAAAGTATAGCCATCTTTGTAAGGCATCATGACATCTAAAATACACAAATCGTAAGTGTCTTTTTTAAATTTTTCGAAACCTTCCATTCCGTTTTTAGCCAAAGTTACATCGAAATCATTGATGATTAAGTAGTCTTTTAATATGGCTCCGAAATTTGGATCGTCTTCAACTAATAAGATTTTTTTATTTTCCATAGTAGTTACTATTTTAGTTTATTAATGGCATTTTTAATGTAAATGTACTTCCTTTTCCTTTTTCACTTTCTACAGTGATTTGACCGTTATGGTCGTCTATAATTTGTTTCACGTAAGCTAAACCTAAACCGTGTCCTTTAACATTATGCAGATCGCCGGTGTGTTCGCGATAAAATTTTTCAAACACTCTTTTTTGAGCAATTTTACTCATTCCGGCACCTTGATCTTGAATTTTGATGAGAATAAAATCTTTTACATTTTCAGTGTAAATATCAATTACAGGCTCATTTGGCGAATATTTAATAGCGTTGTCTAACATATTCACTAAAACGTTAGTAAAGTGAACTTCATTCAACAAAATAGTAGTTCGTGTAGCGTTAAAATGTGTACGAACAGTTCCGTTTCTATCTTCAACAATTAAGCTGATGTGTTCAATTGCATTTTCAAGAACTTCTACTACATTTGCTGGTTCTTTAGAAATATCTAATTCATTTTTTTCTAATTTTGAAATGCGCAAAACATTTTCAACTTGGGCATGCATTCTTTTGTTTTCGTCTTTAATCATTTGAAGATACCGCTGTACTTTTTCTTTATCTTCAATAATTTTAGGATTTTTAATAGCATCTAAGGCCAAATTAATGGTTGCAATAGGTGTTTTGAATTCATGCGTCATGTTATTGATAAAATCCGTTTTGATTTCAGAAATTTGTTTCTGTTTGATTAACTGATTTAGCGCACTAGAATACGTTAAAATAATTACCAATGTAAACAATAATGAAATTAGTGTAATTCCTAACAAAGAAGAAAAAAGGAACTTGCTTTTTTGAGGAAAGGAAACTAACAATTGATACTGAGTAGCACCTTCGTTATCTTTAAAAACAGGAATTCCATAAGTTAAATCTTTGTCGTATTTAAATTTTGCCGAACGAATTTTAGTAGCCAAGCCATTACTATAGATTCCGTATTCAAATGGAGTTTTTACACCATAATTATCTAATTCTTGCTTTAAATACTGAGCTAATTTTTCGTTAGTAATTCTATCTTGTAAGGAGCGCATGGCAACAATATCTTTGAACATTACTTCAAAATTTGCTTTGTCTAACGCTGTAAGGCTTCCAACTTTTTGAACTGTTTGATCAGGTGTTCTATTAAACTGTAAATTAGAATTATCGATGAAAGAGCCGTTGAAAATTTCGGTTTTTCTATTGGCAACTATATTTCGTATTTTAATAGAATCTGCATTTTTATCAAAGAACGAGCCATTTACTCCGTAATTTTCGGCAATAATGGTATTTGTATATATGATAGTTTCGTTTGTTTTAACGTCTTTTTCAAAAAAAAGAATTTCTTTTAAAACGCTTGTATCAGGTTCTCTTCCGGTACTATCTTTAATTTTTTTATAATCAGCGATGAATGTTTTAAGCTCTTCACTGTTGATTTTTTCGGCAACATTACCAATAACTTGTTGCACATGGTATTTAAATTGTTCTTCACTTTGTTCTAATGAACTTGATATCCAATACAATTGAACAACAATTATACCAATTAGAGATAAACTCATTAAAAAAACTAAAATCCGAAACCTTGTCTTATTCATCGATACAAATTTAACATTTTAACATTTTAAGCTAAAAAATATTAACCAAACATTAACATAAACATTAAAAATTACAGATTATTTAATTTTTTTAACAGCTTATTTAGTTGTTTTTGTGTGGTTTGCCTATCTACATTATGTATTACGAAATCACTTAACATAATTTTCTCCTCATCAGGCATTTGATTTTTTATTCGATCAAGAACAGCATTTCTAGAAATTTGGTCACGTTTCATTACGCGTTCAATTCGGGTTTCAAGTGGAGCTGTTACAAGAATAACTTTATCACAGGTTTTATTACCTCCTGTTTCAAAGAGTATTGCCACTTCTTTTATCACGAAAGCTGCAGTTTGGTTTTGGGTTAACCATTGTTGAAAATGTTCTTGCACTTTTGGATGAATTATAGCGTTCAAAGCAGCTAATAAATTAGGATTATTAAACACAATTGAGGCAATTTTAGACCGGTGGAGTTGGCCGTTTTCATCAACAACAATTTCATCAAATAAACTTTGTACCTCTTGAATTACATTTGGCTTAGTCATTAAATTTTTGGCTTCTTCATCTGCAATATAAACAGGAATCCCTTTAGCAGCAAAAAAAGAGGCAACAGTTGATTTACCACTTCCAATGCCTCCTGTTAATCCAATTACTTTTGTCATATTATCTTTTAAAAAACAATTCAGGGAATGCGTTTTCAGGCTTCAATTTATTCAGGTTAATACGCCAATAAGAAAGAGTGAATCCCGTACCATAGCCATAAAATTGAATAGCTGTTGCTTGTAAACTTAATAACGCTATTGATAAACTTTTAGTATTAGATAGCGCTGTAAAAAACAAGAGTACAAAATAGAAAACGTAAATGAAAAATAGTATTGGAAAATTAAAAATCAAAAGAACTAAACTAAAAACAAAACCAATTAAAAAAAAAGAAGGCAACCAAAAAGTAACTTTTTTGTATTCAGGATACCAATGGTTTAAAATAGGTCTTGCTTTACCAAATTTATTCACTTGAATATAGAATTTACGCCAATCAATTCTTCTTTTATGATAAACAAATGCGGAAGAAATGAGTTGGGTTTCATATCCTAATTTCCACAGTCTAATTGCTAAATCTGGGTCTTCCCCTGGATGAATGTTCCCAAAACCATTGGAGGCTAAAAAAGCTTCTTTGGATAATCCCATATTGAAACTCCTAGGTTGAAATTTGGTAATATTTTCGCTACCACCTCTAATGCCGCCAGTAGTTAAGAACGAAGTCATTGAAAAATTTATTGCTTTTTGCACATGGGAAAAAGAATCTAAAGCTTTATCTGGCCCACCAAAACAATGAGAAAAATTAGTCTTTAAATGTGTTGCTACTTCAAGTAAATAGTTAGCAGGTAAAATACAATCCGAATCTAAAATAAGAAAGTAATCCCCTTTTGCTACTTTCATTCCAAAATTTCTTGAATCTCCAGGACCTGAATTAGGCTTGAAATAATAAGAGATTTGTAAACTGCTTTTAAATTTTCCAATCACTGAGTCACATTTAATTGTGGAGCCATCTTCCACAACAACCACTTCAAACGGTTCATTATACTTTTGATTTGAGATACTTTCAAGTAACTCTTCAATCTCATCGGGTCTATTAAAAACAGGAATAATAAAAGAAAACATAAAATAAACTTTGAACAAAGATAAAGGTAATACAATAAAAAAGTCCCGAAAAAATCGGGACTTTTAAAAAAATAGTATAATGTGATTATTGTTTAACTACTTTGATAGTTTTTACAGTATCACCAATAGTTACATTCACAATGTAAGTACCAGCACTTAACTGAGAAACATCAAGTTGTCCGTTATTTGCGTTTAACTTTTTAGTTAAAACAACTTGACCTAACATATTAACTACTCTAACATCTGAAATTTCAGAAGTGTAAGCTAAATTCAATATATCTTTCACTGGGTTTGGATATGCAGAGAAGTTGTTGTTATTGAATGAATCTGAGCTTAGAGTTGTAGTAATATCAATAGTAAATGAACCTTCACTGTTATTTGATGTTCCACTCCAGTTACCAATATTAATATAATACGTAGTTCCTTCCACTGAGTTTACAATTGTATAAGTTTCGCCTGCACCGCTAAGACCAGCATCAGCATTTCCTACACATGTGAAATTACCACAAGAACCAGTATAAACACCAATCTCAGGATCCCATCCAACAACCGCTGTTAGAGCAACTGTAATATCAGCACCATTACCCGTTACAGAATACCATACACCGTCATTCATTCCACCTGTACAAGCACTAATAAATCCTCCATTGTTTGTTGCAGCAGAAGCATCTTGTGTATTATTATATGGGAAATTAGTTACTACGATAGCATTTGCACAGGCATCATTTACTGGAGGTGCCGGAGGAGTACCAATACAGATATTAAAAGTAGAGGTATGAATTGCATTTGCAAAAGAATAAACTCTTACATAATAAGTAGTACCTATAGTTAAACCCGATGGATTACTTGTATTTGGATCTGAACAAGTTCCTGGTACTAAAGTTAAAGTACCACAATCTGCTCCTGTCCATAATGAATGGTACAAATCTGAAGTTGAACCAACAACATTATTCAATTGGATTCTATGAGATGTTGATGTGGCTACAAATGAGAACCAAACATCGTCATTTTCAGTACCACCACAAGCTGCTGCATCAACCGTAGAGGCTGTTGCACCTGCTATTGTTCCTGGAGTTTGAGACGCACAAGAAAAATCTGAATTAACCGTTAAAGCAATAGCACCTGAACATTCATCATTTGCTGGAGGTGGAGGGAATGATCCTATACAAACATTAAAAGTAGAATTGTGAACGGCATTAGCCCATGAGTATACTCTTAGATAATAAGTTTGTCCAATTGTTAAGCCAGTTGGGTTACTTGTATTTGGATCAGAGCATGTACCAGGAACTAAAGCTAAGTTTCCACAATCAGCACCTGTCCATAAAGAATGATATAAATCTGTAGTTGAACCAGTAACACTTGTTAATTGAATATTATGAGTTGTTCCTGTGGCTACAAATGAGAACCAAACATCGTCATTTTCAGTACCAGAACAAGCTGCAGGATCAACATTTGATGCAGTTGCAGCAGCAATTGTTCCAGGTGTTACAGTTGTACAAGACAAATCAGAGTTTACAGTTAAAGCAATTGCACCTGAACACTCATCATTTGCTGGTGGACATGCAGTTATAGTTTGAGCTGGACTTGTTACTACACATGTTGCATCTTGATCATTTGCTACTGTAATAACAACACTTGTTCCAAAAGCATAAGGACCAAAAGTTACATCACCAGTTGCAGTTACAGTTTGCGCTGCACTTCCTTGATTATCAGTTAAAGTTAATGAAGTTGCAGAACCTAGATTTGAAATATTTGTTACTACATTAAATGTTTCTGTTGGACAGTTATTAGTTCTTGAAAAAGTAGCTGTAGGATTTGTACATGTATTTTCAGTAATAGTCAACGTATAAGAAACACTTTGAGGTGCTGGATACGTTGATATAACAATAAAATAAGTTTCCCCAGCTGTAACTGCAAAATCATTTATAACTCTATCAGTAGTGCCAGAATTTCCAACAAATGCATGACAAGTAGTTGCAGTATTTGGACATCCATTTAAAACATGAATACCAGACCAAGTACCACCTAAATTACTTAATACAATATTAATAGAAGTAGTAGTAGTTGGAGTAAATGTATAAATAACTTCATCACCACCCATATAGTTATTACTACAAATACTTGTTGAATAATCATCACCGTATAAGTTAGTGTTATCAGTTGTGGTGTATGGTAAACTTGATTGTGAAATTATAATTGGATCAGCACAAATAGAACCTGTTATTGGCGCATCTCTTGTTGTAAATGTAGACGCAGTACAAGTTGCAACTCCATTAGAATTATATGGTGTAATTGTAACAAAATAATCAGTGCTATACTCAAGTAAAGTTGAAGGGGTATAAGTTAAAACATTTCCTAAATCAGTATTTGCAAGGAAATCATCACCATCTAAAGTTGTACCAATTTTAATAAAATAACCTGTCGCATCAGCATTTGAAGCCCAAGAAATAGCTGTCTCAATAGAAACATTAGTTGCGTTATTTGCAGGGTTAGAAACTAAAACACAACTTGGAGCAGTTGCAGGAATTTCTTCCCAAACAATATTATCCAAATAAACAGTTGAAAAAGTTGAAGTAGATAATCTTCTAATTGCAATAAAATTATCTGTTCCTGCATATTCAGAAAAACTAACTGAATATTCTTGGAAAGCAGTTGTAATATCTACCGCTTGAAGAACAGTAAATGTTGAAGGGTCACTAGGATTTGACATAGTTCCAACTTCTAAATCTTGAGTTGCAACTGTATTTCTAGCAAAAAACTTTAATCTATTTGTACCACTAGCCAAATTATTTAAATATGGTGATACCAACATAATGTTTGCTGTAGCTGTTGAACTTGAGTTAGTCAAAGCTAAGCTATATGGAGGAGAATTATTTATTGTATTTGCCCCCACTGATGGAGTTCCTGCACCACCAGAAATCACTCTTGACCAGCAAGATGGAAGCTGACCAGAAGCAGTTAATGCATCAAAGTTTTCAGAAAAATTTCCAAACTCATCACATGTGGTAAAGTTTGTCTCATCACATGGAGAAGCAGCTGGTCCGTTACTGTTATAAGGTGTTACTGTAGCAAAGTATGTTGTACTAACATCTAAAACCCCAACGTTGTAACTTAATACATTACCAACATCAATATTATTAACAACGTCTGTTCCTCCAGGAGTTGAACCTATTCTCAGATTGTACCCTGTTGGATTTCCTGAAGCAGCGGTCCATGAAACAATAGAGCCAGAAAAATTTAAAGCTTCGTTAGCTGGATTTGAAAGCACCGTACAGTTAGGAGGTAAGGTAATAGGAGTAGCTGTAAAATTAGTTACACTAAAATTTAAACCATTAGGGGTACCCCATTGTCCAACTGCTATATAAACTGTTTGATTTGCGGCTACTGTTGCATTTAAAGTTTTCGTTGAATTAGCTCCAGTAGTTCCAATTGCAGCAAGTTCTCCAGAAAAAGTATTATCTGAACAAGTCGTAAAAATTCCAGCACCGTTCCAAGAATTTACAGATTCAATTGTTATTGAAATTGATTCAGTTATTGATCCAGCTGTATATTGGAATAGATAAACATCATCATCCCAATAAGAAGCATTAATTGATGTCCCTGTAGGATTAACATTCCAATCTTCAGGACCTCCATTTCCAGGGGTTGTAATTCCTGTAGCAGTATATCCGTTGGATATAACTACAGCACTACCACAACCAAACTGTGCGTTCGTTTGTATAGTCGTAAGTAAAATAAACAACCAAAAAGTAATTTTCTTCATAGTTTAAATATTTGTTAATATTATGCAAAAATAGCATTAAATTCAATTCAACCAAATTTTAAAACAAAAATCAAAAAAAAAACCTGTCTACGACAGGTTTTTAATATATTAACAGTTAAAATACTACTGTTTGACTACTTTGATAGTTTTTACAGTATCTCCAATAGTTACATTAACAATGTAAGTACCAGCACTTAACTGAGAAACATCAAGTTGTCCGTTATTTGCGTTTAACTTTTTAGTTAAAACAACTTGACCTAACATATTAACTACTCTAACATCTGAAATTTCAGAAGTGTAAGCTAAATTCAATAAATCTTTCACTGGGTTTGGATATGCAGAGAAGTTGTTGTTATTGAAATTATTAGCAGAAAGTGAAGCGTCATAAGCAGAGACTTGGAATGAACCAGCATTAGTATTATAACCCCAAACTCTAATTAACAATACTTCTCCCTCAGTTCTATTTGTTAATGAAATAATTGAAAAATTACCATCTGTACTACCATCAGCATTACATTCAACTAAAGTTAATGCTCCACAAGTTCCTGAATAAATTTCTAAACCTGTATCAGTCATTCCTGCATCTGAATTATTATTTGTTTCTACAGTAATACTTCCACTTGCAGGAACAACAACTGTATACCAAACATCTTTTCCATTAGTAGCAAAATTAAAGTTGTCACATGCTGGCACTGGATCAGAAGAATTAACTGTTGCACCAACATTTGTACCAACTAGAGGATTTGTTGAAAAAACTGCCCCTGGTGTTAGAGAAATTGCATTTTCACACAAGTCATTTGCTGGAGGGCAAGTAAATGTGAAAGTTCCCAAAGATAAATTACAAGTTGCGTCTGAACCATGTTGTAAAACTAAGTTAATACTTGAACCACTTGTAAATGGTCCCACAACGATAACACCAGTTGAAGAAACAGGCCAAGTAGTTGAACCATCTGTAATTACTGGAGTGCCATCACCTAAACTTGTAACATCAATGCTAACATTAAATTGGTTATTAGCACAATTTGACACTATCGTTGATGAAGCAACTGTTGCAGGTGTACAAGGTGCTTCAACAATATTTACAGTAAAATCAACTGTTTCTCCAAAAGTTCCAGAATAACAAGGATTTGAAGGAGTTTGAGCAACATCTGTGGCAACAACTCTCATTCTGTGTTGACCTAATGGTGCAGTAAGTGGCATAACAAAAGATGCATTTAACAATGTAGGTACACCAACTGTAGTAGAAAGTCCTGAAAAAACTATTTCTGTTGCATCAAATGTAAAATCATCATTAAAATCTATCCAAATCACCGTATTATAATCGTAAGAATTGCCACCAAATGATGGAACATTAAATGTAATTTGAACATTGTTATTAATACCTTGAGACATATCAACGGGAGATGCTACATTACTACTGTAAACAGGTTGAGTAGAAACTGTATTCGGAAAGTTAGTTGTTCCAATTTGTATGTTTGTAATTCCAGTACCATCAACTGAAGTTGGTGCTGAGGTACAGTAACAACCATTTGCATTAGTTGTAAATGATTGTTCAACACAACCAACTGAAGGACCGGTTCCATTAAATGGAACAATAGTATAGTAATATGTAGTATTAACCGTTCCTGAGAAAGAATAAGTTAAAACATTACCAATTGACTGATTATTTAAAACATCTGTACCTCCTGGAGTAGTTCCAATAGTTAAATTATAACCATCCGCTCCTGTAGCTGCAGTCCACGTAATTGTATTTGCGAAGTTACCACATGCAGCATCAGGGGTTGCCACAATATTTGTAGCACAATCTGGCACTGAACTTGGAGTTAAACGAACGTTGAAGTTATCAATAAAGAAATCAATATCCGCACCGCCGTCTGCTGCTCCCTCAACAGTTCTGAATGCAAATCTAACATCTTGACCAGCGTATGCATCTAAATCAAAAATATAGTTTGAACCAGCAGCTGGAGGAACATTAGAAGCATCAAATGTTGTTAAAACTGTCCAGTTAGACAATCCGTTAGTTGAAACTAATACTTGTACAAAATCGTCAGCTTCCCATGCAGTTGTTGGCGCAACTGTTTGACCCCATTGAGTCGCAGCAGCAGCAAAACGCAGTTCATAACCTGCGGCTGGAATACTAACTACGGGAGAAATAAACCAATCATTTGCTGTTGCTACAAAAATATTAAATTTTAATGCACCAGTAGTTCCGTTATTAGCAAAACCGTCTGCAACCCATCTTGTACCTAAAGTAGTTGTTGGTCCTGATGTTAAGTCACCACCAGTTCTGTTAGCCCAACATGTTGGTGGGATAGTAGTAAAAGTTTCTGTAATTTCAGGTACTAAAGGATCACAAGTAGAGAAACTTATTTCAGTACAACCTGTCGCCTGACCAAAAGAATTATATGGGTAAACCGTTACAAAATAATCTGTTCCTGGGTCAGTATCGATAGTATAAGAAAGCACATTACCAACATCAAATAAATTTAATACGTCTGTTGCTCCAGGGGAGATTCCAACAGAAATTCTGTATCCAGTTGCATCAGCATTTGAAGACCAAGAAACTACACCTGCAAAAACATTTGTAGCACCATCAGCTGGTGATGTAATAGTTACACATGAAGGAGCAACAGTAGGAATAACTTCCCAAACAACATTATCAATAAATACTGTTGAAAAAGTTGCTGTTGATAATCTTCTGATTGCAATGTAATTATCAGTCCCAGTATAACCTGCAAAACTTACTGAATATTCTTGAAATGTTCCATTGATATCAACAGTTTGTAACGGAGTAAACGTAGTTGCATCACTTGGATTTGTAATAGTACCTATAACTATATCTTGAGTATCATTATTGTTTCTAGCAAAAAACTTTAATCTGTTTGTTCCCGCAGCTAAGTTATTTACGTAAGGAGAAATTAACATGATATTTGCTGTAGCTGTAGAACTAGAATTAGTCAAAGCAATACTGTAAGGAGCAGAATTATTTGTAGTACTTGCACCAACAGTTGGCGTTCCAGCACCACCAGAAATCAATCTTGACCAACATGCCGGAATTTGACCAGCTGCGGTTAAGGCATCAAAATTTTCAGAAAAATCACCAAATTCATCACAAGTACTAAAACTTGTTTCTGTACATCCTACCGCATCTCCATTAGCATTGTAAGGAATTACAGTAACAAAATAAGTAGTACTTAAATCTAATGGAGGTAAAGTGTAAGAAAGCACATTACCAGCGTCAAAATTATTCAACACATCTGTTCCGCCTGATGTAGAACCTACATTAAGTTTATACCCTGAAGGTATACCTGAAGCAGGAGCCCATGATATAACTGTACTAGATACATTAATAGCACCATTCGCAGGCGAAGTTAATGTTGTACATAAAGGTGGTGTTGATGTAGGCTGGGTAGCAGAAATATTATCTAAATATACATAATAATCTCCACTTGTCCCAAAATTACATCTCCATCTAATGCGAACATTAGAACCTGTTGGCACACTAGCTCCTGGAACTACATAAGTAACATTTGTACAAGTATTTCCTACAACATGGTTAGCATTGTTTATTGTGCCAGCAGTTACTGTCCAGGTTGTACCATTATCAATAGACACTTCTGTAATTATGTTTCCATTGAAAGGATTAGTAGCAACAGTTGCTAATGACCAGTTAACAACCTTATAATCGAAGGAAATTGTTAAATCAGCACCATTTGAAATTTGAGCCTCAGATCTTAAAGTTCCACTCAGCACACCAAAGTCACCGCCATAGAGATTAACTCTCCAAGATGAAGTTGCACAGGCTTGAGTAGTAGTCAAGAAACCTGCTCCAATATCCCAACCAATAGGAGTGGTTGTATTGGGAAAACTTTGTGTTATCCCAACTTGTGCGGTTGAATGTAGCGCCATCAAGGCAAACAACCAAAAAGTAATTTTTTTCATAATATTAATTAATTAATTGTTAATCTTTTGTAAATATATTAAAAAAATATACAAAACAAAAAAAAATCGCATTTCGCGATTTTTTAAATTTATAAAATGAATAAAAAATTAATTACAATAATAGATTAAATACTAAAATATTGACATATTTATCTCTAAATTACATATTATTCTCCTACAAAAGTTTCCATGACAGCTTGACTTACTCCCATATTAGAGAAACCTCCGTCGTTATATAAATTTTGCAATGTTACTCTTTTTGTTAAATCTGAGAACATAGCTACTGTATAATTTGCACAATCCATAGCCGTTGCATTTCCTAGAGGCGACATTTTATCTGCATAAGCTATAAAACCATCAAAACCTTTAACTCCTTGCCCAGCAGTTGTAGGCGTTGGCGATTGTGATATAGTATTAACTCTTACTTTTTTATCTCTTCCAAAGAAATAACCGAAACTTCTTGCTATCGATTCTAAATACGCTTTATTATCAGCCATATCGTTATAATCTGGAAATACACGTTGTGCAGCCATGTATGTTAATGCAACAATACTTCCCCACTCGCTCATAGCGTCTTTTTGGTATAAAACCTGCATCACTTTGTGAAATGAAACCGCTGAAACATCCCAACCTTTATGAGTAAAATCGTAATTTTGGCTAGTGTAATGGTTTCCTTTTCTCACATTTACTGACATTCCAATAGAATGCAATACAAAATCAATTTTACCACCTAAAATTTCCATTGCTTTTTCTACCAAATTTTCTAAATCAGCCACCGAAGTAGCATCGGCTGGAATAATTTGTGAACCCGTTTTCTCTGCTAATTGATTAATTGTACCCATTCGCATTGCAATAGGTGCATTAGTCAAAACAAAAGTTCCTCCTTCTTCATGAACGCGTTCTGCTGTTTTCCAAGCAATTGAATTTTCATCTAATGCGCCAAATATAATTCCTCTTTTTCCTTTTAATAAGTTGTACATAGTATTCTGGTTTATTTGTTGTTCTTAATTTTGCAAAACAAAAGTAATAAATTTTAATTTAACAAAGCCTTTGCATGAATCAATGCCGACTCAGTTATTTGCTTTCCTGAAAGCATTTCTGCAATTTCAGTTATTCGTTCATCAGTAGAAAGTTCTTTCAATTCTGACAACGTGGTGTTCTCATGATTGTATTTAAAAACCTTATAATGCTGATTCCCTTTAGCAGCAATTTGAGGCAAATGCGTAATGGCAAATACTTGTAACCGCTCGCTCATAATTTTCATAATTTCACCCATTTTTAATGCAATTTCACCGGAAACACCCGTATCAATTTCATCAAAAATAATAGTTGGTAAATTAGAATAATTAGCCAAAACAGCTTTTAAAGCTAACATAATTCGTGACATTTCGCCGCCAGAAGCTACTTTTTTCAAATCTCCCAAAGCCATTCCTTTGTTGGCAGAAAACTTCAAGCTAATAGCATCTGTTCCTGTGGATAAAAAAGTGGTTGCTTGCTGAAAATCAAAAATCAATTTTGCATCAGCCATACCTAAATCTTTCAAAATGGCTTCGATTTCTGTAGTTAATTTTGGTGCAACTGCTTTTCTTTGGTTAGAAATGGTATCTGAAAGTTCGGTTACTTTGTTAAATTGGATTTTAATTTCTTGTTCTAATTTGGAAATATTGGTATCTAATTCATCAACCTTAACCACTTTTTCATCAAGATTTTGCTGAATTGTTAACAAATCTTCTATGGTAGTAACTTGATGTTTTTTCTGCAAATTGTAAATCACTTGTAGTTTGTTTTGCACCTCAAGTAATCGTTCTGGATCATGAATTAGAAGTTCTGTTTCTCGGAAAGTTTCTTCTATAACATCTTGAAACTCTATTGTAATGCTTTGTATTCTTGCCGACAAATCTTGGAACTTACTTGAAAAACCTTGTATTTTTGAAAATGCTTGTTTGGTTTCTGTCAACAAGTTTGTTAAACCTATTTGCTCTTCATTTGAAATGGCAAGAATTTTATCTAAATTTTCTTTAATAAACTCAACGTTACTTAGTTTTTCCAATTCTTCTTCCAATAACTCTTGATCCCCAGAAATTAAATTGGCTTGCAATAATTCTTCCAATAAAAATCGATGGTATTCTTGTTCTTTTACCAAAGTTTCTTTATCAGAAATTAGCTGATTCAGTTGTTTTTGGGTTGACTTATAATGTTTAAGGGTAGTTTGATAGTCTTTAATAAGTGATTCGTTTTGGGCCACTAAATCTAAAATATCAATTTGATACGATTCATTAACTAAAGCTCTTGTTTCGTTTTGCGAGTGAATATCAATCAAGAACACGGCTAATTCTTGTAACTGTTGTAATGTAACAGGACTATCATTAACGAAAGCTCTTGATTTACCGGATGGCAAAATTTCTCTCCTAATAATGGTGGCATCATCGTAATCCAAATCAAGTGTTTCAAAAATGGTTTGAAGATTATATTTAGACAATTGAAACTGGGCTTCAATAACACATTTTTGTTCGTTGTCTTTTAACGATGATAAATCAGCTCTATTCCCAAGAACCAAACCTAGAGCTCCTAAAAGAATAGATTTACCTGCACCAGTTTCGCCAGTAATTATAGAAAATTGATTAGAAAAATCAACCTCCAAATGTTCAATAAGAGCGTAATTTTTAATGGATAGTGCTACTAGCATTAAGAAAAGTTATAAATTGAATTATGATTAACGAATTCTATTCCATTTAGTGGTATTCAAAGGCGAAATTCGGTTTAAATTTTCGGAAAGATTTACTGTTTCAACACGTGGTCCACCTGAAAAAATACTTACAATTTCATCTGCTTTGGCATCAAAAAAAACTCGCATTAGGTAAGAGTTAGGTCTAACTTTATGTATGTCGCTTAAGGTATTTAAGGAAGCGATAATATTTTCTTTAGCTTTTGTTTGATTTTCGCTCATCAAATCCAACCCTTTGTAATGAAATTCATATATAGATTTTCTGAAAGAAGTAAAAGTGGAAGACAGCAAATCTGAAATCAAGAAAAATCTATTCGTATTGTTACCTTCGTTTTGTGTCCAACCTTTAAATCCACTTGACTGAGCTACATTCATTATATTAAGAGCTGTTTCAAGATATTTTGTTCCACCTAATTCAGAATAACTGTCTAGTTCAAGTCCAATAATCACATTGGCATAAAAAGCCAAAACCGAAGTTAAGTTAGAATTAAAGGAGTTTTGGTCAAAAATTAGCTGCTCAAATTCTAAATAGCGAAAACCAAAATCTTTGTCATTTATATTCAAAAGTGGAGACGAATACGTAGAATTAAAAGCCAATCTCGAAGATTGCACTTGTAAAGAAGCAGCAAAATTATTGCTATTAAACTCTGAAACATTAATAAAAAAGTTACAAGAAATTTTTTGATGTTGATTAAACGTAAGATTTGTCCATTTTGTGTTGTTTAAAAACTCTTGTACTTGACGCTCTAAGTTTCTAAAAATTTGAGGATTAACATCCGTCATTCTTTCCGCGTTAATAGAAACACTTGCATTCAACTCTTGAGCTTGCGTAAAAGTAACGGTTGAAAATAAAAGAAATAATATAAACCAACTTCTCTTCATTTTATATTTTTTTTAAGAATCAATACGGTTTTTGAATTCTGGCACTAATTTACAATTAAAAGTAAATTTATGCTTTAAAATGCTTAATTATTTTTCCAACAATATCATTTGCTACTGCAGTCTTTGATTTTAATTCCATTGCTTCTGTAGTAAAATCTTTGGAGATAAAAGTTACTTTGTTAGTTTCATGACCAAAACCTGCACCTTTATCATTCAACGAATTTAAAACAATTAAATCAAGATTCTTTTTAATAATTTTAGCTTTGGCATGTTCAATTTCATTTTCTGTTTCAAGAGCAAACCCAATTAAAAACTGTTTTTCTTTGGCATTTCCTAACGATGCTAAAATATCTTTTGTTTTCTGCAACTCAATTATAAACGTATCTGTATTCTTTTTTATTTTCTGAGTGGCTATATTTTTTGGTTTATAATCTGCAACTGCTGCTGATGCTATAGCAACATCCACTGAATTGTAAAATTGATGACACGCATCATACATTTCGTCTGCAGAAAAAACCGAAACCAAAGTAACATTTGGATGTTGTATTTTTTGATTAGTAGGTCCAGAAATCAAAACTACATTTGCTCCTTTATTAGCAGCTACTTTTGCAATTTCAAAACCCATTTTACCTGAAGAGTGGTTTCCAATAAAACGAACAGGATCAATTGCTTCATATGTTGGACCAGCAGTTACAAGAATCTTTTTACCAAATAAAGGTTCATTGCTAAGAATATCTTGTGCAATAAATTGTACAATATTTTCAGGTTCTGCCATTCTACCTTCACCTGAAAGGCCGCTAGCTAATTCACCGTTTTCAGCTGGAATGATAGTATTACCAAAAGAAGTGAGTTTTTCAAAACTTGCTAATGTTGATGGATGTTTGTACATATCTAAATCCATTGCAGGAGCAAAATAAACTGGGCATTTAGCGGATAAATAGGTTGCTAGAAGTAAATTATCGCAAGTACCATTTGCCATTTTAGACAAGGTATTTGCTGTAGCTGGTGCTACTAACATAAAATCAGCCCAAAGTGCTAATTCTACATGATTATTCCAGTTCCCTTCCCCTTCATCGTCATTATAAAAGGAAGAAAAAACAGGGTTCTTAGAAAGTGTTGCTAGAGTTAATGGAGTAACAAATTCTTTAGAAGCAGGTGTCATAACAACTTGTACTTGAGCACCTGCTTTAATAAAAAGTCTAACCAAATGAGCTGTTTTATAAGCAGCAATTCCACCAGAAACACCTAGTAAAACTTTTTTTCCGCTTAAAACAGATAGTGACATATTATTTGGTATCTCTATGATAGATTTTATTTTCTAACCATTCTTGCACCGCTAACGCATGAGCTTTAGGTAGTTTTTCATAAAATTTTGAAACTTCGATTTGTTCTTTGTTTTCAAAAATTTCTTCTAAGCTGTCATTATAAGTAGCAAACTCATCTAATTTTTCGATAAGTTCCTTTTTAATTTCTGTATTAATTTGACTTGCTCTTTTTGCAATTATTGTAATTGCTTCGTAAACATTTCCTGTAGGCGCCTCAATGGCAGCTTTATTATAGGTTACAGTGTTAACTGGAGCTGTTGATTTTTTTAAATCCATGGTAAAAACTTCTTTATTTAGCTATTTGTTTTAATTCTGACTCTATTGAAGCAAACATTTCATCTGCTTTATTTTTGAATTTTGTATTACTATTAAATTTTATTAAACTTGAATATGCAGTTAAAGCATAATTTAAACGTTCTTCTTTTTTGTAGGGAACACTATTAATGGCCAATTTATAAGCAGAATCAAGCTTGTAAAACAAGGCGTCTTCCTTGTAAGGTGTTCCAGGATAGTCAATTAAAAAAATTTCAAACATTTTAATTGAAGCTTTGTAATCAGAAATAGTATTAAATTGTTTTGCTATTTCAAAAAACTTTTTCTCTTCTTTTTCTCTTAAATCCTTTACATGTTGATTAGCTTGAGCTAGAAATTCAGAATTAGGATAAATGTCAATAAATTTTTGTAATTTATCTAAAGCTTTTCTTGTATCGTGTTGATCTAAACTATAGGTAGGTGACAGCTTATAATAACTCTCAGCACTTAAGAACATAGCTTCTTCTCTTTTTTCACTCTTTGGATAGCTTGAAACATAATTTTCAAACTGATAACCAGACAAATAATATTGCTTTGTTAAATAATACGATTTAGCAAAATAATAAAAAACTTGCTCGCCTTGTGGTTTTGCTTTGAAACTTGGCGCTGCTTGCTCATACAATCTGATGGCTTTTGCATATTTTTCAGCATCATACATCTGTTTAGCAACTTCTGCTTTTACTGCAGGATCTTCGCTTTTTAAGGCTTTTTGAAAATCACTACATGACGTTAGTACAACAGAAAGCAACAACAATACAAATATTTTCTTCATTTTATTAAGGCTTAATAGATTAGTTACCCAAATAAGCAACTGCAAATTTAGATATTATTTACTTACTAGAAAAATCTTTTTTTAACTATTGTTTTTTGTGAATTGATTTAAGCGTAATGCTAAATTTTCATCCACTGTAACAAGTGGTAATCTTACTGTATTATTAGCCAATCCTAACGATTGAAAAACTTCTTTAATTCCTGCTGGATTTCCTTGTTCAAAAATCATATCTATAGCTGGTGCTAGTTTGTAGTGCAAAGCATAAGCCTCATCCACTTTTCTTTGCAAACCAAGTCGAACCATTTCTGAAAAATCTTTTGGAAATCCTTCTCCAATTACGGAAATTACTCCAGCTCCACCAGCAAGAACCATTGGCAAAGTTATCATATCATCACCAGAAATCACTAAAAAATCTTTGGGAGTTTGTTGAATGAGTTGCATCGCTTGTACAATATCGCCCGCTGCTTCTTTAATTCCAATAACATTTTGGCAATCATTTGCTATTCTTGCAACCGTTTTTGGCAACATATTACTTGATGTTCTTCCAGGAACATTATATAGAATTATTGGTAGTGGAGAAGCTTTTGAAACTGCAACAAAATGCTGATAGATTCCTTCTTGAGACGGTTTGTTATAATAAGGAGAAACTGATAAAATAGCATCAAAAGAAGTAAAATCTCTAGTTTGTAATTCTTCAACTACTTTTGCTGTATTGTTTCCTCCAACACCTAAAACTAACGGTACACGGTCTGCATTTGCACTGATTATTGTTTGAATTACAATTTCTTTTTCCTCCGAAGTAAGCGTTGCTGATTCTGCAGTAGTTCCTAAAACCACTAAATACTCAACACCTCCAGAGATAACAAAATCAACAATTCTAGTTAAAGCTTCTGTATCTACAGAAAAATCATTCTTAAATGGAGTCACCAAGGCTACTCCAGTTCCCTTAAACTTTTGCATTTATATTTTGTTTAATATTTTTAAATATTTAAATAATTCTTCATTAAATTCTTTGTAATTATCTGTTTCTGAACCAATCATAAAATGAAATATTCGTTTATCAACACTTGAAAAACCAACTTTAAACTTAGCCTTTGAACGTTTTGTTACTAACATTAATGGCGCTTTTTTTTCGTCATAATAACTCACTAACATATCAAATGGCTGGTCTATGAAGTCTTGAATTTCTTTCTTTTTAATTGCTCCTGAAATACCCACGTTTTTTAGAGAAAAGTAAGGTTCTTCTACAACATCTTTACTTTTGTATCTATTTTTAAAAGAAACTACTGTGATATTTTTAGCAAGAAAACCATTAGAAACAAAACTTTCGATGAGTAATTGCTTGTGTTCAAAATGAGTTTCGTCTATCAAAATACCTACTGTTTCAATTGTACCATCAGATTCGCTCAGTTGATATTCCGTTAACCTTTTATTAACCCTTTTTTTTAGAAAAAACTCCTTAATTATTTTAAAAAACATAGTAATTTTACGAATTGAACAAAATTAAATATTTAAATAAACATTCGAATGGTAAATGTAAAAAAGAAAAGAAATTATTTCACTTATTTTGTTATATTATTAACATTTAGTGCCATTATTGCTTGCAAAACAAAGACAGCTACGCTATACGAAATTCAAGGGAAACAAATCAATATTTCTAAAGATTACAGCCCAGACCAAACTATTGAAAACTTTGTCAATCCTTATAAAAATCATATAAACAAAGATTTAGATAATATTTTAGCCAATAACCCCGTAACCCAAGACAAAAGTATCGGGAAATGGGAAACAAACATTGGAAACCTACTTGCTGAAGCTACTCTTGAATTGAGTAGACCTGTTTTCGAAAAAAAAGAAAATAAAACAATTGATTTGTGTATTTTAAATCATGGCGGTATACGTTCAATTATTCCTCAAGGTAATGTAACAACTGGAACAGCTTTTGAAGTTATGCCTTTTGAAAACAGTCTAATTGTTGCAACATTAAAAGGGAGCGCTATTCAGGAATTAGCTGAATATTTCTTAAATGAAAGAAAGCCACATCCGCTTGCTGGTATTAAAATTTATCTTGAAAAAGACGAAAAAACAATCAAGAAAATTGAAATCAACAACCAACCATTAGATCCGTCAAAAAACTATTATGTGGTTACATCAGATTATTTAATAAATGGTGGCGACAATATGAATTTCTTCAAAACAAGCGCAAAAAACTTTGATTTAGAATATAAAATTAGAAATTTACTTATTGATTATTTTAAGAAAGTTGACACATTACCCAACAATAACAACCCAAAAATTATACTTGAGAACTAATGAAAAGAAGAGATTTTATTCAACAAACTGTAAGTAGCACTGCTTTTTTATCATTAGCAGGTTTATCACTGAGTAGTTTTGACGCAAAAAAATACACAAAAATTACTATACTTCACACTAATGATGTACACAGTCATATTGAACCTTTTGCCGCTGATCATCCTAGAAATCCGGGAATGGGTGGAGCCGCTAAAAGAGCAACATTGATTGAGCAAATAAGAAAAGAAGAGAAAAATGTTCTTTTAGTTGATGCTGGCGATATTTTTCAAGGCACTCCTTTTTTCAATTATTATGGTGGCGAATTGGAATTCAAGTTAATGAGCATGATGAAATACGATGTAGCAACCATGGGAAATCACGATTTTGACAATGGAATTGATGGATTTTATGCCCAACTTCCACATGCTAAATTTGATTTTGTATCTGCTAACTACAATTTTAATAACACCATTTTAAATGACATTGTCAAGCCTTATAAAATCTTTAAAAAGGACGGAATTAAAATTGGTGTTTTTGGGCTAGGAATTCAATTAGAGGGATTAGTTGACAAAAAATTATACAAGGAAACACTATACCTAGACCCTATTGAAACCAGTGAAGAAATTACAAAAAAATTAAAATTTGAAGAAAAATGCGACTTGATTGTTTGCTTGTCTCATTTAGGTTATAAATACAAAAACGACCCTAATAAAGTAAGCGATGTGGTTTTAGCACAAAAATCATCAAATATTGATGTCATAATTGGTGGTCATACTCATACATTTCTTGACAAACCTGTAATTGAAAAAAACAAAGATGGCATAGATGTTATCATAAATCAAGTGGGCTGCTACGGCATAAATCTTGGGAAAATTGACTTCTACTTTTCAAATGATAAAAAAATGGTAGCAGACACTAGGAATATAATAATTTAAAATGATTTTTTCTTTACAGCAAAATATTTTGTGAAAAAAAAGTATGAAATTAATTGCGAAGACTGGTAAATCAAATCAAATACTAACAGTTTTTGTATGTTAAAATACAAAATAAAAAATAAATCAGATAAAATAAATGTTACCACTGCTGCTACTAAATACCAATTTTCTTTATTAGCATTGTAGTTTTGAATAACAGCAGTTAAATAACCCATTAATAATAAACTTAATCCAAATGCTACATAAATATAATATTCAATTGGGTTTGTAGTTTCAATAATTTCAAGGATTCTGTACAACAAAATTAAAAGAAATACCAAAATAAAAATTGTGGTAAAATCAAAATTTCTTTGAATGTGCTTAAAGGGAATTCTCCTAACTTTTTGAACCAAATTATAATTTACGAAAACATACGGAATTAAAAAAATTAATAAAACTTCGATATAAAGTTCGTTCAAATTTAATAGAAAAAAAATTTCACCAATAAAAAAGAAAAACATTACAAAAACATAAGACCACGAAAACTTTCTAAAACTCATAAAGTAGTAAAAAGCTATTGAAGGAATAATAATTGGCTTTGTAACTAACATAAACATTTCGCTTTTAAATAAAGCCGCTATCAAGTAACAAATACTTGAAATAACATATAAATAAAAAGCTGGACATTTCTTATGCATCAATCATTGCTTTAAATGCTTCTTCTGAAATTACTGAAATTTTCAATTTATTGGCCTTTTCCAATTTTGCTGGTCCCATATTGTCTCCAGCAACCACAAAATCCGTTTTGGCAGAAATAGAACTTCCTACTTTTCCACCATGATCTTCTATTGCTTTTTTCAAATCATCTCTTGAAAAAGACTGAAAGACTCCTGAAACTACAACTATTTTACCTGCTAACTTATTTGAAAGTATTGTGGATTCTTTTTCAACTGAAACTAATTGAACACCAAAATCTTTTAGTCGGGAAATGGTTTTGATATTTTCTTCATTTTGAAAAAATTGAACTACACTATAAGCAATTTTCTCACCAATTTCATCTACTTGAACCAAGTCAATAACAGTAGCAGAAGCAATAGCATCAATACTTTTGTAGTGATTGGCTAACTTTTTGGCAACAGTTTCACCCACATAACGAATACCAAGAGCATACAGCACGCGCTCAAACGGAATTTGCTTGGATTTTTCAATACCATTAATTAAATTTTCAGCTGATTTTTCAGCCATTCGTTCTAATGGAATAATTTGTTCTTTTTTTAGTTCGTACAAATCGGCATAATTTTGAACCAAACCGTTATTGTATAACAAAGCTACAGTTTCGCCACCCAATCCATCAATATCCATGGCTTTTCTGGTGATGAAATGTTGAATTCTTCCAATAATTTGCGGCGGACAACCGTAGAAATTCGGGCAATAATGTTGGGCTTCTCCTTCTGCTCGAACTAAAGGTGTATTACATTCTGGACAAGTGTCAATATAATTGGTAGGAACTGTATCTTTTGGTCTATCTTCAAAAGAAACGGCAATAATCTTTGGAATAATTTCGCCACCTTTTTCAACAAAAACTGTATCACCAACACGAATATCCAATTTCGCAATTTGATCAGCATTATGCAAAGAAGCACGTTTCACAATAGTTCCTGCTAACTGAACCGGCTGTAAGTTAGCCACTGGTGTAATAGCACCCGTTCGACCTACTTGATACGAAATGGATTCTAAAACAGTGCTTACTTGTTCCGCTTTGAACTTATAAGCAATGGCCCATCTTGGAGCTTTTGCTGTGTAACCCAACTCTTCTTGGTATTGAATTTGGTTTACTTTTACCACTACTCCATCCGTTTCGTAGGGCAAATTATGACGATTTTTATCCCAATAATCTATAAATTCAAAAACTTCTTGTATGTTTTTAGCCAATTTGGATTGCATTGGTACTTTAAAACCAAAACTTCTTGCTTTTTCTAACCCTTCAAAGTGCGTTTTTATTGGCAAATTATTTCCTACCAAAGTATACAATAAACAATCTAATGGACGTTTGGCAACCTCAGCGCTGTCTTGTAATTTCAAACTTCCTGAAGCTGTATTTCTAGGATTAGAATAAGGCGTTTCACCAATTTCGATTAACTCTTGATTCATTTTTTCAAAACCTGCAAATGGCAAAATAATTTCACCTCTAATTTCAAATTTTTGAGGAAATTCACCTTTCAAATGAATGGGAACAGACTTGATGGTTTTAATGTTATTGGTTACATCATCGCCTTGAAAACCATCGCCTCGTGTTACAGCTCTTTTTAGTATTCCGTTTTCATATAAAATACTAATTGAAGCACCATCATATTTTAATTCGCAAGTAAATTCCAAAGGAACGTTTCCTAAGATTTTTTGACAACGATTTTCCCAATCCAACAAATCTTCTTTGGAATAAGAATTATCCAAGGAATACATTCGAAATTCATGAGGAACAGTTTCGAAATTTTTTGTTATTGCGCCGCCAACGCGTTGTGATGGGGAATTTTCGTCAAAAAACTCAGGATGTTTTGCCTCCAGTTCTTGAAGTTGTTTCAGTTTTGTGTCGAATTCAAAATCAGATATCGTAGGATTATCCAATACATAATAATTATAATTATGACGATTAAGCTCCTCACGAAGCGCTTGAATTTGGTCTTGAACTAACATAAGTTATTGATTTAAAAGCCTATCGAATTTATTGAATAATTCTCCTTTACTAATAATGCCACCTTGTTTTATTATGGCAAACAAAGCACCATTTCTATCGTTTGAAATATCTTTTTTTCCGCGTTGAATTTCTACCTCATCAGAAAACATGTTTTCACTTAGCCACTGAATACCTTCGCTAGAAAGAAAATTAACAGATTCATTAGATGTATTAATGACATAAGAATACACTAAAGAAGCTTCACATTTAAACAAAAAAATGTAATTAGCAGAAAAATGATCGATGAAACTAACATTAGTCATGGCTTTATCCCAAATTAAATCAGAAAAGATATCAATTTCTTGTTCGGCCACTTCTGGTTTATTGGTTTTAATTTCATCCCATTCTTTTTTATCAATTGATTGAGTTGCTAAAAAAGTTATAAATTCAGGATGTAATTCTTCTAATTGTTCTTTGGTTAATCTTGCGTATTTCATATGTTTTGAACCTTGTTATTATTTTTAGTAGTAACATATGGTATCGCTTTTTTTTGTATTAGTTGTTTGCTTATGCAAACTTTTATTGTTAGCGATTTCATGATGTAAATATAAAAAAAAAGCCTTCCAAAAAAGGAAGGCTTAGTCATAAAATTTTAAAAATTATGCTTTTTCAGCAACAATTTCGTATGGTAATTCAATGATTACTTCTCTGTGTAATCTAACTGTAGCAGTATATTTTCCTGTACGTTTCACAACTCCACTAGTAACAAATTTTCTATCAATTGAGTGTCCGTTAGCCTCTAATGCTTCAACAATATTAGCATTAGTAACAGAACCAAATAATTTGTCACCACCAGCTTTAGCTGTAATTTTGATATCTAAAGCTTTTAAAGATTCTGCTAAAGCTTTTGCGTCAGCAACAATTTTAGCTTCTTTATGAGCTTTTTGTTTCAAGTTTTCAGCTAATACTTTCTTTGCTGAAGGAGTTGCTAAAATAGCAAAACCTTGAGGAATTAAATAATTACGACCGTAACCGTTTTTTACAGTAACTACATCGTCTTTAAATCCTAAATTTTGAACGTCTTGTTTTAAAATAAGTTCCATGTTGTTGTCCTTTATTTTAGAAGTTAGTCTCGATTGTTACCGAGACAACAACTATTTTGTTAATGATTATTTTAATAAATCGGCCACGTATGGCATTAAAGCTAAGTGACGTGCTCTTTTAACAGCTACAGAAACTTTTCTTTGGTATTTTAATGAAGTTCCCGTTAAACGACGTGGTAAAATTTTACCTTGTTCGTTAACAAATTTCAATAAGAAATCAGCATCTTTATAATCAATATATTTGATTCCTGATTTTTTGAAACGACAATATTTTTTTTGTTTGTTTGTCTCAATATTTAAAGGAGTTAGATATCTAATATCTCCCTCTTTTTTCCCTTTTGCAGATTGCTCTAATGTAGACATAATTAGTTTGATTTAGATTTTAACTTAGCTCTTCTTCTTTCAGCCCAAGATACAGCATGCTTATCTAAAGCTACTGTTAAGAAACGCATAATACGCTCATCTCTACGGAATTCTGTTTCGAAAGCAATAATGATTTCTCCTGGTGCTTTGAACTCAAATAAGTGATAAAAACCACTTTTCTTGTGTTGGATTTCATAAGCTAATTTTTTTAAGCCCCAATCCTCTTTTGATACCATCTCAGCCCCTCTAGAAGTAAGAAAATCTTCAAATTTGCTTACTGTTTCCTTTACCTGTTGTTCAGATAAAACGGGATTCAAGATGAAAACAGTTTCATAATGATTCATAATAATATATTTTAAATTATTTTAAATTGGGTGCAAAAGTATGTTTTTTTATTTAATTTTCAAACGTTTTTACAAATAATAATTATTTTTCTTTTTTGTTCGAATATTTATATTAAATTTACCGTAAAATATAATACCAGCCTATGAAATTGAATTGTATTGTAGTTGATGATAGTGCTATTCAAAGAGCTTTGATTATTAAATTAGTAAATGAAACCTTGGGTTTACACCTTGTGGGTGAATACTCTAATGCACTTGATGCAAAGAACTGCGTGAACAACGTAAACATAGACTTGATTTTTTTAGATATTGAAATGCCCTTAATTAATGGTTTCGATTTATTAGATGGTTTAAAACAAAAACCTCAAATTATCTTCATTACGTCAAAAGCTGATTATGCAGTAAAAGCCTTTGATTATGAAGCCACTGATTTTTTACAAAAACCCATTTCAAAAGAACGATTTCAGAAAGCTGTAAAAAAAGCTATTGAATTACACCAACTCAAAAATGATACTCACGAAGATTTAGGTGAAGCAATTATCATCAAAAGTAATTTGAAAAAGCAAAAAGTTTATATTACCAAAATAAAATGGATTGAAGCCTTAGGTGATTATATCAAAGTTGTTACAGATGATGAAAATCATTTGGTTCTTTCCACCATGAAATCATTTGAAAGTGAACTTCCTGAAGGGAAATTTTTGCGTGTTCATAAATCATATATCTTGAACATTGAGAGAATCGAAAAATTCAATAGTAAGTTTGCTGAAATTGGTAGCAGTAAAATTCCAATAAGTCGCAACAAAAGAGATAGCATTGCTAAAGCTATTGCATTACTATAAATTCTTTACGAATAATCTACATTTAATGTTATTCTAATTGCACGATAGGCTGGAACTGCTTCAAAACTGTTTACGGCTCTGTGAATATTTACCTTAACATTTCCTAAATTAGCCAATAGCGGAATCTTTACCATAATTGTTCTAATATACTCATTACGAATACGGTTTATTGCTGGCTCTTCTGGACCTAAAACTACAATTTGTTGTTGTTGTCTCAATACATTACTTAACCACATAGCTCCATCTTTTAACTTTTCAAAATCCCTATGTTTTATAGTAATTCTGATGATTCTGCAAAATGGCGGATAATTAAAATTTTGTCGTTCATACAATTGCTCTTTGAACATGGCCAGATAATCATTAGACACTACTTGCTGAATGGTATTGTGATACGGATTATACGTTTGAATAATTACTTTGCCTTTTTTCGCTTTTCTTCCTGCTCTACCTGCAACTTGAGTTAACATCTGAAATGCTCTTTCATACGCTCTAAAATGAGGTTGATTCAATAAATTATCAGCATTCATCACTCCTACCAATGTAACATTATCGAAATGCAAACCTTTGGCTAACATTTGGGTTCCAACCAAAATATCATATTCTTGATTCTTGAAAGCATCAATTATTTTTTCGTAGCCAAATTTACCGCGAGTGGTATCTTGATCCATTCTGCCAATTTTCTTCTCTGGAAATAAGGTTTTTAATTCCAATTCAATTTGTTCTGTACCAAAACCTTTTGTAGTTAAATCTACTGATTGACAACTGTGACAGTGCGTTGGATTCGCAATTGCATAACCACAATAATGACAACGCAATTGGTTCTTAAATTTATGATACGTTAAACTTACATCACAACTGGGACAATGCGGCACATGACCACAAGGAATACATTCCACATAAGACGAATAACCTCTACGATTTTGGAACAAAATAACTTGTTCGCCCAAAGCCAATGTTTCAGTAATTTCTTTTAATAAAGTATCCGAAAAATGTCCTGTCATTCGTTTACGGAAATAACAATCTTTTAAATCTACCAATTCAATTTCGGGCAATACTACCTTTCCAAAACGCTCTTTCAAAGTTACCAAACTATATTTTCCATTTTTGGTATTGTAATACGTTTCCAAACTTGGCGTGGCGCTTCCTAAAAGCACTTTTGCTTGATGCATTTTTGCTAAAACTACCGCAGCATCTCGCGCATGATAACGCGGTGCTGGATCTTGCTGTTTGAATGTCGCTTCATGTTCTTCATCAATAACCAATAAACCTAAATTTGAAAACGGGAGAAACAAAGCACTTCGAACACCAATCACGATTTTCGCTTTTTCGGAATTGGCTACTAATTGATTCCAAACTTCAATACGTTCGTTATTGGTATACTTAGAATGAAAAACAGCAACTTGGTTACCAAAATAAGCCGTTAAACGTAGGACTAATTGAGAAGTTAGTGCAATTTCAGGCAACAAAAACAATACTTGCTTTTCTTGTTGTAAATATCGCTCCATCAACTTGATATAAATTTCAGTTTTACCCGAAGCCGTTACGCCATAAAGCAAGCAAACATCATTGGTAATAAAATTTGTTTGTATGTCATCAAATGCCACTTTTTGGGGTTCACTTAAAGTAAAATCAGCATCGTTTTTTTTCTCAAAAACCACACGGTCTTGATGCAAATAATATTCTTCAAAAATTTCTTTTTCTACCAAAGCCTTCACAATTGCCGCTGAACTTCCTGAAAAATCTAGTAGTTGCTTAACTGAAATTGGCTTTTTATGTTGGGCTTGCAATTGGAAGTATTTCAAAACCAGTTCATGTTGTTTTTTGGCTTTGGTTACGGTTTCTAAAACTTCGGTTAAAGCCTCTGGTTGGAGTAAATGCTCGGGCATTTTGATATAGCGCATTAACTTGGGTTTGTAATGCTCGTTGATTTCTTCTTGCAATTCCAATGCACCTTTGGCTAACATTCTATTAATGACTGGCAATACTGTTTTCTTACCCAAAATCTTCACCACATCTTGAATGGTAATCGATGATTGTTGTTGTAAAGCTTCAAAAATCAGAAACTCATCATCTTGAAGTTCGTTAGTTTCGGTTTTATTTTTTGATGCCGTTACTATGGTTTCGCTTTCCAAAATATAACCTGTGGGAAGCGCTGCTCTAAAAACTTCACCCAACGAACACATGTAATAAGATGCAATCCATTGCCAGTGTGCAATTTGAGTTTCATTAACAATAGGCTTTTCATCTAAAATTTGATGAATTTCCTTTGCTTGGTACAATTGCGGCGGATTGTGATGTTTAGTTATAACTAATGCGGTATAAATTTTACTTTTACCAAAAGGCACCGCTACTCGCATTCCAATTTGAATATAATGGAACTCGGTTTCTGAAATTTGATACGTAAAATTTTTGGGAACTGCTAATGGCAAAACCACTTCAACAAAGTACAACATGAAACAAAGATAATTTGAAATTCAGAAGAACGAAAGATTTTGGCATAAAAAAACACTTCCATAATGAAAGTGTTTTTTAAAGATAGTGTTATTTTAAGACTATTGTCCTAACATCGCTTTTTTCAAGTTTTTATCCGCTGGTTTGTTTGATAACCAAATACCGAATAAAGCTTTTTTGAAATCGTTTCCTTCGATGGTTCCTTTTTTAGTGTTATTCTTGTAAACCACTACGCCACTTTCAGTATTAATCATTGTAAATACGTCGCCTTTTTTAATTTCATCTTTGAAGAAACCAATGAATTTATCAATTTTAGATTTTAGTGGAGCTGTTTTTCCACCTGTTGAATTTTCAAAACCTTCAGTAACTGCATCAACCATTTTATCTGAACTGATTAATCCAGAAACTATTGTTAATCGAATGGCAGCGCCATCTTTACTAGCCATAATATCATTGGCATTTGTACTTTTTTTCTCTAAATACAAAGCACCCACATACATATCCATGAACAATTTCACTCTTGTTCCCACACCGTTTAAAACTAAATTTTGGTTTTCAATTGTTAATTTCTCATCAACTTTAACACCAGCTACGGTTTTTTGAGCGTTCATAGTCATTGCAGTTGCAATTAATACAAAAAAGGTAATCATTTGTTTTTTCATAATAGTAATTTTTAATTGTGTTAAATATATAAATTTTTTCTTTTCAATTTACTTATGGTAGCATTTAATTCAAAACCTAAAAGCAAAACCATACAGTTAATCCAAATATAAAACATTAAAACAAGAAGTGTGCCAATAGAACCGTATAATTCGTTGTAATTAGCAAATTTCTCTACATAAATTCCAAAAATATAGGAAGACAATATGATTAATAAAGTGGTAAAAACCGCACCATAACTTATAAATGCAATATTATTCACTTCTTTTGCACCGTATTTATAAAGTAATGAAGTGGTGAATAAAATCATGAGAATTACAAATAAATAACGACCGTATTGTAACAAAAATATATCGTTTGAAATTAAACCTTGTACTTTAATTTTTTGAATTACAACTTCAAAAACAATAATTGCGGCTACAGTAATTAGTAAAAGTAATGACAAAGCAAGCGACAATCCTAAAGAAATAAAATATTGCTTAAAAAAACCTCTTGTTATGGTAATATGAGAAGACATTTCAAAACCGCCCAAAATAGCATTTACGCCATTTGTCATTAAAAAAATAGACAACAAGAACCCAGAAGAAAGTAACCCTTTGTAACTGTTGTTTAATATATCTTCAATAATTAAATGAATGGCTTCATAGGTATTTGGCGGCACACCTTGAGCTACAAATTGTAAAAAATCTTGCTGAAAATTATCTATTGGAATGTATGGAATAAGATTCAAAATAAATAAAGCAAAAGGGAAAAGCGCCATAAAAAAACTAAAAGCAATAGCGCTTGCTCGGTACGAAAACGCTCCTTTAAAAATTCCAATAACGTAAATTTCCAATAAATCATACAAACTCAAACCTTGCAAAGAGGAAACTGTTATTCCTTTTGTTAGTGTAACCAAATGTTTTACCACTGGAATTTTATTGAGTTTTTTTTCGATGATTTCAGACATTAAACAGCTTTTAAACTTAAATCTAAATTATAAATGGAATGTGTTAAGGCACCAGAAGAAATAAAATTCACGCCACATTCTGCATAATTTCTGATGGTTTTTTCATTGATATTTCCTGATGACTCTGTTAAACATTGGTCTCCAATTAATTTAACAGCAACTTTGGTAGTTTCGTAATCAAAATTATCCAGTAAAATGCGATACACGCCACCCGCAGTTAAAATCTGACTAACTTCATCTAAATTTCGGGCTTCTACAATAATTTTTAAATCGCGATTGGTTTCTTCAAGATATTCTTTTGTTTTTTGAATCGCTTGCGGAATGCCACCAGCAAAATCAATATGATTGTCTTTTAACATAATCATGTCGTACAAGGCAAAACGGTGATTTTCGCCACCACCAATTTTTACTGCCCATTTTTCTATGGCTCTGATTCCTGGTGTGGTTTTTCTAGTATCTAAAACTTTAGTGTTTGTTCCTTCCAATAAATCTACGAATGCTTTGGTTTTAGTGGCAATAGCACTCATGCGCTGCATGGAATTTAAAACCAAGCGTTCTGCTTTTAAAATTGATTGTGAACTCCCTGAAACATGAAACACTATATCACCGTATTTTACCGGACTACCATCTTCAATAAACGTTTCTACTTGTAAAGTAGCATCTACATATTGAAAAATCATTTTCGCAAATGCTACTCCAGCAATAATCCCTTCATCTTTTACTAATAATTTAGCTTTTCCTGAAGCCGATGAGGGAATACAAGCCAACGAACTGTGATCGCCATCACCCACGTCTTCACGAATGGCGTTTTGAATGATAAGTGCTAATTCGGCTTGAAATTGTTCTTGTGAAATCATGATTTGTATTTTAAATAGCTAATTTAGAAAAATAGTAGCAATGTAAAAAAGAAAAGCTCGGAAAAACCGAGCTTTATATGGTAAAAAAAGAAATTCTATTTATAAACTGATTCTTTTTTAAAGTGTTTTGCTAATAAATAATATACAACTGCTCTGTATTTACTTTTGTTAGAACGACCGTATTGCTCCATAACTGCATCAATAGCTTTATCTAAATCAGCACTATCTTTCAATCCTAACTTCTTAATTAAGAAGTTTTGTTTCACAGTTTCTAATTCTTTTTCATTTGAACCAGCAACCGTTGAAGAATCTGCATTATAAATTGATGGACCACATCCGATGGTTACTTTTGTTAATAAATCCATATCTGGAGTTACTCCGCATTTGTCTTTCAAATCTGCCGCATATTTTGCGATTAATTCGTCTCTTTTACTCATAATTTTTAATATTAGTTGTTTCTTGTTTTCCAAATGTAACAAACTTTAACGAAATCCAAAACAAATTACTCTAATTTTTTAAAAAAATCTAACAGAATCTTATCGTTTAATTTTTCTGGTGTAAAAATCTCTAAAACAGACGGTTGATTTTCATTGGAAATAAATGCTTCCCAATTCTCACTTATTTCTTCCAATGAATTTGCTTTAAAATACTGAAAATTGAACATTTTAGCCAAGTGTAAAGCATTCAATTGATGCGAAGTTTCAAAAAAAGTATTGAATGTAGGCGTTTCTTGATGACCAGGTAAAATTCTGAAAATACCGCCGCCGTTATTATTGACTAAGATAATTTTGAAATTCTTAGGGATATAATTGTTCCAAAGTGCGTTACTGTCATAAAAGAAACTGATGTCGCCCGTAATCAAAATCGTTGGTTTTGAAGTTGTAATGGCAGCTCCAATTGCTGTTGATGTGCTTCCATCAATGCCACTAGTACCGCGATTGCAAAAGATTGTGGTTGCAGCACTCCAATCAAACAATTGGAAATAACGAATAGCCGAACTGTTGCTAATTTGCAACTGACAAACTTCAGGTAAATGTTTTGACAAGAAATCAAACACTTTGAAATCTGAAAACGGAATTTCATTGGTATAAATTGTTCTTTTTTGCTTTCTGAAATTATGAATGGCAAGAAATTGTTTTTGGTAATCCGATGACGTATTTTCAGTCAAAAGTTGGTTAAAGAACAAATTCGGATGTGTTTTGAAATGTTCGGTCAAACAACCAAAAGTATCATACGCTCTTAATTTATCAATATGCCAATGCGCTTTGGGTTGAAATTTTCTCAAAAAAGCTTTGATTCGTTTGGAAACTACCATTCCACCAAAAGTTACCAGAATTTCGGGTTGAAACGCTTCAAAATCTTTGGTTAAAAAAGGTGTAATTAATGAATCAATATTGGTAATAAAATTGGAATGATGCAAATTAGAAGTAGCTTCTGTTAATACCACAATGCTTTCATCATCACCTAATTTTTGGATAATTTCGTTTTCTAGTGTATTTGGAAATAATTCACCTACCAAAATCAATTTCTTTTTAGCTTGATTCCATTGGGAAATAAAATTTTCTTCCAATGTAAATGCGTTTGAAAGTTGATTCATTGGAATACTTTCTGGATGTACTTCCAATGTTTCTATGGTTTCATAAAGCGGTTCTTCGAAAGGAATATTGATATGAACTGGTCCACGATTTTCAACTGCCGAATTTATCGCTTGGTTGATTAATCTATCATTTTCATTGGAAGATAACTCGGTCAAATTTGCTGAAAACAAAATATGATTAGCAAATACATTTTCTTGACGAATGGTTTGTCCGTCGCCAATATCAATTTTATTTTGTGGTCTATCCGCGCTTAAAATTACCAATGGAATTTGGCTATAAAAAGCTTCGGCAACCGCTGGATAATAGTTCAAAACCGCCGAACCCGAAGTACAAACTACGGCAACAGGTTTTTGGATTTGTTGGGCAATTCCCATGGCAAAAAAAGCCGCACAACGTTCATCTGCAATACTATAACACGTAAAAAACGGATTGTTAGTAAACCCAATGGTTAACGGTGCATTTCTTGAACCTGGAGAAATTATTATGTGTTGGATTCCTTTGGCTTTACAAATTTCTATAACACTTTGCGCTAAAGGAATTTTGGGATATATCATTTTTTTAGAAATAAAATACAAATTTACAAAATTGCTCAGGTTTTAGTACTTTTACTGCAAATTATTTAATAATGCAATTAGAACTCCGACCTTATATTGTTACCGATTGTGCTGCTATTTTAGAAATCATTAATTATAACATCATCCATTCTACGGCTTTGTATGATTATCATCCGCGAACGCTTGCCCAACAAGAAGCTATTTTTGATGATAAACTACAAAAAGATTTTCCGATTTTAGTGGCTGTTTTGGATAACAAAATTGTGGGTTTTGGTTATTACAGTGAATTTCGTTTTCGTGAAGCGTATCGGTTTACGGTGGAACACTCGGTGTATGTGCATCCAGATTATCAAGGATTGAAAATTGGTCACCAACTTTTAGAGGCTTTAATTGAAACAGCTAAAAACCAAAAACTTCACACTATGATTGCCGTTATTGATTCGGAAAATCAGGGTAGCGTGAAGTTTCATGAAAAACTTGGCTTTGAAACCGTTGGTATTATTAAAGAATCGGGATTTAAGTTCAATCGCTGGTTGCATTCTGTTTTTATGCAGAAAATGCTAGATTAGCTTTCAATCCAATTCACTATTTCAGTATCTGTTGGCAACGTTCTAGGCGAAATTACTTTTTCTAACTCTCCTTTTTCGTTGATTAAATATTTCTGGAAATTCCATTGTACTTCGCTATCTTCTAGACCGTTTTTAGCTTTTTGGGTTAAAAATTGGTAAACAGCGTGCATATCATTTCCTTTCACTGATATTTTAGCCATCATTGGAAAAGTAACACCGTAATTTTTTTGGCAGAAAGAAGCAATTTGTTGATTTGTTCCTGGTTCTTGCGACCCAAAATTATTGGCAGGAAAACCTACAATGACAAGATTTTTATCTTTGTATTTTTCGTAGATAGCCTGTAATTGCTCGTACTGCGGTGTTAATCCACATTCTGAAGCGGTGTTCACTATTAAAATTTTCTTTCCTTTTAAAGAAGAAAAATCGAAAGTATTTCCTTCTAAGTCTTCTACTTGGAATTGATAGATGTTTTGTTTGCTCATAGTAGTTTGGTTTACGTTAGCCACTTTTGGTTGGTTTTGCGCTTGGTTTTGGCAACTAAAAAAAAGTGCCGATAGAGAAAATATGCAAAGAATTTTTTTCATTTTTATTCTATTTTAAATTACACTTAGCTTGTTAAAAATACGGTTAAGCTAGATTTATGAATTCTAATATTAAATTATTGAATATGATTAATTAGTAAAGAATTACAAACACTTACAAATTTACTACATTGAGAATTGCTATTTGGAAAACATTTGCTAAATTATCTTTAATTTTGCTAAAAACTTACTTTTATGTTCTTTATTAAAACCTTGTTATCGTTTTTAGACGACGAAGAATACAGAGATTTATTGTTAACTACCATTGGTATCATTATTTTTGGAACATTTGTATATCATTATCTGGAGGGTTGGAGCTATCTAGATTCACTTTATTTTTGTGTTATCACACTTACAACTGTTGGTTACGGAGATTTTTCTCCGCAAACCGATGAAGGTAAACTTTTTACTATCTTTTATATCATTCTTGGGCTAGGAATTATTTTAGGATTTATCAATACAGTTCATAATCATTATAGAGATGAAAAATTAAATAAAATAAAAGAACGTAAAAAAAGAACTATTATTTCTACCAAAAAAAGAAAACAGTTAGACGAAAAATACAAAACAAATTCAGAGCAAACTATATTATAAACTGAGAACATTTTTATCCATAAAAAAAAACCGTTTCAAATGAAACGGTTTTTTTATGGATACATTATCGTTATTCAATAATAATTTTCTTAGTATAAGCTCCTATTGAGGTTGTAACATTTACGATGTAAACTCCTTTTGCAAAAGCTCCAGTTGGAATTCTTACTTCGGTTTGATTGGTAAATGTAGTTGCTTTCCAATTCCCCATTTTTTGTCCCAAAACGTTATAAAGGGAAACAGATTTAATTTCCTCTGATAAAATAGAGTTTAAGAAAACCAATTGGTTCTTATGATGATAGAAATAGCTATTTGCTGTATCAAAATCGTCATTAGATAAAGTTTCATTCATAAATCTGATAGAGAATCTATCCGCTGTAATACCTGCTTCAACTGTTACTGAAACTGGAACATTTGATAAATCATGGTAAATTTGAGTTGCAGCATCATACAAGTAAACAGGCTGTTGTACATCAAAATTACGTTTCTGATCAATTACAAATTTCACGGTTCCTGTTGTTGCTGATTTAACTGTTACAGGATAAATTGCTTCTGGAGAGAAAACTCCTTCAGCTTGAATTACTAAATTATCAGCACCTAGAGGGAAATACACATCACTTTCTTGCATATCCCAAAGTCTTGCATCATAACCATTATCATAATTATTAGTAGCTTCACCATTGGTAAAACCTAATAACAATTGACGTTTAGAAGAGTTTGTAGCTTCATAACTAATATGCAATTGCTTGAAAGTATCTTCTATGTATGAATCATTGCTATTGTCTTCTTCTGAATCTGTTAATGATAAAGTTTCATTTTGACGGAACATAATGTTTGAATTTACATCATCTTCTTTTACAAAAGAACGCTGATTATTGTTAAAAGCTATTGTTCCACCACTTCCACTTCCAATAACGAAAAATGCTTGACCTACAGGAATAAATCGTTGAGGAACTCTTGTACTTGAACCCGCACCACTAATTAACGGAGGCGAAACTGGCGCAACTCCACCCATAATAGTTCTTGTAGCATAACCACCTTGGTAAGCTCCTAGATTGTGTGAGTTATTTGTTGGGTAATGTTCCCAAAAATATAAAGTTCCAGTAATTGCGCCTAAATTATCATTGATAAACTGAGTGGCATCAATAGCTGAAGGATAAGGATTACCAATTAAATTGATACTACCTGCACCAATTGCTAAACCAGCCGTACTAATTAAACCATTGTTTGGCTTGCCGATATACACATAATTTTGAGTACTAACTGCTGGTGGTGCAGCAACACCAGGACCTTTCATAGTGTAACCTTGACCCACTTGCAATGTCGTATTCTCGTCAATTAACTGCCAGTTAGCGTATGAAGGTGTTAAGTTTGTAAACTTATATAACCACCTTCTTGATATGTTAAATGGTGTAGTACTTCCATTGAAACTATTAACGAAATTAATTGCCGTAGGCGTAGCAGCTGTTGTTCCATTATGCATCGCTAAACGAACTGAGTAACCTGTATTGTTTGCTGTTGTACTAGCAATGGTACTTACCGGTGATGACCAGTAATTGTAATTAAATAGGTTACCAGAACCTTGTTGGTCTCTTTCAATAACTCCAGTACTGGCTGGATTTAAATCACTTCCTAAACGTTGAACTAATTGCGAACGACCTACTAAATCTATGGTTCCATCAAGTAATAAATAGTGTGAAATGTCAATTTTGGTATCGTTTTGCACATTAAATCTTCTTGTACTATTCACAAATAATCCTAAAACATCTCTATTTGCTGTAGTTGTTACATTAGAGTTTATTCTAACGATATTCCAATTCACATTAATAGCTGGGTTTACAATTGATGGACTATGAGGAATTACGTTTACAGTATTATTTAACCAAGTTGTAGCCGTATTCCAGTTTCCATTTGTACTTGATACATGAGGAAGCGGAGCGGTTTGTCTGTCTACGGTTGTTAAGTTCTTAAGAGCACCAGTAATGTTATTTTCCGACTTGTCTTTTACATTAGTATACGTATAAGTAGACATTGGATAATATAACGCTAAATTAGCCCATGGTAACGTTGCTACATCATTAGAAGTGATATTTTGAGGAATTACTAATCCGTAAGTAGTTCCATCAGTGTGACGATCAATTTCTTGATTCATTATGAAACGTAATTGTTGTTCAGTTAATGTTACATTCCAAATTCTAATTTCATCTAAACCGCCTTGATAGAAATCCGTTGGACTAACAGCATTGGCAGCACCTACTAAAAACTCATGCGTGTTCGAACCTGTTGGTGGCGGAAGTGCTTGTTCAAAATCTAATACTCCATCAACATATGTTCTGGCAATTGACCCATCATAAGTTACAGCAATATAATGCCATACGTTTTGTGTTAAAATTGTTGGAGATTGAGCCACAATTATTGAACTTCCATTAATCCATCTCATTTGAAATCTTCCAGCAGTTCCCACTCTCACATCATAACCTTCTGTAAAATTATTTCTTTTACTTAGAACTGTTTTTGTAGTTACCGTTCCTGTTCTTTTCACCCAAGCAGAAACCGTAAAGTTTGTACCTAGATTTAAGTTAGGACTATGCCCAGAGTTAATGAAGTCATTGGTTCCGTTAAATTCAATGCATCTCTCGAAAGTACGCTCTGGTGCATAACCAAAAGTGATATATTTAGTTCCGTTGAAATCAAAAAACGTTTCTAAATTGCTTCCATTTGGAGTCATAACACGGTATTCAGCAGTTGGAGTAAATACTGGAGTATCAGAAATAAACATGTAAAAATCTCCTGGAGGTGACAAAGTTGCCGTTAGCATTGTTGCAGGAATAGAAACTTTAACTGTTCCCACATCACCACCACTTTCAATTACTCTCCATATTCTTTGAACGGCAATAAAATCTACTTCGGTAGTTAAAGCAGGAGTAACTCCAGCACTAATATTGACTACTAAAGGAGCAGCCGGTGCTAAACTAGCATTATTATTACCCCAAATTAAAAATCTTCTATCACCTGCGAAAGTATTTGTATTTGCTGAGTTTGTTGGTAGAATATCGCCAAGACCCATGGTAATATCTGCAGCTTTATTGATGGTTTTAGATTGTTTCTGATTCAATTGCGAAGCATCATCTCTTCCAATACCTGCAATATCCCAGTTGTATCCAGCAGCGGCATTATATACCGTAGTACCAGCAGAATTAGTATAGTTAACACTCGTTCCATTTGTGCCTAACGTAATACCATATTTGATAGCTAAGTAGGACTCAATTCTTGCTCTTTCAGCGGTTGAATTGCTTCTGTCATAACTAATTACCTCCATAATATCACCGTTTAAACTTGGCCCAAAGAATTCACTTCTACCTAACCAATATCTCGTATTTCTGATGTCTTTGTATGTTCCTGCACTTACAACCGTTCCGCCAACACTATTTCCGTTTACAACTAAACGCATAGCATCGGTTGGGTTATTACCAACTTTTCCAGCATTTATAATAATAGGCACTGAATAAGTGACCCCTATAGTAGTTTGTGCAATACCATAATCAGTATTTGCCGCTTGATTATAGGCAATTACCTCATTACTATATCTGGCTGAAGAAGCTCCCAATGAAATACCCGTTACATCCTGATTTCCTGGATTTGAGACTACATCATCTCCACAAAATAAGTCAACTGGGCTTGAAAATCTAGATATCGGTGTTCTTGGATTCATTACAATAAACAAATCGTGGTTGTTAAACCCTTGACCACCGTACATGGAAGTAGAATTTGTAAACGAAACTACTGGATTAAAATTTAAATTATTAGCAGGAGCATTATAGAAAGTTGGTCGTAAAGCTGGTAAAGCCGCAGCACTTCTGGTACTTCCTAAAGCATTATCTTGCCAATTAGCAATCATAGAACCACTAGTAGTGGTGGGTGCTAATTGATCTGCTTTTAACCACAAACGTAAATTATTAGTTACTCCACCTGGTGCATTTGCGATTGTTGGTAAAGCTATAACTCTAGCACGAACGGTAAAATTATATTGATTCTTACCAGCAACCACATTACTATTGTTATTAATTCGGATTACTGCCGTAAACGTTCCAGTTGTAGTGGGTGTAAATGTAACAACAAAACTCGCAACATCTCCCGCAATAATGTTACCTGATAACCCTGGAGTTGTAAACTGAGCATCACCACTAGCCCTAACAATTGAAGATATGTTTAAAGTACTAGAACCAACAGAACGAATTAAAAAAGGAATAGTTATTGGCATACCCACATAACAATCACCAAAATCGGTTAAGTCAACGGTTGAAGGTGTTGTATCTTCATCTGCTATAGCTACATCATTTCCTCTAAGGTCGATTTCTCTACCCGAAACGGTTCCGTTTCCGGTAATTACAAAATCATAGATTCCTTCGTCACTGTCATTGTTTAAAATGTTTACAATAGCCAAGAAACCGCCAGCTGTAGTTGGGTTAAACGTTATTACAAAATTAGAAGTAGCTCCTGGCGCAATTGTACTTGCGGGCGGAGTTGTTACAGTAAATTCAGCATCTCCAAAAATTTGAACTAAAGGTACGCTAGAAATTACTAAAGCAGCATTACCTGTATTTCGTATAGTAAAAGTTCTTGTGAATGAACCGCCTACAGCAACGTTACCAAAATTAGTACCATTTCCTGGATTAGAAGCGGAGGCATTATCAGGGACATCATTTCCTAAACCTGTAATTGAAATTTCAGGTTCGCCCCCTAAACCGGTTAAGGCAAAATCGAAAGGGTTTTCGTTAGAATCATTGTTTACAAAAGAGATAGTTGCATTTCTTGTCCCTAAAGCCGTTGGAATAAAACGAACAGTAAATGTTGTAGAACCACCAGGAATTACAGTAGCTGCTGGAGCTGAAGTTAAAGTAAACTCAGCGGCATTGGGTCCTGAAAAAGTAAAAGCACCCACAGTTAAATTTAAAAATCCTGTATTTCTAATTTCAAAAGTTCTAAAAATTGGACTTCCAGGTAAAACACCACCAAAATCTGTGAAGTTTGCAGGAGAGGTGGTTATACTGCCGTCAACAATATTATTACCGTCTCCAGTAACAACAATTTCTGGGGCTGGAAAACCAGTTAAAACAAAATTATCGAAGGCTACACCAATACTAGTACCTCCAGTATTTGAAGTAAATACTACACGAAAACGAACATCGTCATTACCATTGAAATTAATGTCTTGTGCTGAAATATTAATGGAGCGGGTAACCCATTGCGAGTTATTATTTCCTCCAAACCAGCCATTAGAACCTAATGAAGCCACTGGTCCGTCATACCAACCCGCTACTGAATTTCCAAGATCTTGCCAAGCACCTCCGTTTAATTGGTATTGCACTTTCATACCGTCATTCGCAGCAGTGTGCGTTCTAGTGTCAATAGAAAGCGTAATGTTTTGATACCCTGAAAAGTTAATCAAAGGAGAAGTTGCTTGGATGTTAGTATTATTTTGATAATTACCAGTACCATCTCTTCTGGAGAATATTGAGTTTGTAATATTCCCTGTACCTGGGTCTAACAATATAACAAAAGGTCTATTGTGCCTTGGGCTATCTACACCTCTTTGCCAGGTTAGACCTGAGGTGGTATTAAATGTCCAAGCATTATTACCCGTAGTATTTTCAAAGGTAGCATTGAAAATTGTAACTTGAGCATTAGTTAAAACAGGAAAAACAAGCAATGCGAAAATTGCTTGTTTCATCCACTTCCATTGAAGTAATTTTAGTTTCATTTTTGTTTTTATTTTGGAATCAATTTTACCGTCCGTAGACCATTATTTGTTGTTGTTACTTTAAAAATTAAAACTTGTTTGTGCCAATTTTGAATTGGCATTTGGAAATTCTCATTTTTAATTTCCGTCTTACTTAGGACTCTTCTTCCTAAAATATCAAATACCTCAACCGACTCTAAAGTATCGTTGAACGATTTTATATGTACGCTATTTTCGTTTTGATGGATTTGTAAGTTAAAGTTATTTTCAATTTCTGGCGAAGATAACTCGTTTTGGAATACAATTTTAAACCTTTCACCACTTTCAAATAACTCACTATCAAATAAATAACTCGAATTTTTCAAGTCATGTACTATATTATTTTGTAAATCTTTTAAATAAATGTTTTGATCGTTTTGGAATATACCATCAAAATCACTTAAATTAATTTCATAACTTCCTGTTTCTACAATTTTTATACCTATTAGAAATTCATGAGTTTCTTCAAAAGGTAAGCCTCTCCCGTTGATTGCTAATTTATTGTCATTCAGCAGGGCATAAATATGACTTCCTTCAGTTCCAAAATCTAAACCGTCAATACCATAGTCGTAATTATCTGTAGCTTCTGGCATGTATCCAAGAAGGATTTGACTGTAATGACCATTATTATTTTTTAGTTCTAACCAAATTCTATGTTTCTCTTCATTGGAATTTGCAACTAATGGTTCGTTATTCACTCTAAAAAATTGGTTAGCATTATTTGCTATTCTCATATCATTTGAGAACGTAACATAACTTGGAACCAATGCATTTACCATAAATCCTTGACCTACTTGAATAATTCCGTTTGGAACTTGTCCACCAGCCACTGCAGCAGTACCACCTAAAAGTGTATATTTTGCATAATTACTAGCAGTATATGTTCCGTTGGCATTAGCAGGTTGTGCGTGCGTCCAGAAATACAAAGTACCATCAATAGTTTGATTGATATCACCTCTTTCAAAGCGGTTTTTCAAGATGAAGTCATTAGCACTAATAGTTGAAGCATACGGATTTCCTAGAAGGTTGTATCCTGTAGTTCCTTTTTTTGCAACTGGTGTAAGAAGCGCATTTGTTAATACACCTCTAAAGCTTCCGTTATAAACTGTAGGAGTTGCTGTTGGCCAATTGTTTGGTGTTCTAATCAAGTAACCTTTAGCTTGTTCAAACGTATTGGAATTAGGAACAATAGCTGCATACGCTCCGTTAGCCCCTAAAAGTGGGTCATACACATAAAAACGATTGGTTAATGTTTGTGGTGAGAACGCTAATAAATTTTGGTTACTAACAGGAGAAGACCACATGGTGTAATCTAATCGAATGGCTGGTGCGCTATTTCTGTTCACAGTAGCCAAACCTGTATTAGGTGTATGTTGTACCTGAATGAAATTGGCATTATTTTGCACAATAATATTAGCTGTTGTAGCAATAGAAACAGCATTTTGAACAATTAAGTTGGAACCCGTAGCCACTGTTAAAACAGCCGTTCCATTTACTTGAACACTACATGCTTCGATTGTTCCAGTTGTTGAAAAGTTTCCGTTGAAAACTGCACTTTTTGTTTTTGATGGTAAACCGTTACTCCACGTAGAACCATTCCATGTTGTAGATGCAGTACACGTTTGAGGAGTAATAGTTAAATTAAACACTTGACCACCAATAAGCGTGTTTTGATTGCCTCTTATTGAAAATTCAAAAGTATCATTGGCATTAGAAGTTGCATTATTTCTATAAGAAATTCTATTAGCAGCAATGTCCGCTTGTGTGAAAGAATCTCCTAAAAACATTCTATTACCATTAAAAAGTAATTGACCATACATTGGTAATTTGGTAACTGTATAAAGTATTTGAGCAGTAGTTGCACCTGGCTGTGTAGCAGTTAATCTAGCAGCAGTAACAGTTGCTTGATTTCCTGAATTTACTGTTAAACCAAGATTTGTTAATGCAATATTGTTGCTGTTTTGAAGTTTACCACAAACGGTTACACTGTATTCGTTAAATGTACCCCCAGCAGTATTAGCACCTCTATCAGTTGCTAACAAAATCCAAGTTCCAAATGCATTTATTCCTCTAAAACGCTGAAATAATTGACTTGGCTGCTGGTTTCCTTCTAAAGCGGCTACAACATTAGGTACTACATTACCACAAGTTAATGGAATGCCGCTATCTGTAAATGTTACATTAATATTTGCTCCCGAACAATCTCTATTAAACACTTCTGAGAATTTACCATCAGGTGCTCTGAATTGCATTTTAATATCATTTATATTAGTGTGTGTAGCTCTCATATAAAAACTTACATCTTGAACCACTATATTGTCGGTAACATCAACTCTTGCACTTACAGCGTTATTTGAATTAGTTTCCCAAACATTATCGTTATTTTCAAAGTATTCATTATTGTAAGTTCTACAAACGTCTTCTGCAATTTGAATGGCATGAATTTTTGAATAAGATCCAAATAAACAATCATTTATTGGTCGAACTCTCCAGAAATATACTGTTCCTCCTGCCAAAGAAGAAGAAACATAAGAAGTTGCGGTAGTTGTTATAGACTCAACAGTTGTAGCGAAAGTAGGATCGGTAGCTATTTCAAACAAATAAGAAGAAGCTGAAACTAAATTACTCCATTGAAATTCTGGGTTTGAAGGCATATTTTGCGCACCATTAGCAGGGGCAATTAAAGCAACTGGCTCAATAGTATCTTCAAAAACTTTCAAATTAACAGCCGTAGTTTCATTTGCTGAAGCAGAAGTTCCTCTCAAAGTAAGCGGATAACTTCCCGCTGACAAAGCGCCAGTACCCGTTAACGTAACTGATACGTTTTGATTGGTTGAAACAGTTGTTGGCGAAAAAGATGCCGTAACTCCAGCAGGTAAATTTTGAAGGGCTAAAGTAACCGTTTGATTGAAAGCTGGTGCTTTTTCGTAAGCAAAAGTGAAAGTAGCAGTATTGGGTTTACATACAGGAATTGTAAAATCAGTTGATACAAAATCAAAAGTTCCTTTTTTAATTTCAAAATCTTGATTAGATATATCGAAGAAAATGTTAGTTGCCGCTTCTATTTTTATTCTTGCACGGTTAGAAACCACATCTGGAACTGTAATATTTTGTGTTCCATCATTAGGTGTATTGCTTACAAGTGTAATTGGATAAGTATAGCCTCCATCAGTAGATAATTTGATATTTACATTGGCAGAAAGCGAATTAGTACTATTGACATTCCAAGTAACTGTTTTAGTTTCTCCAGCATACCAAAGTTCAGAACCCGTATTAGGTGAACTTACCACAAATGGTCCTGTGGTATTAACTGTTACCACCATGTTCGCATTTCTTGTTTGCCCTACTAGCGGGTTATTATCACGAACAGTTAATCTGAAATTCATGGTACGCGCCACATTTGGAAGCACTTCCCATGTTGGTGTAACATTATTTATAATTGCTTCTAAATTTGGAAACGTTCTAGTTGGGTCTGTTGTTGGCATCACACTTCTAAAAACAGGACCAGCTGTATTTGATGGAGTTGGCGGTTGTGCTCCACCATCATTATTATTGTATTGTTCCCAGCAGTAGGTCAACACATCGCCATTAGGATCAGAACTTGCGCTCCCATCTAAAATAAATGGAGTGTTTCTTGGAATAGTATAATTTGTACCCGCATTAGCAACAGGAGGTTGGTTCGCTAAAACAGTCTCTTGCTCACAAGTATGATTAACAATTAATGCTGTCATTTGCTCAATGCTTCTAGCATGAAAATAGGCATCACTGTTTTCTTGAACATTTGGAGGGCAAATCCCTGCATAACCTAAAATTGTAGATGCACTACCCGGTTCAAAATCATCACCCACTTTGGCTCCAAAGCAAGCATTATAATAAGTATGACCCGCACCAAATTGATGACCAATCTCGTGAGCCACATAATCAATATCAAAAGGATCAAACTCTGGGGTTACAATTCCTGTAACACCTCTACCCTTTGTTGTATCATTACAAGGATTGGTTCCTGCAATACCTCCACCACCAGTACTAAAAACGTGACCAATATTATAATTTGCAACACCAATTCTTGCTGTAATATTAGAAGTGTTTGCACTTAACATTTGATTACCGCTGTAATTATCATAAGGGTCAGCTAAGCCTTGATTGTTTACACCATTAATATATACCAAGCGATTGTTATTGGCTACAATTTGAAAACGAACTCCTAAATCTCTTTCAAAAACACTATTTACTCTAGTAATGGTAACATTCATTGCTGCCAGCACTCCCGCAATCGTATTTCCATGATAAGCCGAATATTCAGATGTACATGCAATAGCAATGCCATAAGTTCGCATTCTACTATCTGTTAGATTGAAGGTCTCATTCATGGTTTTTCCAAATTGCTGTACTTCACTCTCTTCCTCTTGATAACCACAAGAAAAATCATCATCTTGTTGTCTTGAATAAAATTTACGGTCGTAAGCAATAATATAATTAGGAGTACCTCTTTTGTAAGCATCCAAATAAACTGTTTTTTTTCCTGTAATTACACCATAGAAATCAGTAGAAGTTAAACTGATGTGAATTTTATTAACAGGATTATCCACACCTACACCAATATATGATTGTAAATCAGGGTATTCGCTATTCAATTCTTTATCCATGTAATATACGCGTCGCATAGAAAAACTTTCAAATCCACCATATCCATCTGGAAAAGAAATAATAACATTGGAAGAAAAATTTTGATACGATTCCTCGGGGGCTTGAAGTAACGCACTTCTAACTTGTTCAAAGTTAAAATTGTATCCGTAAAAGGTTGTAGGAAGTTGATCTTTAGTCCCTTTACCAACTTTAGATTGTAAATCAGCAGGTGTAATGTTTCTCCACAAATCATTTTGAGCGAATGAATTGCTAACAATAGAAAACAATACTAAAATAGAAAAAGTAATTTTTTTCATATTATATTTTGTAGGTTTTATGGTTTTTAAATTTTAACACCTTTGGGGAAAATGTTAAATTCTTTAACAAAATTATACTATTTAAAATGAATTATCAAAATATTTCTACAAAAAAATTACCAAAAACCATAAAATATCTTTATTTTTTTTGAATTATAGTAGAATTAACCGTAAAAAATTAAAAAAAACACAATAAAAAAATGAGTTAAAAATTACAATTAACTCATTTTCAAAAATTTAAATTTAAATTTCTAATTTAACAATATATTATTTATGATAAAACATTTTTTAAGGTTTCTAAATCAACTCTAACCTGTTCTCCAGTTTTTAGGTTTTTTACATTAAAAACATTTTCTGATATTTCCGTTTCACCAATAATAACAACAAAAGGAATACCTCTTTTGTCGGCATAATGAAATTGTTTGTTGATTTTTGTAGTATCAGGATACAGCTCCACTTTTATGCCAAAAGCGCGTAATTGAGTAATGGTTTTCATGGCAACTAAAGCTTCATTATCACCTAAATTAAAGAAAATTGCTTTCGAAGTAGCAGTTACTGTTTCAGGAAAAAGTTCTAGTTCTTCCATAACCAATGCAATTCTATCTAAACCAAAGGAGATTCCTACTCCAGAAACATTTTTTAAACCAAAAATCCCTGTTAAATCATCATATCGTCCGCCGCCTCCAATAGAGCCCATTGCTACACCAGCAGGAGCAGCAACTTCAAAAATAGCTCCTGTATAATAATTAAGACCTCTGGCTAGCGTTACGTCTAAATCAAATAAAGCACTTTGCAAACCTAAAGTAGTAATATAATTACAAATAAAACGAAGTTCTTCTACTCCTTTTGTTCCTTCTGTTGATGTTTTTAACAATTGGGCTAACTGCTCTAACTTTTCAGTTATTGTTCCCGTAAATTGAAATAGCGGTTGTACTTTGGCAATAGCATCATTTGAAATTCCCTTTTCTAGCATTTCATTCTTTACACCGTCTTCTCCTATTTTATCTAGTTTATCTAAAGCAACAGTAAAGTCAATCAATTTATCAGACGCGCCAATAACCTCAGCAATTCCAGATAATATCTTGCGATTGTTGATTTTAATGGTCACTCCCTTTACACCAAGTTGTGTAAAAACAGCATCATATAATTGTACCAATTCTACTTCTTGCCAAAGCGAATTTGATCCTACCACATCAGCATCACATTGATAAAACTCTCTAAAACGCCCTTTTTGCGGACGGTCTGCTCTCCAAACTGGCTGAATTTGGTATCTTTTAAAAGGAAATTCTATTTCGTTTTGATGTTGCACCACATATCGAGCAAAAGGAACTGTTAAATCATATCGAAGCGCTTTTTCTGAAAGTTTTGCTGTTAATTGTTTATAATTAATGGTTTGAAGTTCTTCTGTCTTTATTTTATCCAAATAATCACCACTATTTAAAATTTTGAAAATCAAGCGATCACCTTCTTCACCATATTTTCCCATTAAAGTTTCTGAATTTTCAAAAGATGGTGTTTCAATAGGTTGAAAACCGAATTTCTCAAAATTTGATTTGATGGTCGTAAAAATATAGTTTCGTTTTGCCACTTCTTTAGGTGAAAAATCTCTAGTACCTTTAGGTATACTTGGTTTTTGTGCCATGATAAGTATTGCGTTAATGGGTTTAAAATTGGTATTTATTTCTAGGTTTATACCAAAACTATTACACGGTGCAAATATCGAATTTATTAAGCACTTAAAAAATCAATTTTATCATATTATGTTTGAAATACGTTGATTTTCGTTAATTTTGAAAAAAAAACACTTGTCACAACCAAAAAAAACAACTGCATTAGCAGAAATCAAAGGTATCGAACAACCCGAAAGTGTTAGTATTGCGGTTGCAAGCCAAATTCAGCAATTCCGAAGAAAACAACCTTCGGCAGAAGAATTGATTGCTGGAATTTTGAAAGGCGATAAAACGGCTTTGAGTCGCGCTATAACTTTGGTAGAAAGTACGAATCCTGATCATTTAGCCAAAGCCAATGAAGTCATAAAAGGTTGTTTGCCGCACGCCAATCAATCGGTTCGTATTGGAATTACTGGTGTTCCTGGTGTTGGAAAAAGTACGTTTATTGAAGCTTTTGGTAAATATTTGACTTCCATTGGAAAGAAAGTCGCTGTTTTAGCGGTTGACCCAAGTTCGTCTATCAGTCATGGCAGTATTTTGGGCGATAAAACCCGAATGGAAGAATTGGTAAAAGACGAAAATGCCTATATCCGACCAAGTGCTTCGGGCGATACTTTGGGCGGAGTTGCCAGAAAGACACGTGAAACTATCATTCTTTGTGAAGCATGTGGTTTTGATACGATTATCATTGAAACGGTTGGTGTGGGTCAAAGCGAAACTGCGGTTCACAGTATGGTCGATTTCTTTTTGTTACTAAAAATTTCAGGTGCTGGCGATGAATTACAAGGCATCAAGCGTGGCATCATGGAAATGGCGGATACTATCGTAATCAACAAAGCTGACGGAGATAACATTGCCAAAGCTAAATTAGCCAAAACCGAATTCAACAGAGCATTGCATTTATTTCCAGCCAAATCTTCAGGTTGGATTCCAAAAGTCACAACTTGTAGTGCTTTCGAAAAAACAGGAATTGATAGTGTTTGGGAAATTATTTCGGAGTATTTTGAATGGGTAAAATCGAATCACTATTTCGAAGAAAAACGTCAAAATCAAAACCAATTTTGGATGATGGAAACGATTAACGAACAATTGAAAAATCATTTTTACAATCATCCGAATATCAGTAAACTTTTGGAAGAAAACAAAAAAGCCGTGCAAAACAATGAAATTTCACCTTTTGCAGCGGCTATGAGTTTGTTGGAACGGTATTTTAATAAAGAGTAATTAGTGAAATGTGATTAGTAATTATTCTAAATCTGAATACTTTTTACTCCCGATAGCTATCGGGACTGAATACTATTCCTGTTCGTAACGCTCCATTTCTCTATCGTAGAATTCTCCAGCAATGGTAATTAAATGTTCCATTTCTGATTCTAATTCTTTTTCGTCTTCTTCTTCGATGTCTTCTAAAAATTCTACTTCGTCATCTTTTAAATTGATTACGAATCTTGGATATTCTAAGTGAATAATAAAAATATCATCTGGAAAATCGGTATTATCTCCGATTACAAATTTTGGTAAATCCATTTTATTTTTTGTTTGTGGTTTATATTTTTAGTTTCAGGTTTCAAGTTTCAGGTTTCAAGTTTCAGGTTTGAACTTGAAATTGTTCTTGTTCTTGTTCTTGTTCTTGCTCTTGTTCTTGTTCTTGTTCTTGAATCATTTTTTTGGTCAAATAATTAAAGCGAATATACAAAAATAATGCTGCAGCTGTTAATCCAGCTAATAATCCTAACCAAATTCCAACAGCTTTCAATTCAGTATACAATCCTAAGTAAATTGAAATTGGAAATCCTATTACCCAATACGCCACAAATGTCATGTACATTGGGATTTTCACATCTTGCAAACCTCTCAAAGCTCCCAAAACGACAACTTGTAATCCGTCTGAAATTTGAAAAACTGCCGCAACTAGTAATAAATTGGCAGCAATAGCCATTACTTCCTGACTTTCTACCAAAGTAGCCGCATCGTTTAAATTTACGAAAAGTTGGGGTAAATATTGATGAAACAAAACGAAGAATAGAGCAAAAAGAATCTCTAAAAATGTGGCTAATAGAAAAATGGAAAGCGCTACAATTCGCAGTTTTTTATAATCTTCCAAACCTTTTTGATTTCCAACACGAATCATCGCAGCCACGCTCAATCCCATGGCAAACATAAATGTGAATGAAGCCAAACTCAAAGCAATTTGGTTAGCCGCTTGACTGGTGGTTCCTAATCGACCCGAAAGCCAAATAGCGCCAGTAAAAAGCGCAACTTCAAAAAACATTTGCATAGCGGAAGGTGTTCCTAATTGGATGATGGTTAGATTTACTTCGCGCTTAATTTCTTTTAATGAAAATCCTTTGAAATACGGATGAAATTTCTTCTTCAAATTCATCATATAATGCATGTAGCCCAACATCACAAAACGAGAAGCAATAGTTCCAATAGCAGCACCAACAATTCCTAATTCTGGGAAAATCCAAATACCGTAAATCAATAGATAATTCAAAATTACATTGACGATATTTCCTAAAATAGTTGCCCACATGGAATATTTGGTTTCGCTCATTCCATCGGCAAACTGTTTGTAAGCCTGAAACATAATTAATGGAATCAATGAAAGAGCGACAATATCTAAATATGGTTTTGCCAATGTTACAACATGTTCTGGTTGTCCCATGAAAGCAATTAATGGCTTCGAAAAGTAAATGATTCCAAAAAGTAAAATCCCTAGAATAGTACATAAATACAATCCGTGATGGAAAGCGCTTCTGCCTTTTTCTATATCGTTTTTCCCATCGGCTTCTGCAACTAATGGTGTGATTGCGGTTGAAAAACCAATTCCTAACGACATAGCTATAAATACAAAACTATTTCCCAAAGAAACGGCAGCTAATTCTGCTGGACCTAATTTTCCAACCATGATGTTATCTACAATACCCACAACCGTATGTCCTAACATTCCCAAAATTATGGGATAGGCCAATCGAAGGTTATAGGAAAACTCTTTGGTGTAGGTCGCTAAGGTCATTTTGCAATTTTGGTGCAAATATACAGAATAAACCTAGAGATAAATCGTTAAATTATTCCTCAGACAAAAGCAAATTGCGATAATGAGCAAGGTTATCTTGAATACTAGCATCTAGTTCTGGATAACAAATATCGGTGTATTTGGATAATTCTTCAAAAATGGTTTTGGCAACTAAATAACGAGCCGTTTCTTTGTTATCTGCTGGAATTACATACCAAGGCGCCTTTTCTTTAGATGTTTTATTTAAAATATCCTCATAACATGCTTGATACGTAGACCAAAGTGCTCGTTCTTTTAAATCAGCTGGAGAAAATTTCCAGTTGTGTTTTTCTTCTTCTAATCGTCTTAAAAGTCGGGTGCGTTGTTCTTCTTTACTCAAATGCAAGAAAAATTTAAGTACAATTACACCTTTATTGGTAATATGCTTTTCGAAGTTATTGATACTTTCAAAACGGTTTTCCCAAAATTCTTCCGTAATATCTTCAACGGAATTTATACCCGGAATATTTTCGTTTAAAATGTAATTTGGGCGAACTTTTGTTATCAAAACATTTTCATAATGCGTGCGATTGAAAACAGAGAACTTTCCTTTTTCTGGTAGTGCTACATAATGGCGCCACAAGTAATCATGCTCTAATTCGGCACCGTTGGGTGCTTTAAAACTGTAAACGTTAACACCGCGGGTGTTGAACTCTTTAAAAACTTCACGAATCAAACTGTCTTTTCCAGCCGTATCCATTCCTTGTAAACAAATCAAAACGCCATACTTGTTGTGTGCATACATTTTGTCTTGCAGTTTACTCAATTTCTCTCGAATTTTTTGCAACTCCTTTTCTTTTTTCTTTTCTGAAGTAGCTACATCTATGAATGTTGGTATTTCAGCTAAAGTTATGGGTTGTGTAACTTTTAAAGATTCAACTGCAATGTTCTTCATTATATTGAAATTATATATTAGAAATAAATTTACTTTTGTAAGAATCTAAAATTAATCAATTTATATGAATTCTATTCTTAATAAGAACCTTTTTTTGATAAAAGAACACATTGGAATGTTTAAAGCAGCCAATAATTTTGATGTTTTAAATCCCGAAAACGGAACTCTAATGATGACTTGTAGAGAACCTAATTTAGGCTTTTTTACCAAACTTTTTCGCTTTACAGATTATAAGCGAATGACACCTTTTGACATCTCAATAGCTGATAATCAAAATAAAAAAATAATTTCAATTAAACGAGGAACTACTTTTTTTCGCTCTGATGTTGAAGTTTTTGATGAAAACGAAAAGTTAATAGGTTTATTTAAACAGCAGTTTTTTTCTTTTGGAGGAAAATTTGAAATTGTTGATCCACAAGGAAAATTATTAGCCACTTTACAAGGAAAATGGACGGGCTGGGAATTTAAATTTTTAAAAGATAACAACGAAATTGCTTTGGTTTCAAAAAAATGGGCTGGACTGGGCAAAGAATTTTTCACCAGTGCTGATAACTATGTATTAAAAATTAATGATACCGTTCCAGAAAATGACCCATTAAGATCCTTAATTTTAGCAGCTGTAATGTGCATCGATATGGTGTTTAAAGAATAAATTAACTTAAATCCTCAATTAAAAATTGGGGATTTTTTTTGTATTTTTAAAAATATTTCACTCTCGTTCCAACCTTTTCCAACTTTTAGTACTCTATATAAAAAAACAAGAGCAAGAACAAACTCAAAAATCAAGTACAAGAGCAAGTTCAAAATATTAATTAGTAATTTGTCAAATCGAGCGAAGTCGAGATTACAAGATAGTTTTTTCAAAATTTTTAAATTGAACTTGATTTTTGAACTTGAACTTGATTTTTGAACTTGAACTTGACATTTGAAACAAAAAAAATATGGATATAACCATTATACAAGCCTGCAAAAAGCAACAACGGGAAGCCCAACGGCTCGTCTATGAAAAAATGGCGACTAAGTTGTACTATGTTTGCAAACGCTATTTGAAAAAAGAGGAAGAGATTGAAGAAGTTTTGGCCGATACTTTTTTTACCATCTTCACTAAAATTGACCAATTAAAGGAGTTGCATGCATTTGAAGCTTGGGCAAAAAAAATAGCGGTGAATCACTGTTTGTTGCAATTGCGTAAAAATTTGAATTTCAATTTGTATTTGGAAGACATGAGTTATACCAACCAACCTTTAGCAGATGAAGTTACCGATTTAGAAGAAGCCGATTTGATGAATTTACTCAATTATCTTCCCGAAGGTTGTAAAACTATTTTTAATTTGTTTGTTGTTGAAGGTTATTCGCACAAAGAGATTGCCCAACAACTTCAAATTTCGGAAGGAACATCAAAATCACAATTGAATGTTGCCAAAACCAAATTAAAAGAGTTAGTCACCACTTTTTATTATCAAAAAGCACGATAATCATGAAAACTGAAGATAAAATATACCAAAAAATACAACAAGCATCCGTAAAAATGCCCAATGATAGCTTTCCTGGCATGGATAAAGTTTGGTCGCGAGTTGAAGAAAAACTCGATACCAATGTGTTGAAAAAAGAAAACAACCGTTGGAAGAAATTTAGCGTAGCAGCTGCGATAGCAATTGTTGGAACATTAATTTATCAATTTTCTCAACCTGAAAATAATGTGGTGACCAATGAAACTATTGTAATTTTAGACACTTTACAACCTATTTTGACCGAACCAGAAGACGCAATTGTAACCAATGAAAAAACCGAAATTGTAGAAGAAAAAGAAGGTATTCTACAGAAGGCAATTGAAAAACCAAAACTGGTTATGGCTGAAGAAGTAATTGTTAAAAATGACACTTATTTTGATGAGGAACCAATAATTGTAAAAGATGAAAAAGTAATTTCTGATGCAATCGCTCAAGGTTATCAAGTGAGTCAAAAAGAAAGTGAAAGTCTAAAAACAGATGACATAGACAAGAAAATTTTCGTTCCTGAAGCCAGAGCAAAAAGAAGTGAATTACAATCAAATTTTGCTGTTTCTGCTACCGAAGAATCTGGAAAAAAATTGCCACCATTGGTAATCATTAACGGACAAAAATCAAAAGTGAGTGAGTTAAAAAACATACCAAAAGAGGATCTGGAAGCCGTAATTGTATTGAATGACCCTATCTATATTATTAACGGTGTCATGTACAATGAACAGGAACTTTTTGGCCCTAACCCAACGAGTCCGTATGCGCCCTTGCACAAGCAAGATATTATTTCCACCACCATATTACAAGAAGAGGACGCTCTGAAAGCCTATGGTGAAAAAGGAAAAAAAGGAGTAGTTATTATTAAAACCAAAGAGGGCAAGCCTAAAAAGTAACGCCTTCTAAATCAAACGTTTCATTTAAAAATTAGTATCATGAAAAATGTAAAAATTATTTCATTAGGGATTGTAATGCTTATAACATTCCTTAATCTAACCGCTGTAAAATTCACCGAACAAAAAATTTCTGGAGTGGTTTCTGATGCTCTTGGTCCATTAGCAGGAGTTAGCGTTAGTATCAAAGGAACTAACAAAAAAACCACAACCGATTTTGATGGAAAATATGCAATCAGTGCTAATGAAAAAGATGTATTATTATTCTCATTCGTTGGGTACAAAACACAAGCAATATCCGTTGGAAAGAAAACCATTATTAATGTTGTAATGAAAGAAGAAATTTTGACTGGAAGTGAAGTTGTAGTTCAAGGATATGTAAAAGAAGAACGAGTTGTTTTTGATGATAACGCACCAAAAGTTAAAGCGATTTCTAATAATTACACAGCACTTCAAGGGCAAGTTTATGGAGTTTCAGTCACTCCAAAAAATGGAACTCCAGGAAATTCTAATGTTATTATCAGAGGGGTTTCTTCGATAGATAAAAAACAAGAACCCATATACATTATTGATGGAAAACCCGCAAGAGCAGAAGATTTTAGAAAGTTAAATCCCAATGATATTGAAAAAGTAATAGTATTAAAAGATGAAAAGTCAACTGCATTATACGGAAACCGAGGTAAAAATGGAGCCGTTACTATTATAACTAGAAATGGTCTGCCAATTGAGAAAAAGGATAAATTAATCAAAGAAATTGCGACTTTTGACAATTCAATTCCATCTGTTGAACCTAATCAAGAAGATTATGAATTGTTTGTAGAAAACCCATTTAACAGTCCAAAAAGTGAGCCTTTATCAACGTTTTCAATAGATGTTGACAATGCATCTTATACCAATGTACGTCGTTTTATCAATCAAGGGCAAACTGTTCCAAAAGATGCCGTTCGTGTGGAAGAAATGGTGAATTTTTTCAAATACAATTACGAAAAACCCACTGGAAATCATCCGTTTGCTATTGCTACTGAATACGGTGAATGTCCTTGGAACGAAAAACATAAATTGGTGAAAATTGGTTTACAAGGAAAAGAAATTCCAACTGATGAATTACCGAATTCTAATTTTGTGTTCTTGATTGATGTTTCGGGTTCTATGAATTCGCAAAATAAATTGCCATTATTGAAAGAATCGATGAAAGTTTTGGTCAACCAATTGCGTAAAAAAGACAAAGTAGCCATCGTAGTTTACGCCGGAGCAGCTGGATTGGTTTTACCTCCAACATCAGGTGACGAAAAAGAAACCATCATCAAAGCGTTAGATAATTTATCGGCTGGTGGAAGTACGGCTGGTGGTGCTGGAATTGAATTGGCATACAAAATTGCAACCGAAAATTTCATCAAAGGTGGCAACAACCGAGTAATTTTGGCAACAGATGGCGATTTTAATGTGGGTGCATCTTCTAATAAAGACATGGAAACTTTAATTGAAGAAAAAAGAAAATCAGGTGTTTTCTTAACGTGTTTGGGTTACGGAATGGGCAATTACAAAGACAGCAAAATGGAAACTTTAGCCAATAAAGGCAACGGAAATTATGCATACATCGATAACATTCAAGAAGCGAATCGTTTTTTAGGAAAAGAATTTAAAGGAAGTATGTTTGCCATTGCAAAAGATGTGAAAATCCAAATAGAATTCAATCCAAAACACGTACAAAGTTACCGTTTAATTGGCTACGAAAATCGAAAATTACGTCCGGAAGATTTTAAAAATGATGCCATTGATGCGGGCGAATTAGGAAGCGGTCATACCGTTACAGCATTGTACGAAATCATCCCAACTGGTGTTGAAAGTGCATTCAATCAAGATATTGCTGATTTGAAATATTCTGAAATTAAAATAGCGCCAAAAGACTATTTGGATGAATTGGCAACGATAAAATTCCGTTACAAAAAACCAGATGGCGAAAAAAGCATTGAAATGGTTGAAACTATCAAAAACAATGCACTTTCGTTAGCCAAAACCTCTGAAGATTTTAAATTTAGTGCTGCTGTTGCTTGGTTTGGATTAAAATTACGCGATTCTAAATTGGTCACCAATAAAACTTCCAAAGACATCAAAGCATTGGCACTACAAGGAAAATCAAAAGATGAAGATGGTTATCGTTCGGAGTTTATTCGATTAGTTGAAGCGGTTAATTAGTTTACAGTCGCAGTATTCAGTCGCAGTCGCAGTTAAAAATAATAATTCACCCTGCAAGGTGTAACAGCCTTGTAGGATTTTAATAATGAAATTATGAAAAAATATATTGTACTATTTGTTTTATTTACCTTTAGCTTTGGGATAAGCCAAAATAAAAAAAATTCCAAAGAAAAACCTTTGATTGTATTCAATCAGAAAATAATTTCTTATTCCAAATTTGAGCAAATAAATCCTAATTTAGTAGACAGTATTTCGGTGTTAAAAGAGGAAAAAGCAATTGAAAAATATGGTAAAAAAGGAAAAAATGGTGCAATTGAAATTTATACTAAAAAGCCAAATTTCCAACTTATTTCTAAAACTAAAACCATCTATTTATTAGGCGGAATTGCAGCTTCAATTACCAAAGAAGATTTAGAATTTGCCAACAAATATGGTTTTATGTTTCATGATTTTGGTTGTATTGCTCCAGTAGATTTTGAAAAATATGAATCCAATAATACGCAAGTTTTTGATTGGCTTAATGAAACCTATGGAACTGATTGGCAAAAGGAAATGAAGTTGAATGCTTTGGGTTTTGAGAAATGGAAGATGAAATAATTTTTGGAATTAAATTTGTAATAAAAATCCACATAACATTATCATGAGAATATTTCTAATTTTACTTACTCTATTGTTAATTTCTTGTAAAAACGAAAATAAACTTCAAAACAAAACAGAAATCTCAAAAACGAAAATCGAAAGTTCTGATTCTATTGTTAAAAAAACGATATTACTTCCTTTAGAACAAAAATGGAATGATAGTATTTTTAAACTCCCCTACCAATTAAAAAAAGATGAAATTAGCGTTGTAATTGGAATTGGTTATGGCTGGCTTGTTTATGATGAGTTACATCATTTTGTATATTCAAATGATACTTTATCAAAGCATTTTATTGAGAAAATTCCAAAAGCATATATAAAAAAGAATAAAGAAAAATACCATTTAGAAAAAATTGGAGAAAACTCTGAGTTAAAAAACAACTCAAAATACTACATTCTGAACACTCCTGAAGTAAAGAGATTTTTAAAATACGAACAAGATGATTTTACTTTCAATTCAAAAAAAGTTAATAACTGTATCGTTACTGATAATAATTCCTATTCGATTTATTTTATTCAAAATAACAAATTCAAATCCTATTGGTATTATGCTCCTAATTTCATGTTAGAAAGATGTAATAATGAAAATATCAATAAAAAAATGCTACAAGAATTTATTGGTTTACTAAAAAATTGGAATGTAGATTTATAAAATAAAAAGCTCCAAATTTTGGAGCTTTGCTTGTACTAATTATTTTTATTTCTCAATCTCTTTCAACGAATCCATTTTTTTGATTTCTAAGAAGCCTTTTAAATCTTCGAAATGTTCTTTAACACGTTTGTTTCCAAATTCGAATACTTTTTCAGCTAAACCGTCTAAGAAATCACGGTCGTGAGAAACTAAAATTAAAGTGCCATCGAAATCACGTAGAGCATCTTTGATGATGTCTTTGGTTTTCATATCCAAGTGATTCGAAGGTTCATCCAAAATTAATAGATTAACTGGCTCTAACAACAATTTAATCATGGCCAAACGTGTTTTTTCTCCTCCAGAAAGCACTTTTACTTTCTTTTGAATATCGTCGCCTTGAAACATGAATGCACCAAGAATGTTTTTAATTTGGGTACGAATATCGCCAACAGCAATTCTATCAATAGTTTCAAAAATCGTTGCATTTTCGTCTAATAACGACGCTTGATTTTGAGCAAAATAACCAATTTGCGCATTGTGACCAATTTCAACGCTTCCGCCATCAATTTCGATTTCTTTCATGATGGCTTTAATCATGGTTGATTTTCCTTCGCCATTTTTTCCTACGAATGCTACTTTTTGTCCGCGTTCGATAACGATATTGGCATCTTTGAAAATTACTTTATCGCCGTAACTTTTGCATAAATCTTTTACGATAACTGGATATTGTCCAGAACGTACCGAAGGTGGAAATTTCAATTTTAAAGCGGAAGTATCAATTTCATCTACTTCTATTGGAACAATTTTTTCCAACATTCTAACGCGCGATTGCACTTGTTCTGTTTTTGAAAAAGTTCCACGGAATCGCTCAATGAAAGCTTGATTATCAGCTATAAATTTTTGTTGCTCTTCGTAAGCTTTTTGTTGGTGCGCTCTTCTGTCTTTTCGCAATTCTAAATAGTGCGAATATTTGGCTTTGTAATCGTAAATTCTTCCCATAGTAACTTCTATAGTTCTATTGGTAATATTATCAACAAATGCTCTATCGTGAGAAATTACCATCACGGCTTTGGCTTGGTTTACCAAGAAATCTTCCAACCATTGAATACTATCCATATCCAAGTGATTTGTGGGCTCGTCTAATAAAATTAAATCGGGTTTTTTTAGAAGAATTTTTGCCAATTCAATACGCATTCTCCAACCTCCAGAAAATTCAGATGTTTGTCGGTTAAAATCAGCTCTTTCAAAACCTAAACCTTTTAAAACTTTCTCTACTTCGGCTTCATAATTGACTTCTTCAATAGAGTAAAATTTTTCAGAAAGTTCCGAAACACGTTCAATTAACTTCATGTATTCGTCGCTTTCATAATCCGTTCTTACAGTTAATTGTTCGTTGATAGCGTCAATTTCAGCTTTCATTTTGAAGACTTCGGCAAAAGCTTTTGAGGTTTCTTCAAAAACGGTTGCGCCATCTTCAGCTAACAAATGCTGCGGTAAATAAGCAATAACGGTTTCTTTTGGAGCAGAAATTGCACCACGAGTTGGCTTATTTGCACCTGCTACAATTTTTAAAAGTGTGGATTTTCCGGCACCATTTTTACCCATTAAGGCAATTTTATCGGTTACATTGATAGCAAAAGTAACTTCGCTAAAAAGTGTAGTTCCGCCAAATTCTACGGCAATATCGTTAACTGTAATCATAATAATGAAATATAGAAGATATTCTTTCGGATAAATTCAAATCGCAGTATCGTCTGAAAATAAAAAAAACCAAGACGAATTCCGAAGACGATAAGCATATTGTTTATTTAAAAATTGATAAAATAACTGCTTAATAAAAGAAATAGCTCTTTTAAAAAAAATCAAAAAAGTTAATTAATTCTTAATAAATTTTCTAACTATTGTTTCATCATCATTTATAAAATTAACATAATACACACCATTACTTAAACTTGAAACATTTAAAGTTACTGAATTATTGCTTTCAGAAACATAGTCAGGCTTTAACTCTTGACCAATTGAATTATACAATTTTAAAGCATAACCTTTATTAACATGTGAAATGTTTAATAAATCAATAACTGGATTAGGATAAACAACAAATCTGTCGCTTAACTCCGAATATCCACGAGAACTTGATCTTCTTGTTGTTGTTTTGGTAACAAAATTACTATATGTATCATAAAATGTATCAAGATATATAGGCGAACCAGAAGAAATAGAAATACGACTGAAAGCTTTATAGTTATAACGAATAATTCTTCTATACTTTACACTTGTTCCCATTGTATATATTATTGTTGGTAAATAATCTTTAGAATTTGCACCAACAATATTTGACCATTCGCTATTTCTTGTACTAATTTGCCATTGATAAATAGGATTACTAATATTATATGGAGGGTATTGTGTGTAAATATGTGAAGGAATGCCTGCTTCAACATAAGAGAAAGAGGGTGTTGAACCAATAATAATAGAAGGAGAAGGCATCGTTGTCGAATTACTTTGTAATAATTCATCGCAACAAACTGTATTATGAATTGAACTTTTTCTTTTTACTACTTTTAACACATTACTTACTAAACTAATATTCTGATATTTTGCAATTCGTCTAAAATAAAATTCAGAATAATATTCAAAATTATTTAATCCACTTAAATAAAAACCTTCTAAACTATTACTTGTTGAATTTGGAACATCAGCCCATCTATTATTACCTAACTTATATTGCCATTGAAACGAATCAGCATTTACATAAGTATCACTTCTTGATACAGTATGGCTTGGATTATTAAGTACATTCAAATTAACTTTAGGATTAGTACCGTAAAAATCTAAAACTTCATTATCCAAAACTTCATAACTCCCATCTGAATTAACTGACAATCTAGATGCATCTAAATAAATTGAATTAGATACGATGGGATTAGGCACAACGGTAATCGTTATTGAGTTGCTATAAGTAGTCGAATAATTAACTGTCCTTCTTCTTTTAAAAACTGTTGTTTCAAACAAATAATCAGAAGAAAAACTATTAATATCACTATTATAACTACCAAATAACTGATAATTATCTACAATTACATTAGATCCGTTAACCCAATAATAAGCTCCAGATGTTGGAAGAAGTGTAGAACCCGTAATTATACTAGGCTTATCACCTTTTCTTATTGTTTGATTACAACAAATTGTATTACTTTGAAATGGAGGCGTGGCTGAACTTGTTCTAGTACCACCTATAACTGAAATATTTGAAGAAATAAAACTTGAATTATTATTATTTATGTATTTAGCATAAAAAACACCTCCAGTTGCAAAAAAATTTGAGGCTTGTAAATTAACAGTTGAAAAATAATTTCTACTAGTATATGTGGTTTGTGTAACAAAAGGAGGATAACTAACTATAAAAGTCACTGCAGCAAAACCAACTTGTATTTCATTTTCAGAACTATTAGGTTTATAAAACAAATAAAGATTCCCAAAAGTATTATTTGTATTACCATTTAATGTTGTAAGATTAACCTCAATACTTATATTTAAATTCAAATTATTATTGAAGTTAATCGTGTTATCATTAACAACAACATTATTAACTTTTAAATTTGAAGTTTGTACAGTTACTTGACTAAAAGATTTGCTCAAATTAAATAGACAAAAAGTCAAAAGAAAAAATTTAATTAAATTCATGAAATAAAGTGTTTATATTTTTTTACAAATATAAACACTTTTAAAAATAATTCCTGAATTAAATACTAAATTTAAGTTTTAATCTAAAAACTTAACTTGTGGCTCATCAATATTTAATTTTTTAATAACAGACTCGTAATCATAAAAATTAACATCAAAAGAATTTTTATTAGAAAAGTATCCTGGAATAATTACAATTCTAAAAGTTTGATTAAAAATATATTCTGGCGTTTCAGATAAATTATAAGTACCAATAGCATATATAGTAAAGTCTTCTCTGCTATAATCATAATAATAATCTAATTCACCACCACCACCCAAATATAATGTTCGAGGAATCAATTGCCAAACTGGTGTATTTGAATCTATCATATCAGACATTCTGTAAATTAAGATATTATCTGAAGCATAAATTTTGGGGTTTAAAGTTCTATAAATAAAATATCCTCCAGTTGAACTATTATAACTAAAATTGACATTTCTCAATTCAAAAACCTCGCTTATAGTATCATTATCAACTTTATCTTGTTCTTCGTTTACTGTGCAACTTTGAAGTGTTATCATCCCGATAAAAGCTAATAACAAAGTAATCTTTTTCATAATATTTTAATTTACATTTATTTATGCATTTCAATAGTTATGCCAAAAATAATCAAACTTTAAATTTTATCTTTGCTTTTTCAAAAAAAGTAGCAAAATGGGGAGAAATAATCCAAAAAATATAAAAGCTCATAACAATAAATTACACAAAGAACAAGCGAAAAAAAAAGCGAAAAAAAATGCTCGTTCTGAAAAATTAAAAGAAATCGTTAGGAAATTTAACGAATCTAATTTATAATTTATGTCGAATTGTTATTGTGGAAATTCCATTTTTTTTCAAGATTGTTGCGAACCATATATTAAAGGAATTGCTAATGCTCCATCAGCAGAAAAATTAATGCGCTCTCGTTACAGCGCTTTTGCGACAGGTGCCGCTGATTATTTGGTAAATACAACCCATATTTCAAAACGCAGGCTTCATAATAAAAAAGATATTTTAACTTGGAGTCAAGCTAACAAATGGCTGAAATTAGAAGTTTTAGCTTCAACTGAAACTACCGTAACTTTCAAAGCGTATTATTTAGATGAAAATTTAAAAGCACAAGTCCATTACGAACACTCGACTTTTAAATTAGAAGATGGAAAATGGTTTTACGTGGATGGAGAATATTAAATTCTTTTCTTAATTGGAATCCAAATTTCTTCTTCCGATTCTTGACTATTGCTTGTATAATTCTCACCTAAAATTTCAAATTGAGGGCGATTATCTAATTCATATTCCGAATTTGGCAACCAAACTCCAAAAATATAACCAAAAGTTTCTCTTGCTTTAGCAGCATCACCTACATGATTAAAAACAGCATATAAACCTTCCTCAACAATTAATGTGTGCATTCCTTCAGGAACAAAATCAAAATCTGACACAGGAACCACAGCCCATTTTACAAATTCGGTTTGTGGATTGAAATCAAAATTTTCGGGATTGATTTGAATGTTGAATAAATCTGTGCCTAAAGCATTTCGAATTTCATTTCGTCTTGGCATAAATTTTCTCCATAATTCCCCTATTCGATAATCAGAATACGAAAATTGACTATTCATTCCGATGAATTTTTTAGTTGGAAAGGTTTTGATTATCGGTTTCATAATTTATAAAATTTATCTTCTTTCCATTTTAATGGATTTTGTTCAATATAATTTTGGATGGTATCAAATGATTTTGAATTTCGAATAATATGATCGTGAAATCGGGATTGCCAACCAAAATCAGGGATGATTTGCCTGCATTCGAATGAACATCGCCCTTTGTACCAACGAATAATTTTTGAAATTGAATTACCCAACATAGGATTTTTATCACCCGAAAATCCACCCGTTCCACCCTGTAGAGACGCGATTAATCGCGTCTCTACGTTTTCAATATTTGTACCATCATTGTCAGACGCGATAAATTGTGAATTGTTTATTTTGTCATTATTAGACGCGATAAATTGTGAATTGTTTATTTTGTCATTATTAGACGCGATAAATTGTGAATTATTTATTTTGTCATTATTAGACGCGATAAATCGCGTCTCTACGGTATGGTTCATAATTAAAATCCCATGAACGTGATTCGGCATTACTACAAAATTTGCCAATTCAACAAACGGAAAATGATTGGGTATTTCATACCAAAATTGTGCTGCCAATTTACCGATTTCGGATAATTGCATTTCTTGATTTTGAATATGACCGAAAAAATGGTGTCTGTTTTTGGTGCAAATTGTAATGAAATAGGCACCGTTATTGGAATAATCCCAGGTTTGTAGGCGCGCAGAGGAAATGCGGTATTTGTTTTGAAATTTATTTTGCATGGCGTTTAATATTATATCGTTATGCTAAATAATGAAAATAATTTTGGAATTGGAAATAATTTTGTTTTTTTTGAATAAATTCAAAAAAAAAAGAGACGCGATAAATCGCGTCTCTACAAATTTTTATCATCGAAATATTACATATTTCTTCTATATTGTCCACCAACCTCGAATAATGCGCTGGTGATTTGTCCTAACGAACATACTTTTGCGGCATCCATCAATTTTTCAAAAATGTTTTGATTTTGAATCGCTGCTTCTTGAATGATGGCAATTTGATTTTCAACATCTTTTGCTTTGGCTTGATGTAAATTCTCTAATGTTTGAATTTGGAATTGTTTTTCCTCTTCTGTTGCACGAATTACTTCAGCTGGAATAACCGTTGGCGAACCTTTTGAACTCAAGAAAGTGTTTACTCCAATAATTGGGAATTCTCCTGTATGTTTCAAGGTTTCGTAATACAATGATTCTTCTTGAATTTTACTTCTTTGGTACATGGTTTCCATGGCACCAAGAACTCCTCCTCTTTCGGTAATTCTATCAAATTCCTGTAAAACCGCTTCTTCCACTAAATCGGTTAATTCTTCAATAATGAAAGAACCTTGAATTGGATTTTCGTTTTTCGCTAAACCTAATTCTTTATTGATAATCAACTGAATCGCCATCGCACGACGTACTGATTCTTCTGTTGGAGTCGTAATTGCTTCATCATAAGCATTCGTATGTAACGAGTTACAGTTATCATAAATCGCATACAACGCTTGTAAAGTTGTACGAATATCATTGAAATCAATTTCTTGTGCGTGTAACGAACGACCCGAAGTTTGAATGTGGTATTTCAACATTTGAGCTCTTTCGTTGGCTCCATATTTATTTTTCATGGCTTTTGCCCAAATTTTACGCGCCACACGACCAATTACAGCATATTCAGGATCAATTCCGTTAGAAAAGAAGAACGATAAATTCGGACCGAAGTCGTTAATATTCATTCCGCGACTCAAATAATATTCCACGTAAGTGAAACCATTCGCTAACGTAAACGCTAACTGCGTGATAGGATTAGCTCCCGCTTCTGCAATGTGATACCCTGAAATCGAAACCGAATAGAAGTTACGTACATTTTGTTTGATGAAATATTCTTGAACGTCACCCATCAAACGTAAAGCAAACTCCGTAGAGAAAATACAAGTATTTTGCGCTTGGTCTTCTTTTAAAATATCCGCTTGAACCGTTCCACGAACTTGCGCTAACGTTTTCACTTTGATATCTTGGTATACATCCGCTGGTAACACTTGGTCTCCCGTTACTCCTAAAAGCAACAAACCTAAACCATTATTTCCTTCTGGTAATTCGCCGTTATATCTTGGTCTTTCTAAACCTTTATCGTCGTAAAGTTCTTTTTTCTTTTTCTCAACTTCCGCTTCTAGACCGTTTTCTTTGATGTATTTTTCACAGTTTTGGTCGATAGCTGCATTCATAAAAAAACCTAACAACATGGGTGCTGGACCGTTAATTGTCATGGAAACTGAAGTAGCTGGGTGACTCAAATCGAAACCTGAGTATAATTTTTTAGCATCGTCTAAACAACAAATAGAAACTCCTGCATTACCAATTTTTCCGTAAATATCAGGTCTATGGTCTGGGTCATTTCCGTATAAGGTTACTGAATCGAAAGCAGTTGATAAACGTTTGGCTGGCATTCCCAAAGAAACATAATGGAAACGACGATTCGTTCTTTCTGGTCCACCTTCACCCGCAAACATTCGCGTTGGGTCTTCACCTTCACGTTTGAATGGATATAATCCAGATGCAAATGGGAATTCTCCTGGTACGTTTTCTTGTAAATTCCATTTTAAGATATCGCCCCAAGCTTGGTATTTTGGTAAGGCAACTTTTGGAATTTGAGAATGTGATAACGATTTGGTATGTGTTTCAATTTTGATTTCTTTATCACGAACTTTAAACGAATATACCGGATTTTTATATTTGTTTACCTTTTCTTCCCAAGTTAAAAGAATCTCCCAATTGTATGGGTCTAAATTCATTTTTACTCGGTCGAATTCTTTTAATAATAAGCCTAAGAAATCCGTCTTTTCTCTGTCATTCTGAACTTGTTTCAGAATCTCGTCTTGATTTAAACCGGATTTAATAATCAAAGCATTCTCGACTTCGCTCGAATTGACATTGGCAACTGAACAAATCGTTTTGAAAATTCCATATAATTTTTGCGCTACTTCTACTTGTGATAAAGCCGTTTCGTCGTATTTTCTATTGTTTTCTGCGATTTCTGATAAATAACGTGTTCTGTGAGGAGGAATTACGAAGATTTTCTCACTCATTTCACGCGTAATTTCGAAAGTCGATTTTAAATCAGCTCCTGTTTTGGCTACAATCTTATCCATGATAGATTTGTAAAGCGTATTCATTCCAGGATCGTTGAATTGAGAAGCGATTGTACCAAAAATTGGCATCTTATCTGTATCTAGATCCCAAAGATTATGATTGCGTTGGTATTGCTTTTTTACATCGCGAATCGCATCTAACGCACCGCGCTTATCGAATTTATTTAACGCTACTAAATCAGCGAAATCCAACATATCGATTTTCTCTAACTGCGTTGCAGCTCCGAATTCTGGAGTCATTACATACAAAGAAACATCCGAATGGTCTAAGATTTCCGTATCGGATTGTCCAATTCCTGAAGTTTCTAAAATGATTAAATCATATTTAGCCGCTTTCAACACTTGAATCGCTTCGGCTACATATTTCGATAAGGCTAAATTCGATTGACGAGTCGCTAACGAACGCATATAAACACGAGAATTGTTGATGGCATTCATACGAATTCTATCTCCCAATAATGCTCCACCTGTTTTACGTTTTGATGGATCGACTGAAATTAATCCTATAGTTTTTTCAGGGAAATCGATTAAGAAACGACGAACTAACTCATCCACTAATGATGATTTTCCAGCACCACCCGTTCCTGTAATTCCTAAAACTGGAATCTTAGAAGTTTCATTTACAACGTGAATCTTATCTAAAGTTTCTTTAGCAATTTCAGGGAAATTTTCAGCTGCCGAAATAACGCGAGCAATCGCTCTTGGATTTTTCTCTTCTAAATGATCGGCTTCACCATTCAACACATCTCCCACAGGAAAATCTGCTTTTTGTACCAAGTCGTTAATCATTCCTTGTAATCCCATGGCGCGACCATCGTCTGGCGAATAGATTTTGGTGATTCCGTACGCATGTAACTCTTCAATTTCTGAAGGAAGAATTACACCACCACCACCGCCAAATATTTTGATATGACCTGCTCCTTTTTCTTTAAGCAAATCATACATATATTTGAAATATTCGTTGTGACCACCTTGATAAGACGTCATAGCTATGGCATTTGCATCTTCTTGAATGGCAGTATTTACTACTTCTTCCACACTTCTGTCATGTCCTAAGTGAATTACTTCAACTCCAGTAGCTTGAATAATTCTTCGCATGATATTAATTGCTGCATCGTGTCCGTCAAATAATGACGCTGCTGTTACAATTCTAACTTTATTTTTTGGTTGGTAAGGTTGTACTTGTTCCATTTTTATTAGGTTCTTTTTAAAAGTATCGCAATTTACACAATTAAAAAATTTGTAAAAAGGATTTTATGCTTTGTTTGATAATAGAATTTTGTGATTTATTCAAATTCTAGGAAAATTGGTTCTCTTTCTTCAGCAGTGGCAATAACCTCAACTCTTTCAGTAATTTCTTTGCAAAAATAAAGGCGTTGGCCTCTATCGATACTCATTAATAATCTTAAAATTGTGGCATCATGTCTGTTTTTAATTAACGCATCAATATCATCGAAACCAATGATAGTGAGTTTGTTCACATTAAATCCAGCACCTGAAAACAATTGATTGATACGATTAGGGGTGCCAATTAACACATCAATTCCTAAAGAAATTTGATTTTTATCTTCATCAATATCTGTTTTATCGTGCGTTGCAAAAACTCGTAAATCATTGTATTTATTGAGTTTTTCAAATGTTTCTTGCAAATTTAAAACATGTTGCTTGTCAAGTCCCATTATCAATGCTCTAGGTGATTCTTCTACAGCTTCTTTTAATTTATGAATCACATTTAGCACCAAAGTTGTGGATTTTCCTGAGTTCTTTGGAGATTGAATTACAACATCTACACCACTTTTAATTATGGAGAACGTTTCTTCTTGAAGTTCGTTAGCCGCAACTAAATTTTGTTCAATTAATGCTTGTTGCAGTTTAGCGTTTATTTTTTTTAATTCCATTTTTTATGGTAACAGTTTATGGATAAAGAGATAAAAATTAATTGGAATTATCTTTACCTAGTATCCAATTTATTTACTAGCAAATAATTTCACATCTTGCTCTGAAATTTCATTTCCACCCAAAATAATAAGACGTTCTATAACGTTTCGGAGTTCGCGGATATTTCCTGTCCAATCATATTCTTGAAGTAATTTAATTGCTTCTTTAGAAAAGTTTTTGGTAGCATTTCCTTGTTCAGATGCTATTTTTGACGCGAAATGATTGATCAATTCTGGAATATCCTCTCTTCTATCATTTAATGCTGGAACTTTTATTAAAATAACGGCTAGTCGATGGTATAAATCTTCCCTAAATCTTCCTTCAGCGATTTCCTTTTTTAAATCTTTGTTTGTGGCAGCAATTACACGAACATCTACTTTTATGTCTTTATCTGCACCAACACGTTGGATTAAATTTTCTTGTAAAGCTCTTAATACTTTTGCTTGTGCTGACAAACTCATATCGCCAATTTCATCTAGAAAAATAGTACCATTATGAGCGGCTTCAAACTTACCTGCTCTATCTTTTACAGCAGAAGTAAAAGCTCCTTTAACATGACCAAATAATTCACTTTCAATTAGTTCTGATGGTATTGCAGCACAGTTTACCTCAATAATGGGAGCATTTACACGTTCACTTTTTTCATGTAATTGATGCGCTACTAATTCTTTACCTGTTCCATTTGGTCCGGTAATCAAAACTCTAGCGTCTGTAGGTGCTACCTTTTCAATCATTGTTTTAATATGATTAATAGCTTCGCTGTTGCCTATCATTTCGTAGTTTTTAGAAACTTTCTTTTTCAAGATTTTATTCTCTACTACCAATTGTTTTCTGTCCAATGCATTACGAACTGTATTCAAAAGGCGATTCAAATCTGGTGGTTTTGAAATATAATCGAAAGCACCTAATCTCATAGTATTTACAGCAGTTTCTAAATCGCCATGACCCGAAATCATCACCATTGGAATTTCAGGTTTAATTTTTTTCACAGCTTCAAGTACCTCAACGCCGTCCATTTTTGGCATTTTAATGTCACATAATACCAAATCATAGTCTTCATTTTTAATTTTTTCAACCCCTTGCAATCCGTCTTCTGCTTCTTCCACTTGATAGGTATCATTTTCTTCGGAAAGAATTTTATTTAAAACCCTTCTAATTGCAGCTTCATCTTCAATAATAAGTATTTTTGGCATTTTTTATTGGTATTAGGTCAAAGCTTTTAAAATTAAGCCTTGCAAAGTTAACAAAATCTAGCATTACTTTTGGGTTAATCAATAATCAAACTAATTTACTTTGTAATGATGTGAATATCGCGTTGTGGGAAAGGAATACTTATGTTATTTGCTCTAAACTCTTGATCAATAGCAAATCGGATATCGCTTTTTGTTTTGGGAACAGCAAAAGAATCTTTTACGAAGAAAAAAAGTTCAAAATTAAGAGACGAATCAGCAAAATCTTGGAACAAAGCAACAATTGGTTTCTCTTTTAAAACAGCTGAATGATTAGAGGCACATTTTTCTAATAGTTGTTTTACCAAATCGGTATTAGAGCCATAAGCTACTCCTACAGTAATATTCTCTCTTACTTCCTGTCCGTTTTGTGTCCAATTAAATAAAATATTACTTAAAAATTTATGATTTGGTATAATCATTACTCTGTCGTTTCTAGTAATTGCTTTGGTATATCTCAAACTAATTTTTTCAACACGACAAACCTTTCCTTCAATTTCAATAACATCGCCCACGTGAAGCGACTGATCTAAAATGATTAAAACGCCCGAAATTAAATCTTGAAAAAGTTGTTGTAGCGCAAAACCTAGTCCAATAAAAATTGCTGCTGAAGCCGTTAATAAAACACTAATATCTACACCAGAAGTTTTGAGTGTAAACATAATAACCACCACATAAACAATATATTGGATAAACTGAAAAATACTGATAAATTTATTTTTATCCTCATCAGGAAGTTTTCGTGTTAGAATTTTTCTCAGGAATCGCAATACAAAAGTGGTTAACATAAAAGCTAGGGCAACTGCTACAATAGCTCCAAAAGTGATGTTAATTTCTTTTGTTTTAATAATACTAAATCCAAATATATCTTTGAGTTGGTCAAAAATTTCCATAAAAATTAATTTGATGGTAAGTTACAAAAAAAGAGTTCAAAAGAAAAACTTCTGAACTCTTAACTTTACACTTTACACTTTACACTTTAAACTTTAAACTTTGTACTTTGTACTTTCTTAATATTTGATCCATTTGTATAATTCTTTCCAAGTTGGTTTTTTGCCGTACATTAGAATACCAACTCTGTAAATTTTGGAAGCAAACCATACCACAAAAGTAAATGTAGCAAACAATAAAACCATTGATAAAATTAACTGCCAAGCTGGCACTCCAAACGGAATTCGCATTAACATCACAATGGGCGATGTAAAAGGAATTATCGAAAAAACTGTAGCTACAGTGCCATGTGGATCATTAATTACGGTAAAAAATCCAATGTAAACCGCTAACATCAATGGCATAATAATAGGCAATAAAAACTGTTGCGAATCAGTTTCTGAATCTACTGCTGCACCAATGGCCGCGTACAATGAACTGTATAAAAAGTAACCACCAATGAAAAAGATAACGAATGAAACCAACATTAAAGTTAATGGTAAATTCAAAATTTCATTGAAATACAATTGCGCTTTTGACAAACCAGCGGCTTGCTGAGCTTGTTCCATCATTTCTGGAGAAACTGCTGAAGATGCTCCCAATTGTAATCCAAAGAAAGAGGAAGCAATGAAAAACAATAATGCGCCAACGACTGCCCAAATCAAAAATTGTAAAATTCCAGCTAATGAATTTCCAATGATTTTACCCATCATTAATTGAAAAGGTTTAACAGAAGAAATGATGATTTCGATAATACGATTAGTTTTCTCTTCAATTACACTTCGCATTACAAAATTTCCGTAGATAATGATAAACATCATGATTAAATACCCCATGAAACCACCAATAGCAACTTTGATTTCGTTTAATCCTTTTAAGCTTTCTTCTCCTGAAAATTTTGATAATTTTAAAGAGGATTTTGATTTTGCTTTTTCAATTTTATCTGTGTCAAAACCTAAAACATCTAAGTTTTCTTTTGTAATTTTAGCATTAACAGTTCGTTCCACATCGCTAATAAATTCGATACTTGGGCTATCATCTGAAATGTATTCTACTTTTCCATTAAGTTCAGGAATACTGGCAACTTTTGGAATAAACAATAATCCTTTATAGTTTTTTCCAGCTGTATCTTTTGCAACAGAAAATGGCATTTCAGATAAATCAATATACTGGGTAAGCTTGTCGCTTTTAAAATCATTTATTAAATAGCCTGCTTCGTCATGTATTGCAATTTGAGTTACCGAATCTTTATTCATGGAGGCTAAAAATCCAACTAAAACTGCCATTCCTACAAATAATAACGGACTCAAAAACGTCATTACTATGAATGATTTATTACGCACTTTGGCAATAAATTCTCTTTTGATAATTAAGTTTAATTTACTCATAATTATTGACTTACAGTTTGAATAAAAATATCATTAACACTCGGGATTTTTTCAACAAAGTGCGTTACTTGTCCGAAAGAGGTTAAAATTGACAACAATTCATTAGAAGAGGAATTTCCGAGTTGAACTTCTAATTTTAATTCATCGTTTAATGATTTGAAATTAGTTTGCCCCACAGTGAATTTTTGCGTCAATTGAAACATTAATCCCTCTACATTTTCCGTTAAAATCCCAACTTGGAAAGCGTTGCTTCTGTATTGACGTTTTACATCGTTTAGTTTTCCTTCGATTAATTTATTGGATTTGTGAATTAAGGCAATATGATCACACATTTCTTCTACAGATTCCATTCGGTGCGTAGAGAAAATTACTGACGTTCCTTTTTTATTGAGTTCAATAATTTCGTCTTTAATTAAATTGGCATTTACTGGGTCAAATCCTGAAAATGGTTCATCTAAAATCAACAATTTAGGTTGGTGCAAAACAGTAACTACAAACTGAATTTTTTGTGCCATTCCTTTTGAAAGTTCTTGGATTTTTTTGTCCCACCAAGATTCGATTTCAAATTTTTCGAACCAATATTTTAATTGTTTTTTGGCTTCTTTTTGACTTAATCCTTTTAATTGAGCTAGATACAAACACTGTTCGCCTACTTTCATGGTTTTGTACAAACCGCGTTCTTCTGGTAAGTAACCAATGGCACTTACGTGTTCTGGTTTTAGCACTTCGCCATCAAACAAAACGGTTCCGCGGTCAGGAATAGTGATTTGGTTGATAATTCTAATTAGTGAAGTTTTTCCAGCGCCATTTGGCCCTAAAAGTCCGTAAATACTGCCTTTAGGAATGGTTAATGAAACGTTATTTAGTGCGGTATAAACACCATACTGTTTCATAACATTTTGAACTTCTAAAATAGCACTCATTTAGATTTGTATTAGAGGTTGATTAGTGAATAAGTATCAAAAACGACTGATTTGTTACAAAAAAAACCCATCTTACTAATGAAAATAAGATGGGAAAAATTGCTATGAAAAAGAAAATCACCTTCCTAAAAAAGTGACGTTCAAATGTATATATTTTTATTTAATTACGAAAACATATCTTTAACTTTTTCAAAAAAAGATTTTTCTGACTTCTCTGGAGATGGAATAAAATTGTCATCAGTAATCATTTTTTCAAAGAATTGTTTTTGCTCTTTATTTAATGTTTTGGGTGTCCAAACGTTTACATGAACTAATAAATCACCATTACCGTAGCCATTTAAACTTGGGATTCCTTTTCCTTTTAATCTCAAAATTTTACCAGATTGAATTCCTTCTTCAAGTTTGATTCTAACTTTTCCACCTACAGCTTCAATCTCTTTTGAAACTCCTAGAGCAGCTTCTGGAAAACTGATGTATAAATCGTAGTGAAGATTTTCGCCTTCACGTTTTAGGAATTCGTGTTCTGCTTCTTCAACGGCTACTATCAAATCTCCAGCTAGGCTATTTGAACCAGGAGCTTCGTTTCCTTTGCCGCTTACTTTTAATTGCATCCCATCAACAACACCTGCAGGAATTTTAATAGAAACAGTATCTTCCTCCATTATCATTCCTTGAGCGTCTGCTCCAGCTGGTTTTTGGTCTAAAATTTGTCCTGAACCACTACAAACATGGCAAGTAGTTGCTGTTTGCATTCTCCCTAAAATGGTGTTGGCAACTTTCATAATTTGTCCGGAACCATTACATGTGGGACAGGTTCTATAAGTTACACCTTTAGCTTGAACTTTTCTTTTGACTTTTACCTTTTTTTCAACGCCGTTTACGATATCTTCTAAAGTTAGTTTCACTTTTATTCTCAAGTTACTTCCTTTAACTCTTCGCTGACCGCCGCCGCCCCCGAATCCACCAAATCCGCCGCCGCCAAAAGCACTTCCAAAAATATCACCGAATTGACTAAAAATGTCATCCATGTTCATATGCTGACCACCACCAAAACCGCCATTTTCAAATGCTTGATGACCGTATTGATCGTAACGAGCTTTTTTATTAGGATCACTCAAAACTTCGTAAGCTTCAGCTGCTAATTTAAAATTTTCTTCCGCTTCTTTGTTGTCTGGATTTTTATCAGGATGGTATTGAATAGCTTTCTTTCTATAAGCTTTTTTTATCTCATCTGCTGATGCATTTTTAGTAATTCCTAATATTTCGTAAAAATCTTTTTTCATTTTAAAATACTGTAATATTGATAATAAGCACGATGAATCGCATTTCAATTATTGATGGCAAATTGGCATTAATTTCCAATAACAACTTTAGGAAAACGAATAATTTTATCACCTAATTTGTAGCCTTTTTCAACTATATCCACAATTTTTCCTTTCAATTCATCTGATGGTGCTGGAATTTGTGTTATTGCTTCTGCGAAATCAGCATTAAATGTATCACCTGTTTGAATTTCAACTTGCTCTAATCCTTTAGAAACTAATGTTGCCTTTAATTTTTCATGAATTAAAGATACTCCTTTTACTAAAGCTTCATCTTCTGACTTTTCAATTTGTGACCAAGCTCTATCGAAATCATCTAAAACAGGCAACATGGCTTGTAAAACTTCTTGATTTGCAGTTTTGAACAAATCGATTCGTTCCTTAGAAGTTCTTTTTTTAAAGTTTTCAAACTCAGCAAAAAGGCGTAAAAAACGGTCTTTTTCTTTAGCTAATTCTTCCTTTAATTGCTCTTCAACCGATAATTCTGGTTGGTTATTTTCCATTGCATCTTCTTGAATTTGCTGGTTTTCGATATTTTCAGTAGCTTCTTGACTCATTTTTTTAAATATTTTTTTCAACATAACTTTCTAATGCAAATGTGTTGCCAAATCATCATTATGTGCCAATTTGACATATTTGGTACAAATATATAAGAGTAAAAATTATCTTGTTTACAATTTTGACTTTTTTTTGTAATGAATTTCAACAAAAAAATTCAATTAATATTTGTCTATACAAATTTTAAGATAAATTTCACATATCCTATTGATGACTTGTTTAATTATTTAGTAATTTTGGTCAAACATTAATTAAAAAACTATGAGAAAATTAATTTTAAGTTGTGCAGTTATTGCACTAGTTAGCTTTACAAGCTGTAAGAAAGAAAACACCGAAAATGTGGGCGATAGCGCTACAGAAACTACTGCGGTAGGTGTTTACAATTTAGATGTTTCAAATTCAAAGATTGACTGGGTAGGTTCTAAACCGGCAGGAAAACACACTGGAACTTTAACTTTGACTGAAGGGAATTTTGAAGTAACTGAAGGCAATATTACAGGTGGTACTTTTACAATTGATATGAATTCAATTACAGTTACTGATTTGTCAGGTGATGACAAAATGTACTTAGAAACGCACTTAAAAGGTACTGGAGATAAAGAGTCTGAAGATCACTTTTTCAACGTAAACAAATATCCAACAGCTACTTTTACCGTTTCAAGTGTTGAGAAAGTTGAAAACAACCATTTAGTTAAAGGTAATTTAACAGTTAAGGATATTACCAATGCAGTAGAGTTTACAGCACAAGTTACCACAACTGACAGCACAGTTACATTGGTATCAAATCCATTTAAAATCAATAGAACTAAATGGAATGTAACTTACGCATCAAAATCGTTATTTGATGATTTGAAAGATAAATTTGTTGATGATGATATTGAATTAGTTGTAAAAGTTTCAGCAACAAAATAATCAATATAGAATAATTTAATAGCCAACTTTTGAGTTGGCTATTTTTATTTTAGAATGTTCTGTAAAGCTTTGTCTAGTGCTGCATATTGAAATTGAAAACCATTATCTAACAATTTTCGAGCGCTCACATGTTGGCTAGAAAATAAAATTTCATGCATTTCACCCAAGAGTAATTTCATGGCAAACTTAGGAACATTTGGCAGTAAAAGTGGTTTTTCTAAAACTTTAGCAATTGCTTTAGTTAATTCAGAGTTTGTAACAGGATAAGGAGCAACGCCATTGTAAATACCTTCTAAATTGTTTTTCAAAATAAAATAAAAGATTGAGGCTAAATCTTGCACATGAATCCAGGATTGATAATGATTCCCTGAACCAAAAGCAGCACCTAAACCAAGGCGAATAGGCTTTACCATTTCTTGAAGGGCGCCACCTTTTTTAGCTAGTACAATTCCAATTCGTACTTTAGCAACTTTGATTGATAAACGTTCAAATAAATCAACTTCATTTTCCCATTTTTCAACAACGCTACCTAAGAAAGAATTATCAACAGTGGTATTTGACTCAGAGTAAATAGTATCTAAGCTATCTGGATAAATTCCAATGGCAGATGCACTTATAATTTGCTCCACTTGATGCGTGCTTTTTGACAAATATTGGTATAATAATTTTGTACTTAAAACTCTACTTTCAACAATTTCTTGTTTATGAACTTTGGTCCAACGTTTTGCCACTGTAGCTCCTGCTAAATGAATAATTGAAGTTACACCGTCAAATGCATTTTCATCTAGTTCAGCTGTTGTTGGATTCCAATAAAAACCTTTATAATTTTCTTGTTGCTCCAATTTACTTTTGGTAGTAGATAAATAGTGAATTTGTACACCGTTTTGAAGAAGTAATTTAACTAATTCTTTTCCAACGAGACCAGTTGCACCTGTAATTAATACTTTCATCTTCATAAATTTTATCAAATTTACAAACCAATTTCTGTAAAAGCACGACAATTAACGTATATTAACATTAGTTAGTTAACAGATTAAGAACGAACTTTGATAGTCCATTCAAATTCAAACTCTGAAACTTGTTCTCCTTTTTCATTGATGCCAATTGATTTTAACCATAACGTTTGTCCTTCTTTAGATTCAATCGCTTCTTTAATGGCATTCTCTATTTTAAGAGCATCATGGCATGAAAACTTAATTTTTCCTGTGGCTTTTTTTGTAAAAGCTGCTTTATTATTAGCAACAAGCATAGAAATATTTTGGTTTGATTTTTTAATTTGATACATCACTAAAGCACCAGTAGTAAATTCTGCTGCCATAGCTTGAACGGCAAAATACATGGAACGAAAAGGATTTTGATTGAACCATCGATGCCTTACTACAGTTTCGCACTTTTGTGAGGTTATTGTTTTAACTCTTACTCCGCACCAAAAAGCAGAAGGCAATTTTAAAAACATATAAACATTTAATTTAAAGGGTGTAAATTCCATAATTACAGATATTTTCAGTAAAAGTACAAAAAAATATTAGGCACGCATACTATTTTGTTTTTGTTAAAAAAAAGTTAAATATTAGTACTATGTGTAACATACTACCTTTTTTTAGACTTATCTTTGTATAAGAAATTAATATTCATTATAAAGTACAACCTAAAAATAAGTGACTATGGAAAAATTAGAAAAAAGAGTTAAATTGTTAACATACTATGCAATGTTTTCAAGTTTAGGAATAGTAGCATTTGTATTCTCTTCTTTCACAGAAAAAGAAAAAAAATTAAATCTTGATGAATTAACAGTCAAAAGAATTAATATTATTGAAAATGATGGAACCATAAGAATGGTTATTGCTAACAAAGAAAAACAACATTCAGGTAGAATGGATAATAAAGATTGGGAAAAAAGAGAAAGACATTCAGGAATGATTTTTTTTAATGATGAAGGAGATGAATGTGGAGGTTTAATTTACGGAGTTAAAGAATCAAAGGGAAAAATTAATTCAGGTATGTCTTTAACGATGGACAAATATAAAGATGACCAAGTAGTGCAAATTTTAAATAATGAAAGCTATAATAATGAAAAAGAAACAAGAAGTGAACGAGGCATTATAATAAAAAGTTATCCTGAAAACTCTCACATTATAAAACGAAACGAAGCATTAAGTGTTGCAGAAAAAATCGAAGATCCAAACACTAGAAAAAATGAAATTCGTAAAATAATGAAGGAAATGGGACCTAAACAAAGACTTTTTCTTGGACAAACAGCTGGAAATAGTAGTGCATTAATTTTGGCTGATAAAGAAGGAACTCCAAAAATTATGTTATTTGTAGATGATCAAGGAACACCACAATTTCAAGTTATGGACGAAAAAGGGAATTTTAATGATTTAATCCTAACTAAAAACTAAAAAAAACCATGAATATAGAAAACACTAAAGCACAAATGAGAAAAGGAGTTTTAGAGTTTTGCATCTTATCAGTATTAAAAAACAAAGATGCATACACTTCTGAAATTCTTGAAACCCTCAAAGATGCAAAATTACTAGTGGTTGAAGGTACAGTATATCCACTACTAACACGATTAAAAAACGACGGATTACTTCACTACCGCTGGGAAGAATCAACTTCTGGTCCGCCAAGAAAATACTATGGCTTAACAGATGAAGGAAAAGAATTTTTATTAGAACTAAACAACACTTGGACAGAATTGTCAGACGCTGTAAACATAATAACCCAACAAAACTAGAAATCATGAACAAAACAATAAGTATAAATTTAGGAGGTTTCTTTTTCCATATTGATGAAGATGCTTATCAAAAATTAAATCGATATTTTGAAGCTGTAAAACGGTCTTTAGCTCCTGAAGGTCGAGATGAGATTATGAAAGACATTGAAAGTCGTGTTGCAGAAATTTTTCAAGGAAACTTAAAAAATAAGAAAAGCGTTATTGGCATCAATGATGTAGAAGAAGTGATTACGATTATGGGGCAACCTGAAGATTATCAGATAGATGAAAATCCTAAAACATCAAATCACAATTACAACTATAATTACAATTTCAATTCAAAATCTAAAAAGGTTTACAGAGATCAAGATAATGCTATTTTGGGTGGTGTTTTGGCAGGTTTAGGGCATTATTTAGGAGTTGAAGCACTTTGGTTACGATTAATAATGGTGGTATTGATTTTTGGATTTGGAACAGGAATATTAGTATATATTATCCTTTGGATATTAATTCCACCAGCGGTAACAACGGCACAAAAACTAGAAATGCGTGGCGAACCCATAACTATTTCAAACATTGAAAAAAAAGTAAAGGAAGGATTTGATGAGATTTCAGAAAAAATAAATGCTATCGATCATCAAAAAATTGCCAACAATGCTAAATCAGGAGCAGAAAAAATTGCCACTACTTTAGGTGACATTATCACGGCAATTTTCAAAGTCTTAGGAAAAATAGTAGGTGCTTTTGTGTTCTTTTTTGCAGCGGTTTGTTTAATAAGTATCTTTTTTGGTTCCATGTTCATGATATTTTCATCAACCATGCCAGATACATTTATTTTTAATCACATTAGTAGTCCATTAAATACAGAAGTTCCTCTTTGGCTTCAAGGGATATTATTACTATTAAGCATTGGAATTCCGTTAGTGTTTTTTCTAATTCTTGGATTAAAACTATTGGTAACTAACATGAAACCTATTGGGAATTATTTTAAATACACCTTGTTAGCTCTTTGGTTAATAGCATTAGCAGGTTTAATTTATTTGGGAATAGTACAAGCCAATGAACACGGATATGATGGAAGAAATTCACAAAAAGAAACCATTAGTTTTACAACGAATGATACCTTATTTATTTCCATGAATTATAATGAATTTTACACCAAAAGTATACGGGAAAAAAACTATAATAAATTAGTCCAAAATGAAAATGATGAGACTGTAATTTATTCAAATAACGTTAAGATTCATTTGATGCACACTAATGAAACTTTACCATATATTATTGTAGAAAAAGAGGCCAATGGCAAATCACATAAAGAAGCTAATGAAAGAGCAAAAAATATTCGCTATAATTTTGATATTCAGAAAAATAAAATTAACTTAGACAATTATTTTATAACTGATTTAAAAAATAAATTCAGAAATCAAGAAGTACATATATACCTTTATTTACCAGAAGGAACAATCCTATTTCCTGATGAAAGTGTTAGTAATTATTTAAGCAATCAACGCTCAGATATAGATGTTTATTACGTTGACGAAAACTATTTTTATCAAGTAGAAAACAAAGAAATGAAATGCCTTAATTGTCCCGCTAATCAAAAAGAAAATGATTCTGATAGCTTATCCATTAATTTAAATGATAAATCTATCGAAATTAATGTAAAAAACGACCAAGTAAACATAAAAACCAATTAAAACAAAAAGCATGATAAAAGTAGTAATTCAAGTAACTCAATATGTGGTTGAAGCTATTTTAAGCTTATTCTAAATCAAAAAAAACTGCTTTAGTCTAATCAACACAAATTGCAAAAAACATCAGTAGATATACTGGTGTTTTTTTTTATATTTGTTTACTAAATAAATTTGGAATAAAAATTGCTACCAATATCATAAAAATTACAATGAAAAAAATTGCATTACTTCTACTAATTTTATCAACCTCTAGCACACTTTGGGCACAAAACAAAGAAAAAATTAAAGGCTCTAAAGTTGTAACTCAAGCCTTACATGAAATTGAACCTTTTGAAAATATTGAAGTTGATGATAACTTTGAGATATATTTAATCAAAGGAAGCTCACCAACTATTGAAATTGAAGCCGATGATAATTTACACGATGCCATAAGTTTCAATGTAATGGGAAATACGCTACGCATCACTTCTCAAAAAAACGTAATCAGTTCAAAAAAATACGCAATAAAAATCAATTATTCAGATAATTTAAAAATGGTTATTGCCAAAAATGAAGCCAAAATTTATGCGCTTGAAGAATTGCAAATCGACAATATAACAATCAAAACTCAAGATAAAGCAGCTGTTTTTTTAAATGTCAAAGCTACCGATTTTTCTTTACTAATGAACGACAAAAGCAAAGCCGAAATCAATACCAATGCAACAAATACGGTGATTGAAATGAGTAAATACACAGAATTAAAAGCATTAATTAGCACTACAGAAATCAAAATTGACATGTATGAAAAAAGCGAAGCTCAAATAGAAGGGAATACAACAGCAAGTAAAATTAGATTAGACAATAATGCCAATTTAAATAGTAAAAAATTCAGCAGCAAGGTAACCGAAATTTCATGTGAGCAATATGCAAAATGCAACATCAATGTTTCAAATGAGAGCACTATTTCATTGTCTGGAAAATCAGAATTAGAACTATACGGAGAACCTTCAATTCTACTGAAAAAATTTAGTAATAATGCAATTCTTTATAAAAAATAAAGAGTATATCAAAAAAGACTAGTTCTTGTCAAGCTGAATTAATTTCAGCTTCCATAAATGATTGATTATCAATTATTTTTAGATTCCGAAACAAGTTCGGAAAGACAAAAATCATACTTTTTAGACAGCCTCTTTATTTACCTGTAAATTAAAATTTATTCTTTAGAAGCCAGATAACGCTCTGCATCTAACGCAGCCATACAACCCGTTCCAGCAGCAGTAATTGCTTGACGGTATACATGATCAGCAGCATCACCTCCAACAAAAACTCCTGGAACATTAGTTTTAGCTGTACCTGGAATATTTTTAATATAACCTGTTTCGTCTAAATCTAAATAATCTGCGAAAATATCCGTATTAGGTTTATGACCAATAGCTACGAAAAATCCAGTTGCAGGAATTTCAATAGTTTCGCCAGTAGTTCTGTTTTTAGCACGAACACCCGTTACAACTTGTCCGTCTCCTAAAACCTCATCCGTTTCGGTATGCAATAAAATTTCAATATTTTCTGTTTTTCTCACACGCTCCTCCATAATACGAGATGCTCTGAATTTATCGCTACGCACTAACATCGTCACTTTTTTACATAATTTAGAAAGGTAATGTGCTTCTTCACATGCGCTATCCCCTGCTCCAACGATTACTACTTCTTGGTTTCTGTAGAAAAATCCGTCGCAAACTGCACAAGCTGAAACACCACCACCTAATTTCAAATAATGTTGTTCCGACTCTAATCCTAAATATTTAGCAGAAGCACCCGTTGAAATAATTACGGTATCAGCATGAATTTCTTTGGTATCATTTACCCAAACTTTATGAGGTTCAGCAGAAAAATCCACTTTAGTAACCCATCCATCTCGCACATCAGTACCAAAACGTTGCGCTTGAGCTTGTAATTGCACCATCATTTCCGGACCTGTAACTCCATCAGGATAACCCGGAAAATTTTCAACCTCATTTGTTGTTGTTAATTGACCTCCAGGTTGTGTTCCTTGGTATAAAACAGGATTCATATTAGCTCTTGCCGCATAAATAGCTGCAGTATAACCCGCTGGACCAGAACCTATAATCAAACATTTTACTTTTTCTATTGTATCAGACATAATCTTATTGTTTATCGAAGAGCAAATGTAAGTTTTTAAATAAAAATAAACACGTAAAAAAGATTAGATTTAACTATTTCACTATAATTAATTAAAATAAAAAAACCTTCTCAATTTCTCAAGAAGGTTTTTGTCGGGGTGGCAGGATTCGAACCTGCGACCTCCTGCTCCCAAAGCAGGCGCGATAACCGGGCTACGCTACACCCCGAAAAGCGAGTGCAAATATACAATTAATTTCATTCTACACAAATTGTAATGATTTTTATTTCAACTTTATTTTCTGAAAGTTTACCATGCAAAATATTTATATCAAAGATTATAATTTTTTAGTATTTAACTTTAATTAATATGGTAATCTAAAACCTCCAAATAATTGTTAAATAATCTAAAAACTTTCTAACCAAAAACAAAAACAACAAAAAATATTATTCCTATTTTTGCTCTTTATAAATTAGACAATACAAATTATGCTTATTATCGGAATTGCTGGAGGAACTGGAAGCGGTAAAACTACTGTAGTACATCAAATTATGAATGAATTACCGGCAACAGAAGTTGGAATAATTTCTCAAGATTCTTACTACAAGGAAACCCATCATTTATCTTACGAAGAACGAACCAAAATCAACTTTGACCACCCTAGAGCAATTGATTTTGAATTACTTGTAGCACATTTAAAAGAATTAAAAGCGGGAAAAACCATTGAACAACCTGTTTATTCTTTTGTTACTCACGATAGAACCGACGATAAAATTTTGACACATCCAAGAAAAGTAATGATTGTAGAAGGAATTTTAATCCTTACCAATCCTGAACTTCGTGAAATGTTTGATATCAAAGTCTACGTTCATGCGGATTCTGACGAACGTTTAATTCGAAGATTAAAACGCGATATTGCCGAACGTGGCCGTGACATGCAAGAAGTTTTGAACCGTTATCAAAATACTTTAAAACCAATGCATGAGCAATTTATTGAACCAACAAAGGCTTTTGCTGATATCATAATTCCAAATGATAAATACAATACGGTAGCAATTGATGTAGTTCGTGCTGTAATTAACCAAAGAATTAGCTAAATTTACCAAATGAAAAAAATTAAAGCATACTTAAATCAATTTTGGTTCCTAAAATTTTTGGTGAATCGATATGCTTTAGTGCTTTTATTTTTCGTTGTTTGGATGGTGTTTTTAGACAATTATTCGTATCTTGAACACCGGGTTTTAGACAAAGAAATAAATCTTTTGGAAGAAAATATTCAGTACTACAAAAAAGAAATCAAAGAAGATAGTATTCGTATAAAAAAACTCAAAAATAGTGACCAAGTTGAAAAATATGCTCGTGAAAATTATTACATGAAACGTGAAAACGAAGATATTTACTTGATAGAATTTGAAGACGAAAAAAAAGCTATTACCGAAGAAAAAACTAAATAACCATTAAACTTAACATTCGTGGCTAACAATAATTTATTTTCCGATTTTGAGACTGTTACTTCTAAACAGTGGAAACAACAGATTCAATACGAACTAAAAGGAGCTGATTACAACGAAACTTTAGTTTGGGAAAGTCCTGAAGGCATTAAAGTGAAACCTTTTTATCACAATGACGAAGATTCGATTGCTTCCCATGCTGTTTCACCTTCAAAACCTTTTGCAATCGTTCAAAATATTTTTGTTCACGATGTAAAAAAATCGAATGCTCGTGCGCTAGAAACATTACAAAGAGGAGCAGAAAGTGTTCGATTTACATTGGAAAATGATACGGTTTCAATTGACGAGTTAATGCAAAACCTTCCGTTAGAAAATGTGAATTACTATTTCAATTTACCTTTTCTTTCTGTTGAATTTTCGAATAAAATCAATGATTTCGCATCAAAAAACAAAGCCAATATCTTCGTCCAAAATGACCCAATCGGACAATTAGTAAAAGATGGAAATTGGTATGAAAATCTTGAAAAAGATTTTGAAAAACTAAATAACATCGCTAAGAATTCCCATCCTTTGGAGGGGTGCCCAACGGGCGGGGTGGCTTCCTTTTTAACTATTTCAAGCGGGATTTATCAAAACGCTGGTGCGAATATCGTACAACAATTAGCTTACACTTTAGCACAAGCAAACGAATATTTCAATAGACTTGATTTGTCAGTTCGAGCGGAGTCGAGAACAGTTATTGCCATTGAAGTTGCTGTTGGAACGAATTACTTTTTCGAAATAGCAAAACTTCGAGCTTTACGCCTTTTATTCAATACATTAGCTTCAGAATTCAATCATAATTTCGATTGTCATATTATAGCAACTCCAACCAAACGCAATAAAACTTTATACGATTACAACGTAAATATGTTGCGTACGACTACTGAATGTATGTCGGCTATATTAGGTGGTGCGGATGCAGTTGCAAATTTAGCTTACGATGCCATTTATCACAAAGACAACGAGTTTGGCGATAGAATTTCTAGAAATCAATTGTTAGTTTTAAAACACGAAAGTTATTTCGACAAAGTGAACAATCCAGCTGATGGTGCGTATTACATTGAAGCCTTAACAGAAGAATTAGCCGAAAAAGCTTTAGAATTATTCAAAGACATCGAGAAAAATGGCGGTTTGATTTCGCAATTAATTGAGGGAACTATTCAGAGAAAAATCAACGAAAGTGCTCAAAAAGAACAAGAACTTTTCGATTCAGGAAAAGAAGTTTTATTGGGAACCAACAAATATCCAAACAAAAACGACCAAATGAAAAACGATTTGGAATTGTATCCTTTCGTAAAACAAAACGCCAGAAAAACGCTAATCACACCGATTATCGAAAAACGTTTGGCTGAAAAATTAGAACAAGAGCGATTAGCTTCGGAATAATTTCGTAACTTTCAGAAAAAGAAGACCATGGAAGCAATTAGAAGATTTGTAAAAGTAAAAAATCATCAAGTAAACATTACTTTACCTGAAGATTTCAATGCAGAAGAAGTAGAAGTAATTATTCTTCCAACTTCCAAGGAATATCAAATGCCACAATGGCAAATTGATGAAGTTAGAGAACGAACTGAAAATTATTTAAAGAATCCTTCAATTGGAATTGAATTTGACGACAATTTTTTATCTGACGAAGATAAAAAGTTATTGGATTTTAGAGCCAATCAACCAAAAGACGACTTCATTTCAGGAGAAGAATCGATAAACAGATTGAAGAAAAAGTATGGAATATAAGGTTATTGTTTCGCCATTAGCAATTAATGATATTGAAAAAATTACCGACTTTTATGAAGCTATAACTATTGAAATTTTGGTTAGATTTTTGGAAGAACTTGAAGAAGCATACAAAGTTTTAAGTATAAATCCTCATTTCCAAAATAAATATAAATCATATAGGTCGATTCCTCTAAAAGTTTTTCCTTTTATATTGATTTTTGAAATTGACGAATACAATAAAGAAATAAAAATATTAAGTTGCTTTCATACATCAAGAAGCACCAAAAAATACCCAAAATAGTTTTATAACTATGAGAAAAAACATACAACATTTAAAACTAAAAGTTAAAAGTCAGAAGTTAGAAGTTTCTCCAAACTCTAAACTCCAAACTCCAAACTCTTTTACAACCGCTGAAGGCATCGAAGTAAAACCAACTTACACTAAAGAAGATATTGCTAATTTAGAACATCTTGGTTTTGGAGCTGGTTTTGCACCAAATCTTCGCGGACCTTACGCTACCATGTACGTTCGCCGACCTTGGACCATTCGTCAATATGCGGGATTTTCAACTGCGGAAGAAAGTAATGCTTTTTACAGAAGAAACTTAGCAGCTGGACAAAAAGGTTTATCAGTAGCTTTCGATCTAGCAACACACAGAGGATACGATTCTGACCACGAACGAGTAGTTGGTGACGTTGGAAAAGCTGGAGTTGCGATTGACTCGGTGGAAGATATGAAAGTACTTTTCGACCAAATTCCGTTAGGGGAAATGTCGGTTTCGATGACGATGAATGGTGCGGTTTTACCAATTATGGCATTTTACATCGTGGCAGCCGAAGAACAAGGCGTTGCTCCTAACCTATTGTCGGGAACGATTCAGAATGACATTTTGAAGGAATTCATGGTGCGAAATACCTATATTTATCCACCAACGCCTTCCATGAAAATTATTGCGGATATTTTCGAATATACGAGTAAAAATATGCCAAAATTCAACTCGATTTCGATTTCGGGTTACCACATGCAAGAAGCGGGAGCAACTGCAGATATTGAATTGGCGTACACTTTAGCAGATGGTTTGGAATACATTCGCACTGGTTTAGCTGCGGGAATGGATATTGATACTTTCGCTCCTCGCCTTTCGTTTTTCTGGGCGATTGGAATGAATCATTTTATGGAAATTGCGAAAATGCGTGCCGGTCGTATGCTTTGGGCAAAACTATTAAAACAATTCAACCCAAAAGACGAAAAATCATTAGCTTTAAGAACGCATTGCCAAACTTCGGGTTGGAGTTTAACGGAGCAAGATCCTTTTAACAATGTAGCTCGAACTGCAATTGAAGCAGCCGCAGCAGCTTTTGGAGGAACCCAATCGTTACACACGAATGCTTTAGACGAAGCGATTGCTTTACCAACCGATTTCTCAGCTCGAATTGCTCGTAATACCCAAATCTTTTTACAAGAAGAAACCAAAATTTGTAAAACGGTGGATCCTTGGGCAGGAAGTTATTACGTAGAAAGTTTAACAGCGGAAATTGCTGAAAAAGCTTGGGCTTTAATTCAAGAAGTGGAAGAATTAGGCGGCATGACGAAAGCAATTGAAGCTGGAATTCCAAAATTAAGAATTGAAGAAGCTGCCGCACGTAAACAAGCACGTATCGACAGTAGTCAGGATATTATTGTTGGAGTGAACAAATACCGTTTGGAAAAAGAAGATCCGTTACATATTTTGGATGTGGATAACCAAATGGTGCGCAAACAACAAATTGAACGTTTAGACCAAATTAAAGCGACTCGCGATAACGCTAAAGTTGCCGAATGTTTAGCAAAATTAACCGAAAGCGCTAAAAATGGTGGCGAAAATTTATTATCTTTAGCAGTAGAAGCAGCACGAAACAGAGCTACATTAGGCGAAATTAGTGAGGCGCTAGAAGTAGTTTTCGGAAGATATAAAGCACAAATTAGAAGTTTTAGCGGCGTGTATAGTAAAGAAATTAAAAACGACGAAAGTTTTGAAAAAGCAAAACAATTAGCCGATGCTTTCGCAAAGAAAGAAGGTCGTCGTCCTCGTATTATGATTGCCAAAATGGGACAAGACGGTCACGATCGTGGTGCGAAAGTAGTAGCAACAGGTTATGCCGATGTTGGTTTTGACGTAGACATTGGTCCGTTATTCCAAACACCACAAGAAGCTGCGAAACAAGCGGTGGAAAACGATGTACACATTTTAGGTGTCTCTTCTTTAGCTGCGGGACACAAAACCTTAGTACCACAAGTGATCGAAGAACTAAAAAAATACGGAAGAGAAGATATTATGGTCATTGTAGGTGGAGTAATCCCAGCACAAGACTACCAATTTTTATTCGACGCCGGAGCTGTAGCGGTTTTTGGTCCTGGAACTAAGATTAGTGATGCTGCTATTACGATTTTAGAGGTTTTATTGGAGGAGTAAAAACAGACTTGTCATGCTGAACTCGTTTCTGTATCTAAAAATAGAAAAACCAGCTTTTAGGCTGGTTTTTTGTTTACTTTTTACTTTTCTTTTTTGATTTTTCAGACTTCTCTTTTTTCTTTGGTTTCAAAAGATCTTTTTTTGACTTTAGACGCTTTTCAACCTCATCGGTTTCGTAAGTTTCATTAGTAAACGTATTTAATTTTACTTCCTTAAGTAATTTTAAAGCTGCTTTAATAGCTGCTTGACGTTCTAATAATTGGACTTTCTTAAGAATTACCATTTTATTGATGCCTTTTACTGTTAAAGCAAAGTCAATTAATTTAGATGCTTCTTCATAATCTTCATTTAAAAGCAAGGTTTCAATATAATATGGATATACTGCAACGGCATCAATATTAATTGCTAGAGCTTCTTGAAAATAACGTTTTGCCTCTTCATAATTTTGCAATTGCTCTGTTTGAATTCTTCCATACAAACACAAAGCGGTTGTATTTTTAGAATCGTATGACATGGCATAATCTAAAGATTCAATTGTTTCTTCCAAAGAATACGGATAATTATCCAAAGCTTGAAACAAATATTTATCTATATTTTTCATTTTTTAATTCGTTTTTTAATTGCTGTCGCACAGCTTTAATTTTTTTTTCTACTTTGAGTTTCTTAAAATCGGAACCTTCAAAAGTTCGAATCGGATTACCGCGTTCTACTGCTAATTGATTCGTCCATTGACTTTGAAATTGTTGCTTCAAAAGATTCAATTGGACTTCATTTAGTTTCAGTAACAAACGTTCAGTCGCTAATTTCTTATTTTGATGTTGCGAACGTGAATCCATACTCACCACACTAATTCCTGTTGGTATATGTGTTGCCCGAATAGCAGAACTCACTTTATTCACATGCTGTCCACCCGCTCCCGAACTTCGCATCGCTTGATATTGAATATCCTTTTCAGAAAAAGTATTCGATTGAATTGTATCCACTTTAAAGATGCCAATAAACCAATTGCTTCGCTTATGAAATTTTCTAAACGTACTTTTTCCAATCCATTGAATAGTGCCAACCCATGAAGCTATAAACTCTTCCGCTTCATTTCCTATAATTTGAACCATAGCCGAAGCTACCGTTCCATTTTCCGAACCTGCTTCGCGTTGCAAGACAGTCGCTTCTAAACCAAGCGTTTCTGCTTCTTGCAACACTTTTTTCAATACTTGCGCTACTACCCAAGTACATTCTGCGGGTCCTCTTCCTGAGGTAATTTGAATTATCTTTTCCATCTTATCGATCCATTCTAACAATTTTCGGTGTGAAAGTTCCTAACACATCTACTAATTCGGCTTGTAAATTCATAACAGTATTGATGTTCTTGTATGCCATTGGCGCTTCATCAATATTTCCGCCAATCAACGTCACATCACTATCAGCCAACACTTTTTTAATCTGACTTTGGGTAAAAGTAGCTTTACATTTCGCTCTTGAAAACAAACGCCCCGCTCCGTGAGAAGCCGATTGCAAACTATCGCAGTTTCCTTTACCCATTACGATAAATCCTGGAGCAGTCATCGAACCGGGAATGATTCCCAATTGTCCTTTGGCCGCTGGAGTTGCCCCTTTTCGATGCACGATACATTCTTTACCATCAACCATTTCTTTCCAAGCAAAATTGTGATGATTCTCAATGGTTACTACAATGCGTTTTCCTAATGCTTTAGCCAATCTTCTATGAATATCTTCATGACACGCTTTAGCATAATCTCCTGCTAAATTCATAGCCATCCAATATTCTTGACCATCATGTGTATTCAAATCCAACCAAGCTAAATGTTGCACATTTTTAGGTAACGGACATTGTTTACTTGCCAAATACGTATAATGTTTGGCAATATTTGCACCTAAACCTCGGGAACCGCTATGCGATAAAACGGCTACATATTCTTTAGCTTCTAATTTCCATTCAGGTAACGGATTGTCTAATTTTACAATTCCGAATTCCACAAAATGATTTCCTCCACCAGACGAACCTAATTGCTTATAGGCTTTATCCAATAACTGTTTTACAATTGGAATATTTTTAAACTCGTCTCGATAAAAGACTTCGTGATCTGCTTTTGTTTGATGCGTTTCACTCATACCAAATTTGGTATTGTCTTTCAAAATGGCTTGCAATTGATGGTCTTTCCCTTTGAAAAAAGAGGCTGGCAAATCGAAAATCGATAAACTCATTCTACAACCAATATCAACTCCCACTCCATACGGAATCACAGCATTTTCAGTTGCCAAAACTCCACCAATTGGCAATCCATAACCAGAATGTGCATCGGGCATCAAAGCACCTTTTACTGAAATTGGTAATTTTAAAGCATCGTACAATTGAAACTTTGCTTGTTCATCAATTTCGTTTTCTCCAAAAATTGAAAAAGGAGCCCGAGTTGTTCTTAATTGATTAAATTTTACTTCAACTGGATTGATTAAACCTTCTGCAACTTTTCCCCAAGTTCCATCTCCTTTGAATTTTTCAGGATGAAGTAAAACTTGTTTCGCTTCGGTTAAAATACTTTCCTTTTTTTCTCTTTTTCGATATCTATTAATTTGCCCTAAGGCAATATTTATTGCATTATTTTTTGGGAAGCCTAATTTGATTAGGTCTTTCCCAGATAGTTTATTTCCCATGATAATTTTAAAAATGATTCATAACAATGAGCTGCAGTAAACCAAATAGGCATACTTAGCACATTGCAAAATTTTGAATACGTTTCGGGAAATTTTTTTGAAGGTTCTAGAATAAACAAAAAAAGCCCGAAACTAAATGTCTTCGGGCTTTTTCATATATGTTGTTTTATCTATGATTGCGTTAAGCCACGAAGAAGAGCTACACCAGTTCCTACTGATGAATTGCTTTGAGGTAATGATTTGAATACAAACATTTTTCTTCGTTTTAAAAGGTTATTAATTTTCTGATGCAAATATTTAATTATTTTTTTGAATATTCCAAATAAATATTAATATTTCTTATCAATATACTCATCCTCCACCATCAAACCTTACATAAACCAACCCCTTTCACTTCTTCAAAAAAGTTGATTTCAGTTTCGTGAAGAAAAAATGGGAAAAAACAATAAAAAACATAGAAAATCAATCTTTTTCAAGGCAATTCCAAAAAACAGAATCTTGAGAGAGACAAAATTAACTATACATTACCACAACATTTATACAAAAAACCTAGTAAAACCAATGATTTTAAAAGGATTAATGGTGTATGGTTTGTTTATACTGAGTAAGTTTATCCAATCAGAATTTTTATTTTATATTTAAAATCCCGTAAAAGTGGTTTCAAAAATATATTACTATGGTAAAAAGAGTGTTGTTTTTAATTGTAATTTTCTATCAAACTTTGGCTTTGGCGCAACTTGGTTTTTGTACGGGCAGTAGTGGCGCTCCCATTTTTTTTGAAAATTTTGGTAGTGGTTTAGATTATGGCCCACCATTACCCGCTGGAGTTACCAATTATACCTATGTAAATTCTGGATTTCCACAAGATGGCCAATACACACTTTTTCACAGAACTAACCTTATTCCAAATTCTAATAACTGGATGTTTTCATTAGACCACACTCCAGATAATCAACCCGATGGTTTCAATGGTAAATGTTTGATTGTGAATGCCAGTACTACTCCTGGAATTTTTTACACCAGAACCGTTACGGGTTTGTGTAGCAATACTACATTTGAATTCTCAGCTTGGGTACTTAATATTTTGAATGCAATTACTGGTGGATTACCTATTAATGTTACTTTTGAAATTTGGGATGCAACTGATACTGTATTGTTAAAAACAGGAAGCACAGGCAATATTCCCAATACTTTTAGCCCGGTTTGGAACCAATATGGAATGGTTTTCACTATGCCTGCTGGTCAAACTTCGGTGATTTTAAAAATGCGAAATAATGGCGTGGGCGGCAACGGAAACGATCTGGCTATTGACGATATAATGTTTAGAGCTTGTGGCGAATTTAGCTCCGTTACAATTGCTGGAACATCTCAAAATAATGTGTCTTTTTGTCCAAATGAAAGTGTTTCGCCTGTCAATTTGCAAGTTACCACAACTGGAACAGGTTCTTATGTTTACCAATGGCAACAAAGTAATGATAATCTGGTTTTTACTGATATTCCTGGAGCAACAGGAATCAATTACACTACTCCTAGTTCATTATCGTCTACAACATATTTTCGAGTAATTGTGGCTGAAGACAGTGCAAATATTAACAACGCTTTTTGTACAACAATATCTGAAGTATTTTCAGTAATTTTTAATTTATTGCCAAATGCACCAAGTTCAAATGGTGACCGGAATTTATGTACTAACCAAAGTACAACAATTTCCGTAAATGTAAATTCAAATGAAATAGTGAATTGGTACGATGCACCGACGAATGGAACAATTGTTCAAGCTAATGCAACTTCATTTACCACTTCAACCATTGGAACATATTATGCTGAAACTACCAATGCAACAACCAGTTGTAGAAGTAACACCCGAACTCCTGTTTCTGTTCTACCAGCAATAACAGCAACTTTTACTGGAAATACTTCGCTATGTTCTGGACAATCTTTGAATCTTGAACTTCAGGCATCTAACTCGAATGCAACTTTAAATTGGACTGCAAATTCAAGCTCTGTTACAGGTTTTTCAAATGGCTCGGGCAATGTCATTAACCAAACACTAATTAATTCAGGAAACACCTCGGGTACGGTAACGTATACAGTAACCCCAATTTTAAATGGTTGCGAAGGAATACCAACAGAAATTACAGTTACTGTTAATCCTATTGAAAATATTAACTTGATTTTTCCAAATATCCCAAATCGCTTATGCATTGGAAGCACTGCACCAGAACTCCCAACATTTTCTAGTAATAGTATTCCAATTAGCGGAAATTGGTCGCCATCATCAATAAATACTGATTCAGCTGGAACAACAACTTACGTTTTTACTCCAGAAATAACTAATTGCCAAATTATATCACCTTATGAAATTTCAATAACTATTGGCAATGATTTTAGTCCAAATTTTGATTCCTCAATTTCATTATGTTCAGGAACAACGCCGCCAGTTTTACCAAATACTTCTCCAAATGGAATCATTGGAACTTGGTCGCCAGCTGTAATTAATAATACCTTATCTGGAACATATACATTTATACCCAATATTGATCAGTGCGCTGAAAGTCAGATTATAACTGTAACCATTTTTGAACCTACATTAAATAGTGTCTCCATTTCAAATAATGGAGCCTTTTCTGGAAACCAAACCATTACTGTAATTGCGCAGTCATCTGGAGATTATTTGTACCAATTAAACGACAATCCGTTTCAGGAAAGTAATGTTTTTAATAATGTAAGTGCTGGAGTTTACACTATAACTGTTGTTGATGTAACAGGATGTTCTGAACCAATTGAAGAAGAAGTTATTATAGTAGATTACCCGAAATTTTTTACTCCCAATGGTGATGGATTCAATGATTTTTGGATGATTTCAGGAAATGGAGGCATCCAAAACCCGTTAATTTCTATTTATGACCGATACGGAAAATTACTAATTCAATTAAACGAATCGAGTTTTGGTTGGGATGGCACTTTTAATGGTGTTCCATTACCTGCAACGGATTATTGGTTTACCATAGATTTTGAAGAAAACAATGTTAAAAAAAGTTTTAAATCACATTTTAGTTTAATGAGATAATACATTTTATTTAATTATGACTAATACATTTGGTTGTCAAACTATTTTCAATAATGAATAACTCCATTTGTTTGGCAACTTCTACCGGTCTATCGCTTGAAATTATCATTACGCCTGCTTTTATTATATCTAGATAAATACTATCGCCATTTGCTATAGCACTTTTATCAATATTTCCCATGGTTCCAGAGATACAAGAAATTCCTCTATTTTTCATGTAAACCAGCGTTTCTTCCTTTGGAAATGAAGTTCCCACAAAAGCCAACATATTTTCAACCTTTACACCAAAATTTTCTAATCGCTCCACATCTTCTTTACTCCTTGCGGAAACTGAAAGTAAAATATCTGGGGCTAAAGCGCTAACCTCAGCCGCCTGATTGGCATTATATGTAATTACAATACTGTAATTCTCAGCTTTATTCTTTCTAATAGCAGCAACAATTTTATTAAAAGGAACGCCTCGCTTTACATCAAGCGTATACACTACTTTACCTCTACCCCATGCTAAAACTTCATCTAAAGTTTCAATTTTAAAATTGGTAACATTTCCATCATTGTCTTTTAAATACAATAATTTTAATTCTTCATATGTGTAATTACTAACCAAACCTGTTCCTGTTGTAGTTCTATCCAAAGTGTTATCGTGTAACATTACTAAAACTGAATCTTTTGTCATGGCGATATCCGTTTCAATTATAGCTAGAACTTGACGAATAGTGTTTTCAAATGTAGCTGTACAATTCTCAGGAAATCCTTTTGTTGGACCACCGCGATGAGCGCTTACCAAAGGATAAAAATTAGTTTTTCGTTGAAAAAAAGAAGTAAAATCAGTGAATTTATCAAATGAAATTCGATGCAACTTTTGTTGTCCAAAACTTGTTGTAAATTGAAAAACTAATACAAAAACAACTAAAAGATTACGATTCATAATAGGAAAATTTTAGCGAAATTAAATAACACAAATTACAAAACCGAAACTATTCTATTAAATAATAGTTAAACAATTTCTCCAACAGTATCAATTGATAAAATAGCATCTAAAAAATCAATATTTTTAACTGCATCAAAGAAATCAATCTCCGTTTCATGAGGTAAAAAATCAGAAATAATACGAACTATGAAATCTTGAGGCTTTTTTAGAAACATAAAAGTATAATCTTCCATATTCACAACCGTTTGTTCAGCTAAATCTGTTGTTCTCACAAATTTATCAGAGGTTAATGAAGACAACCAAGGTAAATTTAGTTTAGGTGAAACAATAATGGGTTTTCCATTTTCAAATAAGCCGCCTTCATAACCGTAAAGAGATGCATTGGTAATTTCAATTGGTTTTCCTAAATGCAAGTAATTTGGCAAGTCAACTTCTTTGCCTACAATGGCAGCAAAACCAACCAAAACACAAACATCATGAGTGGGAACATTCATCATTGTTTTAGCTATTTTTTCTCTACCAATTCCTGATACTAAAATTTCATAAGTGTGATTCAAATTAGAAATTCGAGCTAAAGCATTCAGCACTTTTTCTCTTTCAATTTCCATTGGAGTTAAGATGAGTATCTTCAAAGTTTTTCTTTTTTAGTACAAAATAACACAATTTGGAGAAACTATGATTCAATTTTATTTTTATTTTTGTGATATGTCAAAACTTCCAAACAGTAGCACTAGTATATTTTCGGTTATGTCGCAATTAGCGAAGGAACACAATGCCATTAATTTAGCACAAGGTTTTCCTAATTTCCCAGTGGAGAATAGATTATTAAAAACAGTAAACGAACTTTTATATCATGATGTTCACCAATATTCGCACTCAGCAGGCTCGCCCAATCTGTTACAAGCAATTGAAAATTTAACCTTAAAAAAATACGGAAGAAAGGTAAATCGAGAAACCGAAATAGTTGTAACTGCTGGCGCTACACAAGGTATTTACACCGCTATTCAAGCATTAATTCATTATCATGATGAAGTAATTGTGCTTGATCCGTGTTATGACAGCTACGAACCTTCCATCATAATGGCTGGAGGCAAACCAGTTCATGTTGATTTAAATTCGGACTATTTACCTGATTTTAATGCCATTGAAAAGGCAATTACTTCCAAAACAAAGATGCTAATCATCAATAATCCTCATAATCCAAGTGGAAGAATTTGGACAGAAAAAGATTTTGAGGCTCTAGAAACTATTTTGGAAAAACATCCACAAATTATCTTGTTGAGCGATGAAGTTTATGAATATATTTCGTTTTCGCAACCTCATATTTCTTGCAACAGTAGAGAAAAATTGGTTCACAAAACAATTGTAGTTTCTTCTTTTGGAAAATCGTTACATATTACAGGTTGGAAAATTGGGTACTTAATTGCTCCGCCAACTATTTTAAACGAAATAAAAAAAGTACATCAATTTGTAGTTTTTAGTGTAAATTCTTTGGCACAAGAAACTGTTGGTGCCTATTTAAATGAGACTGATTTTGATGAAGTAAAAAACATGTACCAAAGAAAAAAAGAGAATTTCAGAAATATTCTTGAAAACACAAATTTCAAGTTATTACCTTGCGATGGCACTTATTTTCAAGTAGTTGATTACAGCGAAATTTCAAATCAAAATGATGTAGATTTTGCCAAAGAGCTAACAATTCAACATGGCGTTGCTGCTATTCCAATTTCTGTTTTTTACCAAAATAAAACTGATTTGAAACGCTTGCGATTTTGCTTCGCTAAAACCGAACAAACTTTAGTAATGGCTGGAGAAAGATTGAAAAAAATTTAATTTTCAGAAAACAGAAAACAGAAAACAGACAACCGACAACCGACAACCGACAACTACTTAATAACCAAATCATATTTCTCAAGCAATCCGGCAAGATTATCTTTTGAAAATTTAGCTTTTTTCAACTTATTTTGTTCTGGGTCGATTGAAAAATGATAGCTGGTTGAAAAATCTGCTTTTGAAGCGTTTGTGTTTTGAAAAACGGTTCTTCTTAAGTTACAGTTATCAAACAAAGCTTCTGAAAGATCCGTTTCCATAAAATCAGCGGCAACTAAACTACAATTTATAAACTTAATTTTCTTGAGTTTTAACTTGTAAAAAAGTGCATAATCAAGCATGCAATCTAAAAAATGAAACGAATAAATTTGCTGATCAGTCATAGCAAAATTCACACTTGTAAAATCACATGAATTAAATTGCACATCACGAAAAGAAACGTAATTGATTTTGGCACTTCGAAAATTACAATTTGTAAACGTGCAATCGAGAAATAAAACGCTTTGAAAATCACAAACCGAAAAATCACAATTTACAAACGCACACGTATCGAACTGCTTGTATTTAATAGCATTTTGGTCAAACTGTTTGTTTTCAATAACAGCATCTTGGATGAAATCGGCGTTCATTGCTATTTTTTCTTCTTTTTAGCTGCTCGTTTGGCATCAACAGCTCGGTTTCTTGGCGCTGATTTTCTAGGTGTTCGTTTTCCTGGACCGCCTAAATTTACTTTTTTGTTTTTATCTTTTTTATCATGAAAAGCCGCTCCTTTTTCTTCCAAATTTAGCTTCTTACCAACGATTTTAATCTTTCTTTTGTCTTTTTCAAATTCCAATTTCTTTTCAGAAAGCACTACCGTTTCTGGTACTTCTTTCATTGGAATTTCTTGGTTCATTAACTCTTCTACTGCTAATTGCGCTTCCTCTTCATAAGGAGCCACTAAACTTATTGCAACTCCTGATTGGTCCGCTCTTCCTGTTCGACCAATACGATGAATATACTGCTCTGGAACTTCAGAAAATTGAAGGTTAATCACATGAGTAATATTGGAAATATCCAAACCGCGCGCCATAACATCAGTAGTTACTAATCCTTTAAGTTCACCTTGTTGAAAACTTGCCATGGTTTGCAAACGATAATTCTGAGTTTTATTGGAATGAATTACGCCAAATTGCCCTGGAAAATGAGTTTCTAAAGTTTCAAAAACCAATTCTACTATTCGTTTGTTATTTACGAAAATCAGCACACGGTCAATACTAGCATCCGTTTCTAAAATGTGATTTAAAAGTGCTAGTTTCGACATGAAATTAGGGACATGATATACCTCTTGACTGATATTTTCTAAAGGAGTTCCGCTTGGCGCCAAAGAAACTTCCTCTGGAAATTCAAAGAAATCTTCTAGCATTTCATCTACTTCCTCTGTCATAGTAGCAGAGAACAAAATATTTTGTTTTTTGGCTTTCATCATTGACAAAATAGAAACTACTTGTACTCTAAAACCAAGGTTCAAAATTTCGTCAAATTCATCAATTACTAATTTTTGTAAAGCATCAAATCGCAATACGCCATCGAGTGCTAAATCCATTACTCTTCCTGGTGTTCCCACCAAAATATCAACACCTTGGGCTAAATCTTTACGTTGGGTATTAATATTTACACCTCCATAAATTCCCAGTGTTCGTACCGACATGTATTGGGTTAATTTTTTCACTTCATCAGTTACTTGCACCACTAATTCACGCGTGGGTACTAGAATAACTACTCTTGGACTATCTGTTTTTTGAAATTTCCATTGTTTAAGAATGGGTAATAAGTAAGCAAATGTTTTTCCTGTTCCCGTTTGTGCAATTCCCATTACATCTCTACCTGATAAAATTACAGGAAATGCTTTTTCCTGAATGGGTGTAGGATGAACGTATCCCATTTCGTTAAGTGCTTTATCAAGTGATTTGGGTAAATCGAATGCTTCAAATGTCTTCATTACTGGAAATTTTGGCAAAGATACGGTTTTAATTACAAATGGGGAATTTGTACCAAATAGTAAAAGTACTTATCCAAAATTTAATTCTATTGTTGTAATCGCCATTCTTTTCCTTCCAAATCATTAAAGCCTACTAATCCATTTCTTTGATCGTAAAAAAGCTTATTTACATTACGAAGATAACCATTATTTGATTGAATTGAAACCAATGAAATTGAATTCACTTCTAGTGTATTAGCATAATTTACTGAATTAATCATCATTTGTTGCGTTGGCGCTAAATTCAAATTAAACGATTGCATATATTGACTAGACGAGTTAATGTTCCATTTATAGAAATAAAACGAAACATTGACTTTCTCGTTATCAAATTTATAAATTTTAAATTCTAAAGTAGCTTCTTCAAAACTATCTGTTACCGAGCGAAGTTTGATAATTTGAGCATCATAATAATTGTTTAATATAGAACCTCCTGAGAAGGTTCCAGAACTATTTTCTAATTTTCTCAGCTCGTTAGAAACAACTTTAAATTTTATGATTTCATCGTTTTGGTTTTTAAATTCTATCTCCTTATTTAGTGTTAAATGCAAAAGTCTATAATTTTCTTCACTCGTACTGAATTTGTAATAAGGATAAATATCGTTAGAAAATGTTCTTGCATCATCCTGAGTACAAGAAAACATTAGTAATGTCAATATTAAAAAACTAATTTTTTTCATAATTTATGTATTGATTACCAATGTAAAACGTAAAAAAATCAGGCATATTGCATGAATTAATTGAATCCAGAATCTAATTCTATAATTCTTTAGTCATCCAAACCTCACAACTGTTGTGACCCGTATTTCCCATTGGGCCGTCAATATTTTCAAACCCTAAGCGCTTGTATAGTTTTTGTGCAGCTTTCATAAAACCTAAAGTCTCAATATAACAAAGTGTAAAACCTTGATTTTTAGCAAATTCCAAACAATTTAGAATAATTTTTTCAGCAAAACCAGAACCTCTAATTTCAGGGGCAAAATACATTTTCTGTAATTCACATACGGAAGCCTCACTATTCTCTAAAGGCGCAATACCACAACCACCAACTACTTTTCCCTCTTTTTCTACAACATAATAAATAGAACGTGGCTCTTGATATACTTCATATAAAGTATCTAAAATGGGATCGGCATAAGCTGTACCAACTTTTGGCGCATCTAATTCATGAAAAATACTTCGAATCACATTTGCTATTGCAGCATTGTCTTTTTGTTCAATTTTTCTAATAATCATATAAACTTTATTGTTAGACAAAATTACATATTAAAATTAGAGTTAGTTTGAATCCTCATAGAAGATTTCAACTTTATTTTCATTAAAAACACTACTTTTGTACTATGACTTCGCACGAATTTTACATGAAACGCTGTATTGAATTGGCCAAAAATGGTTTAGGCAGCACCTATCCCAATCCATTGGTAGGAAGTGTTATTGTTCACAATGGCAAAATTATTGGTGAAGGTTGGCACAGAAAAGCAGGCGAACCCCATGCGGAAGTTCATGCCATACAATCAGTTAAAGATACTTCGTTACTTAAAGAAGCTACTATTTATGTAAGTTTAGAACCTTGTAGCCATTTTGGTAAAACGCCGCCTTGTTGCGATTTAATTCTAGCAAATAAAATTCCAAATGTAGTAATTGGAACCGTTGATCCATTTGCTTTAGTAGCTGGAAATGGCATAAAACGATTGGTTGAAAATGGCAAAAATGTAACCGTTGGCATTTTGGAAGAAGATTGCAACGAACTTAACAAACGTTTTTTTACTTTTCACCAAAAAAAGAGACCTTACATTATTCTAAAGTGGGCAGAAACACACGATGGTTTCATTGCACCAACTAACAAAGAAAACAAAGAACCGGTTTGGATTACCAATGCCAATTCTAGACAACTAGTGCATAAATGGCGCACCGAAGAACAAGCCATTCTAGTGGGCACGCAAACCGTTTTAGACGATAATCCAAAGTTAGACGCAAGAGAATATAAAGGCAATAATCCCGCACGAATTATTTGGGACAAATCAGGCAAAACACCTTTAGACTTCAATGTTTACAACGAAAATAATCTGACTTATTTTTTAACCGAAACTGATTTTGAGAAAAAAAGTGAAAAAATTTTACATAAAAAATGTATATTTGATAAAAATTTAACTAAAAATACAGCTGATTTTCTCTACCAAGAAAACATTCAGTCTGTAATCATTGAAGGTGGAAAACAAACCTTACAAAGTTTTATTGATGCGAATTTATGGGACGAAGCACGAATTTTTGTTAGTCCAATTTCTTTTGGAACAGGAAAAATGGGACCAGAATTTCCAAAGAAAAACAAAACACATCAAGAAAAATGGGGCAATGATGTAGTAACCTATTATCGTAATTATGATTGAAGCAATAATTTTTGATTTTGGCGATGTATTTATCAACTTAAATAAGAAGGCTTTTCAAGAGGCACTTCATCATATTGGCATCACCACTTGGACCAATGAATTAGAGCAAGCAAACCTTCAATACGAATTAGGAAAAATTGACGAAATTGAGTTTTTTTCAGTAGTACAACAACACTCAAACACTTCTGATTTACAAGAAATTAGAAAAGCTTGGAACAGTATTTTGGGAGATTTTCCTCTAGAGCGATTAGAATTTTTACAATTTTTGAAAGGAAAATATTCGCTTTTTTTATTGAGTAATACTGACCAAACTCACATTGACAAATTTGAGCATGCTGTGGGACAATCATTTGCCCGTGATTTTTACAGTTGCTTTGAAAAAGTTTATTTTTCTTTTGATATTCATCTTAGAAAACCTGATGAAAACGCTTTTAAATTTGTTATGAATAATCACAATTTAACACCCAAAAAAACCTTATTTATTGACGACAGAGCTGAGAACACAACCACTGCAAGTAATTTAGGACTACTCACTTGGCAGTTAGAAGTGGGCAAAGAAGATGTTACACAATTATTTGACAAAAACCTATTATAAATTTAATTGTGAGCTATCTTATATTAAGCATTTTATTCAATGCATTATTGTTTGTTATCATCAAATCATTTGCAAAATTTAATGTTGACACCTTGCAAGCTTTGGTGGTAAATTATTTTACAGCATTTTTTGTGGGCTATTTATTTCTTGAAAAACCTTCAATCCATCAAGTAACAGAATCAAGTTGGTTAGCAGGAAGTTTATTTTTAGGATGCATTTTCATTGGAACTTTTTACGCAACCACCATAACTTCTCAAAAAAACGGACTTTCCGTGGCTTCCGTGGCTTCAAAAATGTCGATTGTAATTCCAGTTGTCTCAGGAGTTTTAATTTTTCAAGAACAATTAAAGGCAATTAAAATCATTGGAATAGCATTGGCACTAATTGCAGTATATTTTACTTCAAAAAAAGAAAAAGGAACGGTCTCAAACACTTCAAATTTATTTTTTCCAATTTTAGTATTTCTAGGTGCTGGAACCATTGATGCAAGTTTGAACTATTTACAAACCTATTTTATTCCAAAGGAAGAAGTAGCCTTTTTTTCAACTGTTACCTTTTTAGTTGCTTTTTGCATTGGAAGCGTTATTGTTATTTATCAGATAATTAAAGAAAACAAGAAAATAGCATTCAAAAACGTGATTGCAGGAATACTATTAGGGATTCCAAATTACTTTTCTCTTTATTTTCTAATAAAAATGTTAGAAGCGAAAGCGTTTCAAAGTGCAACACTATTTACAATTCACAACATAAGTATTGTAGTAGTTACAGCGATAGTTGGTGTTTTATTTTTCAAAGAATATTTTTCAAAACGAAATATTTTTGGAATTTTATTAGCTTTGTTGGCACTATACTTAGTAACACAATAGCATGATTTTAGAGGAAAAAGACACGTACAAAACCATTGAAGCACCCACTGAAGAAGCATTATATAAAGAAAAGAACAGTAAATTCATTGGTTTAGCTTTTCCAGTTCAAACAGAAGAAGAGGTTAAAACAATACTTACTCAGGTAAAAAAAGAACATTTTGGTGCTCGCCATTGGTGTTATGCATACCAAATTGGTGTTGAAAAAAAACAATACAGAGCAAATGATGACGGTGAACCAAACAACAGTGCCGGAATGCCCATCTTTGGACAAATTACTTCATTTGATGTAACCCAAGTATTGGTTGTTGTAGTTCGGTATTATGGTGGAATAAAATTAGGGGTTGGTGGTTTAATTTCTGCTTACAAAACAGCAGCTCAGTTAGCGCTTGAACAAGCTAAAATTATAGAAAAAACCATAAATTCTCACTTTACAATTTTGTTTGAATACAAAGATATGAACAAAATTATGCGAATTATTAAGGAAAAAAACTTAGAAATTGTTTCCCAAAAAATGGAACTCAATTGTGAAATTGAAATAGCCACAAGAAAAAAAAATGCCGAAACAGTATTCGACATTTTTAATAATTTATTTGGAGTTTCTATTGTTCAAAAAGATGGATTATAGGTCCGTTAATTTTTCAACAACATAGCTAGGAGGCAACATTGGACGTCCTGATTTCATGTCAACAAAAACCAACATAGAATAACCAGTTGTTAACAATTCTTGAGCTTCATTATAAATTTCATAGTCAAATTCTATCTTCACAGATGTTTGACTTTTAAAAATAGTTTTTACTGTTAATAAATCATCATAGCGAGCTGGTTTTTTATAATCCATTTGCAAAGAAACTACTGGAAGCATAACTCCATTTTCTTCCATCCACTTGTAGGAAACACCCATATTTCTTAGCCATTCCACTCTTCCCATTTCAAAATATTGAGCATAATTTCCATGATAAACAACCCCCATTTGATCGGTTTCTGCATAACGCACTCTAACAGTAAACTGATGTACTTTCATATATATAATTTAAATTAATTTTAAATAAACAACCACTATTGTAAGATATTTTTCAACAAAAAAACACCTCTTAAAAATTTCTTAAAAAAAGCCTTAAATGCTTACGATATTTTTTTCAAAAAATCAATAGGCTTTTAGTTTTTTTTTACCATAAATTGTTCACATATTTGTCATCCCAAATCATTAAAAAAGTTGTCAACCTTATCTCAAAAAGACAACTTCTTAATAATCAGAATAAAAACAAAAAACAAAGAACAAAATATGAATAGAACTGCGCAATCGGTATGGGAAAACTGTCTGTCTTTCATAAAAGATAATATTCAGGAACAAGCCTTCAAAACATGGTTTGAGCCTATTCAATCGGTAGACCTAAACGAAAATGCACTTTCTATTCAAGTACCAAGTAAATTCTTTTATGAATGGTTAGAAGAGCACTATGTAAAATTACTAAAAGTTGCCCTTACTAAAGAACTTGGTCCCAATGCAAAGTTACTTTATAAAATCAAAATGGAAAACCCTTACGGGAATAAACTTCCATTTACTGAACAAATTCCAAGTTCCAACAGACAAGCAGTAAAAATGCAAGAAGTTGATGTACCTGTTGTTCAAAAAAACCCAGAACTTAAAAACCCTTTTATCATTCCTGGAATCAGAAACATCAACATTGATTCACAATTAAACTCTAATTACAGTTTTGATAATTTCTTAGAAGGCGATTCTAACCGTTTAGCCAGAAGCGCTGGAATGGCGGTTGCTAATAAACCCGGCGGAACTTCGTTCAATCCATTGTTAATTTTTGGTGGCGTGGGTTTAGGAAAAACTCATTTAGCACATGCTATTGGCGTAGAAATTAAAGATAAATTTCCAGAAAAAACGGTTTTGTATATTTCAGCTGAAATTTTTACCCAACAATACATCGACTCGGTAAAGAAAAATACTAGAAACGATTTCATTCACTTTTACCAATTAATCGATGTTTTAATTATCGATGACGTTCAGTTTTTATCAGGAAAATCAGGAACGCAAGATGTATTTTTTCACATTTTCAACCATTTACACCAAAATGGCAAACAAGTGATATTAACTTCTGATAAAGCTCCTGTTGACATGCAAGACATTGAACAACGCTTGCTTTCCAGATTCAAATGGGGATTATCCGCTGAGTTACACCAACCCGATTTTGAAACAAGAATTTCAATTTTAAACAATATCTTGTATCGTGATGGTGTTGAAATGCCTGAAGATATAATTGAATATGTAGCCAAACACATCAAATCAAATGTACGTGAATTAGAAGGAGCAATCATTTCGCTTATCGCACAATCATCTTTTAATAAAAAAGAGGTAACTATTGATTTGGCCAAACAAGTTGTTGAAAAGTTTGTTAAAAATGTAAAGCGCGAAGTTTCTATTGATTATATTCAGAAAATTGTATCCGACTATTTCCAATTGGATGTAGACACTTTAAAATCAAAAACCAGAAAACGTCACGTGGTTCAAGCAAGACAGCTGGCTATGTTTTTTGCCAAGAAATTTACTAAAGCTTCCTTGGCAAACATCGGTTCACAAATTGGTGATCGCGATCATGCTACAGTATTACATGCTTGTAAAACCGTCGATAATTTGTTAGCTACAGACAAACAGTTTAAAAAATACGTTGACGATATCAACAAAAAGCTCTCGCAATAATGAAAACTAAAATCTTGATGGTTTGTTTAGGAAACATTTGCCGCTCTCCTCTGGCCGAAGGCATTATGAAAACTAAACTACCAAAAGATAACTTTGAAGTAGATTCTGCAGGAACTGGTGGATGGCATGCTGGAGAATTGCCAGACTCGCGCTCCATTGCCATAGCCAAAAAATACGGTATTGATATCACTAACCAAAGAGCCAGAAAATTTCAACTGAAAGATTTTGAAACTTTTGATTATATCTTTGTAATGGACAAATCCAATTTAAAAGATGTATTGCAATTGGCCCCTAACCAAACAGCTAAAGCTAAAGTCCAACTGATTTTAAACACAATTCATAATCCAAAAACTACTGAAGTTCCTGATCCTTACTACGGTGGCGAAGACGGATTTGAACACGTTTACCAATTATTAAATGAAGCCTGCGAAGAAATTGCAAAGAAAATTTTGCATTAATTACGTTTTTACGTAAAATTTATCTTTTGATTTTTAATAACTTAGCTAAATTAAAATCTAAGTTATGTTGAAAAAATCTATTTTACTGGAAAACAAAGCTTCTCTTTCTACCAAAAATTTACAGCTTCTTATCAAAACCGAAACAAGAGAAAGTGTCATCCCTATTGAAGATATTGGCTATTTAGTTATTGATCATCCAGAAATATATATAAGTATTCCTGCATTAAATTTACTGATAGACAACAATACTTCAGTCATTGTATGCAATACCAACCATTTGCCAAATGGCATGTTTTTAAACCTCAACAGTCATCACATCCAACAAGAAATTTTTAAAAACCAAATCAATGCAAGTTCTCCGTTGAAGAAACAGCTTTGGCAGCAAACTATAGTTGAAAAAATAACCAATCAAGGTTTACTGTTGGAAAAAATAACAGCCAAAAAAAACAACTTCAATTTTCTTGCTTCCAAAGTGTTAAGTGGCGATACTTCCAATATGGAAGGAGTTGCCGCAAGCTTCTATTGGAAATCATTTTTTGAACACAATTTCAAAAGAGAACGATTTGGTGATTATCCTAACAATTTCTTGAATTATGGTTATGCTATTTTAAGAGCGGCAACCGCTAGAGCGCTTTCAGGAAGTGGATTGTTAAATACTTTAGGTATTCATCACAAAAGCAAATACAATGCTTTCGCATTGGCAGACGATATTATGGAACCTTTTAGACCACTAGTAGATGAAAAAGTGGCTGAAATAATGCAAAACTATACAGAACAAGAGTTAAACACTGCAATAAAAGCAGAACTTCTACAAATTTTAACACGAACTGTATTTTTTAAAGAAGAGAAAAGTCCGTTAATGGTAGCGTTACAAAAAACGGCAAGCTCTTTACAACAATGTTATGCAGGCGATAGAAAGAAAATAAAATATCCCAAATTATGGAACTAAATGGATACCGAATCATGTGGCTATTTGTATTTTTTGACTTACCTACCGAAACTAAAAAAGACCGAAAAAATGCTTCAGGATTTAGAAATAGTCTGTTAAAAGATGGCTTTTCTATGATGCAATATTCGGTTTATGTTAGGCATTGTGCCAGTAGTGAAAGTGCCGATGTTCACGAAAAACGCATTCACAAACTTTTGCCGCCATTAGGAAAAGTAAGTGTGTTACGAATTACTGATAAACAATTTGGTAATATTTTGAATTTTTGGGGCAAAGCCGAAGTACCAAAAGCACCCCAACCTACCCAATTGGAATTGTTTTAAATAAAAAAATGCCTCAATTTTGCCTTATCACTACAAAAAAGAAGCATTTATTATTTGCAAATTACACGATAATTTCTTGATAGTCAATCGATAAAGGCGGTGCCAATATCGTGTTTTCATCCCGATAGCTATCGGGATCAATCAAACCACATATTTTGAAATCAAAAAACGCCTCAATCTTGCCTTATCACCACAAAAAAGAAGCATTTTTTATTTGCAATTAACACGATAATTTCTTGATAGTCAATTGATAAAGGCGGTGCCAATATCGTGTTTTCATCCCGATAGCTATCGGGATTAATCAAACCAGAGATTTTGAAATAAAAAAATGCCTCAATTTTGCCTTATCACTGCAAAAAAGAAGCATTTATTATTTGCAAGTTACTCGATAATTTCTTGATAGTTAATCGATAAAGGCGGTGCCAATATCGTGTTTTCATCCCGATAGCTATCGGGATCAATCAAACCAGAGATTTTGAAATAAAAAAATGCCTCAATTTTGCCTTATCACTACAAAAAAGAAGCATTTTTTATTTGCAATTAACACAATAATCTCTTGATAGTCAATCGATAAAGGCGGTGCCAATATCGTGTTTTCATCCCGATAGCTATCGGGATTAATCAAACCAGAGATTTTGAAATAAAAAAATGCCTCAATTTTGCCTTATCACTACAAAAAAGAAGCATTTTTTATTTGCAAATTACACGATAATTTATTGATAATCAATCGATAAAGGCGGAGCCAATATCGTGTTTTCATCCCGATAGCTATCGGGATCAATCAAACCACATATTTTGAAATCAAAAAACGCCTCAATTTTGCCTTATCACCACAAAAAAGAAGCATTTTTCATTTGCAATTAACACAATAATCTTTTGATAGTCAATCGATAAAGGCGGTGCCAATATCGTGTTTTCAAATCTTTAATCAAACCACAACAACAGTAACTGTTTTAGACTGGCCACTTTGAATATCGTGTTTTCAAATCTTTAATCAAACCACAACTGATAATTATCTGGTTTCGATTCATCAAGGAATATCGTGTTTTCAAATCTTTAATCAAACCACAACTACTAAACATTGGATAAACTTTGATACCGAAATATCGTGTTTTCAAATCTTTAATCAAACCACAACATAAACAAAGCACCCACTTTATTAGTGAGTAATATCGTGTTTTCAAATCTTTAATCAAACCACAACCATGTCGTATCGGATACCTAATTTAGATATAATATCGTGTTTTCAAATCTTTAATCAAACCACAACTTTTTGAAATGTTTGGAAAAAACGAACAAAAATATCGTGTTTTCAAATCTTTAATCAAACCACAACAATATGGAACCATAAAAAATAATTTTCTTAATATCGTGTTTTCAAATCTTTAATCAAACCACAACATTATCTAACGAAACCAATTGAAAGATAGTAATATCGTGTTTTCAAATCTTTAATCAAACCACAACTGAAATAAATAGATAAACGGCACATTCCTTAATATCGTGTTTTCAAATCTTTAATCAAACCACAACAAGTTCATTCAGTTTTTGTGTAACAACACGAATATCGTGTTTTCAAATCTTTAATCAAACCACAACGCATCAATTGATTTAAGTTCATCTAATTTTAATATCGTGTTTTCAAATCTTTAATCAAACCACAACCCATTGTTCTAAAACGCTTTCTCCAAATTCAATATCGTGTTTTCAAATCTTTAATCAAACCACAACTAATCTTGTATTTACTTGTTCCAATCCGTGAATATCGTGTTTTCAAATCTTTAATCAAACCACAACCATTATTCAAAACTTCTATTACAGCACCATAATATCGTGTTTTCAAATCTTTAATCAAACCACAACATAAGTGCAATATTTGGAAATTGTACTCCTAATATCGTGTTTTCAAATCTTTAATCAAACCACAACTGCAAAAGACACTGGAAGTTTTCTTAGTGGAATATCGTGTTTTCAAATCTTTAATCAAACCACAACTAGCGGATGCCAGATTCGAACTGGTCTTAAATATCGTGTTTTCAAATCTTTAATCAAACCACAACGTGGGTTTACAACTATGTGTCCTTTGGCAAAATATCGTGTTTTCAAATCTTTAATCAAACCACAACCGGATTATAATAACCGTTTTCAAAACCTTAATATCGTGTTTTCAAATCTTTAATCAAACCACAACACCGTCTTCATAATAATGATGGTCGCCTAAAATATCGTGTTTTCAAATCTTTAATCAAACCACAACCATATAATAAACCGAATGTCCAAAACGGACAATATCGTGTTTTCAAATCTTTAATCAAACCACAACGGGATTGAATTGTACAATAAAATCTATGAAATATCGTGTTTTCAAATCTTTAATCAAACCACAACACTTTCTGCCAATTCCTTCTGTTTAGACATAATATCGTGTTTTCAAATCTTTAATCAAACCACAACTGGAACCGTATTATTTTCTAAAAAATATTTAATATCGTGTTTTCAAATCTTTAATCAAACCACAACAGGTTTGCTATCATCTAGTAAGCGAAGTAAAATATCGTGTTTTCAAATCTTTAATCAAACCACAACGTATATTTACCATAAAGAAATAAGAAAAAAATATCGTGTTTTCAAATCTTTAATCAAACCACAACTCTATGGTTGTATTTAATTCAGAAGATTTTAATATCGTGTTTTCAAATCTTTAATCAAACCACAACGATGCAACGAAAAAAGTACAAATTATGAGAAATATCGTGTTTTCAAATCTTTAATCAAACCACAACTATTACTCCTTCATTTGTTTTCAACAAAGTAATATCGTGTTTTCAAATCTTTAATCAAACCACAACTGCTAATAACTGCTTTTTCAACTCAGTATCAATATCGTGTTTTCAAATCTTTAATCAAACCACAACTATATGATGAATTGTATGATTCTGGAAAAAAATATCGTGTTTTCAAATCTTTAATCAAACCACAACCTACTATTGAAGATTTAGAAGAAGAAATTGAATATCGTGTTTTCAAATCTTTAATCAAACCACAACAATCTTAAAATAATTATTCATTGACACATAATATCGTGTTTTCAAATCTTTAATCAAACCACAACTGCTCCATTCTGAATTTCATTAGAGAGAAAATATCGTGTTTTCAAATCTTTAATCAAACCACAACAATATCGCCCGTGCATTCTACCACTTTATTAATATCGTGTTTTCAAATCTTTAATCAAACCACAACATAGTGAGGATAAACTTCAATTCCACAAAAAATATCGTGTTTTCAAATCTTTAATCAAACCACAACCAAACTTATCCAGCAGTAAATTATAATTTAATATCGTGTTTTCAAATCTTTAATCAAACCACAACCAGCATATTATACTAATTCAGTAGGCACGTAATATCGTGTTTTCAAATCTTTAATCAAACCACAACGTACTAAATAAAATAGGTTTTGTGTTCATAATATCGTGTTTTCAAATCTTTAATCAAACCACAACTAGACGACCACTTAGCGTGTACAGTTGAAGAATATCGTGTTTTCAAATCTTTAATCAAACCACAACCTTTATCCATTTCTATCTGATTTTACTTTTAATATCGTGTTTTCAAATCTTTAATCAAACCACAACATAAGAGGTGTTTGTGTAAATTTAGAAGATAATATCGTGTTTTCAAATCTTTAATCAAACCACAACAGAGATAAAGTATTTGACACATTTACTGATAATATCGTGTTTTCAAATCTTTAATCAAACCACAACTGAATGATTCCAAATCCTCTAAATTTCTAGAATATCGTGTTTTCAAATCTTTAATCAAACCACAACGTAGAATTCCTTTTGATAGCTATCAATTTGAATATCGTGTTTTCAAATCTTTAATCAAACCACAACGATGTAATCTAGCATTTCATTCAATGAAAAATATCGTGTTTTCAAATCTTTAATCAAACCACAACAAAGAAGGAAGTTTAGACAAACTCCTTTCAAATATCGTGTTTTCAAATCTTTAATCAAACCACAACCAAAGTTGCTCCAAATCTTCCGATGGATCAAATATCGTGTTTTCAAATCTTTAATCAAACCACAACACATTGGCTCTTTTACAATTAAATTATAAGAATATCGTGTTTTCAAATCTTTAATCAAACCACAACCAAAACATAGGCTTTATCAATAACACGTCTAATATCGTGTTTTCAAATCTTTAATCAAACCACAACTTCTCTTTCGCCTTTTAATACAAGTCTTACAATATCGTGTTTTCAAATCTTTAATCAAACCACAACAGCGTAGGCGCTTTAGTGGCTTTAGGTTTAATATCGTGTTTTCAAATCTTTAATCAAACCACAACACCTTTTTTAAATAAGGTTAAAATGTGATGAATATCGTGTTTTCAAATCTTTAATCAAACCACAACGAGCACTAAATCAATATTGTTTTTCCATTAATATCGTGTTTTCAAATCTTTAATCAAACCACAACATTTCTAATGTTATTAATAATCCAAAAATTAATATCGTGTTTTCAAATCTTTAATCAAACCACAACTGGGTCATCCGATGCAGCTCTTGCAAAACAATATCGTGTTTTCAAATCTTTAATCAAACCACAACCAAAATATTCAAATCTTTAAAAGTTCCCTCAATATCGTGTTTTCAAATCTTTAATCAAACCACAACAGGAATAACAGACGATAATGGTAAAATGATAATATCGTGTTTTCAAATCTTTAATCAAACCACAACCCATGTAAACGCCGTTTTTTTATTTAAAAAAATATCGTGTTTTCAAATCTTTAATCAAACCACAACTAGCTGACATACCTTGAGAAGGAACAACTTAATATCGTGTTTTCAAATCTTTAATCAAACCACAACACGGAAGCGAGCGCTACGGCTACGTTACAAAATATCGTGTTTTCAAATCTTTAATCAAACCACAACAGGTACAGGCATATCAGGGTAAGACTTGTAAATATCGTGTTTTCAAATCTTTAATCAAACCACAACGTGAACAGGCACAAAAGTATCAGCACCAAAAATATCGTGTTTTCAAATCTTTAATCAAACCACAACGGTTTTGCGTTTTGAAAGAAATCGTTTCTTAATATCGTGTTTTCAAATCTTTAATCAAACCACAACAGCTGAAGATTTTTCCGCAACTTCATTCAAAATATCGTGTTTTCAAATCTTTAATCAAACCACAACAAGTAATTTTTCTCCTCGTTAACCTCATGCAATATCGTGTTTTCAAATCTTTAATCAAACCACAACTACTTCCACTAGCGCATTTAAGACATTGATAATATCGTGTTTTCAAATCTTTAATCAAACCACAACACTTTATCAGGCAATTGAAAAGCTCCAAAAAATATCGTGTTTTCAAATCTTTAATCAAACCACAACTTATAATAAGCTTCGCCATCTTCTTTCTTCAATATCGTGTTTTCAAATCTTTAATCAAACCACAACACTTTACAAGAACCGAAAGCAAAGAAATTGAATATCGTGTTTTCAAATCTTTAATCAAACCACAACTAAGCGATAAGTTATAATTTAGGGTAATCAAATATCGTGTTTTCAAATCTTTAATCAAACCACAACACAATGTTTCGAATGTTCTTTTGAATTTATAATATCGTGTTTTCAAATCTTTAATCAAACCACAACATCAAATTATTGTACAATTCCGTGATAAAAAATATCGTGTTTTCAAATCTTCAATCAAACCACAACACACAAATAATATTATGAAAAAACTGTTTTAATATCGTGTTTTCAAATCTTCAATCAAACCACAACAGGAAGCCAAGTTAATATTGCACCAAATTTAATATCGTGTTTTCAAATCTTCAATCAAACCACAACGACCCATACTGTTACACTCATAAGCAAAAGAATATCGTGTTTTCAAATCTTCAATCAAACCACAACGCCTACTTTCATATTTTTCATACTACGCTAAATATCGTGTTTTCAAATCTTCAATCAAACCACAACGAAGATAGAAAAACACAAACGCGAAGAATTAATATCGTGTTTTCAAATCTTCAATCAAACCACAACAGAAGAGCTTTAAAAGATAACGAAGAGATTAATATCGTGTTTTCAAATCTTCAATCAAACCACAACGGAGTGAGCTAGCGCCGAAACTCCGTTATGGTTTGGGCTGTTTAAAACTTTATGTCAATGAACTTTTTAAAAATTTTGTCTTCCAATGATCGTGACGATTTCAATTTTATCACCCTTGATATTGTAATAAATAGTATCAACTCCACAAATACAAAATCGTTCTACATGTTTATAGCTTGACACCATTGGAAACATGAAAGGATTGGATCCAATTTTTTTAAAACATTCAAAAAGCATATCATAATATTTAGCTGCTTGAATTACTCCAAATTGACCAATACCATATTCAAATATTCTAACAATATCTTCTTCAGCTTCTAATGATAATTTATAGCTGTACATTTAATCGTTTTTTTATTTCTTCTAATAATTCCTCTTTCGTTTTTGTACTAAAACCACTTTTCAATCCTCTATCAATTTTCATCTGCACATACTCGTGATACGCATCACGCTCACGTGCTTGTTTAATCAAATAATTTACCGCTTCACTTTTGCTTGTAAATTCTTCCTTCGCTACTTGTTCTTTTAACCACTCATCGTTTTGATTGGCTAAGGTGATGCTTTGTCGTGCCATAATAAAAATTATTTAGTGGTGTAAATATACACCAAATATCTAAATTTTAGCTATTTAAACTTATAAAATATTTACTAAAATTAATATCCAATCTACCTAAAGCATTAAGTTTAGCTGGTATTACTCTTAAAGTTGATGGACTTCTACGTAAAACCACTTGTGAGATATCAGTTAAATCACATTCAGATTTAATTGGTGAAGCAGAATCAACACTTCCGCCTGCAAAATTATGTCTTACTAAAACTATGATTCCATTTTCATCAAATTTAACAATTTTAAACAATCTATTTTGCAAGTCATTTATATTTTCCCAATTAATTTCAACATTTGGATTTAAATCAAAAACAAGGAACATATCGTCTTTATGCAATTGTAATATTGAATTTTCATTTTCAACTTCAAATATTTTCTTTACAATATTATGATGATTGATTACTCTATACTCTCTATTTTTAAATTTACCTTTTAAATTTGGAATCAAACTACCATAAATTCTTGCCTCATAATTTGTATATGAATCTTTATCAAAATAAAAATCGTGCTTATGATCAAATCTTTTGTCCTGAGTTTTCTTTTGATCAATATTTCTAATTACCTTATAATCTTTTAAGTTTGATTTAGAAGATTTTAATCTCAATCTTTTAACAACCATTTCACTAATTTCTTTACTCTTTTCCTCATCAAAATATCTGGGTAAAATCATATATCCCATTTTATTGCTTTCCTTAACAAATACTTCCAAACCTACATCATTGGCAAAATCCAAAATTCGCTTTTTAATTCCTTCGTCAATTATATTATCGATGTCTTTGATAGAAATACTGGAAATTGGCTTTCTTTGTGCAAAAATCAACTCACCATCTTTCTTAATATGTGCATAAGGATTTTGGCTATTAAGTCTTCCTCTTAAATTTAATTTCTTTGCGTTTTCTTTTTGTGCATTTATTAATAATGGTTTTATTCTATCGGTTTGCTTGTGATAAACCAAAACTTCTTTGTGTAAATTTTTCATTCGCTCCACAAAATTTTTCATTGGTTCTTTTGCACTAATTCGTGGATTTGAATTGCCTCTAAAATAATCATTTTCATATTTATGATACAATTCTGAAATTCGATTAGCTGTTCCTTTTTCAACACAAGCTACAACGATAGCATCAATACAATGATGAATATGATTGCTTCTGTCTTTAATATCTTCATCTCCTTGAAGTCCCCAAATTTTTCTTAAAGTATCGGTAATTTTCCCATTAACAACATTTACTTTGTTGAAATAAGAGTTTAAATATGCTCTTGCGTATTTAGTAATTATTCTTGTGTCAACAAGATTTGCATTTGTAAATTGGTTATTGATTTCTTCAATTTCAAAGTTTCTATATTTTTCACGTAGATAATCTAATTTCATTTTGGTGTAATGAGCTTTTGTCATTACTTCATCGTGAGCTACAGCATCAGTAATTGCTTTTGCGGCATTTTTGAATTTTTTATATTCAAATTTTAAATCACTTAATGATACATCCCAAGCAATATTCATGTTTGGTTTTTTGCCAATAAACGAATACGATTTTAAACGTTCATTTCTATTAAATAAGATACTTTCTTTATTAATTTGCTTACCATTAAAGCTTACATTTAACAAACCAGGAAGAATTGCTTTTTTATAATTCCTGTTAAAATCATAATTTGCTAAAGTTTTATTTTTTAAAGAATTATCATTGTTTTTACTTCTTGGAATTGTGTGCTCAATATCATAAATGGTTTGTTTATTTAAGAAATCTCTTGGTGTAATTGTTTCAGAAGTATATAAACACCTACCATTTTGCTCACTATACAATATGTATTTGGCAATTTCAGTATCAGTTGGTATTTTATTTTTTCTATCTTCTACTGGATAACATTCAATAATTTTATTTTTTGCCCATTCTCTTATATCTCTTTGTTCATTTTGCCAAATTGTTAAAGCTCTTCTGTAACTTGCACTATTGATTTCTCCAGCAACTTCAATATTTACTTCGGTTTCTCTATCTACCAAACCGTTTCTAATTAACTCATTACATAATCTTTTAACTTGATGCATGGCTCTATCAAAAACAGGATTTTTTATTGATGTTATTTCAGGATTACCTAATTTTTTATCGGCTTTTGGATACGTTTCCATTGCGGAAGGATGATATAATTTAGTAACATCAATCTTATCATTTGGAAAATCTTTTCGTAACCCTTGTTCAATAAAGCTTGGAATTGTTTTTGTTGTGAGATAGTTTACATCTTTAGGTAATTTATCGCATGCAGCTTCAAAAAACAAATTCCAACAAGTTTCCGTAATTTTTGAAACTTCTTCTTTTTTCATTGAACCTAATTGAACTTCTCCAATCCAATTAGCAATTTCATAATCTAATTCCTTTTTAAAAGCATTAATACTTAATTCATTATTTCCTAATGAATTTTCTCGATTATCTTTAAATTTGGAAATATAATTATTTACAATTCCTTTATTTTGCTTTTCAAATCTAAAATTCTCTAATGCTTCTTTAACAATTTTAGAAACTTGATTTTGTTCAACTTCTGAAATTTTTCTTCCTAAAACATCTGAAACATTAGCTAAGAAAACCGCATTGGTATAAATTTCACCTTTTTCCAAAAAGGGAATTATCTTCTTAATAGCTGATTTACTTAAATTTCCATATCCTTTGGCTAACTTTATTTTTACAAAATTTTCAATTCCTTTTTCATCAAGTTGTAAATGTTTTTTTGCAAACTCTTCTCTAACAGTTTTCTTGTCTTTTGAACCAAAACTATCCATTTGCAAACAATGCCAAACATCTTCAATACTTATCTGATTCTTTTCTTTTTCATCTTTATAACCAGAATTTAAAAGTGGCATAGTGCTGTATTTTTCAGCACCAATAATTTTCTTCAAAGATGAAGTTGTTGGACAAGCAGAAAACTTTTTATCCATTGGAAAGTTAAAACTTATAACAGCTTTTATTTCTGAATCTTTGTCGGTTTTTCCTTTTAAATAAACTTCTTCTGGTCTTTTAATATAGTTATAAGGAAGTCCATTGCTCAACTTATTTGCAATTTTACCAAACTCAAAATCGGTTATTTGCAAAAACTCATTTTTTATTAATTCTTTTTCTTCTTTATTTAGAAAATCTAATTTATCATCAAATTCTCTTTTTATCTTGATTCTATTTATAGATTCCCACATTCTAAACTCTTCGAATAATGGATGCGATAGAGCAATTCTTTTTCTTTTAGGTTCAAGAGTACATTTTGCAACTAATCCTTTTTGACTTTTTAAAGGCCTTTGATAAAAAATAGCATTATGTAATTTATCTTTTAAATCTCCAGTTATTTTTTGAATTTCACATATATAATTAAATTCTGCCTCATAGTGTTCTTCTCTATGTGTATATCTTCCTCTTATTCTATTTATTAATCCAGTATTTTTATTTTTTGTGCTATAAATTGAATAAAAATAACAACCCATCGTAGGAAAACCTTTCATTTCCTTAGAAAGCTCTCCAATTCCAGCCATTACTTTTCCTAAATTTTCAGGTTTATCAAATTCAGATACAATAAATGTCTTTATGTTATCTAAAAGTAATTCATTTTTTAAAACTTTACTAATTTTAGAATTTAGTTTTTTTACTTTGTCATCAGACTTATATAAATTAAAAATAACTTCATATGGGACTTTAAAATCTCCTGAACCAATACAATTTTCAAGTAATTTTATAACATCAGTTTTGAATAAATCTATTTTATCATCAGATTGTTCTTCCTCTGAATTGGATAAATATCCTCTCCTTTGTGATAAATGATAAAAAGCTCTACCTAATTGCAATCTACCATCTGCCGTTTCCATCATTCCAATAGTTGTCGCTGCTAAATACCTTAAATAGTATGGTTGCTTTAATTTTTCAATTTGACTGTTACCATTCTTTTTCCCTGTTCGTTGCCATTCAATAAATTCAATATTATCGCAGGGATATATTTTCTTATTTTTCCATTTGTTCAATTCTCCTTCCTTAAATTTTGGACATAAACCAAATTCATCAAGAACTTTTAATGTCGCTATTTTTCTCAAACGAATTCTATCAATTCTTCGCCTTGCTCCTCTAAAACCTCTTCGTTCAGATGTTTTAGAATTTTCGTTTGCATCAACGCTTTTAGAAAATATATAACTTCCTTTTGTTGGAATTAATTCTCCATTTTCATCTTCCTTTTTTAAAAAATCATAAATTCCATCCTGTTTTTCAACGACAGACCAACCTAGACTATTTGTTCCTATATCTAAACCAAGTTTTATTTTACTCATCTTGTATATTTTTAAATTATTTGTATTATATTTGCGTTAATCAAATCACAATAAGGTCCTTAATTTCAAGTGAACCGTGGGAATTATCTCGAAAGAGTACCTAAATAGAGCCTCCAATTTATTGGAGGTTCGTTGTTTAATCCCTAAATCTAATCCTAATATCTTTGCCATAATCTCAAAAATTTAAATCTTGGTGGTAAAAATATACAAAAAAATTGGATAAATATTACGGTTTTCCACATTGCACAGTATTTTTTTTATTTTATATTTGCAACAGATTAAACTTTCAAATCTTTAATCTTATCACAATAAGGCTATATGCCGTAGATGAAAATCTTTTGTCCTGCTTCGGTGGGACTTTTTTTATTTGTATTTTTGCAACAAACAAAACCTCATGAAACCCATTACTTTTTTAGGCAAATTATTTCTTATTCCAACTACTTTAGGCGAAATGAACCCTGAAGATGTCATGCCACAAACCATTAAAAGAAGTATTGATTTCATTGATGACTACATTGTAGAAAACGACAAAACAGCAAGAAAATTCATAAAAAGTATTGCTCCTGATAAAAAACAAGCCGATTTACGCCTTTCGCTTCTTAACAAACACACGGAATCTTCTGATTATAAAAAAATGATACAACCCCTTTTAGATGGAAGAAATGTAGGTTTAATGAGTGAAGCAGGCTGTCCTGGTGTAGCTGATCCTGGGGCTGTAATTGTGAAATTAGCTCACGAAAAAGGTATTCAAGTAATTCCTTTAGTGGGACCAAGTTCTATTTTATTAGCCATAATGGCTAGCGGAATGAACGGTCAAAGTTTTACTTTTAATGGTTATCTACCTATTGATGCAGGTGAAAAGAAAAGTACTTTAAAACAATTGGAACGCATTTCTTTCGAGAAAAATCAGTCGCAATTGTTCATTGAAACACCGTATCGTAACAATAAAATATTTGAAGATATGTTAGCAACACTTCAACCCAACACCCATATTTGTGTAGCTTGCGATATTACCTTACCTACAGAATTTATAAAAACGCTAACGGTAAACGACTGGAAAAAAAACAAGGTCGACTTACATAAGCGACCTTGCATTTTTATTATCCATAAATTTTAATCACAACTCGTGTAATTTTTAATCTAAAAGCACTTTTGCATTAGCGTCTGCTTCAATGTGCGAAACATCGTAACCTTTAAATAATTTGATGTAACTTCCTAAACTGGTTCCAAAACCGTCTTTAAAACCGTTTGTACCGTTACTTCTTAGGTACTTTTTTACTGAACCAGCTCCCGCTAAATGGGCTGCTGCAAGTAAACCAGATTCTGTGATTTGTACACCATTGATGACTTTACCAGAATATTTTTCGATTTCCTTTCGAAGTTCCCATTTGTTTTTTTCTAATAAAGCTCTAAACGCTTTATCTTGCCACTCGGCATTTCGTAAGAACTCCTGAAAATCATAAATACCAACTGTACGCAATGTACTTCTTCCAAATTGATATTTACCCATGTAACCATAAGGATTTACTAAATGTAACATGCCTCTTGATTCTCTGTAAGCCATTGCTTGTTTAAAACCTGCATACGTCTTACCCACGTAAGGAACCGAAATTGTACTAACAACTGATTCCTCTACTTCTTCTTCTTCGGAAGGAACATGATAACGCAATTCTGTATCATACTCTACATGAAATCCTTCTAATTTTTCAACTTTAAACGAGTTAAAACCCGATGAAACTACTAAAACAAGAATTCCAATTCCTAAAAAATAAGAACTTTTTTTTATCATATTTTTTGTTTTCTCAGCGTCTGTCACCCATCTGAAATTAGCGGAGCAAAGATACAAAAAAAATTATATAATTGATTTACAGCATGTTAAATTTTGCTAAAAGTAGATGAAATGCGCTTTAAGTCCGTTAAACTCATCAAGTTGTAGTACTGGAGCAGGAACTTTTATAGTGTTAAAAACGCTAAAAAGTGTTTTCAAAACATGAGATTTAGTTTCAATTTTTGTCAAATCAACATCCAAGCTCAACAAGAATTGCCGATTGGCTTTTTGATTGTAACCATTCAAATTGGCTTCGGAAGTATTACCATAAAGCATTCCATTAGCGCTGTGACCAATGGCTACATTTAACCATTTAGGAAAAAAATCACTTTTAGTGAAAGCATGTAAATTAAAAGACAACCAATACGTTTGTCCGTTGTAGTCTTTTAAAATTTGTTCTTGAAACGAATTTCCCAATGTTTCTGGGCGTTGCGCTGCAAATCTGGTTTGATGAAAGGAAAATTTTGGAATTATACGTTGTTCGTTCCAAAGTAATTCTTGTCCAATGTACAATCCAGTACCTGATGCGTTTGCTATCATATCGCCCCAAGAGAAACCCCATTCTTGTGAAAATCCATCGAAAACTTCTACAGCTGTTAGAAATGTGAATCCAATGCCCGCTCCATAAATCAATTGTTCTTTTTGACTGGCTCCGCTCCATTGCAACAACTCCGCTCCTGCTCTACCCAAATGATATGTAGAATAAAAATGTCCAATTTTATCCATTTGTTTCCATTGGTTGTTGTCGTTGATGACATGGAAATTCGACTGCGGATAATCTTTGTACCAAATTTGATGCAAACCCACTAATGTGGCTCCCAAAACCACCGATTCGCCAATATAAACAGCATTCCTTCTTGGTTTATTTAAGGAGTCTGACGGTTTGAAAAAAGAAGTAGAAAGACTATCGGATTGTGCATTTGCCCAAAAGCTTCCAAACAATCCAATAGTTAGCCCCATAACCCTGATGGTAGTGGAAATCTTTTTGTGAAATGCTTCCATTTCACAAAAAATTGTAACGGACAGCAGGAAAATGGACTGCTGGCACACACTGACGATTCGTTTCAAAAAATTAACGTTCAATTCCTAGTTTATTAACCCATTCGCTATATTTTTTAGCGTTGATTTGGTGTTGGGCATAATTTGCGGCAAATTCGTGATATCCTGGGCGTTCTGGACTAGCGCAGAAATACAAATAATCGTGTTTTGGTGCATTTAAAACGGCATCAATGGCAGAAATATCAGGCATTGCAATTAATCCTGGCGGTAAACCTGTATTCACATAGGTATTGTAAGGCGAATTGATTTTCAAGTCGTTATAAAAAACGCGTTTGATGATTTGGTCAAAATTTCCTGATTCTTTTTTGATAGCAAAAATCACTGTTGGATCAGCTTGTAACGGCATTCCGGTAGCTAAACGGTTCAAGTAAACGCCAGCCACCGTTGGTCTTTCGCTAACTTTTGCGGTTTCTTTATGAACAATTGCGGCTAAAATGGCTACTTGAACAGGAGTTAAACCTTTGGCTTCGGCTTTAGCTAAACGCTCGTGATTCCAGAATTTTTGGTATTCTTTGGCTAATTTATCCGCTACTTTTTCGGCTGATGTATTCCAATAGAACTCATATGTATTTGGAATAAAAAGCGCTAAAGCGGCTTCTTTGTTTAAGTTATTTTTGGCTAGAAAAGTAGAATCAGTAAATGCGGTTTCGAAACTTGCAACACTTGGTTCCAATTGTGCCGATAATCGCACCGCTAAATCGTTGATGGTTTCTTGGTTATTGAAAGCCACTTTCACAGGAACATTGGCATACATAGAACGAACTAAAGCAAACGAATTGCTTCCTTTTTTTAGTAAATATTTTCCTGGTTTGGGTGTGTAATTTCTTTTTTGGGCTACAAAATCAAACTTATCGATATCGGTTACAAAGGGTTTTACTTCTTCCAAAACCATTTCGTAAGTAGCATCTGTAGGAATATACACATAGACTTCATTTTGACTGAAGCTGGTATTGGCAGTAAATGCCATGTAATACAAATAAGCGGAAATAGCCAAGGCAACAAATACGCCTGAAACCGCTACTAAAGTGAAGATTTTTTTTGCGTTCAAAATTTAAGAATTTGGGTTAATCAATTGCACAAGCCATTCGTCTTTATAGGAATTTCCAACTTTATTCCATTGTTTTTTGATTCCTATAGTTTCGAAGCCAAATTTAGCAAAAAGTGCCAAACTAACTTCATTTTCTGAACTAATATTTGCGTAGAGTTGGTGCAACTGTAAATGTGTGAAAGCATAAGCAATTACAAGCTCCAAGGCTTCAGAACCGAAACCTTTTTGACGGCTTTCGGGATTTTGAAGTAAAATTCCAATGCCAGCACGAAGATTTTTAGGATCGAAATCAAACAAATCAATCAATCCCAAAGTGTTTTGTGTTTCTTTTTCACAAATTACCAATCGCAATTGTTTAGCTTCGTAAATGTCTTGGTGTGCATTTTCTAAATACTGCTTTATTAAAAACCGACTATACGGTGTTTGGGTATAACTGATTTCCCAAATGGATTCGTCGTTTTCTATGTCGTAGATAAACTCCAAATCTTCGGGTTCTAGTGCTCTTAAGAAGATGGTATTTCCTGTTAGTGTTGTCATTTTCAAGTTCTAATATTGTTTCACAAAGTATCGCAAAGTTTAACACAAAGTCCCACAAAATTGATTAAAATTAGCGCCTTTGCGCCTTTGCGAGCAAAATAATCAAATATAAAATTCCAATATATAAAAAATTCCAAATTCCAAGGCTTAAAATCCGTCTAAATCCGCATCCGCTTTAGCAGACTAAAATTTAAAATAAAAATCAGCGAAAATCCGTCAAATCTGTTTCATCCGCGTTCTAAAATTAAAACTAAAATCTAACCATATAAGTTATATAAGTATTTTAAAGATTAATTTGTTTGCGGTTAATAGTTCGTATAAGATTATTACAATTTCTGAAATTTTATCAATCTGTGTTCCAAAAAAAATCAAATTTATAAATTCCGCTATTTTAAATTCCAAAATCTTTGCGCCTTTGCGCCTTTGCGAGCAAAAAAGCATTCCGAAAATCTTAAACATCAATCGTTCCTTCAAACACAAAAGTAGCTGGTCCAATCAAAAACACATTGGAATACATACCGTTTTCTTCTTCAAAACTTACCGCTAACTCGCCGCCTTCTACTTGAATTTGGATAGTTTTTGCTTCTGTTTTCTTGATTTTATGCATGGCTATAGCTACTGCTGTTGCGCCAGTTCCGCAAGACAAGGTTTCATCTTCCACGCCTCTTTCATAAGTACGAACTGCAAATTTGTCAGTGGCTAATTGGTTTACAAAATTAACGTTACTTCCAGCGTTTCCATACAAATCCGAATAACGAATTTTGGCACCTTCGGTTTTTACATTGAGTGCTTTTAAATTCTCTACCAATGTTACATGATGCGGCGAACCCGTATTCAAAAATGAATAATCAGAATTCACTTGAATTTTATCGACTGCAATCATTTGCAATGAAACTATATTATTAGAATCAATGGTTGCAAAATGATAACCATCTACGGCTTCAAATTCTGCTCTTTCTGAAATTACACCTAATTGTTTTGCGAATGCCACCAAACAACGACCACCATTGCCACACATCGAACTTTCATTACCATCAGAATTGTAATAGACCATTTTAAAATCGTATTGCGGATGGTTTTCTAATAAAATTAGACCGTCAGCACCAATGCCAAATTTTCTGTCGCATAATTGCGCGATGAGTTTGGTATTATTTTTGGGGAAAATATTTTGTCGGTTATCAATCATAACAAAATCGTTTCCAGTGCCTTGGTATTTGTAAAAGGTTATCTTCATAATTGCAAATTCTAGCACAAAAGTACGAATATTAATAAGATGTTAAACATTGTTAATCGAGCGTTAAAGTGATTTTTTGTTAAATTTTAGTGTGTAATTTTATCATTAGTAAAAACGAAAAAATATGAAGAAGTTAGGAAGTTTATTTTTTATTTCGCTCTTGAGTGGCGGAATTACTTTAGGAGCCTATAAGTTATTTTTTGAGCCAAAAACTACCCATGGCATCACCACGGTTGCTCCTAGTTATTCAAGAAATGTGAATTTATCGGCTGAAGCCATTGATTTTACAGCGGCAGCAGAAAATACGGTTCACACGGTTGTTCACGTGAAAAATGTAACTGTTTCCAGAATGCCATCGAATCCGATATTGGAATATTTTTATGGCTATCGTGGCAATCAAGAGCAAACGCAAATTGGAACAGGTTCAGGTGTAATCATTTCGGAAGATGGTTATATTGTGACTAATAATCACGTGATACAGAATGCAAAAGAATTGGAAATCACGCTAAACAATAATAAATCGTACAAAGCAAAACTCATTGGAACGGATTCCAAAATGGATATTGCATTATTAAAAGTAGACGCTGATGAAAAATTACCGTATATCGTATTTGGCGATTCTGATAATATTAAAGTTGGCGAATGGGTTTTAGCGGTTGGAAATCCCTATAATTTAAATTCAACCGTTACTGCTGGAATTGTTTCTGCCAAAGCACGTGATTTAAGCAATCAAGGATTACAATCTTTCATTCAAACGGATGCTGCTGTGAATCCTGGAAATAGTGGTGGCGCATTGGTCAATACTAGAGGCGAATTAATTGGAATAAATACCATGATTTCCTCTCCAACAGGAAGTTATGCAGGTTATTCGTTTGCTGTTCCTTCCAATGTTACTCGAAAAATCATTGAAGACTTAATGGAATTTGGAAACGTACAACGTGGCGTTTTGGGCGTTGAAGGTCGTGAATTGAACAGTGCTTTTTCAAAAGAAATTGGTATCAATGAAACACAAGGTTTTTATGTAGGCAATGTCACTAAAAATTCAGGAGCAGAAAAAGCAGGTATTGAAAAAGGTGATGTGATTATTGCTGTTGATAACAAAAAAGTTGCGAGTTTTTCTGACCTAACACTGCATTTGAACACCAAAAGACCCAATGATTTTGTTGAAGTGACCATTTTAAGAAAAGGTAAAACCAAAAACATTTCGGTGCAATTAACCAAGAAAGAATTATTAAACTATGAATTCAACGGAATTGAGTTTGAAGACATTGACACCGATGACAAAAAACGATTCAATTTAAAAGAAGGAATTAAAATTAAGAAATTGAATAATCCAGATTATATGGAATATGCAGAATCATTAGAAGGAGCAATTATTCTTAGCGTTGATGGTGTAAAAGCCAAAGATGTGGAAACCATTTCCAATTATTTGTCAAAAAAGGAAAACACAAAGGCTCGTTACCAAATAATTACACAAAATGGTCAACGATACAATATTATTATGTAAAAAGAAAGTCGCTCTAAATGGGCGACTTTTTTTATAATTCCCAATAACAGCCAACTTCAAATCCAAAGGCGTTCAATCCAAAATTTGGTTTTTGAATATTAGCATTAGAAACGTGACGATAGAAGAATTTGGCATCAATAGAAAACTTTTGGAAAGAATAATTATAGCCCAAAGCCATAATATCACTAAATGCAAATCCCTTTTTTAAGCGTTCTGTATTGGTATCAATATACATAGGGCCAGCATTTAATAAAGCATATAAACTTTGATTGTTTGCAATTGCTCTTCTGTAAATGATTCCAATATTTAAAACGTACTCATTCATAGATTTTAATTGCATGTATTCTGCTCTCAAAGCATCACCGTTTTCAACAGTGTGACTAATAAACCAAAAATTTAACATTTCATGTTCAGAACGGTAGAAACTAGGTTCAATGAGTAATTCAAAGTTATTTTTACCTTTATTGTAAAGAAAAAAATGGTTTGAAAACTTTAAGTTGACACTGCTATAATCGTAATCACTTTCTTGTTTTATTAATTTATCATGAACACCATAACCAATAAGCACACCTGTTCGCAACCATTTGAATCTAGGAATTGAGTCTTGAGCATAAGAAAGTATTCCTACAAAAAGAAGTAAAACCGTGAGTGTTACTATTTTTTTCATGCTAATTTATTTGTGAACAAATATATAAAACTAATGCTTTGTGTTTTGATTTACAACAACTAAAAAAGTGAAATAAATTTCACGAAAACGTTTGAAATTTATATTTTTGCCACTTTAAACAACACTTTATACAAACTACTTCATGAGTAATACAGTATTATACGAAAAAGAACTTGCTTTTCAAGCAGACAGAAGAAAAGCTTGCGTTGAATTTATCAAAATTATCAGTGATTTATGGTATGACAAATCAATTGAATTGATTCTTTTCAGAAATCAGTTGATTGACAGAAACGTGAGTGATATTATCAATCTTCATGAATATGCAGGTGAATTTGTACAAAAACCAATTAACGTTTTTGATTCGGTAGAAATTGCACAAGCCATTCAAAGTTTAGATTTACCACCAGCACGAATTGACATAGGTAAACTAACTTACGAATTTCACTTGGAAGACGATAAATACAATGACGCCACAGCTTTTGTAATCGATAAGTTGAAAAATGCCAAAGAATATACTGAAATCAAACCTAAAGATGTGGTTTTATATGGTTTTGGAAGAATTGGTCGATTATTAGCGCGTGAAATGATGAGTAAAATTGGTAAAGGCCAACAATTACGTTTACGTGCAATTGTAACTAGAGATAAAAATGATGCGGTTTTATTAGAAAAAAGAGCGTCTTTATTGCGTTATGACTCAGTACATGGTGATTTTGAAGGTTCGGTTCATGCCGATTCAGAGAACAATGCGTTAATCATCAATGGAACTACCGTTTACGTTATTACTGCCAATTCTCCTGAAGAAATCGATTATACACAATACGGAATTGAAGATGCATTGGTAATTGATAACACAGGAGCCTTTACAACCGAAGAAGCTTTGAGTCGTCATTTAACCTCAAAAGGCGCTTCAAAAGTGTTATTAACAGCACCTGGAAAAGGTGTTCCAAATATTGTTTACGGAGTAAATCATGAAGACTACAATCCAGACGAGGTAGCTATTTTCTCGGCAGCTTCTTGTACTACCAATGCAATTACGCCAGTTTTAGCGGCTATTGAAGAAACTTTAGGCGTTACAAAAGGACATTTGGAAACCATTCATGCGTATACTAACGACCAAAATTTGGTTGACAACATGCACAAAAAATACCGTCGTGGTAGAGCTGCAGCATTGAACATGGTTATCACAGAAACTGGCGCAGGAAGTGCTGTTGCCAAAGCCTTACCAAGTTTAGCTGGAAAACTAACTTCTAACGCTATTCGTGTTCCGGTTCCCAATGGTTCTTTGGTAGTATTAAATTTAGAGATTGACAAAACTACTACAAGAGAAGAATTGAATGCAATTTTGAAAAAATATGCATTGGAAGGTAATTTAGTAGAACAAATCAAATATTCATTAAACAACGAATTGGTATCTTCAGATATTGTAGGAACATCAGCGCCAGCTATTTTTGATAGCAATGCAACCATAGTTTCTGCTGATGGGAAAAATGTAGTACTATACGTTTGGTATGATAATGAATACGGTTATAGCCATCAAGTAATTCGCTTAGCGAAATATATTTCTAAAGTTAGACGTTACGTTTACTATTAATAGAAAAACTGAGTTTAAAGAGGTCGTCTGAAAAGTTTACTTTTGTCCTTCCGAACTTGTTTCGGAATCTAAAAATAATTGATAATCAATATTTTATAGAAGCTGAAAATAAATTCAGCTTGACAAGAATGGAACTTTATAGACAGCCTCTTTGTATTTTTACAAAAAGCCAATCATGAACTTGCAACCTTTTTTAGAAAACGATACCGTTCAACTCATTCCTTTACAAGCTTCTGATTTTGAACTGTTGTATCAAGTAGCAGCTGATCCTTTGATTTGGGAACAACATCCTAATAAAAACCGTTACCAAAGAGAAATTTTTCAAAACTTTTTTGATGGTGCTTTACTTTCCAAAGGAGCATTTATTATTAAGGATAAAGAGACCAACACCATCATTGGAAGCACCCGTTTTTACGATTGGAATTCTGAAGAAAAAAGTGTTCTAATTGGTTATACATTTTACGGAAGAAACTATTGGGGTTCAAAGTACAATCCAATCATAAAGAAAATGATGTTAGCTTATGCTTTTCAATTTGTTGATCAGGTATATTTTCACGTGGGTGCAGAAAATATTCGTTCGCAAATTGCCATGGAACGACTTGGAGCCAAAAAAGTAAGAGAAATTGCCGTAGCTTATCACGGTGAAACTGAAAAACTCAACTTTGAATATGTGATTTCAAAAAGTGAATAGAAATAAAAGAAAGTTTCAAAAAAAATGCGTTTGCTAATCACAAACGCATTTTTATTGGAATAATAATATATTAAGCTTTACCAGCAGCAATTAAGTTTAATGCTGAACCTGCTACAAACCAACCAATTTGACTCTCATTATACGTATGATTTGCCATGATGATGTCTTTTGAACCATCAGCATGCACAAACTCTAAAGTTAATGGTTTTCCTGGTGCAAACTCGGTTAAATCTAAGAAATTGATGGTATCGTCTTCTTGAACTTTATCGTAATCTGCTTCATTGGCAAAAGTTAAGGCTAACATTCCTTGCTTCTTTAAGTTGGTTTCATGAATTCTTGCAAATGATTTTACCAAAACTGCTTTCACTCCTAAGAAACGAGGTTCCATAGCGGCATGCTCACGTGATGAACCTTCGCCGTAGTTATGATCACCCACAACTATTGATGGAACACCAGCGGCTTTGTAGGCTCTTTGTACTTTTGGTACTTCGTCATAAGCTCCAGTCAATTGATTTTTCACCGAATTTGTTTTTCTGTTGAAAGCATTATCGGCACCAATTAACATGTTATTGGAAATATTATCCAAATGACCACGGAAACGCAACCACGGACCAGCCATTGAAATATGGTCTGTAGTACATTTTCCAAAAGCTTTGATTAACAATTTAGCACCTGTAATATTTTTTCCGTCCCATGGTTGAAATGGCTCTAATAACTGCAAGCGGTCAGATGTTGGAGAAACTACCACTTGAACAGACGAACCGTCTTCAGCCGGCGCTTGAAATCCTGGGTCTTCAACATCAAAACCTTTGGTTGGTAATTCATCACCATAGGGTGTAGTTAATTTTACAGCTTCGCCTTTGTCATTGATTAAAGTATCTGTTATTGGGTTAAAATCCAAGCGACCTGAAATTGCCAAAGCTGCTACCATTTCTGGCGATGTTACAAAGGCATGTGTATTTGGATTTCCATCCGCTCTTTTTGAAAAGTTTCGGTTGAACGAATGCACAATGGTATTTTTCTCTTGTTTATCAGCTCCTTCTCTATCCCATTGGCCAATACAAGGGCCGCAAGCATTGGTAAATACTTTGGTTCCCATTTTTTCGAAATCAGCGATGATTCCGTCGCGTTCAATTGTATAACGAATTTGTTCTGAACCAGGGTTGATTCCGAATTCTGCTTTTGGGGTTATGCCATGAGCCACCGCTTGTCTAACAATAGAAGCTGCTCGCGACATATCTTCATAAGACGAATTGGTACAAGAACCGATTAATCCCCATTCTACTTTTATTGGCCAACCATTAGCTGCAGCTTCCTCTTTCATTTTAGAAACTGGCGTTCCTCTATCTGGTGTAAATGGTCCGTTAATATGTGGTTCTAATTCAGATAAATTGATTTCAATTAATTGGTCAAAATATTTTTCTGGATTTGCATACACTTCGGCATCTGCTGTTAAATAAGCTGCTACTTTATCTGCGGCATTTACCACGTCTTGACGACCTGTTGCTGCTAAATATCTTCTCATGGAATCATCGTAACCAAATGTGGAGGTTGTGGCACCAATTTCAGCTCCCATATTACAAATCGTTCCTTTTCCTGTGCAAGACATTGCTTCGGCACCTTCTCCAAAATATTCTACTATGGCTCCCGTTCCACCTTTAACCGTTAAAATATCGGCAACTTTTAGAATAACATCTTTTGGAGCTGTCCAACCCGATAATTTCCCTGTCAATTTTACACCAATTAATTTTGGAAATTTTAATTCCCAAGACATTCCTGACATGACATCAACTGCATCAGCACCACCAACACCGATGGCTAACATTCCTAATCCGCCGGCATTTACAGTGTGTGAATCGGTTCCAATCATCATTCCTCCGGGAAAAGCGTAATTTTCTAAAACAATTTGGTGAATAATTCCAGAACCTGGTTTCCAAAAACCAATTCCGTATTTATTGGATACTGATGATAAGAAATCAAAAACTTCTTTAGATTGTTTGTTTGCCAATTCTAAATCTTGTTTTGCGCCATTTTTTGCTAAAATTAAGTGATCGCAATGAACGGTTGTTGGCACAGCTACTGTTTTTTTTCCAGCATGCATGAATTGTAATAAAGCCATTTGTGCTGTTGCATCTTGACAAGCTACTCTGTCTGGGGCAAAATCAACATAATCTTTACCTCTTGTAAAAGCCTGTACCGGCATTCCTTCCCATAAGTGAGAATACAAAATTTTCTCTGATAACGTGAGTGGACGACCTACAATTTCGCGAGCTTTATCTACTCTTTCAGCCATAGTTGCGTACACTTTTTCAATCATTTCAATATCAAAAGCCATATTTATATTTGTTTGTTTAGTTATTAAAGTCACAAGTTACAAAAAAAGGAGCATAAAAAAAAGTCTAAGCGTGAAACTTAGACTTTAATTACATTATAGTAAATCAATTTATCCTACCAATAGTTTATGAGATGGCGCAAATTTGGTTAAGTTAATTCCGTCTACTGCTTGTTTGTATTCTTCGATTGAAGGTGTTCTTCCTAAAATAGTAGATAAAACAACTACTGGAGTTGAAGATAAAAGCGATTCTCCTTTTTTCTCGGCAGAGTCTTCTACTACACGACCTTGGAACAAACGAGTTGATGTTGCCATTACTGTATCTCCTTTAGACGCTTTTTCTTGATTCCCCATACAAAGGTTACAACCTGGGCGCTCTAAATACAGCATGTTTTCGTATTCGGTACGGGCAACAGCTTTTGGAGCATTATCATCAAATTCGAAACCTGAATATTTTTGTAAAACTTCCCAATCGCCTTCTGCTTTTAATTCGTCAACGATGTTGTATGTTGGAGGAGCAACTACTAAAGGTGCTTTGAATTCCACTTTACCTTGTTGCTTCTCAATATTTTTCAACATTTGAGCTAAGATTTTCATATCGCCTTTATGCACCATACAAGAACCGATGAATCCTAAATCTACTTTTTTATCACCTCCGTAGAAAGAAAGCGGACGAATAGTATCGTGCGTATAACGTTTAGAAACATCTTTGTTATTTACATCTGGATCAGCAATCATTGGCTCAGCAATTTGATCTAAATCAACCACTACTTCTGCATAATATTTTGCATTAGCATCTGGACGTAACGCTGGTTTTTCACCTGAACGGATTTCGGCAATACGTTGGTTTGCTTTATCGATTAATCCTTGAAGCACTTGGTTTTTGTTGTCCATGCCTTTATCAATCATGATTTGGATTCTTCCTTTTGCAATTTCTAATGACTCGATTAACGTTTCATCTTCAGAAATACAGATAGATGCTTTTGCTTTCATTTCGGCAGTCCAATCTGTGAATGTGAACGCTTGGTCAGCGGTTAAAGTTCCTAAATGTACTTCGATAATTCTTCCTTGGAACACATTTTCCCCACCAAATTGGTGTAACATTTGTGCTTGTGTAGCATGAACCACATCACGGAAATCCATGTAATTTGGCATATTTCCTTTGAAAGTCACTTTTACTGATTGTGGAATTGGCATTGAAGCTTCACCAGTAGCTAAAGCAAGAGCAACTGTTCCTGAATCCGCACCGAAAGCCACACCTTTTGACATTCTAGTATGCGAATCACCACCAATAATGATTGCCCATTCATCAACTGTAATATCATTTAATACTTTGTGAATTACGTCTGTCATGGCATGATAAACTCCTTTAGGATCACGTGCTGTAATTAAACCAAAGTCGTTCATAAATTGCATTAATTTTGGAATATTAGCTTGTGCTTTTTTATCCCAAACCGATGCTGTATGACAACCTGATTGATACGCTGCATCAACAATAGGAGAAATTACCGTTGCCGCCATTGATTCTAATTCTTGAGCGGTCATTAAACCTGTAGTATCTTGCGAACCAACAATATTTACAGTAACTCGAACATCAGAACCAGCGTGTAAAACTTGTTTAGAAATTGTGCCAACAGCATTTTTATTGAAGATTTTTTCAACCGCTGTTAATCCTTGACCTTCGATATGAATTTCTTTTGAAGGAGCATATACAAGAGGGGCATCAATTCCTAAAGTCTTAGCGGCAAATGTTTGTAATTTTTTACCAAAAACGATAGCATAAGAACCACCAGCTTTGATAAACTCTAACTTTTGTGGTGTAAAAGATCTAGAAATATCAATCAATTCTTGATCACCGTTGTATAATTTTTTTGTTTTGGTGTTGATAGTTAATACCGTTCCTGTTGCTACTGAATACACTTGTTCTAAAATTGGTTCCCCATTTTCATCGCGAACTAATTCTCCGTTGGCATCAGTTTTTTTAACCCAGTTTTTCAAATCAATTCCGATTCCGCCAGTTACATCAACTGTAGTTAAGAAAATTGGAGAAATTCCGTTTGTTCCACCTACAATTGGTGCGAAATTTACAAATGGCACATAAGGACTAGCTTGTTTACCTGTCCAAAGCGCCACGTTATTTACACCTGACATACGAGAAGAACCTACACCCATTGTACCTTTTTCAGCAATTAACATTACCGATTTATCTGGATGTTGTGCTTGTAACGCTTTAATTTCCTCTTGCGCTTGAGGTGTAATCATACATTTTCCGTGTAATTCACGGTCAGAACGCGAGTGAGCTTGATTTCCTGGAGACAATAAATCCGTAGAAATATCACCTTCTCCAGCGATGAAAGTTACTACTTTAATTTCTTCAGCAATTTCTGGAAGTTTTGTGAAAAATTCAGCTTTTGCATAACTTTCTAAAATATCTTTAGCTACTTCATTTCCGTTTTCAAATGCTTCTTTAATACGTGCCATATCAGCATCATAAAGATACACTTGCGTTTTTAGAACTTCAGCGGCTTGGTTTGCAATTTGTTTATTACTTCCAAGCGCTAAATCTAATAACACCACAATTGAAGGGCCACCTTTCATGTGTGATAATAACTCGAAAGCAAATGTTGCTGTGATTTCTGCTACAACTTCTTGACCTAGAATAATTTCTTTTAAAAATTTTGCTTTTGCTCCAGCGGCTGGAGTTGTTCCTGGCAAGGTGTTGTAAATAAAAAACTTCAAACAATCTGATCTGTTTGCATTGTTTGTGTCTTTAATTTGAGCGATGATTTCATTTAACAAATCAGCGCTATCAATTGGTTTTGGGTTTAGTCCTTGACCTTTTCTTTCTTCAATTTCCTTGATATAATCTTGGTACAGATTGTTTTCAATAGCTGATGCCATAATATAAAAATGGGTTATTTTAAGGTTGTATTTTTTTTTGTGGCACAAAATTAAGAAATCTAACTCAGATTTAAAAATTTTTAATAAAAAGCTAAAATGAAAGAATTATTATTTGTAAAGATTCTATTTTATTGGAAATAATTTAATAAAATCAATATAAAAGCTTAAATTATAAGAAATTCTTAATTTAGAAGCTCTTTTTTACTAATTTGATAAATGAATGAAGAAAAAGCTATGGTTTTGTTAATTTGAATTTATTTTATCTCTTAGATTAGTTAATGGTTTTTCATAAAAAGAATACAAAACATGCGACATTAAAAATGTGATTAACAAATAAATTATGATGAGGTAAACAGCAGCTAGCTTAATTTGGTACGTATCAACCACAAATTTAAATAGAAAACCAATAATACTGTAATGTAACAAGTAAATACTGTATGAAATCTTACTAATATAAGTTATAGGTTTCACAAAAAAAGCAGTTGAATTCCATTGGATAAAAAAAGGTAAACTGAGTGCAATTGTCACAGAAGTTAGTGTAAAATAAAAAACATGATAGAAAACTGGCTTGGTCACAATAGTTACGTCTAAAACATTTAACACCACAAATTGAAAAAGAAACAAATACGCTGCAATAACAATTAAATAAAAACTGTATTTTTTAAGTAAATGGCTATAAAAATAAGCTATCCAAGCTACTAAAAAACCATAAAATATACTGTCAATTCTATAAATCACTATAGCTTTAATGTCTGTATTCCAAATGGTTAAGTCATAAATTGGTGCTAATTGAAATTTCATCCATCTTAAAAAATGAACAAAACAAATTACAAGAATGGTTATCAATAAAAATCCTTTTTTTTTGTTGCTCTTGAAAACTTTGGCACTAATGAAAAAGCAAACAGCAGCGAAAATATAGGTCCATTCTTCAACGGAAAGACTCCATGATTCTGAAAAAAACGTAATGCCATTGGAGGAAAAATTTTGGAAGAAAAAAAAGTATTTCCAAGTATTTTGCAATGAAAAACCAAAAGATAGCGCAATTCCAAAATTTAAGAGTAATACTAAAAAATAATTAGGCAACGTTCTGAACCAACGTCTTTTTAAGAAAATTTTTACATCAGAAAATGTAAATTCATCTTTTATAAAATTCTTGAGTAAGATTGTTCCAATTAAAAATCCGCTGAGAACAAAGAAAATTTCAACACCAATAAACCCAAACAAACCACTTATTGATAGCAATAAAGGATTTTTTAACCCCAACCAATAATATCCGTGAGAAAAAACAACAGACAAAATAGCAATCGAACGAAGTACATCTAGTCCAAAAATTCTGGATTTTATTTGAATTTCATTTGACATTTCATTTACATTTGTAGGATTAACAGGAATTCCTTGAAAAAATCAAAGATATACAAAAAAATAAGTTTTACTTTACTTGTTTCGATAGTTTTCGGAATGATTACTTATTTGCTTTTATCACCAAGGCATAAAGCTATTGTGAAAACTAAGTTACTGCATACATTTGGTATTATTGACAAAAATTGGGAGATAAATGGCAAGAGTAACAACTACCAAATGACATCGCCAACGTTCTTACTTGATGGTATTTACAAATCTATGGAAGGTCCAAAATCTTCGAGATACATCCAATTAAATCAAAACGATTCGCTTTTATGGATTACAAAATTTAAAGTGGAAGCTATTGAAGATGAAACGAAAGCAAAAATTTCAAACGATTATATTTGTCATACAAACATTGATTTAAATGATGAAAGTTATTATACTTCTTTTGGTTTACAAGACAGAATTGGAAAACAATATCCGCGATTAACTTCCTTGTCGAATGGATTTGAAACCATCGATTTTCCTGAAGGTTATGGAATTCCTATTCGTGCTAATGAATTTTTATATGTAACTACACAAGCATTGAATCACAATCAAGCAAAAATTTTAAAAAAAATCAAACACTTAGTTACCATTTCTTATGAAAATTATGCGATTAACCAAAAACCATTAATGAGTAAAACTGTTTTTATACAGCTTCCTTATAACAAAGAAAATCCTTACGAAATAACAGATTTTAGTGGAAGTGACCAATGCATTCCTGTGGAAACAAAAAATCACAGTTATGCTGATGGAAAAGGAAACATGTTATCAGGACATTGGGTAATTGCTCCTGGGAAAAAAGTTTACAAAAGCGAAATTAATTCTCAATTACAATTAAAAGACAGTTTACGGTTGCATTACGCTGCCATTCATGTTCATCCGTTTGCTACTCGGATTAAGTTGTATGATAAAACAACGAAAACAACCGTTTTTTCAAGTACAATAGAAAATTACAAAAACAAAATTGGTTTACTAAAAGTTACGCCATTTTCTTCAAAAACTGGTATTTGGCTTTATGAAAACCATGAATACGAACTACAACTTGAAACCAATAACACTTCAATAGTAAACCAAGATATGATGGGAAGTATGTTTTTATTTTTTTATGACAAAGAGTTAGACGAAAAACTTAAGCAGTTAAAATAACTTTTGAATTAGTGTTTCGTCTGAAATTCCTTCGGCTTCTGCTTTGTAATTTTTCACAATTCGATGTCTTAAAATTCCTGTTGCAACTGCTTGAACATCTTCAATATCAGGAGAAAATTTCCCTTTTAAGGCTGCTTGAGCTTTAGCGGCTAAAATTAAATTTTGAGAAGCTCTAGGTCCAGCACCCCAATCAACATAAGTTTTAACAAAATCAGGTGCTAATGGATTATCTGGTCTGGTTTTACTCACTAAGGAAACTGCATATTCAATCACGTTATCTGCCACTGGCAATTTTCTAATTACGTTTTGAAACTCTATAATTTCATCTGCTGAAAACAAAGCGTTTACAGTAGTTTTAATAGTACTAGTTGTTGCTTTCACCACAGCTACTTCTTCCTCAAATGAAGGATAATTTAACTTTATAGCAAACATAAAACGGTCTAATTGCGCTTCTGGTAAAGGATATGTTCCTTCTTGCTCAATAGGGTTTTGAGTTGCCAAAACAAAATAAGGCAAATCTAATTTATACGAAGTTCCAGCTACAGTAACCATTCGTTCTTGCATGGCTTCTAGGAGTGCCGCTTGTGTTTTTGGTGGCGTACGATTGATTTCATCTGCCAAAATTATATTGGAAAAAATTGGTCCTTTAATGAATTTAAACTGACGGTTTTCATCTAAAATTTCACTTCCTAGAATATCAGACGGCATCAAATCAGGTGTAAATTGAATACGTTTAAATTGTAAACCCAAAGCTTGCGCAATTGTATTCACCATCAAAGTTTTAGCTAAACCAGGAACACCAATAAGCAAAGCGTGACCACCAGCAAAAACACTTAAAACTATTTGGTTTACAACATCATCTTGGCCTACAATTACCTTAGCAATTTCGGATTTTAATTGATGTTGTTTTTGAACTAAATTTTGAATGGCTGCTACGTCTGACATAGATTTGATTTTAAATTTCTAAAATATAAAATTACTTTTTAACCCAATTATTAGTAAACTCGCAATTTTTGTAAGCTTCATTGATTTTAATGTACGTTTCATTTATTTTTTCTTCCGTCCATTTAGCAATAGTTTTAATTTGCTTATCACGAAGTGCAATTTCTTTAATTTTGATATAGTCTTTAGAAAAATCTGCCTTGTGTTCTTCTGTTTTTTTGTTAACAGTGATGATTTTATAGAATTTTCCAACGCCTCTTTCTTCATCAACTATTGGGCGAGACACTTCATTTACTTGCAATGAAGCAACCTGACCATATAATGAAGGGTCCATTTTGGTCAACTCAAATCTTGGCTCCATAGTTCTTGGGTTAAGCAAAACACCACCATTGTTTTTTGTTTCTTTTTCTTCAGATTCAGATTTTGCTGCATCAGCAAAAGAAATTTCGCCTCTTATAATTTTTTCTCTGATGGCTTCAATTTTTTCTTTTGCTTGTTTCATAGCATCTTGAGATACTTTAGGAGCCATTAAAATATGACGTAATTCTACTTCTTGACCTTTAATTTTTTCTACCATAATGATATGATAACCAAAGATGGTTTCAAATGGATCAGAAATTTCGCCTTCTGCTAAACTGAAAGCAACATCTTTAAACTCTTTCACAAAAGGGGTTTTACGATTCATTTTTATAAATCCTCCTATTGAACTTGAACCTGGATCTTCAGAAAACAATACTGCTTTAGAAAAGAAACTGGAACCGTTTAAAATCTCTGTTCTAATTTCTTTGAGCTTGTTGACCACTTTTTGTTTTTCTTCCTCAGAAACTTTTGGTTTTATTATAATTTGCGCTACTTCAACTTCTGCTCCAAAAATTGGAATTTCGTCTTCAGGAATTTGGCGGAAAAAATTTCTAACTTCTTCTGGTGTAACTTCTACTTCATCAATAATTTTCTTTTGCATTTGAGAAGTTAATTTGTTCATTTTTACCACATCAAAGAAATGATTTCTTAAATCTTCTTCATTTTTTTTGTTGTAATATTTCACTACTTTCTCCATAGAACCTAATTGTTCTACTGCAGCATCTAATTGTTCGTTCAAAAAAGCATTTACTTCCATATCAGTAACCTCTATACTATCTTGAATAGCGTGATGAGCATATAACTTATCTTCGAGTTGTTTACCAAAAAGTTCACATCTAGTAATTTTAGAAATATCACCGCCTTGAGCTCTAATAGTTATTAGTTCTAAGTCAATATCAGAATCTAAAATTACGTAATCACCTACAACTCCAACCACACCATCAATTTTTTGTCTTTTAACTTGAGAAAAATGGATTGCAAAAACAAACAAAAACAAAGTGGTTAATGTTGTTTTATTTATAAATTTCATACTTTTTTTCTTTAATTGCATCATTTGTTATTTCTGTTTCTACTTTTTTTAATAATTCTTTTTTTCTAGTATTTAAAATCACTTGCTTTATTGTTGGTTTTAAAAACTGCAAGGGCGTTGGACTATTTTTTGGTAATACTTCTTTAACCTTTACTAACCAAATGGTAGTGGAATCAGGAAATTGATAACTCATCCCATTTGAAATAAATCGTTCTTTGTTATCTGCGTTAATGAATGGTAGTTTTTGATATACTTGGTTAATATCTACCCAAATGGAATCATTAAACGCATAACTTTTAAACTGAATGGCTTGTAGTTGCAATTCGTTTCGATCTTTCGGTGTAAAGGAATTAAATTTTGTTCTTATTTTATCAAATTTTGGATTTTCTTTAACTAAATTGATGTATCTCAGCTTTACCAATTCACTAGGGTTTTTAAAAAACTGTTTATTTTGGTTATAAAAATTTACAATTTCTTCACTAGTAACTGTGGTATCAATTTGTCTAATGACCAATTCTTCCAAATAGGCATTGGTTAATAAATCTGATTTGTATTGGGCAACTAAATCATTCAATTCTTGCACTTTTGCATTACTTAAATTTAAAGAAGCTGCTTCACTCAGTAGCTTTTGTGTAGCCCAATTATCAATAAATGTTTTTACAATTTCAATACTATCTTTTCCTGAAACACCAGCTGGAACCAAGCCTTCGATATCTGAACGATATAAAAAGTCATTTCCCACACGAGCCACAGCATTATCTGCTTGCTCTTTTTGGAAATAATTACAAGAAAACAAACTGCTTAGTATAAGAATGTAAAATGAAATTCGCATGTATTACATTTGTTTTTTTATGGCATCAAAAACAGGTTGATTGATAATTACTTTAAACTCGCTCTTAAGTGCATCAACCCAGTTTTTTTCCAAAAATTGTTGGTAATCACTGATTAATTTACCTTTTGATTCTGCCATAGTTTTTTCAGATTCTGGTAAAATATTTTTTACTTGAATAACGAAATAATAACCATTTTTCTCAATTACTTCTGAAATTCCAGTCTTCTTAATTTCTGTTATGGGCAAATTATCACTTCCTTTTTCAAAAATTCCAGATTTTACCATTACCTCAACTTTATCATTGGTATTAATAGCTTTTTTGATAAAATCTTCTGATTTGTTTTTCTTTAAAAGTTTGTTTACATTTTTGATAACATCTGCTTTGGTTGAAGAATAAACAGCTACATCATAACGTTCTTTCCATTTGTAATTTTGAATGTTTTCTAGTCTAAATTTTTCTAAACCAATCGAATCTTCTTTTGCTCTATTCCAAATTTCTTTTTCCATTAAGTCAAACAACAGAAGTCCGTCACGATATTCTTCCATCACATGAGCAAATTCAGGATGTTCATTTTCAAGATTACCATTGTAGTAAGCAATAACTTGTTCGTCTAACCAATTTTCATATAATTCATCTACCAAATTTGCAACTGGTCTAGTTTTAATTGTCCCCTTTTGCTGGTTGTTGATGTAATCTAAAAACTGATTTGCTGTTAATGAAGCTTTGTCAATAGTAACCAATGCTTTATCAAACGGAACTCTATTGGCAGGCAATTGCCAGTTTTGCGTATAAAATGTATCGTTTACTGATTTTTTTACCAATGCCTTCAATTTAGCATCTGATGTAATTTTGTATTTTCCACGTAATTTACTGGCTAGAGAATTGGTAATTAACACGGAACGTTCGTCGCGTTTGATTTTACCTTCAATTTCATTTTTTAAATCTGATAAAGAGGCTATTTCAAATTTTTGATTTAATTTCACAATATGCCAACCAAATTGCGTTTCAAAAGGCTCAGAATATTCTTCAGGATTTTTTAAACTAAAAGCTTTTTCTTCAAATTCTAAAGATGTTAATTGACCAGAACCAAAGCGCTGTAACATTCCTCCTTTATCAGCAGTAGATTTATCATCAGAAAACTGTTTGGCTAATTCTTCAAAACTTTCGCCTTGTTTTAACTTTTGGTACAATTGAGTAATCACACTTTTCGAAACATCTTGATTGGTAGCTTCATCATTTTTCTTAGCAATCATAATATGAGAAACGGCAACTTCGCCTCTATTTTGTCTTCTGTCAACCACTTTTAAAATATGGTAACCAAAACGGGTACGAAAAGGCTTTGAAATTTGTCCCACTTTTGTATTAAATGCAGCATTTTCAAAAGGATATACCATTCTAAAAGCCGAGAAATATCCTAAATCACCTTTATTTTCTTTAGCAGATGGATCTTCAGAAAGTGTAGCTGCTACATCTTCAAATGAAGCACCAGCTTCAATACGTTTTTTGATATCAGTAATTTTTTGGTAGGCTTTTAAGGTATCAGCAGGTAAGGCTCCTTCATCAACCATTACTAATATATGAGAAGCTCGAACTTCTTCTTTCATTCTTTGGTAGGCTTCTTCAATAAGTTTAGAAGTCACTTGACTATCATTCATGTACGTTTTAGTCAATTGATTTCGGTAAGATTTCAATTCATTGATATACTTTTCCTGATTTTGTAAACCTAACTGATTTGCTTTGTGAACTTTCAATTTGTATCCCACAAATAATTCCAAATATTTATCTAAATCTTTTTGGGAATCATCTTTTACAAGTTCTAAATTTTTCTTGTAAACTCTAGAAAATTCATCAGTATAATATGGATTTCCGTCAATTGTAAATAATATTTGTTTGTTTTGTGCCCAAGTAAAAGAGGCAAAAATTAAAAGAGTAACTACAAAAAACTTATTTTTCATTTTGGCATTTGTTTATATTTTGTAATCAACAAAAATAGTAATTCATACTTATAAATCAATGGAATTCTTTTGGAATAAATAAAAAAAACGAAACAAATTTTAATTCTGGATTACAAATGATTTTAATTCTTAATTAATTGCATTAATTTTGCGCCTCATTTAATACAAAATCATGAGTTTTAGTAAAGAAATTGCACGCAGAAGAACCTTTGGTATTATTTCACACCCCGATGCTGGTAAAACTACCTTAACAGAAAAACTGTTATTATTTGGTGGTGCTATCCAAGAAGCTGGAGCAGTAAAAAGTAATAAAATCAAAAAAGGGGCTACTTCCGATTTCATGGAAATTGAGCGCCAACGTGGAATTTCGGTAGCTACATCGGTTTTGGCTTTTATTTATAAAGATAAAAAAATCAACATCTTAGATACGCCAGGACACAAAGATTTTGCTGAAGATACCTTTAGAACGTTGACCGCTGTGGATAGTGTTATTGTAGTAATTGACGTAGCAAAAGGGGTCGAAGAGCAAACAGAAAAATTAGTTGAAGTTTGTCGAATGAGAAGCATTCCAATGCTGGTTTTCATCAACAAATTAGACCGTGAAGGAAAAGATGCTTTTGATTTATTAGATGAAGTGGAACAAAAATTGGGATTAACGGTTACTCCTTTGAGTTTTCCTATTGGAATGGGTTATGATTTCAAAGGAATTTACAACATTTGGGAGAAAAACATCAACTTATTTGAAGGCGATAGCAGAAAAAATATTGAAGAAACCATTGCTTTTGACGACATTAATAATCCAGAATTAGAATCTATTATTGGAGAAAAACCAGCAAATAGATTGAGAGAAGAATTAGAATTAATTGAAGAAGTTTATCCTGCTTTTGACCAGCAAGCCTATTTGGAAGGGAAGTTACAGCCCGTTTTCTTTGGTTCGGCATTGAACAATTTTGGAGTAAGAGAATTATTGGATTGTTTTATAGAAATTGCGCCAACACCAAGACCAAAAGAATCAGATACTAGATTAGTACAACCTGATGAAACTAAATTTAGTGGCTTTGTGTTTAAAATTCACGCTAATATGGATCCAAAACACCGCGATCGTTTGGCTTTTGTGAAAATTGTTTCTGGCACCTTTGAAAAAAACAAACCGTATTTGCACGTTAGAAACGGAAAAAACATGAAATTTTCTAGTCCAAATGCTTTTTTTGCGGAAAAAAAGGAAATTGTTGACATTTCTTATCCTGGTGATATTGTAGGTTTACACGATACAGGAAATTTCAAAATAGGTGATACTTTAACCGAAGGCGAAAACATGAATTTTCAAGGAATTCCAAGTTTTTCTCCGGAACATTTTAGATACATTAACAACGCTGATCCATTGAAATCAAAGCAATTAGAAAAAGGTGTTGATCAATTAATGGATGAAGGTGTTGCTCAGTTATTCACCTTAGAAATGAACGGAAGAAAGATAATTGGAACCGTTGGAGCATTACAGTACGAAGTAATACAATACCGTTTAGAACACGAATATGGTGCAAAATGTACGTATGAAAACTTTCCAGCTTATAAAGCGTGTTGGGTAAAAGCGGATGATCCAAAAAATGAGGAGTTTGCTGAATTCAAACGCGTGAAACAAAAGTTCTTAGGTCATGACAAATTTGGTCAATTAGTGTTTTTAGCGGATAGTGAATTTTCAATTCAAATGACCCAACAGAAATACCCAAGTGTAAAATTATTTTATACTTCTGATTATAGAACCAAATAATTTTATAATTTAGTACTCCAAACCAAGTCTATATGAAAAAAAATGTGCTTAAAACTTACAGCCTACTATTTATGTTGTGTAGTTTTTCTTTTTGCTATGCCGATCCTTCAGATCCTGATGGAAGCGGCGATGAACTTCCAGTTCCCATTAATAAAAAACTTATTTTTCTTGCTGTTTTAGGTGTTTCGTTAGCCTTTTACATCATCAACAAAAAAATAAAACAAAAATCTATTTCATAAAAAAAGCGTTGGTTTATTGCCAACGCTTTTCTATTCTTACAAATTCAATTTCCTTCTTTCTCTTGCTAACAAAGTGTTTTTTAACAACATGGCAATAGTCATTGGTCCCACTCCACCGGGAACAGGTGTAATGTAAGACGCTTTTTTGGAAACATTTTCAAAATCAACATCGCCTACTATTCGGTAGCCTTTTTCAGTGGTTTCATCTTCAACTCTAGTGATTCCAACATCAATGATTACTACATCATCTTTAACCATTTCTGCTTTCAAGAAATTTGGAACACCAAGAGCTGAAATGATAATGTCTGCTTGAGAGGTAATTTGATTAATATTTTTAGAATGACTGTGCGTTACAGTTACCGTAGAATTCCCAGGAAATCCTTTTCTTCCCATTAATATACTCATTGGCCTACCTACAATATGACTTCTTCCAATAACAACTGTATGTTTTCCTTTGGTTTCCACATTATAACGTTCCAATAATTCTAAGATACCAAAAGGTGTTGCTGGAATAAATGTAGACATGTCTAATGCCATTTTACCGAAATTTTCAGGGTGAAAACCATCCACATCTTTACTTGGGTCGATAGCTTCAATAATCTTTTGAGTATCGATTTGTTTTGGTAATGGCAATTGAACAATAAAACCATCGATTGCGTCATTTTCGTTCAACTCTTTGATTTTCTTTAGCAACTCAGTTTCAGAAGTAGTACTTGGCATTTTAATTAAGGTAGATTCAAAACCTACTCTTTCACAAGATTTTACTTTACTGCCCACATAGGTTAAACTGGCACCGTCGTTACCCACGATAATGGCTGCTAAATGAGGAACTTTTTCTCCGTTTGCTTTCATTTGGGCTACTTCAGCAGCGATTTCATTCTTAATATCTTCCGATACTTTTTTTCCGTCTAATAAATGCATTTGTTTTTGTTGTGTTGTTTATGGTTTTTTGGTTGAATTAATTGAAATATATTAATTTGTTCCAATTAATTTGTTCCAATTAATTTGTTTCAATTAATCTAACCGTTTAAATTTTAAAAAATTTAAAAAAAAGACGCGATGAATCGCGTCTCTACATATTATCGCATGCCTTTCATGCCTTGCATCATTTGCATCATTTTTTTGCCACCGCCACCTTGCATCATTTTCATCATTTTACTCATTTGGTCAAATTGCTTCATTAACTGGTTAACTTCTTCAATTTTTCTTCCTGAACCTTTGGCTATTCTATTTTTACGTTTCACATCGATAATAGACGGCTTACTTCTTTCTTCAGGTGTCATGGAGTGAATAATGGCTTCCACATGTTTAAAAGCATCATCTTCAATTTCAACATCTTTTAATGCTTTTCCAGCGCCAGGAATCATACCAACTAAATCTTTCATGCTTCCCATTTTCTTAATTTGCTGAATTTGCGTCAAGAAATCATCAAAACCGAATTCATTTTTGGCAATTTTCTTTTGTAATTTTCTTGCTTCTTCTTCGTCGTATTGCTCTTGTGCTCTTTCTACTAAGGAAACCACATCTCCCATTCCCAAGATTCTGTCTGCCATACGGTTTGGGTAAAACACATCGATAGCATCCATTTTCTCACCTGTACCCACAAACTTAATAGGTTTGTTTACCACAGATTTAATGGTAATTGCTGCTCCACCACGAGTATCACCATCTAATTTGGTTAAAATAACTCCGTCAAAATTTAATCTATCGTTAAATGCTTTTGCGGTATTCACAGCATCTTGACCTGTCATTGCATCCACCACAAATAACGTTTCATGTGGTTGAATGGCTTTGTGAACATTGGCAATTTCGGTCATCATTTCCTCATCTACTGCTAAACGACCAGCCGTATCAATAATTACCACATTGAACCCATTCGCTTTGGCATGTTTAATTGCATTTTCAGCAATAACTACAGGATTTTTATTTTCTGGCTCTGAGTATACCTCAACGCCAATTTGTCCTCCAACAACATGCAACTGATTGATTGCCGCTGGACGATAAATATCACAAGCTACCAATAAAGGTTTTTTATTTTTCTTAGTTTTTAAATAATTAGCTAATTTTCCAGAAAAAGTAGTTTTACCAGAACCTTGTAAACCCGACATCAAAATAACCGATGGATTACCTGATAAATTCACTCCAGCTGCTTCACCTCCCATTAATTCGGTCAACTCGTCTTTAACGATTTTAACCATTAATTGGCCTGGTTGTAAGGTAGTCAATACGTTTTCTCCAATAGCTTTTTCTTTTACTCGAGTAGTAAAATCTTTGGCAATTTTAAAGTTAACGTCGGCATCTAATAACGCTCTTCGCACTTCTTTCAAAGTATCTGCAACGTTAACATCGGTAATTTTACCGTGACCTTTTAATATATGAAACGCTTTGTCTAGTTTTTCGCTTAAATTATCAAACATGATCTTGTTTTGTTTAATGAAGTGCAAAGATAAGATAAAGTTAGAAAGTCGCAAAGTGGTAATTAACAGTTTCGTAAAATAGTTTAATGAATAACTTTAATAAAATGTAACAAAACTTATAATTTCCATACTTATAAAGAAAAACTTTATGATTTTAACTACAACCAATTCCATTGAGGATTTTAAAATAATTGAATATAAAGGTATCGTTTCAGGTACAGCTGTAAATTTACAGAAAATGAAAATGACTTTTAATATGCAAAAATATTATGCTGGTGTGAGTGAAAGCATCTCGGAAGTAAAAGCACAAGCGATAGAACAACTCAAAGAAAACGCTAAAAAAATGAATGCCAATGCAGTAGTGGGAATTTCTGTAGATATTGAGTTGACCACAACAAATTATGTTGCGGTGGCTGTAACGGGTACAGCAGTACATATTGTAAAAAGGTAAAACGTCTCACAAAATGAGACGTTTTCATTTAATTTTTTAGTTATTTTTTTCAAATGTTAATAAATCAACACTTCCGTCACCACTTACATCACTAAGTTCAATTTTAGTAGCGGATCTTGAAATCACTTTCCAGTCTTCACTGATTTCTTCAAAGGGACCATTCAAAGTACTAAACATTAAATCTAATTTGGTGGAACCACTATCTAAATAAGAGCTCCAAGTTCCTGTTTGATTTACAGAGCCATTAGTTGCTGAAAGAACACCATTAGTTGCAAAAGTAAAGACAAAACCTGAAAAATTGTTTGTTTGCGTAACGTTATCTTCCTTGTAAAAAGTAACAACCCAACCCCCGTTTGTTACGGTGTTAGTAACTTCGCTTGGTGATGAAACTTGACTATTATCATCATCATTACTACAGCCCATAGTTGTACAAACTAAAATGGCTAAAATGCTTAAAATTTTAATTGCTTTCATTTTTTTTGTTTTCTGATTTCATTATAACGAAAATAACAAAAAAAAATTACAACATTAATCCTTTATTTTGAATACTTTTCGCAAAATATCTTCCATCAAACACCATTTGGTGAAGGACGATTGAAGCAAATTGACTCCTACAAAAATGGTAAACCAAAACCAATTTTCATTCACGTACATTCCTAACAGCACACTCAAGATAACAAACGTTCCTGCAATGGCTCTAATTATTCTGTTAATCATATATCTTATTTTTTTAAGGTTATAAACTTCTTTCAATGGGTACCACCACGGCACGAATGGGATTATTAGTTTCTAAATTTTTATTGAATTCATAGCCCAATTCAAAGAAAACATCAATATTGGCGTCATCAATAAAAGTGAAAAACAAAACGGATTCGTTTCCTGAATTAGCCGTTGGAAACCAACTTTGCATCGCAATTAGACCATGATTTTGTTTAAAACCATCAATTTCTGATGTGCTGAAAGCTTCAATATTGGCTCTTTTAAAGAGTTTCAAAATAGCGTCTTGATATTCTGAAACAGCGGTTACTATTAATAATTTCATATTGCATCATTTTTTAATTGGTTGTTTCTTCTTGATTTTCATCTTCCTTTTCTTCCTTTTCAGGATAATTTTTCTTTTCAATCATATAATATACCAATGGCACTACCAATAAAGTCAGTATAGTAGAAACAATAGTTCCACCCATCAACGAAATGGCTAATCCTTGGAAAATTGGATCAAAAAGAATTACAAATGCACCAATTACTACTGTTCCCGCAGTTAATAAAATTGGGGTTGTTCGAACGGCTCCAGCTTCAATAACCGCTTGTTTTAACGGAATACCATCTGCCAAACGAATGTTCACAAAGTCAATCAATAACACCGAATTTCGCACCATAATTCCTGCCAATGCAATCATTCCAATGAAAGACGTTGCAGTGAAAAACGCGCCCATCATCCAGTGACCCAATACAATTCCTACCAATGAAAGTGGAATGGCAACCATCATCACGATTGGCGCTTTGAAATTTTGGAACCAACCTACAATCAAAATGTAAATAATGAAGATTACCGCTAAAAAGGCAATTCCTAAATCACGGAATACTTCCAATGTAATTTGCCATTCACCATCCCATTTTACGGTGTAATCATCTTCGTATTCAGGTTGGTTGATGTATAATTCGTTGATTTCATACCCTTTTGGTAGTGGAATTTGTTTCAATTGTTCTTCCATTCCCAAAATTGCATAAACTGGACTTTCCAAAGTTCCTGCCATATCCGCCATTACATAAACTACTCGTTTTTGATTTTTACGATAAATGCTTTTTTCGCGAACATTTTCTTTTATGGTAACCAAATCACCAATAGGAATCATTTGTCCTTGAGCGGAAGCAATATGAATTTGGGATAAATCGGCCAAAGTTGATTTTTCTGCTTCGTCTAAAGCTAGAACAATTCCAACAGCTTTTGTCGCGCTTTCATCATAAATTTTAGCAATCGCTCTTTCACCTAAAGCTAAGTTTAAAGAATGTGCGATTTGTTGTGGCGCAATACCATACAGCATCGCTTTTTCTTTGTCAACATCAAATTTGAATTGCACTTGGTCGTCTTCTACCATCCAATCCACATCGACCACATCAGTTGTATTTTTCAAAATGTTTTGTACTTCATTAGCCACTTCAATTTGTTTGGCGTAATCAGGTCCGTAGATTTCAGCTACAATAGTAGATAAAACTGGTGGTCCTGGTGGTACTTCAACAATTTTGATATTAGCTCCATATTTTGCTCCAATTTTTTGAATATCAGGACGTAATAATTTTGCAATGTCGTGACTTTGAGCACTTCGTTCCGATTTATCTTTAATATTCACTTGAATGTCAGCCATATTGCTTCCGCCACGTAAATCGTAATGACGAACCAAACCGTTGAACGTGATTGGTGCTGATGAACCTACATAACTTTGGTAACTTACTACTTCTGAACGTTGGGCTAAATATTGAGCAACTTCTTGTGTAACTACTGCTGTTCGTTCTAAAGTCGTACCTTCTGGCATGTCAATTACCACTTGGAATTCGTTTTTATTATCAAAAGGTAACATTTTTACGATAACCGATTTGGTAAAAAACAACACCATAGAACCTAGCAGTAAGAAAGCTGTAAATCCTAAAAACAACCATCTTTTCTTGCCATTTTCAATTAACGGACGCTCAAATTTATTGTAAATTTTGTAAATTCTAGTTTCTTCAATTCCTTCGCCTTCTTCTTTAACTTCTTCGCCTTTTTTGTCTTTTTCACGTAAGAAAATATAACCCAAATAAGGTGTAATTGTCAACGCTACAAACAAAGATAAAATCATGGCAATCGAAGCGCCGATTGGCATTGGACTCATATATGGACCCATCAATCCACTAACGAATGCCATTGGTAAAACCGAAGCAATTACAGTAAAAGTTGCTAAAATCGTTGGGTTTCCTACTTCATTAATTGCATATAATGCCGCTTGCTTGAATGGCAGTCGCTTCATTTTGAAATGACGATGCATATTTTCAGCAATAATGATACTATCATCTACTACAATTCCGGTTACGAATACTAGGGCAAAAAGGGTAATTCGGTTTAAAGTATAATCTAATAAATAATAACTTAACAATGTTAAAGCGAATGTAATTGGAACGGATAAAAATACTACCAAACCGCCTCTCCAACCCATTGCCAACATCACCACAATGGTTACTGCTACAATAGCACCAATTAAGTGCATCAATAATTCCGATACTTTATGAGAAGCGGTTTCTCCGTAATTTCGGGTGACTTCTACATGAACATCGGCTGGAATTAGCGTTTGTTTTAAATGTTCTACTTTTTTCAGAATAACTTCCGAAATTTTCATGGCATCAGCGCCTTTTCTTTTGGAAACCGCTAAAGTTACTGCTGGATATTCTGATTGATACATTGACGCTTTTTCATTGGCTTGACCGTATCCGAATGAGACATAGTTTTTTGCTAATTCTGGTCCGTCAATGATACTTGCTACTTGTTTTAAATAAATAGGATTGTTTTGTTTTACACCAACAATTAAATTTTCCACATCATCAACCGATTGCAAGAAGCTTCCTGTTTCAACGGTAAATTCTGTATCTTGATTATTGAATGTTCCAGCACCTAATTGTTGGTTACTTGCATTGATTTTTTCAGCAATTCCTAAGAAATCTACGCCAGCAGCTGCCATTTTATCTTTATCCAAAACTACTCGCAATTCGCGACTTCTTCCACCAATTTTAGTGGTCATAGAAACGTCGTTGATTTTCTCAATTTCGTCTGACAATTGGTTCGCCATTGCACGTAATTGGTAGTCATCATAATTTTCACTCCAAAGCGTTATTCCTAACATTGGAACATCATCGATAGCTCTCGTTTTAATTAATGGCATCGTTACACCGGCTGGCATTTGATCCATGTGTTTGAAAATTTCGTTGTACATTTTCACATACGAACGCTCGATATCTTCCCCAACATAAAATTGGACAATCACCATTCCCATTTCATTGGAAGAAGTTGAATACACATACTCCACACCTTTGATATTGGAAATTAATTTTTCTAGCGGTTTGATTACGCGAGATTCCACTTCTTCTGGACTTGCACCTGGATAACCGATGAAAATATCGGCCATTGGAACATCGATTTGCGGTTCTTCTTCCCTTGGAATTAAAAAGGAACTATAAACCCCAACGACCATGAAAACAATCATGAGCAATATGGTTAATTTAGAACCGATGAAGCCTTTGGCTATTTTGCCTGCTAAACCTTCTTTCATATTTTTTTTAGTTTAAAGTTTAAGTGTTTAAAGTTTAGAATTTCTCTACTGAACACTTCAAACTGATTACTGAATACTTATTTTACAGTTACTTTTGCGCCGTTGAACAATTTTCCATCTGCGGAAAGAATGTATTTTTCATTGGCATTTAATCCAGATAAAACTTCGGTTTGATTCCCAAAAGTTCTTCCTAAGCGAATCCAACGTAAAACGGCTGTGTTTTGTTGGCTTACAGTGTAAATTCCTTTCAAATCACCATTAGTAAAGATGATTTCCGTTGGAATTAAAATTTTATCCGTAGTTACTTTTGCTGTTTTTTCAATTGGAAATTTCACGGTTGTGTACATTCCTGGAAGAATTTTAGCATCGGTTTTATCCAAATTGATTTTTACTAAATATTGTCCGCCAGTATTTTTTGATGACAAACTCACCTCGGCTACTTTACCTTTAATTTCAGTATTTTTTGACTTCAATAGCACTGTTACTGTCATTCCATTTTGGATTTGAGCAATATCATTTTCCGAAACTCTAGCCGTTACTTGATATCCTGAAGCACCTTCAACGCTAATCAAAGGCATTCCTGGATTAGCCATGTCGCCTTCTTTTACAAAAGTATTGGTCACCACACCAGAAAATGGAGCCGTTAAGTTAACATAAGCAAACTGAGCCACAACTTCATTACGCATTTGTTTGGCAGCATCTAAATTAGCTTTAGCCATTTCGTAGCGTGCAGTCATATCGTCTAATTCTTTTTGAGAAGCCGATTGTTGGGCAAATAAATTCACGAAACGATCGTAATCTTTTTTTGTGTTATTAAATGCGGCTTGCGCTTGCATGATGCTAGCATCAACTTGCGCTTTTTTCGCTTGTAAATCTGCATTGTTTACGCTTACTAGTAATTGTCCTTGCGATACTTTTTGCCCCACTTTTACGTGAATTTTAGTAACGTGCCCCATCATTCTTGTGCTTAAATTGGCACTGTTTTCAGCTTCGATAGTTCCGCTGGCGGTTACGAATGGTTCGTTATTGTTTTCGGTTACAGCACTAACGGTTACAGCGATTGGATTAGACTGTTTTACTTCTGCTGGTTTGTCTCCTCCGCATGAAGCAACTAGAAGAGCGATTATTGGGATAAATATTTTTTTCATTGTTATCATTTTTTATAATTTTATTATTGGAACACAGGTCAAAGAAATTTATAGAATTTCAATATTGTTAAATTTTACACCCCTGAAGTCCCCTCAAGGGGACAATCCTAAAAAGACAATCTACTTAGTCAAAAACTCTAAATATTTCTTAGTGAAATTGTACTCAAAAACCGCTTGCAAGTATTCTAATTCTTTTTGTTGTTGCAGGGTTTCGGATTGTAACAAATCGGTTGTTTTTTCTAAACCTTCTTTAAAACGGTTGGCTCTAATTCTATAGGCTTCTTGCGCTTGTTCTAAAGCTAATTTTGTTAAATTCACCTTATTTTCTGCATCGGTTAATTGGCGATTGGTTTTGTTTAATTCCAATTGACTTTGAGCTTTGTATTGTTTGGCTTCTACTTCGGCTTTTTGGAATTCTGCTTTTGCTTTTTGGTGCTTACCAATGGATTTGTAACCGTCGAAAATATCCCAAGACAACTGAGCACCAATCGTGTATCCTTTGGCTCCTGTTTGAAACAATTGGGTGTCGTACATTTCGTAACTTCCGAAAGCGTTTAGTCTTGGTAAGAAATTCATTTGGCTCATTTTTGCCATTTTCTCATAAGCTTCTACTGATTTATCCATGGCCAAAACATCTTTTCTGTTGGCAGATAAATTGGTTTCAAAAGTGGAAATTTCAATGGTGTTTTCAATGGATTCCAATGGTTTATAAACTTTATTTTCATTGGAATCATCTAATAGAAAAGCCAAATAATCGGATGCATTTTGTACATTACTTTTGGCGTATTGTAATTGATTTTTCACTTCATTAACGCGAACTTGCACACTCAACAAATCCGTTTTTTGGAGTAAACCTTGTTTGTTGTAATTATCAATAAGTTTCAAATTAGCTTGAGCGGTTGCATTCGCTTTTTCTAAAACTTCGACTGCTTTATAGGCCAATTGCAATTGCATAAAAGCTTTGTTTACTTCGAATCCCAAATATTCTTTGGTGCGTTCTAGTTGCAAATCAAAAGCTTCCATTTTGGATTTAGCTGCTTTTCTTCCGTACAATCCATCGATGTTAATTAGCGGTTGCAAAACTTCAATTCGAGTAGCATAATTTTCCGTTTTATCTGGATCGTTTAATAATGCTGGATTGAAATCGGCTGCTGTTAAAATTTCTTGATTTAATTTAGAGCCAAAAGCCATTAACGGATTGGTGGTCATCATAGCTGTATGCGATGCCGAGATTTTTGGAAGAAACAACGAATTGGACTCGTTAAAATCGGCTTTGGCACCAGCTAAGGTTTTTTCTGCAATTTTAATTTGTAAATTCTTATTGGCTACTTTTTCTAAAAGTTCGTTTTTAGAAATGGTAATGGTGTCTTGAGCAAAAGCACCTAAAGACAAACCAATAAGGATTAGCGAAAATTGAATTTTAGTGTTCATACCATTCATTTATTTCAAGCAAAATTAGTTCAAGATAAATGCGTGGTCGGTAACAAGAGTTACACAGGAACGTAACATTTGTAACAAAAACAAAAGCGCTACGAAAGCGCTTTTGTACTAACCAATAAAACTAAAAAACAATTCTTTTTATAGAATGCTGAATACAAATGTAAAACGATTAAAAAAGTTATGATGCAACATTTGTTACACAAAAAAAGCGTTCCAAAAATGAAACGCTTTATTAGGAATTTGATTCAGAAAATTATTCTGCTTTTTTCTCTGCTGTTTTTTTAGAAGAGCAACATGAAGCTTTTTTGTCATCTGAACCACAAGATTTTTTTTCTTCTGTAGAGCAAGATTTTTCTGTTTTAGCTGTTTCTTTTTTTGCTTTTTTCTTTGGTTCTTGTGCATTTACATTAAGAGCTAACATAAAAGCTGCTACAGCCAAGATTGATGTGATTTTTTTCATTGTATGTAATTTTAAATTGTTATTTTATTTTTATTATTGGAACAAATATAAATAATTTTGTAAAATAGCTTCTTATTTTATATTAAAAAGTTATTTCCTAATGACTTTTTGAGACACATAATATTTATGATCAAAAATAAATGTTATAATTACCATTTGGCCTTTCGCTATGTTAAGTTCAAATGCCATTTCATTTTTACCTACAATTCCATCTTCAATTTCTCCTTCCTCAATTATTTTCCCGTCTAATTTAGAAACCAAATAGTTAATGGTAGTTTGATAAGGCATAGAAAATTGGATTTGGATGGTATCACCACTTGTAGGATTTGGATTTACTTGCATTGTAAATGGATTTCTCCCGTCAATTATTGAAGAACTCAATAGTGGATTTTTTACTAATTTTATTTCATAAATTGAAGGATCAGCACTAGTTAAGTTGGTTTGATTATCAGTAAAAGCAGAGGGAGACGAACTCAAAATACCTCCATACAAATGACCAATTACAAATTCATCTTCGGTAATTTCTGAAAGCTTAATTACTTCATGATAATAATGTGGTAAACTTTGATTAGGAATAAATTCGGCACCAGAGCCTTTTAAGTTTGGCATTTCAATGGGTAATTGATATTCAATCAAACTTCCGTCAGAAAATCTGGTCACGCGACTGATGGTTTTTACAAATGGAACCGTGTTGTCTTGAATTAAATTTCCGTTTTGGTAATAATATTGACTCATTCCACCAAAAAACAAACTATGCATACGATTTTCCGTTTGGTCAAATAATCCAACTTTTCCACTGTGATAGTTACTCAAATATTGATTAAATTGTGTTTGTGGAAAATGACCCGAAGCTTTGATATCAACAGGATACAAAAAAGGTAAATCGGCATTAATTTGAAAAACACCAGAAGAAATAGTATACCCCAATTCTCCATCAGGAAAAACTTGTGGAACTAAATTATAATCGCGTCGATGCAAATGCACCGCATCAGTAATCGTTTCATAATTGGCAAAACTCAATTGCGAACCTGAATTATCTATTGTAAACTTTCTAATTTGATTAGAATACGTTTGAACAAAAGTTGGATTATTCATTGGATTATATCTTCCATCAAAACGATGTCCTCCAACCAAATAAAACGTATTTCCAATTTTCCCCATTTGGCCACCAGTGACAGCAAAAACAGAATCAGAAATTTGCTTGAAGTACGACGTAATTGAAGTTCCGTTTACTATTGCAGTGATTACATTTGGAACATCAATTGAAGTTAGTTTATCAAATGTAATATGATCATTAGCAGTAACCGAAAAAGCATAACCTCCAATAATATACATACTAGTTCCATCTTGGTAAAAATTCATATTCGTAGCTTGTAATTGCTCACGAATTCCTATTGGTAAAACATTCAAAGAAGCTGACCAAAATTGTAAAGTTGCAATATCTACTACATAAATATCCGTATTGTTCTGAGATTCTGGAAAAGCATTGAACGGTTGGCGTGCGTGCAAACCATCTTTTCTTCCACCGATGATTAACCATTTTCCATTGTGTTGTGCAAATGCATAGGAATGCAAACCTGGTAAACCTGGAACAACTTTAGGCGTTAAAACAACATCGTATTCAAATGTGCTTTGAGCATAATTTAATTGGGAAAACCCAAAAAACAGAAGAAATAAAAATTTTATCATTGTACAAATTTAAAGTGCTTCTAAAATGTTATTTTAACAATTGTTGCGAAAGCTATTAAACTTCATTAATATTTTATCTAGTTCCCCCATGTCCACCCGCTACAATTTTTAAAATTCTTATATTCAAATAAATGAACTTAAAAAACTGAATAATCGGATTTTGCATTTTTCTCTTTTGAGAATTGGATATTCTTTGTATCATAATTTTTCACTATTAGATTGTAAGCTAATGATTTTCTTACTTATAAATTAAATCTTTTTACTTTTCACTTTTTACTTTTTACTTTTCACTCTATTCAGGAATTAACCACCAAAAAGGTTTCATTTTAGCCTTATATATAAAAGCATAATGCAAAGCTAATTTTACCCAATGTCCAGCCAAACCTATATCACCAAAGGTTTTATTGATATCTCTTCCTCCAGTATTAGGATACTTTTTATAATCGGGAACAATAGGATACGTTGTAATACTTACACCACTTCCTTGCGTCATTCCATAACCTGCTGATGCAATACAAGCAGCCCCCATGTTACCTAATGAACCTTTGTGATGCAATGATTCTTTACCTGATTTGATTGAATCTATTATATTATCAGCCACTAATTTTGCTGTAATTCCAGAAGGCATACCTGTTCTTGGTGGAGCAGGGAAAATTTCAGTTCCGTTTTTGCTTTTTCTTGGTTTTGAAATGGTATGTGGTGGCGCGAAAGCAATTCCAGGAGCAAATATGTTTTTATAGCTTGGGTTTTGATAAGTTTCAGGCCAATCTTGAACTGTCCATTCTTCGTAAGGCTTAGGCGTATAATCGGCATCAACCACCATAAAGCCTCTAAATAATTTTTCGGTTATATTTTTACCGTCTTTATCATAAGCTTGAAATCCATGTCCCGAGAATGCTGGAATCAACATACCAAAATCGAAAGTTTCTGTTTTAAATTCCCCATCTAAATTTTCATAATGTACGATTCCGTCTTCTACTTTAGTAACTCCAGCTCCTAAAATCCATTTAATACCACGATCTTCAAAAATCATTTCGACCATATCTTTGGATTTCATATTGAAACCATTGTATTCCATCAACATACCGTCCATTCCAAAATCGCCTAATTCATACTCATTGGATATCCAAATAATTTCAGCTTTATCACGAACACCAAATTTTTGCAATTCTTTTTCAACATTCAAAATATATTCAAAAGCAGCCCCTTGGCAAGTCGCTTTTGCATGTCCAGTTCCAATTAAAATTTTCGCCTTTTTATCAGATTTTTTCAGTTGGTCAATTAATTTATGAAGTGCTTCGGAAGCTTTTTCTGCATGATCATAAGTACAAACGGAGTACACTTTGTTTGTTTCGGGAACTAATCCTTCGGTCATATCAAAAGCTAATTTTGGACCAGTAGCATTGATTAGATAATCGTAGGTCACTTTTTCTTGTTTCCCTAAGTTCTCACCAAATACGCCTTCAACTAAAATATAGGGTTTTGACTCAGAATAATCACCTTCTGGATGAAAGGATACGGCTTTTGCTTGTTTGTAACCAATTCCTTTTCTTTTGTATAAAGGTTCTAAAGGAAAAATTACTTCCTTAGATTTCATTCTACCTATTCCAACCCATATATTTGAGGGAACCCATTGGTAATTTCTATTAGGAGAAACCACTAATACTTCGTGTTCCTTACCTAATTTTCTTCTTAAGTGAGCAGCAGCTGTATGTCCAGCTATACCAGCACCTAAAACAACTATTTTTGACATTTTTTTCAATTTAATTAATCAAAATTAATTGTTATGTAATTGTGCTACAGCAACATTTGTTACATAAAAAAACGCCCCGATTAAATCGAGGCGTTTTCAAAAAAAATTAATAACTCGTATCGTCTAGCTTAACTTTTCCGTTAAATGTTTTATAGAGAAATAAAAAGTAAGCGGCTAATAGAGGAGCACCAATCAAAACAATGGTCAACATAATTCCCAGAGATTTTTGCGAAGAAGCAGCATTATATATAGTAATACTATATTTTGGATCAATAGTGGAAATTAACAAAGTGGGATACAATTGAAAGGCAACTAACATTAATAAAAATGCCATGGTAAGCGAGGAAAAGACTAAGGCTTGAAAATATTTCTTTTTAGAAACCAATCGTGGAACATTAGCTACAGCTAAAAAGGATAAAATTGGTAAAATAAAAAATATTGGATTTGCTCTAAAATTATCAGTTACACCTGGTATAAATACCAAAGTATATAAAGAAGTAATCGAAAAACTCACAATAAAAAAGATCATTCCTTTTTTCAATAAATAAGTTAATCTTGTATGCAATCTTCCCTCTGTTTTTAATAAAAGAAAAATAGCGCCCTGCGTCATAAAAATAGAAAGCGTTGTTAATCCTACCATAATAGCATATGGACTCAAAAAAGAAAAAAAGATACCTCCTTTGTAAGTATAATTTTCACCAATTTCAAAACCTTGCAAAACATTTCCTAAAACCACTCCTAATAAAAAGGCGATTAAAGTATTGGAAGTAAAATAAATAATATCCCAAGTTTTTCGCCACCATATCATTTTTTCAGCACTTCTAAATTTGATGGCAGAAGACCTTAAAACCAATAACATCAAAAACAACATAAATGGAATATACATTGCCGATAACATAGTAGCATACATCACAGGAAATCCTGCAAACAAAGCTCCTCCACCTATGATTAACCACACTTGATTAGCATCCCAAAGTGGTCCAATAGCATTAATAGCAATTCTTCTACTCTCATCTTTTCTCAAAAACAAATGCCAAGCGCCTGCACCATAGTCAAACCCTTCTAAAATAGCATAACCTGAAAACAATAATCCCACTACTAAATACCAAAGTGTTGGATAATCGATGCCTAAAAATGTTTCCATATCTTGATGTTTAAATAGTTTCTAATTGATTATGAGATTCGTTTTCGTAAGGACCGTGCTTGATTTTCTTATTCAAGGAGTACAAAAACAATAAGAATAAAATGGTATAAATAACCAAAAACAATATCAAAGAAAACAATATTTGATTTGCTGATACTTCTTGCGAAAAGCCTTCACTGGTTCTTAAATGACCATAAACAATCCAAGGTTGTCTACCCATTTCTGCTGCAAACCAACCTGCTTGATTTGCAATTTGAGGTAACAAAACCGAAAACGAAAAAATCCACATTAACCATTTAGTTTCAAATAGTTTTCCTTTCCACCATAAAAAACAAGCATAAAAAGTAAGAGCAATCAAGAACATTCCAATAGAAATCATTATGTGATAAAATTGAAATACTGCATTTACCTGACTAGGTTGGTCTTCTTTCGGAAATGCATTTAAACCAGTAACTGGCGCTTTAAAATCTTGATGCACCAAAAAAGATAAACCACCAGGAACACCTAAACCAGTAACTTCTTGTTTTTCATTATCAACCCAACCCAAAAGATACAAATCTGCTGGAGCCGATTTTTCATAATGCCCTTCCATAGCTGCTAATTTTGCAGGTTGATTTACAGCTACACCATCTGCGGAACTATGACCAGAAATTAACTGTGTAAAGGAAACTATAGTCGCTACAACTAATGCTATCTTGAAAGCTATTTTGGATAATTCTACAAATTTTCCTTTTCTAATGTAATAAGCATGAACGCTTAAAACCATAAAAGCACCCGCTAAAAATGCCCCTTGCCACACATGAATAATACGATCTACACTAGACGGATTAAAGACCATTGCCCAAAAATCAGTTACTTCTGCACGAGCCATCAGACCTTCACCCACTATGTGATATCCAGCGGGTGTTTGTTGCCAACTATTTGCAACAACAATCCAAACTGCAGAAAACATGGAGCCTAAAAAAACGCCTATTGTGGAAATAAAGTGCACTCTTGGAGATACTCTATTCCATCCAAAAATTAAAATCCCTAAAAAAGTACTTTCCAATCCAAAAGCAAATAAGCCTTCAGCCGCTAATGCACTTCCAAAAATATCACCTACATAACGGGAATAAACGGACCAGTTAGTACCAAATTCAAATTCCATAATAATTCCAGTTGCTACACCAATTCCGAAGGTAATAGCAAATATTTTCAACCAAAATCGGGTTAAAACTTCATACTCTTTTTTCCCAGTTTTCAAATAAAGTCCTTCAAAAATGACCATTAATAATCCTAAACCGATACTCAACGGTGGATAGATATAATGAAACGCTACAGTGAAAGCAAACTGTATTCGAGCTAATATTTCTACATCCATAATAAATTAGATTAGATTGTTTTTAATTGTGTGTTGTTACTATTTGTATCAAATCATCTTTTGAAGTCAAAGCCGAGGTTTCCCAAATTACTTTTCCATTTGCTAATAATACTAGAGAGGAAAAATATTGTAGTTTAAACTTTTTTGAAAATGCTTTAAATTCAACTTGGTCTAAGTTAAAAATTTCAATTCTATTTCCCAAAATCCCTTTTACTTTTTGCAATATGGGCAACCTCATTTTACATGGATCGCAATTTGGATCTAATGAATTAATTACTACCAAATCTAAACTACAAATTGAATTAAATACCTGATTTTCCATAAAATTAATTTTTTGGTATAGAACATCCTTTCGAACCACAACCCGTGTCAAAAACTGCTTGAATTAAAAAGAATAATGCAAAAAACAAAAAGAAATAATTTGCAGTCTTGACAGCATGAAATGCAATAGCAAAAGCTAAAATTAATCGCACCCAACGCATAAGATGCCAATTAGTAAATAATAGTTTTTTCATAATAAGAAAATAAATGTAAAAGTAATTTCATTAAATTATTTTATATGTAACAAACATTACTTTTCTTAAAAATAGAATGATATAATTTTGTAAATATTTAAATTTTATATTGAAAACAACTGTTTTACATATTTTTTCTCTTATTTTAATTATTTCAATGTTTTTTCAAACTATAAAATTTTCATATTTGGTAGTTGAATTTACCACAGATAATAAAGCTTTTACAGAAAAATATTGTTCTAACAAAAGTAAACCTGAGTTAAAATGTAATGGTAAATGTCATTTAAACAAAGATGTAGAAAAAACTTCAGAGTCAAACAAACCTTTACAATCTGAAAAATCAGAAAATAGAAATTTCCCTATTGAAATTTTATTTTATCAAGAAACGAAAGTAGTAAACCCATTTGTTTACTATTTAGCAGAAAATAAAAATATAAGCTCTTTTTACCTAAATAGATACAACGCTATTTTTACTACCAAACTTTTTCATCCTCCTCAAAATATATTGTTTTTAAGTTAAAATAACAGTAATTATAACAATATAAAAAAAATGAAAAAAATAGTCATTATAGCATTGCTATGCGTTTCTACTATGGGAAATGCCCAAGTAGAAATACCCTCAGACAGTATAAAAGTAACCCCATTAAAAGAAGTAATTGTTTCAGGTGACATCAGAAAAGACCCTGCTCAAGTAATAATAAAGTCGGATTATCAAAATAAAGTGGTTCAGCCAAAAAATTCAGGACAACTTTTTGAAGACATAAATGGGTTTTCCCTTATTAAAAGAGGAAATTATGCTGTTGAGCCCAACTTCAGAGCATCACAATACGAACAATTAAACATTCAATACGACGGTGGAACCAAAGCCTACCATGCTTGTCCCAATCGTATGGATCCAATTACCACTTTAGTAAACCCTGAAGAAGTTACCCGAATTGAAATCATAAAAGGGCCATTTTCTGTGCGATATGGAACCAATTTTGGTGGTGTAATTAATATGGTAACACAAACAGGTACTCTTGCTAATAAAAAAATACAAGGAAGTATTTCATCAGGTTATGAAAGCAACGGAAATTCATCAGTAAATATGATAAATCTGATGAGTAGAATAAATAAATTTTACGTAGCTGGAAATTTAAGTTATCGTGATTATGGTAATTATGAAGATGGAAACCAAAATGAAATTCCGTCATCTTTCAGAAATACGGGTTATGGACTTAAATTTGGTTACGACTTTAACGAAAAAAACAGTTTGCAAGCTAGTTTTAGACAAAATTTTGGTAGGGATGTTTTACACGCAGGTTTACCAATGGATACTGTTAAAGACGACAGTACTATTAGTAGTTTGGATTATAAATTAACCAGTAACAACAATTATTTCAAAAGCTTACATGCCAAAATATATTATTCTTTTGTAGATCATATCATGAGTAATTATAGAAGACCTTCTTTTACTTATTCCGAAGCTATTGCACTTGTTGATGCAACTACTTTTGGTGGTAAATTAGAATCAGAATGGAATTTGGGTACAAATTGGAAGCTTTTCGGTGGAACAGATTTTGTTTCATTAAGTAGAGAAGGAAATAGAAATCGATTAGTAAAAAGAAATATGATGGGTGTTTTACTCCCAACTCCATTGGCTTTTGAAGATAAAATTTGGCAAGACAGTTATACCAATACTTTGGGAACGTTTTTAGAAGCCCGTTATTTTATAACAGAAAAAGCAAGTTTAACTCTTGGATCAAGATTAGATTTTGTAAGTTCAAATGCCGAAGATTTAGATCCAACATTTGCAGCTTTATATCCAAATCTTGATAAAAGAAACGAAACCAATTACAGTGGCAATATTTCTTTTAAACAATATTTACCAAATCATAAAACAGTTGAAATTTCTTTTGGTAGAGGTGCTCGTTCCGCTTCCATTGAAGAACGATTTATAGCCTTTTTTAATATTGGAAGAGACCCATACGAATATGTGGGGAATCCAAATTTAAAAGCCGAAGTTAACAACCAATTTGAAATTAGTTTCAATGGAAAAAAATATTTCGAAGGAAAAACTATTAACCAAATCAATTACGGAATAGCAACCTATTATTCTATTTACGAAAACTATATTCTAGGTGTAGTTGATGAAACTTTAATTAGAAAATACAACCCTACAACACCTCCAATTCACCCAAAAGTGTTCAGAAACATTGATAATGCCATGAAAACAGGGTTTGAAACGTATTTAGATGTTAAGTTGTACAATCATTTTAATTTTTTAACCGAATTAGCCTACGTTTATACAGAAAATAAAGATTTTAATGAAAATCTACCCTTAACGCCACCCTTACAAACTCGTTTTAAATTAGGGTATGAAACTGAAAAATTCTGGGCTTCTGTTCAATATAATTTAACCGCAAGACAACCTAAAATCTCACAAAGTTTTGATGAGATTGCAACTCCAGGTTATGAAGTTATGGATATTAAAGCTGGTTTTTCTCCACTAAAAAACCTTTCAATTGGCGGGGCAGTATTAAATGTTTTTGATCAATTTTATAACAATCACCTCACATTTGCATTTAACAATCAACCTGATTTTGGAAGAACACCTATCACAGAACCCGGTCGAAATTTTACATTATTTGTAAATTATAAGTTTTAATTAAAAAAATAACCTCAAGTGTAAGCTTGAGGTTATTTTTTTGTTCCAACAAATCGAACAACAACTCCTTCACCTTGATGAAAGAGCCCTTCATCTAGTACTATTTTTTCGGTTGATAAACTATCAAATGAAATACCAGGAAACTCATTTCTCACTTCTTCTTCCGAAAAAAGCATATCAATATCTTTTGGTCCACCCGAAGTATAATTCAGTTGTTCTTTTCCAAAAGCTTCAAATATAATTTTACCTCCTGGTTTTAGTAGTTCAAGCAATTTTAAATGCGCTTGTTTCCTAATTTCAGCAGGAAAATGCGCAAATATTAACACTATACCATCAAAACTTTCCTTTTCGTAAGGTAATTCCAAAACATCTGATACTAAATAATCTACAGAAACACCTTGCTCTTGAGCTAACATCAATGCTTTTTGTTGTCCAGATTCACTATAATCAAAAGCGCTAACTTCAAATCCATTTTTTGCAGCAAAAACGGCATTTCTTCCTTCGCCTTCAGCAACAAACAGCACTTTTCCTTTTGGTAAAAAATGTAAGTTTTCTTTTAAAAACTGATTAGATTCTTTCCCATAAGCAAAATTACTTGCTGCATAGCGCTCGTTCCAAAATTGCTTCATTTATCTTGCTTTTTATTAGAAGTTACAAACAAATTAAACAATAATCCGCCCATCAAACCGCCATATAAAGTGCTGTTCAATGGTTTTGATGTAATAGCGCAAGTGCCACTCAAACAACCAATTTCTTGATAATACAAATAACCTGCTAGAAGTCCAACTACGACTCCAATTCCTGTAATGATATATGCTTTTTTTGTCATTTTTACTTAGGTGATGGGAATAGGTAATGGGTAAATGGAAAATAGATGTTACCTATAACCAATTACCAATAACCTTTTACCAAATTATTTTTTAAATGTGATACTCCAAATACCTCGAACCTCATTTTCACTATACCCAATAGCTAAATCTTTAGGATACAATTGTAAAGTTTTGGCACGAACTTCAGGATTGATTTGCTCCGGTTTTCCATGGCATTGCAAACACATAGTATTGGTTTCTATCGGATAATAAAACTGGATTTTATTCCCTTTTTCTAGTACTACTGGTTTAATTTCTTGTTTATCAGCCAAGTTTTTTTTGAATTGAGCAATATAAAGTAATTCTTCAGCGTTCGCTTTATTGTTGGGATTCCTATTTTTATCCGAAACGCGTTTAATTGTTGCGTTATATTTTGTTGCCATACTATCAGTTAACGGAATAGCTTGATGATTACAAAAGGCCAAAGCTTCCAAAGTTCCTTTTTGCTGAATCGCACCCATTAAATTTTTACCCAATAGTTTTTTAGTTTCCAATGCATATTCCAAACCGATATCAGCATACGATTTTTTAGTTGCACCAACTTGATATTCCTTTCCTGATTGCGACCAATTTTTGTTCCCATGTCCTTCCCAATGCTCCTTAAACCAAATTGGCTCTTCGATTTGATAGTCGAACATAAAATCAGCTATTTTTTCAACACTTCCTTCTGGAAAAGCTTGCTTAGGCATTAAGCCATGTTTTTTTAGCGCTCCATACATCAAGGCTTTGTCTTCAGTTGGATTTTCTACAAAAGAAGTAACAGCTGTAATAAATTCTTCTTTAGTATAACCTTCTTTATCAATGTATCGGGCTTTTATGGCAACCATTGGTGGAGCAATTCGTCCTTCATTTTCAGCTGCATTTGGACTATGACACAAATAACAGTGCGTTTCCATGAGTTTTTTGCCTTCGTGTTCATTTATTGCAACAACACTTTCCTCAACTGGAATGGGTTGAAATTCTTTTTTCTCTTTTTGGCAACTAACTAATAGTAGCAAAAATAATGTAAATAGGTAATTATTCATGGATAACATTTTTTACAAATTTATTAAATAAAGTAATCTTCTCCTGTAACCATTGTTACATAGCCATCATTAAAAACAATACAATGATAATCAAAAACTATTAATAAATAATATACAATAATATTTTATTATACAAAGAAACTTGTGTTACTTTTTACACTTTTTTTTCAACGGAAATTTGTCTCATCAAAAAATTAGTAATCACATTTTAAAATACAAAAAAATGGAAAATCAAGTATTTATGCCAAGAATTGGCGAAGCAGCACCAGAATTTACAGCAATTTCAACACAAGGAACTATCAACTTCCCAAAGGACTATGAAGGAAAATGGGTAATTTTCTTTAGTCATCCTGCAGATTTCACTCCAGTTTGTACTTCTGAGTTTATGACATTTGCTAACATGGAAAAACAATTTAATGAAGCAAATTGCGAGTTATTAGGATTATCAATTGATGGGCTTTATAGTCACATTGCATGGTTACGCACTATCAAAGAAAAAATTGAATACAAAGGAATGAAGGATATTGAAGTAACTTTCCCTTTAATTGAAGATATTTCAATGAAAGTTTCTAGTAAATATGGTATGATTCAACCGGGAGAAAGTAGTACGCAAGCGGTAAGAGCTGTTTTCTTTATCGATCCAAAAGGAATGATTAGAACTATTTTGTATTATCCTTTAAGTATTGGAAGAAATTTCCAAGAAATTTACAGAGCGCTTATTGCCTTACAAACAGCTGATGAATTTCAAGTAGCATGTCCAGCAGATTGGTATCCTGGAGATGATGTAATTGTGCCAACAGCAGGCTCTTGTGGAGTAGCAAAAGAAAGAATGGAAAATGACGAAACTTTAGACTGTAAAGATTGGTTCTTCTGTACCAAAAAATTAGACAAAGATTTAGTCCTAAATACCATTTTGAAAAAATAATTAAAAAAGCCGTGTCACAAACACGGCTTTAAAACTGACATTCGTCATTGTTTCTCTATCGCTGAATGGAGAAATTTGTAAAATATAAACTTCATTACCATGAATGCGCTACAAATCACATCAGGAAAAATACAAAAACTAAGTGCTTTACTTCTAGCATTTTTTATTTTGGGTTGTAACACCGAAAATAAAGACGAGTTACTAACCGAAAACAAACCTGTTAAAACCAATTTAATGTTAGAAGCATTGAATTTCTTCAAACCTATTTCATCCGTTCCTTATGAAGAATTACCCGAAAATTATCAGGAAATCAATAATCCTGTAAATATCAAATCGGTACATTTCAAAGGAAATGAATTAAAAGTTGACTTAGGAAAAAAACTGTATTTTGACACCCGATTATCCAAAAACGGAACCATCAGTTGCAATTCTTGTCACAACTTGAATACATTTGGTGTGGATAATTTACCAACTTCTCCTGGTGATACGAAAGAATTTGGTGGAAGAAATTCACCAACAGTCATTTATGCTTCTTTACACGCCATGCAATTTTGGGATGGACGAGCAAAAAATGTAGAAGAACAAGCCGGAATGCCAATTTTAAATCCAATTGAACACAATATTCCATCGGAACAATTTTTAGTAGATCGTTTGAAAGGAATTCCAGAATATCAAGAGTATTTTAAACGTGTTTTTCCTAACGAAAAAGATCCAATAACTTACAAAAACTTAACCAATGCTATTGGTGCTTTCGAAAGAAAATTAATTCCTGAAAGTAGATTTGACCAATGGCTTGATGGAGATGATAAAGCGCTTTCAGAAAAAGAGAAAAATGGAATGCGCGCATTTATTGACAATGGTTGTATTGCGTGTCATAGCGGTGTAGCAGTTGGCGGACAAATGATGCAGAAATTTGGTGTTTTTGGAAATTATTGGGAACATACCAAAAGTAAAACAATAGACAACGGATTTTATGATCTTACCAAAAATGAATCCGACAAATATGTTTTCAAAGCACCTAGTTTAAGAAACATTGAAAAAACCGCACCCTATTTCCATGACGGTTCTGTGGAACGTTTAGCAGATGCAATCAAAATCATGGGCAAACTTCAAAACGATAAAGACTTGTCATCCGAAGAAATTGACAATATGGTGGCATTCCTAAAATCATTAACCGCTGATGTAGATCCAAAATACAAGAAGTAAAAACAAATCCCTTTTCAAGTTCAAGAAAAGGGATTTTGATTTTAAAACTGAAAATAAATAAACGGTTGCGTTCCGGCTGAAGCGGTTGCATAGACTATCCAAAATACAAAACCTAAAACGATAGCTTTTACCCAAAACGGTAGTTTTCCAAAAAGACGTTCTTTTAAATCGGTTATGGATTGCGGAAGAAAATGCCAAACAAATCCAATCAACAATAACAAAAATACATTTTGGTAACCCAAAATAATCGTATGCCATTGTTCTAAATTGAATTGAATCTTGGAAATATTTTCGGCTATTTGGAATGCGGTGGCAAAATCTTTGGCTCTAAAAAACAACCAACAAAACACCACAAAATGGAACGTCAAGAACACTTGAATGATTCGAATAAAGACATTTTTTGGTAACTTAATAAATTGACCAAAGAATTTTTCTACTACCAATGCCATTCCATGCAAAACACCCCAAAACACAAATTTCCAAGAAGCGCCGTGCCACAATCCGCCTAAAAACATCGTCATGAATAAATTGAAATAGGTACGAATGTTTCCTTTTCGATTGCCGCCCATGGAAATGTATAGATAATCGCGTAACCAACTCGACAATGAAATGTGCCATCTTCTCCAGAATTCTGTAATAGAACCGGATTGATATGGCGTTCGGAAATTGGGTGGTAATTTGAATCCCATTAATAAAGCCAAACCAATAGCCATATCAGAATAACCTGAGAAATCGCAGTAAATTTGAATAGCATAACCATACGAAGCCATCAGATTTTCAAATGCGGTGTAACTGTTGGGAGCATCAAAAACGCGATCAACAAAATTGGTTGAAATAAAATCAGAAATTACCGCTTTTTTCAACAAACCACCGATGATTAAGAAAAGTGCTTTGTTGAAATCTTCTTTGGTTAATTGCAATTTTTCGTAAATCTGCGGAATGAAATCGCTTGCTCTCACAATTGGTCCAGCGACTAACTGCGGGAAAAATGAAACGAAAAACAAGAAATCCACAAAACTTTTGGTAGGTTCTAATTCTTTTCGATACACATCAATTGTGTAACTTAAGGTTTGGAACGTATAAAATGAAATTCCAATGGGTAAGAAAATGTCTTCAAAAGCCAAACTTCCATTAAATAAACCGTTGAAATTATCGATAAAGAAATTGGTATATTTGAAATACACTAACATTCCTAAATTGATGACCAAACTCAAGATTAAGTAGAATTTTCGGTAGAATTTTATGGGTTCAACATAAATCAAACGCGACAACGAATAATCTACAACGGAAGAAAAAATCAGTAGTAAAAAGTAAATTCCGCTGCATTTATAATAGAAAAACAACGAAAACAAAACCACATAAGTAATCCGGAAATAATGCGTTTTTCTCGATACAATATAAATGAAATAGAATATGATAAACAAACCCAAAAACAAAGCACTATTGAACAAAAGCGGTTGTTTTGGATTATATATAAACCAATTTTGAATGGTTTCTAAGGAAACATCCGAAATAAGCGATTGCAAGGAATTCAGTAGTAAAAACAAACTTTTCAAAACTATTGTGCCGATTTAAATTGTTCGTAATTGAATTCCAAAGCTTCAAAAAAGAGTTCGGCTTGTTTTTCGTAGCCCAACTTAGAATAATGCACTTTATCTTTCGACATATAGCCTTTATTGAAATTTTTGTTTACATTGAAAAGTCCGCCCATGGCTTGAAACATATCCCAAACGGCATACGAATTTTCGCTGGCTTTTTCCTGAATTACTTTAGCGTAATCAGCCACAAATGTATTGGGAAATTTTCTTTTAAACAACGATGGCGGTGGCGTTACCACTAAAATTTCTACCGAAGGATTTTTAGCGCGAATTCCCGCTATCATTTTTTGTAAATTTTCGAAATAAATCGCTGAATTTTGTTTGTCAAAACTTTCATTGGTTCCTAAAGAAATTACTACTAAATCCGCTTCAATAGCTTGTAATTGCTGATAAAACTCAGGAAAACGATTGTAATCAGAAGCTTTGGCTCCATTCACTCCAATGGAGCTGTAAACTAATCCTGGATTGTTATTTTCCAAAACCAAACCATTTAAGGCATAACTCGAAGCTTCTTGATTGGAGACCAAGTAAATTTTTTCGATAGGTTCTTGACTGTAGTAATTTTGGGAAGCAACATCTTCGAACAATGTTAACGGTTCAAATTCAGAACGAACGATTTTCTTTGGTTCCATTTGATTAGTTGGAATTCGCAAGGTTTTTCCCGCTCGAATATTGTTTGATTTCAAACCATTTGCCTTTTTTAAAGCCGTAACAGAAACACCATATTTTGATGCAATAATCGAAAGCGCTTCACCTGATTTGATTTTGTGTGTTATCGTTTTTGGAACACTTGATTCGATTATGATTTCTTTGGAAGTTGTAGCGATATCAAACAAACGTTGGTTTTTTGGCATGACCAATTTCAAGCTGTTAAAAACAAAACTCTTATCACGAACTTGCATTTCAATGGCAAAATCTTTGGTAGTTGTAAACAAAGCGATACCACTTAAACCAACAGGTTTTGTAGAATCTGGATAAATATTTCGGTAACTTTCTAAAGAAGTTGTAGCGTTGTATTTGATGTAATGACTGCCATTGGTTTTGGCTAAATTATGAGGAAAAGTGAATCCCAAACCGCCGTTTCCATATTTTTGCTGGAGTAAACTTCGTATTTTCCCTGTAAACAAATCCGCTTGAATGTGCGAATCTCCGATGTGAACAATGCGTAATTTGCAGTTTTTTTGTTGTTCTAATTGCTGTAACTTTTGGTAGAATTTTTTAATCGCATCCGCATTTCCAATTTGATTTTTAAAGTTGGAAACTTCCAATGAATCCAAAAAAACAGAATCAATTATAACTTCATTGAAATTGACTTCCAAGGAATCTACCGCCAATGAATCTACTTGTGCAAATTGCCATTGGAATGCAAAAAAGAAAAAAAGAAAAAAACTATTCTTCATGCAAGCTGTCTTTTGTAAAGGAAACGCTGTCTTTTTTTGCGGTTACTTTAGGGTTAATTTTTCTTTTACTTCTCAACATTTTGTATTGTTCATAACCTTCATTGATTTGATTATACAACATATTCGCCACTTCTTTCGCTCCTCTAAAATTGAAATGCGTATAATCTTTATTGGCTTTGGCCGGCGTTTCTTCGACCCATTGAATCATGGAACCATCACCGCCCATAAGCGTGTATAAATTCACAAAACCACTTTCGGAAGCAATGGCATAACGTTTTTGTGCCGTTGTTAATGGCACTACAGCCGAATCAGTTTTCATTTCCAAATCGTATTTGGTGGCTTTATCAGCAGTGGAAACCACTAAAATAGTGACACCAGGAAAACACGTTTTTAAATGCTCGACTGTTTTTTTCATACGTTTTTCGTACCAACTATAATTTAAAGAACCGTAATTCAACACATTAGTTCCGTAGTGCAAAATGATTAAATCGTAGCCCAATTGCTCCTGAAAATCCTGCATCAAATCCACGTTGAATGTCGATAACGGCAAACCTGAATTTCCGCGACTAGAGAAATTATCCACATGAACTCCTTTTCCATCATCAAAATTGAAGCCATAAATGGGAATACTATCCGCTTCTTTGAAATAGACTTTCATTGCTACTGGATTTGCATCAACAATTTTAAGTACATTCAGTTTTTGATTTGGATTTAATTTTTTGGAAATGGTATCGGTTCCAATAACGGCATTAATTTTTCCTTCTTTATTATTTGACCTTCCGAAAAATAATGTAGGTCGATTTAATTCCGTTGCAAATCGAATTTTATTGGCTTTGAATTTCACCCAAGCGGAACTTGTAGTATCATTAGCATAAAAAACATGACCGTTTACACCAAAAGGATGTGAAGGCGATTTGATTTTTAAATACGATTGCGTTTTCCAATTCGGCGAAAATTCATGAACTAACGAACTTCGTGAAGCCGCAGATTCAGAAGTAATATTTACAAAACCAACCCCTTTTCCACCAAATTTTTGCTGGAATAACGTTCTAAAATCTTGCACTATCATATCGCCATCCGTCATGGAATCACCGAAATAGGCAATACGAACTTTCCCTTTTTGTTCGGTTTCCAATTGTACCAATTTTTCAAAAAACGGAATCAAATATTGGAATCCTTTAAAATCTTCAAAAGTTTCTGTTGGAAATTGAATGCCATCTACTTTTGTAAATCGGATTTTTTCATTGGCAATGGTGTCATTGGTAACCAATTCATCAGTATCGTTTATCGCATCTAAAAGCAAACTATCTACCACCACATTTTTAGACGAAGTTGTAGTTTCCGAAAAAATCTTTTTTGGAAGCACACTTTTGAAACCAATAAAACTTACCGCCGCCAAAACAGTTACAGCGAAAGCTTGAAAAAAATATTTTGATGTATTCATTAATTAAATTCCAATAAAAAAATTCCAAATTCCAAGGGCAAAAATCAAGTTCATAATCTATTTTCTAACTTCTTACATCTATTCTCTTTATTTAGAACACAGATTATAGAAATTTTAAAAATCAAAAAAATCTTTTATGGACTTTTAATCTCAAAACAACTAAGCTTTAAAACTTATATGACTTATATGTTTTAAAAATTCAAATTCAATCCCGACACTTCGGGACAAAAATCAAGGGCAATTGTTTTCACTTCGCTCAGATGGTAGCCTACTTCGTAGGAGATTCCTACTTCGACGGAATGACAAAAACTCCCAACTCATTACTTCCCACTTCAATTGTTTTCACTTCGCTCAAATGACAACCAACTTATTAGAAGATACCTCTTGCATCGGAATGACACAAAATCAACCCATCATCTATTACCAATTTCCTATCACCCAATTTCCTACTTCCCACTTTGTACTTCGTACTTTGTACTTTGTACTTCGTCCTACATTCTCTCAGGAACGTTTATTCCTAATAACGAAAAAGCATTTTTAATTGTATTTCCAACTGATTTTGCTAATTGTACTCGGAATACTTTTTTATCCTGATTTTCTTCTCCAAGAATTGACACTTGTTGGTAGAACGAATTGAATTCCTTCACCAAATCATATGTATAATTCGCGATTAGAGCAGGACTATGTTGGGCTGCTGCGTTTTGAATCACATCTGGAAACACTTGCAATTGCTTGATTAGTTCTTTTTCTTTTTCGTGTATCTCGATTTCGCTCGAAACAACATTTGTATAATCAAAATCCGCTTTTCTTAAAATCGATTGAATTCTAGCGAAAGTATATTGAATAAATGGCCCTGTATTTCCATTAAAGTCTACAGATTCTTCTGGGTTGAATAGCATTTGTTTCTTTGGATCAACTTTCAACATGTAATATTTCAATGCGCCCAAACCGATGGTTTTGTACAAAGTTGCTTTTTCTTCGTTGGAATAGCCTTCCAATTTCCCTAATTCTTCTGAAATTGTTTGTGCGGTTGTAGTCATTTCTGCCATTAAATCATCTGCATCAACCACAGTTCCTTCACGAGATTTCATTTTCCCTGAAGGTAATTCTACCATTCCGTAGGATAAATGATACAAGCTATCTGCCCAATCAAATCCTAACTTTTTCAAGATTAAGAATAATACTTTGAAATGATAATCTTGTTCATTACCAACGGTATAAACCATTCCACCAACATCAGGAAAATCTTTTACACGTTGGATGGCTGTACCAATATCTTGCGTCATGTAAACTGCGGTTCCGTCTGAACGTAAAACGATTTTTCTGTCCAAACCATCTTCCGTTAAATCAATCCAAACCGAACCGTCTGGATCTTTCTCGAAAATGCCTTTTTCCAAACCAAATTGCACGACTTCTTTTCCAAGTAAATACGTATTGGATTCGTAATAATAGTTGTCAAAATCAACGCCTAAGTTTTTGTACGTTTGCTCGAAACCATCGTAAACCCATTGGTTCATGGTTTTCCATAAAGCAACAACTTCTTCATCACCAGCTTCCCATTTACGAAGCATTTCTTGTGCTTCCAAAATAGATGGAGCTAGTTTTTTAGCTTCTTCTTCGGTTTTTCCTTGAGCAATTAATTCTGAAATTTCTTTTTTGTATTGTTTGTCGAATTCCACATAGAAATTTCCAACCAATTTATCGCCTTTCAAACCTTTTGATTCGGGAGTTTGTCCGTTTCCGAATTTCTGCCAAGCCAACATCGATTTGCAAATGTGAATTCCTCTATCGTTGATGATTTGAGTTTTGTATACTTTTTTTCCAGAAGCTTTAATGATTTCAGCTACTGAATAACCCAATAAATTGTTACGAATATGACCTAAATGCAACGGTTTATTGGTATTTGGTGAAGAATATTCTACCATTACGGCTTTTTCTCCTTCTTTTGGACTTACAAAACCAAATGTTTCGTTGTCTTTAATTGTATTGAAGAAATTGATGTAAAAAGCATCGGCAATTACTAGGTTCAAAAAACCAGCTACTACATTAAACTTTTCAACCTCAACGGTATTGGCAACCAAGTAATTTCCAATTTGAGTTCCAATTTCAACTGGATTGCCTTTTAACGCTTTAACTAACGGAAAAACAACCATAGTTACATCACCTTCAAAGTCCTTCCTAGTAGCTTGAAATTCAACTTTTTCGATAGTTAAACCAAATACATTTTGAACCGCTTGCTGGATGTGTGTTGTTAGTGTTTCTTGTAATGTCATTTTTCCTTAATTTTTGAAGGTGCAAATATAATAAGAAGTTAGAAGTTAGAAGTTAGAAGTTGGAAGTTTTTGAAAAAAAGAAAAAGCGACTCTAATGAATCGCTTTAGTATGTTTTCGCTTCGCTCAAATGGAAGCCTACTTTGTAGGAGATTCCTACTTTGGCGGAATGACAAAAAATTGACCTATTATCAAACTTCCAACTCCCAGTTTCCATCATCTACCATCTAATAATAGCGCTTCCCCAAGTAAATCCAGAGCCAAAAGCAGCTAAAACTACTACGTCACCTTCTTTGATTTTTCCTTGTTCCCAAGCTTCGGTTAACGCAATTGGAATAGAAGCTGCAGTTGTATTTCCGTATTTTTGAATGTTATTGAACACTTGGTCATCAGTCAAGCGGAATTTCTGTTGGATAAACTGAGAAATTCTTAAATTCGCTTGATGCGGAATTAACATATTGATGTCTGAAACTTGTAAATTATTGGCTTGTAATCCTTCATTAATAACTTCACTAAAGCGAACAACCGCATTTTTAAACACAAATTGTCCGTTCATGTAGGGATAATAGCTTTCGTCATTTGGGTCGTTATCTTTGATGATATCTGTAACCCAACGTTTTCCCATTCCTGGTGCAATTAAAGCTAATTCTTCGGCATGTTGTCCTTCTGAATGTAAATGCGTGGATAAAATCCCTTTGGTAGCATCTTCGCTTCTTGATAAAACTGCTGCTCCTGCTCCATCTCCAAAAATAACTGAAACTCCGCGACCACGAGTCGTAAAATCCAAACCACGAGAATGTACTTCGGAACCAATAACCAAAATATTTTTGTACATACCTGTTTTGATGAATTGGTCAGCCACCGAAATTCCGTAAACAAAGCCCGAACATTGGTTTCGAATATCCAAAGCACCCACGGTTTTCAATCCCAAATCGCGTTGTACCAAAACACCTGGTCCAGGAAAATAGTAATCCGGACTCAACGTTGCAAAAACTACAAAATCAATATCGTCTTTGGTTAATCCTGAGCGTTCAATGGCCATTTCGGCAGCTTTTACACCCATTGAAGTGGTTGTGTCTTCTGGAGAATTCACATGGCGACGTTCTTTAATGCCCGTGCGTTCTTGAATCCATTCATCATTGGTATCCATGATTTTAGACAAATCATCATTGGTCACTATATTTTCAGGAACATAATATCCTAATCCTGTAATTTTAGAATGATACATAATAAAAAAATTAGTCTGCAAATTTACAAATTTTAAAGATATAACAATTTATGTTTTGAAAAATGAAAATCTATCAAAATATCAAGCCAACTTTTAACAAAAATTATAGATTTTATCTTCAAGAAAAAATTATTTTTATGCTTTAAACTAATTTAACCAAAATATGAAACAAATTTTTGCTTCGGTTTCTTTGTTGTTCCTTAGTTACCTTGGAATAGCACAAGAAAATGTTACCTACCAAAAACCTCCAAAAGAAATTTTAGAACTAGCGGATTTTGAAAGAGCGCCAAGTGTATCGATGGATACCAAAAAGGAATACATGCTTTTAAGTTATCGCAACACTTACAAAAGTTTAGACGATTTAAACCAAGAAGAAATGCGTTTGGGTGGTTTACGTATCAACCCAATTACCAATATTTCTAGTACGGTAACATATATCAACAACTTAAAAATCAGAAAAATTAAAGATAAAAACGAAGTTCAAGTTAAAGGATTACCTGAAAATGCGAAAATAACCAATGTTAGTTGGGCACCAAACGAAAAAGTAATTGCGTTTACCAATACAACTTCTAATGGTGTGGAACTTTGGACAATTGATGTAGCCACAGCGCAAGCTAAAAAAATAACTTCAGATAATTTGAATGCCAATTTAGGCAATCCATATAGCTGGATGAAAGACAGTCAGCAACTTTTGATTCGTGTAATTCCTGCCAATAAACCTAAGTTAATCGACGAGAAAAAAGATTTACCAAAAGGTCCAATTATTTCGGAAAGTGAAGGAAAAGTTTCTCAAAACAGAACGTATCAAGATTTATTGAAAAACAAAACGGATGAAGCCAATTTTGAAGCATTGGTAACTTCTGAATTAAAAACAGTTGATTTAAACGGTTTAATGAAAAACTTCAAATCTACTGGAATGTATGCAGGCGAAACGTTTTCTCCAGATGGTAATTATTTGATGATTACAACTATTGAAAAACCGTTTTCATACATTGTCCCCTTGAGTCGTTTTCCACAAAAAACTACTGTTTATGACAGCAACGGGAAAGAAATAAAAGTGGTAAATGAAGTACCATTAACTGAAATCATGCCAAAAGGTTTCTCATCCACAAGAACAGGAAAAAGGAGTATGGGTTGGAGAGCGGACCAACCAGCAACCTTACATTTCGTAGAAGCACTTGATGGTGGAGATCAAGCAAATAAAGTAGAATTCCGTGATGAATTATTTCTTTGGGAAGCGCCTTTTAACCAAGCACCAAAAAGTTTGATGAAAATTCCACAACGCTACGGTGGTGTTATGTGGGGCAATGCTAATACCGCAATTGTAATGGACAGTTGGTACGATACTAGAAATACAAAAGCCTATTTAATCAATCCTTCCAATCCAGCAATGGCTCCAAAAGTGATTGAAGACAGAAATTCTCAAGACGTGTATTCTGATCCAGGAAGTTTTGAAATGAAGAAAAATGAATTTGGAAGATATGTAATCGCTATTGAAAACAACAAAGGATATTTAATTGGTGATGGTTTTACCAAAGAAGGGCAATTTCCTTTCATTGATGAGTTTGATTTTGGCACGTTAAAAACCAAGCGCTTGTACACTTCAAACATGAAAGACAAAAAAGAAGATTTAATGTCTATCGAAGATTTGAAAAAAGGCGATGTTTTGGTCATGATTCAATCTAAAAACGAATATCCAAACTACTATTACAGAAACTTAAAATCAAAAAAATTAACGCCAATTACTGCTTTCAAAAATCCGTTTGAGAGTTTAAATAATGTACATAAAGAAGTAATTACATACCAAAGAAAGGACGGCGTTACTTTATCTGGAACATTGTATTTACCAGCAGGTTACGATAGAACCAAAAAAGACAAGAAATTACCCTTATTAATTTGGGCTTATCCAAGAGAATACAAAGACAAAAACAGCGCGGGACAAAGTACACAAAACCCTAATGAATTTACGTTTCCTTATTACGGTTCGTTTGTGTATTGGGTAACTAGAGGTTATGCTGTTTTAGACGATGCGGCTTTTCCAATCATTGGAGAAGGAACAGCAGAGCCAAATGATACGTTTATTGAACAATTAGTAAACAATGCAGAAGCAGCGATTAATGCGGTGGATAAATTGGGTTATATCAATAAGAGTAAAGTTGGGGTTGGTGGCCATTCGTATGGTGCTTTCATGACAGCCAACTTATTAACGCATTCTAATTTATTCGCTTGTGGAATTGCTAGAAGTGGCGCTTATAATAGAACGTTAACGCCTTTTGGTTTCCAAAGTGAGCAAAGAAATTATTGGGATGTTCCTCAAATTTACAACGGGATGTCGCCATTTATGAATGCAGAAAAAATGAAAACGCCAATGTTATTAACACACGGTGAAGCCGATAATAATCCTGGAACATTTACGTTACAAACGGAGCGTTATTTCCAAGCGTTAAAAGGTTTAGGAGCGCCAGTGAGAATGGTGATTTTACCAAAAGAGTCACACAGTTATGTAGCAAAAGAAAATATTTTACATTTGTTATGGGAACAAGATCAATTCTTGGAAAAACATTTGAAAAATTAGAAAAAGAGAAAAGAAGATAGACCTTTGAGCAATTTGTTTGAAGGTCTTTTTTTATTCCTCTTTCACTTCCAAAAAAACAACTTCACCCGAAGATAATTCCTTCAAACTTTCAAAAAACACCACTTGATTTTCAAATGTCCCTTCTACCAAAAAATGACTGCCTTTGAAATACGATTGAACTACCTCAACTTTAAAATTAGAACTTTGAACTACTTGAAATTGGTGCGGATATACAAAATTGGTTGAACCATTCATTTTTACAACTGAAACATCACCAAATAAAGAAGCCACATAAAAAGAAGAAGGATTTTGGAATATAGTTTTTGGAGTTCCTTTAGCTTCAATAGTACCATTTTTCATTACCAAAATTTCATCAGCAAACGACAATGAGTCGTTAACATCATGAGTGGCTACAATACAAGTAATATTTTTGGACTTCAAATAAGAAAAAATACGTCTTCGTAAACTGTTTTTCCTAAAATTATCAATATGACTGAAAGGTTCGTCTAACAATAAAACTTCAGGTTCGAGCGCTAAAACTTTGGCTAAGGCTACCCGTTGCATTTGTCCTCCACTCAAAAATTTTGCTTTGGTAGTAGCAAACTCTGACATTTCAACTACTTCCAATAATTCAGCAATTCGAGCTTTCTTTTCTTCGGGATAAAAATTAGAAAGGTATTTCCCAACGTTTTCTGCAACGGTAATAAAAGGCATTAAATCAAAATCTTGCGCCAAATATTTCATAAATGGCATTCCAGGAACGAGATGATACTTTGGACCCAAAACTTGATTTTCATTCCAAAATATTTCGCCTTGATCTAAATCATACAAGCCATATATTAGTTTTAACAACGTACTTTTCCCACAACCACTTTCGCCAATAATAGCTAAATTTTGAGCTTTATTCAAAACAAAATTAATCGAAGAAATGGTAGTTTCAGTAGTGTATGAAAAAGAGATGTTTATAACCTGAAGCATTCGTTATTTTTTGCCAAAAATACAATAAAAAAAGGCTGCTCAAAAAGAACAGCCTTACATTAAAATATATTTTGATTTAATTACCAACTTCTTTTTTGGCATCTTCAATCATTTTGTCATTAGCAGTGATAGTAAATTCAACACGACGGTTTTTACTTCTACCTTCTGGAGTATCATTAGTTGCAATTGGATCATTAATCCCCATTCCTTTAGTTTTAAAACGGTTAGTATTTAATCCTTTTGAAGCCAAATAGGTTCTAACAGATGCTGCACGTTGTTCAGATAATGTTTGATTAAACGCTACACTTCCTGTATTATCTGTATAACCATAAATTACGATATCCGTATCAGGATAACTTTCAAAAACAGGAATTAATTTGTCTAAATTAGCTCTAGCCGCTGGTGTTAATGTTGACTTACTAGTTTCAAAACGTACGGCGTTTTCACCTAAAACTAACATAATTCCTTCTCCTACTCTAGTTACTTCAGCACCTGGAACCGCTTGCTCAATTTCTCTTGCTTGCTTGTCCATTTTGTTTCCAATAACCCCACCAATAGTTCCTCCTACTGCTCCACCAATAACAGCTCCCATTGCTGTGTTTCCACCTTTTCCTAAATTGTTTCCAAGTACACCACCTAAAACTGCACCAGCAACAGCACCAATTGCTGCTCCTCTTTGTGTTTTATTTGTGTTTTTAGCTGCTTCACAACTTGAAAACAAAAAACTAAATGCAAAAGCACTTACTAAAACTAATACGATTGATTTTTTCATTTTTCTTAAAATTAATTGGTTTTTTGAAATTGATACACCACATCGGCTTGGTTACCACCTACATTGATTCTGTCTACTAATTGAAATGAGTTTTCAGTTAGGTTTGCCACTCGCAACACGTAGCCTTCACGTACTCGTTTTGCTTTTTCGCCAGCATCTAAAACTTTCATAACAAAATTACCTTCTTTGTTCACATACCAAGTAATAGGCGAACTAAAAGCAGGACAATTAGAACGTGTCAAAGCCATTGTACCTTTGTTATTATTCGATATAAAACGCCATTCACTTCCCACGAAGCACTGAGAATCAGCAATTTCAAACGAATTAACTTTAATCACTTCTGATCCTGGATACGTAACGGATGAAATCACCCAGTTTCCTTTCATTCCCACTTCAGTTTTTTTGTCTAAACTTGTAGTTGGATTCGATTTACAGCCATAAAATACGGCAACTAAGAGTAGTAAAACAATCTTTTTCATTTTTTTATATTTTAACTTTGCAAATTTACAACTTAATTTCATTTGTACTGTAAAAAGAATTCTACGACAATTTGTCAGCAATAGTATTTTGGTATTTATTTTGATTACTTTTCAAAACAAAACTTAAAATTTTAAAATATGGCATCAGGAAAAATTAATGTGGCTGTGGAAAATATTTTCCCATTAATCAAAAAATTCTTGTACAGTGATCACGAAATTTTCTTACGTGAATTAGTATCGAATGCAACCGACGCTACTTTAAAATTAAAACATTTAACGAGCATTGGCGAAGCAAAAGTGGAATATGGAAACCCAATTATTGAAGTAAAAATCGATAAAGAAGGTAAAAAACTTCATATCATCGACCAAGGTTTAGGAATGACCGCTGATGAAGTAGAGAAATACATTAATCAAATTGCTTTCTCTGGAGCGGAAGAATTCTTAGAAAAGTATAAAGATTCCGCCAAAGATTCAGGGGTTATTGGTCACTTTGGTTTAGGTTTTTACTCGGCTTTTATGGTAGCTTCAAAAGTTGAAATCATCACCAAATCTTTTAAGGACGAACCAGCAGCACATTGGACATGCGATGGTAGCCCAGAGTTTACTTTAGTTCCTCATGACAAAACCGAAAGAGGAACCGAAATCATCTTACATATTGCGGATGATTCCGTTGAGTTTTTGGAAGAATTCAAAATTCGTGAATTGTTGACCAAATACAACAAATTCATGCCTATTCCAATTAAATTTGGAACCAAAAAAGAAGCACTTCCTAAACCAGAAAATGCTCCAGAAGATTATAAAACTGAATATGTTGACGTAGATAACATCATCAATAATCCAAATCCGGCTTGGACCAAACAACCAAGTGAATTATCAGAGGAAGATTATAAAAATTTCTATCGCGAATTGTACCCAATGCAATTTGATGAGCCGTTATTCAACATTCATTTAAATGTAGATTACCCGTTTAACTTAACAGGAATTTTATATTTCCCAAAATTATCATCGGATTTACAAATTCAGAAAGACAAAATCCAATTGTACCAAAATCAGGTTTTCGTAACTGATAATGTGGAAGGAATTGTTCCAGAATTTTTAATGATGTTAAAAGGTGTAGTAGACTCGCCAGACATTCCGTTGAACGTTTCGCGCTCGTACTTACAAGCGGATGGAAATGTAAAGAAAATTTCAAATTACATCACCAGAAAAGTTGCTGATAAATTAAAATCGTTATTCAACGAAAACCGAGAAGATTTCCAACAAAAATGGAACGACATTAAAGTAGTATTGGAATACGGAATGCTTTCGGAACCAAAATTTTATGAAAAAGCAGGTGATTTTGTTTTGTATCCAACAACCGATGACAAGTTTTACACGTTAACGGAATTAAAAGAAGCTTTTAAAGAAAAACAAACAGACAAAGACGGAAAATTAGTAGTGCTTTATGCTTCTAACAAAGATGCACAACACAGCTATATTGAAATTGCTAAAGAAAAAGGCTATGAAGTACTTCTTTTAGATTCGCCAATTGTTTCTCATTTGATTCAAAAACTGGAAGCAGATAACGAAAATGTGACGTTTGCTCGTGTAGATGCCGATCACATCGATAAATTAATTCAGAAAGATGAAACAACGATTTCTAAATTATCTGATGATGAAAAAGAAAAACTAAAATCATCAATTGAAACCGTAGTTCCAAAAGAAAATTACACCGTTCAATTAGAAAACTTAGATAGCAAAGCAGCGCCATTTATTATTACCCAACCGGAATTCATGCGTAGAATGAAAGAAATGAGTGCTTCTGGCGGTGGAGGAATGTTTGGCATGGGCAATTTCCCTGAAATGTATAATTTAATTGTGAATACCAATTCGGAATTAGCATCCTCTATTGTGAACAGCTCAGAAGATGCTCAAAAAGACTTAGTAAAACAAGCTCTAGATTTAGCAAAACTTTCACAAGGTTTATTAAAAGGTGAAGAATTGACCGCTTTTGTGAAGAGAAGTTTTGAAACGTTGAAGTAATTCAAATTTCATTCTGAACTTTTTGTCATTCTGAACTTTTTGTCATTCTGAACTTTTTGTCATTCTGAACTTGTTTCAGAATCTCTTATCAATCCTGACAGGATTTTTAAAACCTGTCAGGATTTTTTGTTAACTTTGATAAAATTATTCTTCATGACGCTTTCACTTGAAACTCCAGCACTACTTTTTTCTGCAACTTCCTTAATTCTATTGGCTTACACTAATAGGTTTTTGACAATTGCACAAATTATAAGAAACTTAAAGAAAAACTACGACGACAATCACAACAAAAACATTTTAATTGAAATCAAAAATTTGAACCTTCGATTAACTCTTATTCGTTACATGCAACTGTTTGGCGTGCTGTGTTTGTTTCTCTCTGTTTTTGCGATGTTACTTTTATTTATTGAACAAAAAGCCATTGGAATTTACATTTTTGGTGGCAGTCTTCTTTGTTTGTTAGTTTCTCTTGCTATTTCATTTTGGGAAATTAGCATTTCAGTTCGTGCACTTCGAATTCATTTAAAAGATTTAACCGATGATGTTTCTTAATTTAGTTACCAATGCTAGGCTGCTGCTCATCTTTTGAATTATTTAAAATATTATTTTCTTCTTTTGCCAATCTGTTTTTGGTAGGAATCTTATAATTTAAAGACATTCCAATGCGTCTTGAATCATTTCTGCTTTCAAAAACTAAATTTGTTCCTAAAGCATTAAAACCTTGTTTATTGGTATTGAAAACATCATTGACATAAACTGAAATTGCTAAGTTATTGTCAAAAAACTTCTTTGAAAAATTCAAATCAAATTGATGACTAAATGGAATTCTGTTTTCAAAATAGTAATAATTTCCGCCAGTTGTTGATGTATTATACGTGGCCATAAACTTAATTTTACTAGGCAAAACAGTTTGAGAAGTAGCATTAAAAAACCATAATCCTTTACCGTTCACATCTGGTAAAATGTGTTTTTGATGTCCAACATACAAATACAAAAAGTTAATTTCATCAGGATTAAAATCAAATTTCAAGGTTTCTTTTAATCCTTTTGTAAACAACATGTACGGAATAGGCAAGCCAAAATTAAAATTATGAATAGTAATTGTAGGAATATTTTCTGATGTACTTGCCACGCCACCATTGAAATCAATCAATCGGTTCATGACTTGATTTTTGGCATCACTTCTACTGTAACCAATGAAAAAATATTCAAAAGCACTGATTTTTACTTCGTAATTATCAAAAATTGTGGGTTCTAAATTTGGATTTCCAAAGAATGACACATTTGGATTTTGGTAATTTGTATTATTCGGATTTAAGGCAGATGTATTGGGTAAACTAATTTTTCTATTGTAATTCGCAACAGCAAAAACCTGCGGCATTACATTATATTGAATACTTGCATTAGGAAAAAATTGCGTTTGTTTAAATGGTAACAGCTCGCCATCAGTAGTATTCCCTGAAATCTCATACGATTCTAAACGCGTGCCAAGAATAAAATCGAAAGCTTTGTATGTAGTTTGAAAAGTGGCATAAGAAGCCAAAGTTGTTCTTTTATAATCTAAATTTTGTGTACCAAAGTTACTGGTTTCTAGTTCTAATTTATCTGCAAAAATTCCAGTTGCAATTTTAGTTTGTTCCAAAAATGGTAATTCTTGTGAATAATCCGTTTTAAATTGGTAAAAAATTTGTTCCGAATCGTTTGCTAAAACTTGGCTATCCGTTGGAATATTTTGTAAACCAAAAGTATTGGAATTGGCATTTATGTTTACTAAAAAATCTAATTTTTTACTGCTATCGTTAAATCGTTTTTGGTAATTGGCAGCAAAATCATTTCTATGGAAACGGTTTTTACTTCTATCAACAGTTTGAAAACCAAATCCTTCGGCAGCAATTTCTGATTGGTTATTTGAAGTAGTATAATCGTAGTTCAGTAGCAAACGGTCTTTATTCAAATCAATTTTCAAACCTGTTTTAGCAAAATAAAACCTACTTTCTCTATCGGTTTCATTTTTAGAAAGCGTAATAGTCTCATTTGTAAAATTTGACCGCTGGTAGTTGTTTCCGTAATTTTGTCCTACTTGTACTTGCCAACCAAACCATTTATTTTTAGCGTTCAAAAGTAAGCTATTATTAAAGCGGTTTCTAGATTCGTTGTATTTGGTATAACTATAGCCATTAGAATAAGTAGCTGACAAATAGTTTTTTGCCATTTTTGAAGTAATAATATTGATAATAGCGCCACCAGAAGTTGCAGGAAATTCGGCACCGGGCTGGGTAATTACTTCTACTTTTTCAATAGAATTTGCTGGTAGACTTTCTAAAAATGCATTCAATTCATTGGAATAAATATTTAATGGTCTTCCATCCATAAAAACTTCCAATTGTTTCCCTTGGTACATCATTCCGGCTACATCTGAAATGATTAAACCTGGTAATTTTCTCAAACCTTCAAGAAGTGAACCGGAGTTTAAGTGGCTTTGTTCCGAAAAATCAAAAATGGTTCTATCTGCTTTTTGTTCAATGCTTTTCTTTTTAAAATCTACCACCACTTCTTTAAGTTCTTTGGTTTTAGTAGAATCAAGAACAGATTCTTGCTGGGCAAATAAGGAAAATGAACAAATAAAAAATAATCCAAATAAAAATGGTTTCATAAAAATGGCTTTGGCAATAAGTAGAACAATTCTTAAATTTGTTACAACGTTTAAGAATTATTCAATAATCCACAACAAAACGGGTTTGTTTGTTGCTTGAAGTTTTTCATCGAGAGTCAACATAAAATCATCAGAAACCGCAGGACAACCCCAACTTAACGGACTATATCTAGGAAAAACTTCTTTATTTTTAACAGCGTTCCATGAATGTAAAACCACTACACGCTCTACGGCAGTTTTATTGGAAGCCTCTAATCCATGCAACCAGTATTTCACTTTAATTCCCCACGAACTGTAATCGCGTTTACCAATTTTATATTTACCTTTCATGGAACAATGACTATTTACGCGCACATCAAAAGCTGCTTTTTCCCATTTATCAGGATTTTCTTGAAATTGATCGCAAGTACCATGAGTAACTAATTTCTTATCTGTAATGGTTTGGGAAGAAAAATCATAAATAAAAAACCTGTTTTTACCCGAATGAATACTAAAATCTAACAAAAAATAGTAATTTTCATTGAAATTATTCGCTTTGCAAAACGCTTTAGCTTCTTCATGAAAAACATCATACTTTCTAGTTTTAAAAGCTTCAACCTCAACAACATTGGAAGTAGAACTAGAATTAGTACAAAACAAAAATCCTAGAGAAATAAGTAATAAAGTAACTTTCATGGTAATAAATTAAACTTTAATAACTCTCTTTTTATACTTTTATTTTAAAAATATCTAACTTCTATTTTCTATTTTTTATCTCTCATATTCTTTTTCCTTATCTTTGCGCCCCTTAAAAAATTTTAGATATGTCAAATAACAATATAATCAAAGGTGTTTTTTTAGTTGGATTAGGCGCTACGAGTTATGGAATGTTAGCCACTTTTGTAAAACTAGCTTACAAAGAAGATTTCACTACCGCTGAAGTAACCACAGCACAATTTGTTTATGGAATTATTGGCATGTTACTAATCAATTTATTCCAAAAAACTAGAAATAAAAACCAAGTAGAAAAAGCCACATCGAAAAATATATTCCAATTAATGTTAGCAGGAACTTCATTAGGAATGACAAGTGTTTTTTACTATTTATGTGTAAAATACATCAATGTTTCAATAGCAATTGTGCTGTTAATGCAAACCGTTTGGATGGGCGTTTTATTAGAATGGATTTTAGACAAACAACGACCATCGAACCAAAAAATAATTTCGGTAGTTATTGTTTTACTTGGCACTTTGTTGGCAACCAACTTGTTAAATAGCGAAATCAATTTAGATTGGAGAGGATTAGTTTTTGGGATGTTAGCTGCAGCTTCGTTTACAACTACCATGTTTACAGCTAATAAAATTGCATTAGGTATTTCTTCTGCTCAACGTAGTTTATTTATGCTTTTTGGTGGCGCCATAATTGTGTTTTTCTTTGCAATTTTCACACAAGTAACGCCTTTCAATTTTGAAATTTTTGCCAAATGGGGCATTATTTTAGCACTTTTTGGCACTATAATTCCTCCTATATTAATGAATGCAGGATTTCCTAGCACCGGATTAGGACTTGGCAGCATTGTTTCATCTTTAGAATTACCCGTTTCGGTTTTAATGGCGTATTTCATTTTAAGCGAAGAAGTAATTGCTTTACAATGGTTTGGAATATTGCTTATTTTAGCAGCAATTGTGATAATGAACAGTAAAATTGGTAAAGGAAAATAAATGTAGTACTTTAGTGCTGTAAATTTGATTATATGACAGCACCTTGGCATTTATACCTTATGGCAATTTTGTATATAGTTGCAGGATTGAACCATTTTAGAGTTCCAAAATTGTACTTGAAGATTATTCCTGAACAATTTCCGTTTAAGCCATTTTTAAATTATGCATCCGGATTTTTAGAAATTGTTTTTGGCATACTTTTACTAATTCCTGTTACGCAAAAATACGGTGCTTGGGGAATTTGCGTTTTGCTAATTTTGATTTTTCCAGCAAATTTATATATGTATGCTAATGAAAAAGCAAGTTTAGGCATTCCAAAATTCTTGCGTTTGGCCCGTTTACCGTTACAAGTAGCGTTGTTATTTTGGGCATACCAATACACTTAGATATGTTAGATTTATTTCCAAACGAAAAAATAAATTTGAATTTACCTGATGCTGTTTTTGAATGGTATCCCAATTTTCTTACCAAAGAGATAGCGGATGAATTATTCCAAAAACTGCTACATGAAACTTCATGGCAACATGATGAAATCACAATTTTTGGAAAGAAAATACTCCAACCAAGATTAACTTGCCTTTTTGGAAACGAAGGAAAACCTTACTCCTATTCCGGATTGACCATGCATCCAACACCTTGGAACAGTAGCATAATGTATTTGAAAACTGAAATTGAAAAAATTTCAAACCAAAACTTCACTACCGTTCTTGCCAATTTATACCGAAACGAAAAAGACAGCAACGGTTGGCATGCCGATAACGAAAAAGAATTAGGTCGCGACCCAATAATTGCATCAATTAGTTTAGGTGAAACTAGAAAATTCCAAATCAAACATAACTCAAATAAAGAAAGTAAATGCAACCTCGAACTCACTCATGGAAGCTTATTATTAATGAAAGAAGGCAGTCAAATACACTATAAACACCAATTACCTAAAAGCACTTTACCAAAAAATACTAGAATAAATCTAACATTCCGAACAATTTTATAAATAATCCCTAAAAATGATACCAATTACAGCCAATTTTTAGGAATTAAAAAAAAATACTCCCTATCGTTTTTCGAAACTATTTTTTTAGTAATATTGACATTATTAATCCATTAAAAAAAATCAAGATTAATTTTTCAGGTAATGAAAAAGAGAAAACTTTCAGAATTAGACAACGAAACATTAGAAAGAGTTGTTAGCATGGCGCAAGAGGAAAAAAAACCTTTTGAAGTGATTAGAGAAGAATTCGGTTTGGTAGAAAATGATGTAACCGAATTAATGCGCAAACGATTATCAAAAGAAAATTTTGAATTGTGGAAGAAAAAAGCAACCGCAAGTAAACCAAAACCAAAACCCGTAAAATTCAACCCTATTGAAGATGACGAACTAGATAGCAAATATTATTTCAAAAATAAATTCGATTAATACAATAACGCTTGTTTTTCAAGCGTTTTTTTTATCACTAAACCAAAATTCCCAATAATAGTCGTAACAATTTAGTAAATTTCGCTACTTATATAAAAAACAAGTAGTACTAAAATGAAAAAATTAATTTTCACACTTGCACTAGTAAGTGTTTTATGGAGTTGTAATACAGCACCAAAAGCCCAAAAAAATGACACAGTTGATATTACAATCGACTTGATTGATGTAAAAGATGACAAAGTTAGAGTTACAATTGTTCCTCCAACATTCACTACAGAAACTACCACTTTTAGCGTACCTAAAATTGTTCCTGGAACCTATTCGGAAGACGATTATGGAAGATTTATTGAAAATTTCAAAGCGTACGATGCTGCCGGAAACAGTTTAAGAGTATCTAAATTAGACGAAAACTCATACAAGATTGATGACGCAAAAAAAATTGCAAAAATCACGTATTTAGTAAACGATACCTACGACACAGAAGGAACTGGCGTTCATGAAATTTTTTCACCAGCAGGAACTAATATCTTAGCCAACGAAAATTTCGTATTGAATTTACATGGTTTTGTGGGTTATTTCCAAAACAAAAAAGAAACACCATACAAATTAACCGTAACACATCCAGAGCATTTATCAGGAGTTTCTGCAATGGTAGACCAAGACAACAGCAACACTTCTGATGTTTTCTATTCGTCAAGATATTCCGAATTAGTGGATATGCCAATTATGTATTCGCGTCCAGATATCACTACATTCATGATTGATGACATGGAAATCATTATTAGCGTGTATTCACCAAATAAAAAATATACTGCCAAAGATATTACGCCAAACATGGAAACCATGATGCGCGCACAAAAAAATTTCTTAGGTAAATTTGATGCCACTAAAAAATACGCTATTTTATTGTATTTAGCTGATAGCAAACCAGATGATGCTAAAGGATTTGGAGCCTTAGAACACCCAACATCAACTGTGGTAGTGATGCCAGAAATGATGGGATTAGAAATGCTACAAGAACAATTAAAAGATGTAGTTTCTCACGAATTCTTCCATATTGTTACACCATTAACGATTCACTCATTGGAAATTCATAACTTCGATTACAACCAACCCAAAATGTCCGAACATTTATGGATGTACGAAGGTGTTACCGAATATTTTGCGAATTTATTCCAAGTAAACCAAGATTTAATTTCAGAAGAAGAATTCTATAAAAGAATGTCGGGCAAAATTTTACAATCGCGCCAAATGAATGACAACTTGAGTTTTACCAAAATGAGTAAAAACGTATTGAATGCGCCTTACAAAGACGAATATTACAATGTATACCAAAAAGGTGCACTAATTGCCATGTGCGTTGATATTTTAATCAGAGAGAACAGCAACGGGCAAAAAGGAATCTTGAATTTAATGCAAGATTTATCGAAAGAATACGGAGCTAAAAAAGCATTTAAAGATGAAGAATTATTTGGAAAAATTACGCAATTAACTTATCCAGCTGTTGGAGAATTTTTAAATAAATATGTTGCAGGTGATACACCAATTCCTTACGAAGAATTCTTTGCTAAAATGGGCGTTTCTGAAACTACTTATAAAGTTCCTGGTAATCCATTCTTAAAAGGACAAACGCCATATATCACGGTAAATCCTTCAACCAAAGAAATTATGGTTTTACCCGGAATTGAATTAAACGATTTCATGACTACTTTAGGTATCAAAAATAACGATAAACTTTTAGCCTTCAACGGAACCAATTACAACTTAGACAATATATATGATCTAATCATGAGCAGCATGAACTGGAAAGACGGCGATGCTATGACGGTTAAAATCAACCGTGATGGAAAAGATATGGAACTAAAAGGCGTTGTAAAAATGCCAACAGACGAGCAAGAAGGCTACACCGCAACAGACGACAGTAAGAAAAATGTTCGTGATGCGTGGTTAAAAGGTTAATCTTTTTCAACTTTAAAACATTAAAATCCTCAAAATCTATAGTATTTTGAGGATTTTTTCTTTATTTTGCCATCAAATCATAAAACATGCAAACTACACCATTTTTTACTGACGATACCATCGTTTTCGGATTATTAATGTTGTTATTAGGATTTGTTTTCTATACTTCATCCATCAAAGAAGGATTTTGGAAAAAATTCTACATCATTTTTCCATCGTTATTAATGTGTTATTTATTACCATCGATTTTTAGTTCCTTAAATATCATTTCGCCTGAATGGAAAGAGTTAGGCGAAAACGGAGAATTAGTCACAAAAAAATCAAATATTTATTACGTAGCCAGTCGTTTTTTATTACCAGCGGCTTTGGTTTTAATGACCTTGAGTATCGACTTAAAAGCAATGTTCAAATTAGGACCAAAAGCTTTATTAATGTTTTTCACTGGAACTGTTGGAATTATTTTAGGTGGACCAATTGCCATTTTAATTGTATCTATATTTTCACCTGAAACGGTTGGAGGTGCTGGACCAGATGCCGTTTGGCGTGGATTAACTACTTTAGCTGGAAGTTGGATTGGTGGTGGCGCCAATCAAGCAGCAATGCTTGAGATTTTCAAATACAACCAAGAAAAATATGGCGCTATGGTATTGGTTGATATTGTGGTGGCAAACATTTGGATGGCGGTTTTATTATTTGGTATTGGTAGAAAAGAAAAAATTGACAAATGGCTAAAAGCAGACAATTCCGCAATTGAAGAATTAAAAGAAAAAGTATCAACGTATAGTGCCGGCGTTACGAGAAACCCAAGCTTAACCGATTTAATGATAATTTTAGCTATAGCATTTACAACAGTTGGACTATCACATTGGGGAAGCAATAGTATTTCATCCTATTTATCAGCAAATTTTGAAGTTGTTAAAGACCTAACTTCTTTTTGGTCAACATTTGGTGATCGTTTCTTTTGGATGGTAACCATTGCCACCTTTCTAGGAATTGCACTTTCATTTACACCGTTAAAACAATTTGAAGGTGCAGGAGCCAGTAAAATTGGAAGTGTATTTATCTATATTTTAGTAGCTTCCATTGGAATGAAAATGGATTTAGGTTCTGTATTGAAAAACCCAGGATTATTGGTAGTTGGACTAATCTGGATGGCATTCCACGTAGCCTTATTAATTGGAATGGCGAAGTTGATTCGAGCACCTTATTTCTTTTTAGCGGTTGGAAGTAAAGCCAATGTTGGTGGAGCGGCTTCGGCACCAATTGTTGCATCAGCATTTCATCCCTCGTTAGCAAGTGTTGGCGTTTTATTAGCTGTTTTTGGGTATGTTGTTGGAACTTATGGCGCACTCATATCTGCGATACTAATGGAAATTGCTGCACCAAAATAAAATGTAATTAAATCAATTCTAAAAAATAAAATGAAAAAATTAGCGCTTTTAGTAGGTAGTCTATTAGTTTTTATCGCTTGTAAAAAAGAGAACAACGAAAATGCAGGTTTGCAATTAACGGGAAATATCAAAGGATTAAGTCAAGGGAAAATTTACATCCAAAAAATTCAAGATTCAACGCTTGTAATTTTGGACAGTATTATTTTCAAAGGAAAAGACAGCAATTTTGAAAGCAACATTGCACTTGATGAACCAGAAATGCTCTATATCTTTCTAGATAGAGGCCAAACCAATTCTATTGATAACAACTTGCCTTTTTTTGCAGAACCAGGTAAAATGGAATTAAACACCACTTTGAAACAATTTTATGCTGATGCCAAAATAACAGGTTCAAAAAACCATGAATTGTTACAAGAATTTAATCAAATGAACCAAAAGTTCACCGCAGAAAACTTAACTTTAATTGAAAAACGACTGAACAACGAATTCAATTTCAACCAACAAACTGCTGACAGTATAGAACAAGCTTACGAAAAATTATTAAAAAGAAAATACCGTTTTGCAGCTAATTATGCAGCCACTCATGGCGAATACGAAGTAGCTCCTTACATTGTTTTATCAGAAATTGCTGATATTAGCATTCCTTATTTAGAGGAAGTTTCAAAAAAAATATCACCAAAAGTAGCCAATTCCAAATATGGAAAAATGCTAACCAAACATATTGAAGAAAGAAAAGCAAGTAAATAATAGAACGACTCCAAAATGGGGTCGTTTTTTTTAAGCATCTTTATTAAATCACATAAATTAGTTCTCGCAGAGACGCAAAGCCACAAAGATTTTATTAGCACGCGGATGAAACTGATTCGCTGATGCGAAACGCGGATTTAAACGGATTTTTATTACTTCGTGAAGCTTTGTGTATGACTATGTGAAACTTTGTGCTACTACTATTTTGTTAAGGTACTATTATGATTATATTTTGATCCTGAATTTGATTAAAACTCAGAGAAAATGAAGCAATTTGTCTAGTCGAGCGAAGTCGAGACATCTCATTTTATTACAATTCAAAAAAGGTCTCGACTTCGCTCGACATGACAGAAAAATAATTAATAAAACTCAAGTTTAGGTGATTAAACAATCTTCAAATATAAATTTAGTGAGGAAAAATTAGAAAAGTATACAAACAAAAAAAGGAAAGCTTTCACTTTCCTTTTTGAGCCGATGGAGGGACTCGAACCCACGACCTGCTGATTACAAATCAGCTGCTCTAGCCAGCTGAGCTACACCGGCAAAACCAAAGTTCTTATTGCTTATTTCTAGTCAACCCTTGAACTTTATTGCGGTGCAAATATACTTCTGAAAATTAAATTTCCAAAAAAAAATTACACTTTTTTATCGCTTTTTTTTAGTTTAATTGGTTTATTTCTGCAACAAATTGATTAGCAGCAGCTTCGTAATCTTTACGGATTTGTTTGAAGTGCGCTTTTTTGTTTTCAACGTCTTTTTGATTTGCTCTTGTCATTAAAGAATCAAAAGATTCGTAGATACTATCAATTAATTTATCTGAAGCTTCTGTTGGTTTTCCACCATTAGTCATTTCCCAAACATAAATAATGTTCACGATGTCGCCCAATACATAATTGATTTCTTTTTTCAAGTTTTTAACGCTTGCCATTGTATTTTAATTTAAAATTCGGTGCAAAATTACACAATATATTGTTACAAAAAGGTATTAGATAGAAATTTCTAATAAAGTAGCGGTTCCATACATTTGAATTTCAGTAATACAAGCCGGTAATAAAATGGTATTGCCTTTAGAATAAACATATTTTTCATCGTTATGAATCAATTCAAAACTTCCTGAAACACACATAAAAACAGTAAACGAATTTTTCGATTGCTTCCAATGGAAATTACCTTCTAATACTAATTGTTGGGTAACAAAAAACGGACAAGAAACAATTGGCGTTATTTCATTTACTTTAGATTCATATAAAATTTTAGAATCAGTGGGTTCAAAAGTAATAGCATCCAAAGCTAATTCGGTATGTAATTCTCTGCTATTTCCTTGAGCATCTTCTCTATCCCAATCGTAAATTCGATACGTAATATCGCTTGTTTGCTGAATTTCAGCTATCAAAACTCCAGCACCAATTGCATGAACTGTTCCTGTTTCCAAGAAAAATACATCACCAGATTTTACTGGATATTCTTGTAGTAAATGTATTATTTTTTTTTGTTCAAGATGTTGTAAATACGTTTCTTTTGAAATGGCGTTTTTAAATCCTACTACCAAACGCGAATTGGTATCAGCTTGCATCACATACCACATTTCCGTTTTCCCGAAAGAATTGTGTCGTTTTTGAGCCAACTCATCATTAGGATGCAATTGAATAGACAAATCTTCTTTGGCATCTATAAACTTGAACAACAAAGGAAACTGCTTCCCAAAACAAGCCAAAACCGATGCTCCCAAAATAGCTTCGGGATACAAATCAATAAGTTCGTTCAGATTTTTTCCTTCCAATGCACCTCGATTCACCACACTTATATCATTGGGAACTGTAGAAATTTCCCAACTTTCACCAGTAGTTCCCGATGGAATAGCTTTGTTCAGATGCGATTGCAATTTGGTTCCGCCCCAAATGCGTTCTTTTAAAATTGGATGAAAAGTTAGAGGATAAAACTTCATTTTAATATAAAGTGAATTGCAAAGATGCAAAAAAACAATCAAAATATATAAATTAACTAATTTGAAAATAGTAATAAAATCAACACAGTATAAAATGATTCAATTTTTAAAATTTTCAAACTGAAAAAACAAATAATATAAGTTCTAAGAAAGAATGTCCCCACTAGGGGACTATAGGGGTGTAATTACGTCAAATGATAATGTATCACTACTTTTTCATCTTTTTCACCATTTCCAGCGCTTTGGTAATATGATTTTTGGCACTCATGCTATTAAAAACCATTTTTACCGTTCCATCAGGATGTATCACATACGTTACTCGACCCGGTAACAAACCGAATAAACTCGTAGGAACACCAAAAGCTTTTCTAATTTTTCTATCATAATCAGAAAGTAGAATAAAAGGTAACTTGTATTTTTCTTGAAAAGCCTCATGAGAAGCTGCCGTATCACCAGAAATCCCGATAACTTCAGCACCTAAATCTTGAAAATCTTGGTAGAAATCACGAAAACTACAGGCTTGAGCAGTACAACCCGGTGTAAAATCTTTGGGATAAAAATAAATTACCAAAGGTTTTCCTTGGTAATCCTTTAAATCAAAAGTGCCACCATCTTGCTTTTTGGCAGTAAAAACAGGAACTTTATCTCCAACTTGAATGCTCATATTATTCGCCTTTATAGGTTACAAAATTACGCGGAGTTTCGTATAACGTAACTTCCAAATCTTTATCGGAGGCAATTAATACACGAAGTTTCTGCCAAATCACATACGCAATATGTTCAGCTGTTGGAATTAAATCTTGAAATTCAGGAACATCAACATTTAAATTCTTGTGATCAAAAGCTTCTTCAATATGTTCTTTGATTAAATCCGATAAAATTTTGGTATCTATAACATAACCTGTTTCCTTGTCTACTTCACCAGTTACGGAAACAATTAACTCATAATTATGCCCGTGAAAATTAGGATTGTTGCATTTTCCAAAAATTTCCTGATTTTTTTCCATGGACCAGTCCTTTCGATACAATCGATGCGCTGCATTAAAATGGGCTTTTCTTGATACGGTAACTCTCATTTTTTTTTGGTTTTAGGTTATGGGTTATGGGTAATTGGCAATTGGTTAGAGTTTATTTTCTTCCAAAAAGTGATAAAACTCATCAAATATAATTTTGAACCAAACGGTATAATCCTTTGGATTGACTATCATATCTTCTTTGATGGCTTCGATAGACATCCATTTCCAACTTTCTACTTCTTCTGGATTAATGACTGGATTTTCATTGGAATAACCAATCATTACATGATCTAATTCATGTTCGGTTAAACCATTATCGAAAGGCGCTTTGTAAATAAAATGAAACAATTCTTTCAATTCAGCTGAAAAACCCATTTCTTCAAACAAGCGACGTTTTCCAGCTTCAATATTAGTTTCCCCTACTCTTTGGTGACTACAACAGGTATTGGTCCACAACAAAGGAGAATGGTATTTGTGAGCCGCACGTTGTTGTAACATGATTTCATTTTTATCATTCAAAATAAAAACAGAGAAAGCACGATGCAAAACTGCCTTTTCATGCGCTTCCATTTTATTCATGGTACCAATTTGATTATCATTGGAATCTACTAATATTACTTGTTCTTCGATCATATTTTTAAATTACACACCAAAAATACGAAAAAAGATACAGCTACATCACTAATTTAGAGTTTGTGATAAATTTAACGCCTGTTGAGTTCTTTTAAATTTCGAGCCAAAATACAGAAAAACAAACAGCAAAACTTCTGAAAATGAAAAAATTACACCAAAACTCACTTGCACCAATTTAATTTCGTATCTTTGCAAAAGTATAGCAAACTTCTGTCACAACTACACGGATTTTCCTCAAAGACCATTCCTTGTAACTTGCTTTCGAGTTACAGTTGCTTTACTTCACTATTTACTAATTAATTTTGTATTACATTTAATGGCAAGACCACAAGAAACATTTAACAAAAGAGAACAAGAAAAACTTAGAGCTCAAAAAAGAAAAGAAAAACAAGAAAAAAAAGAAGCTAGAAAAGCCAATCCAAAACTTTCTGGAGAGGATTTATACGTATATGTGGATGAAAACGGACACTTAACTAGCACGCCACCAGACCCTTCAAGAAAAGTAGAAATTGATGTTGAAAGTATTTCCATTGGTGTTTCAAGAAGAACCGCAGAAGAAGAAATGCCTGAAGAACGAAGAGGAACGGTAGATTTCTACAATGATGCCAAAGGTTTTGGATTTATTAAAGCTGTGGAAACAGGCGAAAAATATTTTGTTCATGTTAGTGGTTTAATTGATAGTATAAAAGAAGGTAATTTAGTAACCTACGATTTAGAAAAAGGCGCCAAAGGCATGAATGCTGTCAACGTAAAGAAAATATAATTTTAATCGCAACATTTAGTTGCGATTTTTTTTTAAATTGCTTGAAAATTAAATGAAATGAAAAAAATAGTTTTCAGCTTTTTAACCATTTTTCTTTTTTTTTCGGCAAATGCTCAAGTGCTGGTTGACACTTTAGATATCATCAAAAAAGATTATTCGCAACGCTGGGAATTAGATAGTATTCACAGAAAAGGCACTTTTCGTTTGGTTTCATACAAGCCCATTTATATAACGGCTGGACGAATTACTACCAATCCAAACGAACAGCCTGTAAGTGAAAATCCCAATAATTCTGCTACAACCGCTGAAGAATTCAATAACGTTGAAGCAAAATTCCAGTTGAGTTTTAAGACAAAAGTTTTACAAGGAATTCTTTGGAATAAAGGCGATATTTGGGTGGGTTATACCCAAAAAGCGCATTGGCAAGTATACAACAAAAAAATCTCAAGAGCTTTTAGAGAGATTAATTATGAGCCTGAAATTATTTTCAGATATCCAATTCAATTTAGAGCCTTCAAAGGAGAAATTAAGTCTATTGGTTTTTCTCTCAATCACCAGTCAAATGGAAGAGACTTACCATTATCAAGAAGTTGGAACAGAATAATATTTCATCTTGGCTACGAAATTGACAATTGGATAATTACTCTAAATCCTTGGATTAGAACAAAAGATGAAGAAGATGAAAATCCAAATATTACTCAATTTATTGGAAATGGTGAAATAAACGTATCCTATAACTACAACCGTCATGAATTCTATTCCATAATCACCCATCCGTTTAATCGTTTGAAAGGCGGAAGCATGCAATTAAATTATGTGTTTCCCATGAAGGGTCATCTTCGAGGACATATACAATTTTTTCACGGATATGGAGAAACAATGGTTGATTATAATCATAGCCAAACAACTATTGGAATAGGAATATCTTTTGCAAATTGGTAAATTATCCATTCAAACTTTCTGCAATTTTCAACGCACACTTTTCTCCATCAATGGCAGCCGAAATAATACCGCCAGCATAACCTGCACCTTCTCCACAAGGATACAATCCTTTAATTTGAACATGTTCTAATGAGAAATTATCCCTTGGAATTCGTACAGGTGAAGATGTTCTACTTTCTGGAGCATGTAAAATAGCATCGTTAGTCATGTAACCTCGCATCGATTTTCCAAATTGTACAAAACCTTCACGCATAATTTGAGATAAAAAACCTGGAAAAACTTGTCCTAATTCAACTGATTTTGTGCCAGGAACATAAGACGTTTTTGGAATATCCTTTGACACTTTATTTTGAGTAAAATCAATCATTCGTTGTGCTGGCACTTTTTGAGTTTCTCCTGCCAAATACCATGCTTTTTGTTCAATGGCTTTTTGAAATTCCATTCCTGCCAATGGTCCAAATTTTTCATACGGTTTGAAATCTTCTAATTTCAGTTCAACAACGATTCCTGAATTAGCAGTAGCTTGATCACGTTTGGAAGGCGACCAACCATTGGTAACTACTTCACCAGGAGCGGTAGCACAAGGCGCAATCACACCACCAGGACACATACAAAACGAATACATCCCGCGACCATTCACTTGTTTGACAATAGAATATGGAGCTGGCGGTAAATAATCGCCTCTAAAATCGCAGGAATATTGAATTTGGTCAATTAATTCTTGAGGATGCTCGGCACGAACACCTAATGCAAAAGGTTTTGCTTCAATGTAAACGCCTTTTTTATGCAAAAATTCAAAAATATCACGAGCGGAATGTCCGGTTGCTAAAATGACTTTATTTACCAAAATCACATCACCATTTTGAATGACAACACCTTGCATTTCGTTGTTTTTGATAACGAAATCAATCACACGTGTTTCAAACAACACTTGTCCACCACAAGCAATGATTTTTTCTCTAATATCTTGAATAATTTGCGGCAATTTATTGGTTCCAATATGCGGATGCGCTTCCACCATAATTTCGGGAGTAGCACCAAAACCTACTAAAAGTGCCAAAATTCTGTCTACATCACCACGTTTTTTGGAACGCGTGTACAATTTTCCATCGGAATAGGTTCCTGCTCCACCTTCACCAAAACAATAATTGGAATCTTCATTTACAATCCCGTCACGATTAATAGCTTTTAAATCACGTCGACGACCTCGAACATCTTTTCCTCGTTCTAAAACTATTGGTTTTAAACCTAATTCAATCAATTGTAAAGCAGCAAATAATCCAGCTGGACCAGCGCCAACAACAATTACTTCTTGTTTATTGGCAACATTTGGATAATCTGGTAATTCGATTGTTGACTCAACAAATGCCTCTCCAACTAAAAAAACATTGGCTTTAATATTTATTTTTATGGCTTTCTGACGGGCATCAATAGAGCGTTTTACAACTACTACCTTTTGAATTTCTTTTGGACTAACCTGAAATAACTTGGCAACATGTTGGGCTAACAAATTTTCATTAGCAGCTACTTCGGGTGAAACTTGAAATTGGAATTCGCGTGGCATAGTTTTGGAATTATGGATATTCTGATTTTCGGATATTGGAATTTAAACACTAAGTTCACAAAGAATGCACTAAGTTCACAAAGTTTGTTTCAATTTTTTGGAATTTGGAATTTAAAAATATTGGAATTTGATTTTTTTATTGCAAATATACTACTTGATTTTTGATTTTTCCTCAAAAGCGCGTAAGGCAAATGATGCTAACCAATGTTCGCCTTCATAATTTCCGTCTACGATTGATGGTAATGAAAACAACAAATGTGCATCAGCAACTGATTTTAAATGAGAAAATTCTTTAGGGAACTTATAGGTTAATTGGTACAAATTCCAAGCTCTGCTAAAATTCAAACCGTCCAAGTGTACCAAATGTCCATCTGTTCTATCCGAAACTTGGGCGACTTCCCATAGCCATTTTTTAGAAAACAATTGGGGAGCAAACTTTTTTAACCAAGACAGGAACTCTTTTTCAGGTAAAATGCGTTGCATCAAACCGATTTCTTCCAAACAAGGCGATAAAAAATCAGTACCACTAGGTTCCCAATTCATGGGACAATTGGCGTCTTTAATAAACAGTCGAATAGCATTTTCCTTGATACTTTTTTGGAGCGAAATAGCATTGGAATAAATTGCATAATCCCAAGAATAAGATAGACCAAAAGCAGTATTGTTGTGCGTTCCAGCACGAACGGGATACAAAAGTTTGGGTAAAAATTCGATATAACGCGCAATGATTAAATCGGTTAAAGGTTTTAAATTTTGAGCTAATGGTTTGGCAAAAGGTTCTTTTGAAATTTCCAATTCGTGTTGCAATTTGAGTAGCCAATTCCAACCGTAAGTGCGTTCGTATGATTTTTCATGAGGTTTAGAAAAATAACGAATTTCTTCGGCTATATTTTCTGGTGAAAGATTGATAGTTAGTTTTTTGATGATTTCATTTTTATTGTCCAAATTAGGAAATTGGTTTAACAAATATACCAAACTCCAATGACCGTGAACCGAAGAATGCCAATCGAAACATCCGTAAAAAGCAGGATGTAAAGTCTTAGGCGAGAGTAATTCTGTTTCATTCAACAAAAGTTGATTCAGCTTATTGGGATATTCTTGCTGTAAACACTTAATGGGTAAACTAGCTAAATGATTGGCTTGTTCCAAGGTAAGTTGTTGAGAGTATGTAAAACTTCCAATAAAAAGTAATATGTATAAAAACTTCATGATGTAAATTGTTTTTTCAAATGTACTAAAAACTTACCTTTGATTTTTATTTCAAAGATATGAACAGAAAAATAAAATTGATTTGGGATTTTAGAGGAGAAGCTGCTGCTAAAACCGCCGAACATCATGAAATTCACTTGAAAGAATTCTTGGAAACTGAAAAATATGCGTTACAAATTACAGGTTTTGAAATTAGAAATGAAATGCATGCAATTGCCTTTTTAGTAGTTGAAGAACAAGATATGATTACTTTTAGAGATGCTTTAAAACCGCATAGAGGTGAAGTTTATGAATAAAAAAAGGAGCAAATTGCTCCTTTTATACTGATAAACAGAAAACGGAAAACCGTCAACAAACTAAGCTGCGTCTTTTTCTTCTACAACTTCTTCCGCTGGAGTAGTTTCTTCTTTATTTTCTGTTGGGTTTAATTGTTTTATTTTATCTAATAACGATTCATCTGTGATGTTGTTTTCTTTCATTTTTTGTTTTTTACAACGTTGACACAGTTGATCAATACCTTTAGTTTCATACGATTCTGCAACGGTTCCATTAGAAACTTCGGTACTATTTTTAATATAACCACAATCTTGGTACAAATGATAACGACCGCCTGATTTTGACCAAAATACATTATTAGTTCCTGTTAAAGCCTCAACCATGTTGGTTTCTTCGGTGTATTTTTCAACGGATGGCGGATTAAAATCAGCACCACTAATTCCTGCAATCACCATGGCGATACCAGCGATACTTCCTAGAATTGCTTTTTGTTTTCCGCTAATATTTTTATTGGTTAAAATTACAATAACTAATGGTAAAAATGCAATTACAGCAACTACAACGCCTAATTGACTTTGCATGAAAAACAAGAAACCATTTTTCTCTGAAGCTGGATCTAAGCGATTGGATTTTTTCCATAAAACAGAACCGATGATTGCAAGAATTAAATCGACCACAATAAGCCCGATAACCCAAGCCATGAAATTTTCTCCTTGCTTTCTTAACATAATGATAGCGGCAACTTGCGCTGCTATTGCGCCTACCCATAACAAAGCAGCAAACAATCTAAGCTGAGTAGCTTTCCCTTTTGCTTCTTCAGTGGGTTTCCAAGTGTTTTGATTTTGTGACATACTAGAATTTTATTTTATAATTTTAACACAAATTAACAAAAAAATATTTGAATAATTTACTTCAAATAAAAAAATCCAAATACCGAAACAATTTAGTATTTGGATTTTTGAACTTGTACTTGTTCTTGAACTTCATTAATTCGCTACTTCACTTATAAATTTAATTCGCATTAATCGTAATTCTTCCGTATCGTAATCGCCGTCAAATTCTTTTAAGGCCAATTCAATCTTATCGGATTCCGATTCCATAAAATAATCGTGAATTTCTTCTTGTTGGTCCTCATCTAAAATATCATCAACCCAGTATTTTATATTCAATTTCGTTCCAGAATATACAATTTGTTCCATTTCTTTCAACAAATCATCCATTGACAGACCTTTTGCTTTGGCAATATCATCGAGCGCTAACTTTCTATCTACATTTTGAATGATGTACAATTTTAAACTTGAGTTTGCACCTGTAGATTTCACCACTAAATCATCTGGACGAATAATGTCGTTATCTTCAACATAGCGCGCAATTAAATCTACGAATTCTTTTCCGTATTTTTTGGCTTTCCCTTCTCCAACACCGTGAATGCTTCCTAATTCGTCAATAGAAATTGGGTATTTTAGTGACATATCTTCTAGCGAAGGATCTTGAAACACTACAAATGGCGGTACACCAAGTTTTTTGGCAACTTTTTTTCGCAAATCTTTTAGCATATTCATCAATGCTTCATCAGTAGTTCCTGATGATTTTGCTGCGGCTACGATTAATTCGTCTTCCGCTTCACTGTATTCGTGGTCTTCAGACATTAAGAAAGAAGTGGGGTTATTGATAAAATCAATTCCTTTTTCTGTAATTTTTATAATGCCATAAGTTTCAATATCTTTTTGAATCATTCCTGTTACCAGAACTTGACGTATTAATGCCATCCAATAACGTTCATCATGAGCTGAACCTTTACCAAAAAAGCGATTTTGGTCAATTTTGTGAGCTTTAATTACAGCATTAACTTTTCCTAAAAGCGTCAAGATGATTTCTTTGGCTTTAAATTGCTGTTTGGTATCTCTGATAACTTCTAATAAAAGTTGGACTGCATCTTTTGCTTCTACTTTTTTCTTTGGGTTGCGAACATTATCATCCATATCAGCACCTTCACCGTTAACTTCGTCAAAAGTTTCACCAAAATAATGCAACAAGTATTTACGTCTCGACATAGAAGTTTCGGCATAAGCCACTACTTCTTGTAATAAGGCAAAACCAATTTCTTGTTCGGCCACAGGTTTACCAGACATGAATTTTTCTAATTTTTCAATATCTTTATAAGAGTAATAAGCCAAACAGTGACCTTCACCACCATCTCTACCTGCTCGACCTGTTTCTTGATAGTAGCTTTCTAGAGATTTTGGAATATCATAATGGATAACGAATCGCACATCAGGTTTATCAATTCCCATTCCAAAAGCTATAGTTGCCACTACTACATCAACGTCTTCCATAAGGAACATGTCTTGATGTTTTGAACGAGTTTTGGCATCTAAACCCGCATGATATGGAACAGCACTAATGCCGTTTACTTGGAGCAATTGGGCAATTTCTTCCACTTTTTTTCTACTCAAGCAATAAATAACACCCGATTTCCCTTTATTTAATTTTATAAATCTGATTATATCCGTGTCTACATTTTTTGTTTTTGGTCGGATTTCATAATATAAATTAGGTCTGTTGAAAGATGCTTTAAAAGTATTAGCATCGGGCATGTCAAGGTTTTTTAAAATATCTTCTTGAACCTTTGGAGTTGCGGTGGCTGTAAGTCCAATAATAGGAATATCGCCAAGTTGCTTGATAATATTTTTTAAGTTTCTGTATTCTGGTCTAAAATCGTGACCCCATTCTGAGATACAATGTGCTTCATCAATTGCAACAAAAGACAATTTAACCGATTTTAAAAACTGGGTATACTCTTCTTTTGTAAGTGATTCTGGAGCAACATACAACAATTTTGTAATTCCAGCGGTAATATCGCTTTTTACTTGATTCACCTCTGTTTTATTCAAAGATGAATTCAAAACATGTGCAATTCCGGGTTCAGAACCTAAGCTTCTAATAGCATCTACTTGGTTTTTCATTAGTGCAATAAGCGGAGAAACCACAATTGCTGTGCCTTCTAACACAAGCGCTGGCAATTGATAACACAGTGATTTACCGCCACCAGTAGGCATAATCACAAAAGTGTTATTCCCACGTATGATACTTGTAACTACTTGTTCTTGAAGACCTTTGAACTGGTTAAACCCAAAATATTTTTTTAACTCTTTGTGTAAATCAATTTCGTTCGGATTCATTCTCTATTAATATGATTTTACCTAAATTTGCAAACATAAAGATACAATTTTCTTTAAAATAACAAAACATTAATTTTAGATACTTTGAACACAACTAAAAATATTCTTGAAATTGCCAAAAACACCATATTGGAAGAAAGTAAAAGTATTGCAAATTTGACGCAATACCTTACAGAAGACTTTGCCACATGCGTGAATTTAATTCTAGCATCCAAGCAGCGATTAGTTGTTACAGGAATTGGTAAAAGCGCCATAATTGCTCAAAAGATTGTGGCAACTTTAAACTCTACAGGAACGCCATCGTTATTTTTACATGCTGCCGAAGCCGTTCATGGTGATTTAGGGATGGTTCAAAAAGGAGATATTATTATATGTATTTCTAAAAGTGGAAACAGTCCAGAAATTAAAGTATTAGTCCCATTATTAAAACGTTTTGGAAATACTTTAATTGGAATGACAGCAGATAAAGATTCATTTTTAGGAAAAGAATCGCATTATATTCTTCATGCTTTTGTTGAAAAAGAAGCGTGTCCCAATAATCTAGCTCCTACAAATAGTACTACAGCGCAATTAGTGATTGGTGATGCTTTGGCTGTTGCATTAATGGAAGTTAGAAATTTCAAAAGTGAAGACTTTGCTTTGTATCATCCTGGTGGTGCTTTAGGAAAAAAATTATTACTTCGTGTGAAAGATATGCTTGATACTACACATCGACCCGTTGTTTCACCTTTGGCAAGTATAAAAGAAGTAATCATGGAGATTTCTGAAAAACGTTTAGGTGTAACCGCAGTTGTAGAAAATAATAAAGTAATTGGTATTATCACAGATGGCGACATCCGAAGAATGCTAAATCATAACGATACTTTTACGCATTTAGTTGCCCAAGATATCATGACTAAAAACCCAAAAAACTGTAGTTCAGAAACTATGGTTGTTGATGCGCTAAACATTTTAGAAAACAATGCGATTACTCAATTAGTAGTTATTGACAACGAACAATACCAAGGAATTTTACATTTACACGATATTTTAAAAGAAGGAATAGTATAATGGCAAAAAAACCAGTTAACGAAATGTCTTTTTTAGACCATTTAGAAGAACTCAGATGGTTATTAATTAGAGCAACTGTTGCCATACTAATAGGTGCTACAGTAGCATTTTTTTTCAGTGATTTTATTTTTGACCAAATTTTATTTGGTCCAAAAAATACAGATTTTATTACTTACCAAATTTTTTGTGATTTATCCCAACAATTTGGATTAGACAAAAGCTTGTGCGTTACCGAAATACCTATGCGTATTCAAAGTAGAGAAATGGGCGGACAATTTTCAGCTCATATGTGGACATCTATAACTGCTGGTTTTATCATTGCATTTCCAGTGGTACTCTACTTTTTTTGGAATTTTATTAGTCCGGCATTGTACAAAAATGAAAAAAAATATGCTCGTGCATTTGTAATTGTTGCGTCTTTATTGTTTTTCTTAGGCGTTCTTTTTGGTTATTATTTGATTGCGCCATTATCCGTCAACTTTTTAGCGAATTACAATGTGAGTAAAGAAATTTTTAACGATATTGATTTAGCTTCATATATCAGTTTACTTCGCTCATCTACAGTAGCTTGCGGTATATTCTTTGAATTACCTGTGATTATATATTTCTTAACCAAAGTAGGATTAGTAACCCCAACATACTTAAGAAAATACCGTAAATATGTTTTAATTATTGTACTTATTTTAGCAGCAATTATTACACCTCCTGATATTTTAAGTCAGATTATTGTTGCTATTCCCATTATGATACTTTATGAAATTAGTATTTTAATAAGTGTAGTAGTATTGAAAAATAAAGAAAAAGAACTCATAAATACCTAAAAAATGTCAGAATTAGTAAAAGAATTCAACGATTATCGTGCTAAAATGAACGAAAAATTATTGGCAGATAATAACAAAATTGTTAAAAGAATTTTCAATCTAGACACCAATGCTTATGCTGAAGGTGCGCTTGATGTAAAAACCAAAGAACTTTTAGGATTAGTAGCTTCTGCGGTTTTGCGATGCGATGATTGCATCAAATACCATTTAGAAACATCTTATAAGCATGGTGTTAACAAAGAAGAAATGATGGAAGCCATGGGAATTGCTACTCTAGTAGGCGGAACCATTGTAATCCCGCATCTTAGAAGAGCTTATGAATTCTGGGAAGCGTTAGAAGAAAGTGTTCAGTAATCAATAAAGTATTCTGAATACGTTAAAACAAAATTAAAGTAAGTTTTGCATAAAATAAAAGTGATACATTTACAAAAATTTTATGCGTTGCAAATAGTCTAATTGACACTTTATTAAAATGAAATTAAGAGCCGATAATTTAATTAAAACCTATAAAAAACGTACAGTAGTAAAAGGAATTTCAGTTGAAGTAAACCAAGGCGAAATCGTGGGTTTATTAGGTCCAAATGGTGCTGGAAAAACCACCTCGTTTTACATGATTGTAGGTTTGGTGAAACCAAATAGTGGAAATATTTATTTAGATGAAATGAATATTACTGATTTCCCAATGTACAAACGTGCTCAAAATGGCATTGGGTATTTAGCACAAGAAGCTTCCGTTTTTAGAAAATTAAGTATCGAAGACAACATTTTAAGTGTGTTGCAGTTAACCACGCTTTCAAAAGAAGCTCAAATTGCAAAAATGGAAGAGCTAATTGCCGAATTTTCATTAGAGCATATTAGAACAAACCGAGGCGACTTACTTTCTGGAGGCGAAAGACGAAGAACCGAAATTGCTCGCGCTTTAGCCACCGATCCAAAATTCATTTTATTAGACGAACCTTTTGCTGGGGTTGACCCTGTAGCGGTTGAAGATATACAGCGTATAGTGGCTCAATTAAAAAATAAGAATATCGGAATTTTAATCACAGACCATAATGTTCAAGAAACCCTTGCGATTACAGATAAAACTTACTTGATGTTTGAAGGCGGGATTCTGAAAGCAGGAAAACCTGAAGAATTAGTTGAAGATGAAATGGTAAGAAGAGTATACTTAGGTCAAAATTTTGAACTTAGAAAAAAGAAAATAGAATTTTAATCAAAAATGGCAATCCTGTAAAAACTAGATTGCCATTTTCTATAATAAAAACAAAACAAAAACTCAAATTCTGAAATATTTCTTTGGTACATTAAGCATTCCAAAACACTCTCCGTCTTCTTTTCCTAAATGCTTATGATGCACTTTGTGCGCTTTTCGAAGCCCAATTAAATATTTGTTTTTAGTATGTTTAAACCATTTAAAACGTTGATGAATTAACACATCATGAATTAAAAAGTAAGCAATTCCATATAATAAAATTCCTAAACCAATAAAGAATAAATAATTCAATTTTGGATGAAAACCGTAATAAAATAATAATATACTCGGAATAGCGAAAATGGCAAAGAATGCATCGTTTTTCTCAAATATTCCTTGGTATTTTGGTTGGTGGTGATCTTCATGCAAATACCATAAAAATCCATGCATTACATATTTGTGAGTACACCAAGTAATCATTTCCATCACTACAAAAGTGACCAGCGTTGTTCCTATAAATAATAAAATTTCCATTTAAGCGATAATATTGAATTGGTAACGTAAATAAGATTTGCTCAAAATTACTAATTTCAACGGATTTGAAATTCGAATTCTAGCATTTAAAAACTCTTCAGGTTGTGTTTTACTTATTTTATTCATTAAACTTCGGTAATAACGAAAAGCAGTGTAAACCCCAAACTTAGCTTCAACAGGTAACTGTAAAATTCCTTTGAAGGCTTCATCAAAATCAGCTTCAATTTCAGCTACAATTTGCTTTTTATTATCATTAGTTAAAGAAGAAAAGTTAATACCAGGAAAATAAATACGCCCTAAAGTTTCGTAATCATGTTTTAAATCGCGTAAAAAATTCACTTTTTGAAATGCAGAGCCCAAACGCATAGCGCTAGCTTTCAATTCGTTGTATCGAACTTCATCACCTTCAACAAAAACCTTCAAGCACATTAAACCTACAACATCAGCAGAACCATAAATATATTCTTCGTACTCAGCAACGGTTTCGTATTGCTTTTTGGTTAAATCCATGCGCATACTTTTCATGAACGGAGGTACTAAATCATACAATTTATATTGGTGAACCACCCGTTGAAAAGCATTTAAAACAGGATTCAAACTGATTTTTCTTTCCAAAGCTTTTTCATATTCAGCTTCAAATTCGTCTAAAAGCACTTCTTGATCGTATCCTTCAAAAGTATCTACAATTTCATCTGCAAAACGAACAAAACCATAAATCGCATAAATCTCATCTTGGATTTTTGGCGACAACATTTTAATAGCCAGCGAAAATGATGTACTGTATTTCTTAGTAATCTTCTTGCTACACTCTAAAGAAACTTCATCAAACAAGGATTTCATAGGCAATAGTTTAAAGTTGTATTGGTATTCTTTTATAAATATACTAAATTATAATTTACTGTTGATTTTTTCACTAACAATTTTTCCTGAGATAATTGAAGGTGGAACACCTGGTCCGGGCACGGTAAGTTGACCTGTGAAATATAAATTTGCTACTTTTTTACTTTGAATCTTCGGACGAAGGAAAGCTGTTTGAGTCAAAATATTTGCCAATCCATAGGCGTTTCCTTTATATGAATTGTAATCTTTTACAAAGTCATTTACACAAAAAGATTCTGCAAATAACACACTTGAACGCAATTCTTGATTTGTTGATTTTTCTAAACGATCAATAATAATGTCAAAATATTTTTTTCTAATTGCTTCATTATCTTCTAACCCTGGTGCTATTGGAATTAAAAAAGTAGCAGCTTCTTTACCTTCTGGAGCAAAATACGCATCCGTTAATGAAGGAAAACTAGCATAATATAATGGATTTTTAGGCCAGACTTTAGTGTCGTAAATTTCTTTAGCATGCGGTTCAAATGGTGCATCAAAGAATAATGTATGATGTTCAACATTTTTAATTTTCTTATCGAAACCAACATAAAACAACAAAGAAGATGGCGCAAATACTTTTTTCTCCCAATAACTTTCTGAATACATTCGTAAGTTTTCTTCCAGTAATTGTTCGGTATGATGATAATCGGCACCACTTAAAATAACATCTGCAAAATGTTTTTCACCGTTGACAACAATTCCTTTTGCCTTTTTATTTTCCACTATTATCTCAGAAACATTGGCATTAGTAACAAATTGAACACCTAATTCTCTAGCTAAAGACTCCATTGCCAAAACTACACTATACATTCCTTTTTCCGGATGCCAAGTTCCTAAACCAAAGTCAGCATAATTCATGAAATTATAAAATGCTGGCGTATTGGAAGGCTTTGCTCCTAAAAACAAAACTGGAAATTCAAGAATTTGTATAAGTTTTTCATTAGTAAATCGCTTTCTTACTTGTTGACTCACCGTTGAAAAAAATTGACTTACACGCTGAATCGTTTCAAAACTTACTAATTCTAATGGAGAATCTCCTGGTTTATATACCATTTTTTCTACTGCAATAGCATAATTTTCTCGGGCTTCATCAATAAAAGCTTGCAATTTAGCACCGCTTCCGGCTTCAATAGCGTCAAAAGTTGTTTTTATATCTGCTAAATTATCTGCAATAGTTACCGATTCGTTATCTTTAAAATAAACTTGATAGGCTGGAGCCAATTTAAAAAGCTGGTAATAGTCACTAACTTTTTTTCCAAAATCATTGAAAAATTTTTCAAAAACATCTGGCATCCAATACCAAGTAGGACCAATATCGAAGCAAAAACCATCGCGATGTAATTGTCGTGCTCTTCCTCCAACAGTTGCATTTTTTTCAAAAACTGTAACTTGATGACCTGCTTTTGCCAAATAACAAGAAGCAGACAAGGAAGCAAAACCAGAACCAATAATATGAATTTTCATAAATATATTTTGTTTAACAAATGTAGTGTTTTTATTAAACAAAACAAAAGTTTTTTCTCTTAAATTTCTGCTAAAAGACTTTCAATTCCTTCAAACTTACGAATTTGATTTGGAATAACCGAAGCATATTGCATTTGTTTTCCTAAAACCCATAATTCGTTAGAAGAGTTTTCTAAAATTCTGGAATGGAATTCACTTAAATATCCATTGAGTTCATCTGCAGTAGGTGCAACTGTAAAGTAAGACACAAAAGTGATATCATCAAAATGATTAGTAAAATCTACTAAATCACTAAGCGGAATATTATCACCAAGAAAAACAGTTTGGTGCCCATTATTAATTAATTCAGCATTAATGAACATTAAACCTAAATCATGAACTTCTGTTTGTGGCAGGAAAAGAATATAAATTTTATCACTAGTAATAGGTGTATTTAATTGCAAATTCTCAATAATTGAATTCAATTTTTGCTTAATTAAATAGCTGATAAAATGTTCGTGAGAAGGTTTAATTGTTCCTGTTTGCCATAACATTCCAATTTCGTCTAAAAGAGGAATAAAAATATTATAGAAAACATCTTTGAATGACTTTTCTTTACAAACCTGGTCATAAACTTTATGAAATAATTGGGCATCAAAATTTAGCATAGCAATTTTAAAATCATTGATAGCTAAATCGCGTTTGCTTTTTTCACTGTAAATTGATTTTACTAATTCTTGACGTTCCGTTTCGTTTAATTTGGCAATTTTTGAGATTTTGTAACCAAAATTATTTAAAAAACTAACGTTAAGAAGATTGGTTAAATCTTCATTTTCATATAAACGAATGTTGTTTTCGGTACGTTGTGGTGTAAAAATTTGGTAGCGTTTTTCCCAAATTCTAATGGTATGCGCCTTGATTCCAGATAAGTTCTCAAGGTCTTTTACTGTGAAAATGGTTTTAACTTTGTTCATCGTTTATGTGATTTGATTAAACAAAATTAATCAAAATTATCTAATAAACAAGTTTTGACCGTAAATAAATCAAATCGCCATTAAAAACGTTTACATCTACTGTGCCATTAATTCCTGAAATTTGAGCTTTTTCTGTAAATTGCCACAGTAACCAATGTGAATCAGGTTGATTACGCCAAAAATTGTAATTGGCAATCCAAAAAGGATATTCTGAGAACTCTTTTTTTAAAAAATCTTTATAATAACTTTCACCAGAATAAATAATGGGTTTCACTTTGTAATGCTTTTCTACTTTATCAAGCCAGCGTTTCAAACCCACTTTCAAGCTGTCTAACGACTGTTTTTTAGGTAATTGTTCAATATCTAATACTGGAGGAAAATCACCGGGTTCAAGCGTTACCGTGTTGATAAAGTTTTCTGCTTGAACTATAGAATTTTCATTAGGACGGTAATAATGATAAGCACCTCGAATAAACTGATGTTTTTTGGCTTGTTTCCAATTTTCTTTAAATGTATTATCTACTTTATCTTTTCCTGCGGTAGCTCTAACAAATACAAAATGCAGTTTAAAAGTATCTTCAATTTTATTTATTTCACTCCAATTAATAGTTCCTTGATATTGCGAAACATCGAAACCAAAAACTTTATCAGTATGTTTAGACAAAACTTCATAAATACGAATATCAGCAATTTTTCGCTCTTCTTTGGATAGCGTATTGACATTTTTATTGGTTTTAAAACCTAAGTAATACAAAAATCCATCACGAAATTGATACACTGTAAATGCTCCAATTACAAGTACCAAAAAACTAATTGAGAAAAAAAGTATTCGAGAAGTCAAACTCTTTTTCGGTTTCTTTTTAGAACTCGTAGAACGAGAATAATGCTTTTTGGTAGCCAAAAAAATTATTTTTTAGAATGCAACAATAATGATAATCCAATGTAAGAAAAAATAATAATTGGTATACCCACAAAACCTAATACCAATAAAAGAACAATCGAAAACCCAAGGAATGATAGCTGCAATTTACTGGTTTCCCATGAAAAAGATTTGACTTTAAGAGAAAACAGTGGAATATTAGCATTCAACAAATAAGTGCTTACAAGAGTGATAAACAAAAGATAATATGGATTGGAAAGCAATTCTGTTAACCAAGACCAACTACTAAAATACTGTATCATTGGAATACTCATAATTAAAATAGCATTGGCTGGTGTGGGCAACCCAATAAATGATTCGGTTTGTCTGGTATCAATATTAAAATTTGCTAAACGATAACATGAAGCGATTGTGATTAAAAATCCTAAATAAGGTACAAAACCCATATACCAAAACTCGTCAGTTAAATAATAGATAGAAGTATCGTCTTTTTGGATGTTATCAAACAATTTAAACATCAACAAACCAGGAACAACTCCGCTGGTCACCATATCTGCTAATGAATCTAATTGCAACCCTAATGGTCCAGCTACATTGAATTTTCTTGCGAAAAAACCATCCCAAAAATCAAAGAAAATACCTAAACTAACAAAAATAAATGCTTCGTCAAAAAAGCCGTTAAAAATAGCAATTAAAGCTAACAACCCTGAAGCTAAATTTAACAAAGTAATAGTATTAGGAATATGCTTTTTTATTTCCATGAAAAAAGAGAATTTTTATATTAAAAAGAGAACTTCAAATTGATTATTGAATTCCACTTATAATTTAGCGACAAAGGTAATACAATAATGTAAAACTTTTTGAGTTTAGTATTTAAGAATTTTATTAGATATTTGTAAAAATAAATTGCAATTGAAAAAAGTAACTCTCATACTCTTACTATTAGTCTGTTCTTCAGCTAGCTTTAGTCAAACCATTCGTAAATATTCCAATGAATTTTTGAACATTGGGGTTGACGCAGCGGCATTAGGTATGAGTAATGCAGTAGTAGCTCACACGGGCGATGTAAATTCTGGTTATTGGAATCCAGCAGGATTAATCAAATTAGAAGACAAACAGTTTTCGTTAATGCATGCCAATTATTTCGCCAATATTGCTCAATACAACTATGCAGGTTTTGCTATGCCCATTGATGATAGAAGTGCTATTGGAGCTTCCATCATCCGTTTTGGAGTTGATGATATTTTAAATACAACCCAGTTAATCGACAGCCAAGGAAATATTGATTACAACAGAATTTCCCTATTTTCAACAGCTGATTATGCACTAACCGTTTCCTATGCTCGCAGTTTACCCATTGACGGTTTAAATTACGGCGTAAATGCCAAAGTGATTCATAGAAAAATTGGAGATTTTGCAAGCGCTTGGGGGTTTGGTTTTGATTTAGGATTACAATATATAAGTGATGATGAAGATTGGAAATTTGGTATCATGTTGCGCGACATCACTACAACATATAATACTTGGACAATTAATGAAGAGGAATTCAATAAAATTAGAGACGCTGTTCCAGGAGAAAACCAAGATTTACCTGAAACCAGCGAAATTACTTTACCAAAAGCCCAAGTGGGAGTTGCTAAAAAATGGATTATTCGTTATGATTACAGTTTAACCGCAGCTGCTAATTTAAACACACGTTTCACTAGAACAAATGATATTATTTCAACCAATGCCATGAGTATTGACCCAGCGCTAGGATTTGAATTTGGCTACATCGAATTAATTTACTTACGTGGCGGAGTGGGTAACTTTCAACAAATTACACAAATTGATAACACTAATAAATTAAGTTTTCAGCCCAATTTCGGACTAGGATTCAAATACCGAGGCATTCAAATTGATTACGCATTAACTGACTTAGGAAACCAAAGTGCTGCTCTTTATTCTAACATTTTTTCAGTAAAAGTAGACTTAGATTTGTTTAGGTAATGAGATACAACAGTAAAACAATATTTTTACCCATATAAATAATACTTTCCATATAAATAGCTTAGCTTTACTCAAAAACACAATCTATATGACAAAACTATACACCATTGTAGCATTTTTAATTTGTACAATTGCTGTTAATGCCCAAATTAATTATAATGAATCTACATTTCAAGCCGTTGCCTATTGGAATAAAAACGAAATTACTAATTACAAAGTTATTACTTCAAAATATGCAGTAAAAGAGCAAGATTCTATTTTAAAAAATAAAATCACGTATGATATTGAACTAAAAGTTGTAGATTCCTCAGCAAAACATTATGATGTTCAATGCAGCTTTAAAAATTTTGTAAGTACAAGTTCAAACCCTATAGAAAATAAGCTGGATTGCTTATTAGACGGGATTAGTTTCATATACAAAACTAACGAACTAGGCACCATTGATAAAGCAAAAAACTTTGATAAAGCTCTAAAAGAAATAAAAAATCGTATCAACAAAATTGAAAAAGATTTTCCAATTGCGGTCATTTCAAACGATTTTAAACGCATTAAACTAATGACAGAAAATAGTGATTTAGCTTTGGGAAATTTCACAAAAGATTTAACCATTTTTCATTATTTTCACGGAGCAGCTTTTGAAATGAATGTTCCTAATTCTATAGAAATGCAAGTTCCAAATCTTTTAGAAGGAAAGTTTTTTGATGCCAATGTTGATTTTGAATTAGTTGAAATTAATAGTGAATTTGAATTTGCAGTTCTAAGAATGGACCAAACGGTAGACAATTTACAATTAAGAAAAGCTTTAGAAAACTTCTCAAAAAAAGCTAAAGTTAATTTAAAACCAGAAACACTAGATAATCTTAAAAATGAAGTTCGTCTTTCCTCTTCAATTCACAATTCGGGTTGGCCTATTTATATTGCTCAGGTTGTTGATGTTTTTTTGGGTGAAGATCAAACAGTAGAGATTAAAGAGTTTGAAATTGTAATTGAAGACGAAACTGAACAATAACACCAAAATGCCGAAAGATGATTCAGCAAAATGGTATTTTTTTTATGTTTTTTTTCAAAAAATTTTATAAAAATTAAACCTCATCAGATGTAAAACTCACTTGGTTTTTCTTTTTAAACGGACGGATAATTAAACGTGCTTCTCTATCAAAACGCACATAATTATAAACCCAATTCAAGAAAACTACGGCTTTATTTTTAAATCCAATGAGCGAAAATAAATGTACAAACATCCATACAAACCAAGCAAAAACTCCGCTGAACTTGTATTTTGGTAAATCAACAACTGCTTTATTTCTTCCAATGGTTGCCATGGAGCCTTTATCTTTATAAACAAAACTTTTAGGTTGTTTCTTTTGTAAAATTCGAAGCATGTTTTCTGCCAATAATCTTCCCTGTTGCATAGCGGGTTGCGCCATCATAGGATGACCGTAAGGATACTCCTCTGAAATCATTGAAGCAATATCACCTATGGCAAATATATTTTCATAACCTTCCACTTGATTAAAAGCATTTACTTTTATTCTGTTAGCTCTAGTTACCAAACTTTCAGCGTTTAATCCGTGTGGCATTGCACCTTGAACTCCCGCGGTCCAGATAACTGTTGCTGCGTCAAAACTTAAGTCGGAATCAGTGGTAACAATCTTTCCATCATAACTGGTTACTCTAACGTTTTTCCATATGCTAACTCCCAAATCTAAAAGAAATTTTTCCGCTTTTTCAGAAGCATTTTCACTCATGGCATCTAAAACACGATTGCCACTTTGTACAAGATTTATTTCCATTTTACGAAGATCTAAATCTGGATAATCCTTTGGAAGAATTGCTTTTTTCATTTCAGCTAAAGCTCCAGCTAACTCAACCCCAGTGGGTCCTGCGCCAACAATCACAAAATTCATTAATCCATGTCGCTCGTTGATATCATTGGTTAATAAAGCTTGTTCAAAATTTTCCAAAATTAAACTACGAATATTCAATGACTGCGGAATAGTTTTCATTGCCATACTATTCGCTTCAATTTCTTTATTACCAAAATAATTGGTTTTTGAACCAGTAGCAATTACTAGGTAATCATACTTAAGTTCTCCAATATCAGCAATAATAGTATTGTTTTTAGAATCAATTTCTTTAACATCTGCCAAACGGAAATAAAAATCTCGGTATTCTTGAACTACTTTTCGAATAGGATAAGCTATAGAATCAGGCTCTAAACCGCCAGTAGCTACTTGATACATCAAAGGCTGAAAGTTGTGATAATTGTGTTTATCTAACAAAACCACTTGTACATTTTTATTTCTTAGTTTTTTTGCCAAAGAAATTCCAGCAAAACCACCACCAATAATGACAATTCTAGGAAAACTACTGCGGGGAATATTCATATTTTTTATAATTGTTTTGCAAAAATACTAATAAAGTTGTTAAACAAAAGGTAATTTTCAACTTTTAGATTTTGAGATTTTCAGAAGTTGGAACACGGATGACACGGATTCTTCGAAACGCGGATGGCAACGGATTTTTCTTTTTGGAACATCGATTAAAAAAAAATTATAAATCTTTAAAACCTTTTATGAACTTATAAACGCAATTAAATACTACTTTAATAAACTTTTATGACTTACATGTTTCATATTTGTGTTTAAAGTTCATAATTTTTAACGCAGATAACACAGATTAAACTAATTTCCGCAGATTTTTTTTGTGAAACTTTGTGAATAACTTCGTGGAACTTTGTGCTACAACAATTAAACTTGATTTTTGATCTTGTTCTTGAATTTTGAAAATGTTTTTCCTATCCTTGTAACAATTCTCATATTTTCACTACTAATTTGTATGCGATCACAAGATGAAGCTCAATTTGTGAGCTTATTAAAAGAAAATCAAAATATAATTCACAAGATTTGTAAGCTCTATACTACAGATCAGGATTCGCATAACGATTTATTTCAAGAAATTACGATCCAACTTTGGAAAGCTTATCCCAATTTTAGAGGCGATTCCAAATTTACAACTTGGGCATATAGAGTGGGACTTAACACCGCCATTACCTTATTTAGAAAAAAGAAAAAAACAATTGATACCATAGAATTTGACAATACTTTTCACAAAGTTAAAGAAGACGAATACAATTTTGAAGAAGAAGAGCAATTGAAATTATTGTATCATGCAGTGAACGAACTCAATGATATTGAAAAAGCATTGGTTTTTTTATATTTAGAAGACAAAGATTATACAGAAATAGCCGAAACATTAGGTATAAGTGAAGTAAATGCAAGAGTAAAGATGAATCGAGTTAAAGGAAAATTAAAAAAAATAGTAAATCCGTAATGCAATGGATGAATTAGAAATATTAAAACAAGATTGGAAGAAAAATGAAAATTCTTTCAAGCAAGTTGGTGAAAAAGAAATCTACAACATGATTCACAAGTCATCAACATCAGTAGTAAAATGGATTTTAATAATCAGTATCCTTGAATTTGTGATATTGAATGGTATTAGTTTTTTAATATCTGATAAAGAAATTGAAAATTTTGAACGTTTACATCCATACATTGGCATAATTGAAAAGGTGAATTATGTGGTGATTTTAGGCTTTATTTACTTATTCTATAAGAATTATAAATCAATTTGTATTTTAAGTTCATCCAAAAAACTAATAAAAGATATTTTACAGACCAGAAAAACGGTCAATTATTATATTTATTGGAATTTGATAATTGGTTGTTTTACTGGGGCCATTGCCTTTTTTGATGGATTTACTGAAAGTCATCAAATAGAAAATAATAAAGAAATAGCTTTAACACAAATTGAAAGTATATTGATATTTTGCATTGGGTTCGCATTAGTTTTTGCTTTTATTTATGGCTTCTACAAACTTCTTTATGGCTTTTTAATGCGACGATTACAAAAAAATTATAACGAATTATCTAAAATTGATTTTTAATATGAGAAACTTTTTATGCTTTGCATTTGGTTTATTTAGTTTATTGAGCCAAGCACAAACTCTTGAAAAAGCATTACTTTGGAAAATTTCAGGAAATGATTTATCGCAACCTTCTTATTTATTTGGAACCATTCATGCTACTTGTGATGCAACACTTGATGAAGCAACTTTGAAAGCTTTAGACGAAACGAAACAACTATTCCTAGAAATAGATATGGATGATCCAGAGCTACAAAAACAAATGATGATGAATATGACCATGAAAGATGGAGCAAGTTTATCAAATCTAATTAGCAAAGAAGACTTTTCAATTGTTGATGATTTTTTACAAAAAAACATGGGTATGTCTGCAAAAATGATTGATAATTTTAAGCCCTTTATGATTAGTTCCATGTTACTTCCAAAACTATTAGACTGTCCTATTAAATCATTTGAAATGGAACTAATGAAGGTCGCTAAAGAACAAGAAGAAGAAATTTACGGTCTTGAAACTATTAGTGATCAGTTAGATGTTTTTGACCAAATTCCATATCAAGAGCAAGCTGAAGAACTAGTAAAAACTGCAAAGGACGGCATGAAAAAGGATAAATTGGAAATGGAAAAAGTCATGAAAGTTTATATTGACAAAGACATCGAAAAAATGTTAGACTTAATGGCAAATTCTGAAAACAAAATTTCCGCTAATTATAACGACATTTTACTAATAAATAGAAACAGAAAATGGATTTCAGTTATTGAGCAAAACAGTAAGGAGATCCCAACGTTTTACGGAGTTGGTGCTGCTCATTTAGCCGGAGAAAATGGTGTGATTAATTTGTTAAGAAAATTTGGCTACACCGTAGAAGCTGTAAAATAAATTAACAGACAAAATAAAAAAAGAGGTCGAAATATATTTTCAGCCTCTTTTTTTTTAATATAGCCACATGCGTTCTTTGTCTTCTTTCATTTTTTCTTCCAATACTTCGGTGGGAATTACTTTCAAAAATGAAGGATGTTGTTCTATAGCATATTCAATCTTTTCAACAATTTGTTCCACTGTATCATTTTCATAATCAATTTGTAATGGTTCTTTAATTACAAACGATTGTAAAATTCCTTTTTTCTTAATTCGCAATCCTTTTCTATCAAAAGATCTACGAAAGCCATCAATTACAATGGGAACTACAATTGGCTTATGTTGCATAATAATATGAGCTGTACCTTTTCTAACAGGTTTAAAAGATCGAGTTGTGCCTTGAGGAAAAGTTATTACCCAACCGTCTTCTAGCGCAATTTTGATGTTCTCAGTATCGTTAGGATTAACATCACGTTTTACATCTTCACCTTTGGCGCGCCAAGTTCGTTCAACAGTTATCGCGCCAGCGTAGGCTAAAATTTTTGGTAATAAACCTTCAGTCATGGTTTCTTTAGCAGCCACATAATACATGTTAAGCTTAGGTTGCCACAAATAGCCCACATTTTTTATGTTGTTTTCTCTTCCTTTTAAGCTGGCATTAAATACATGAAACATAGCTACAACATCAGCAAAATAAGTTTGATGATTAGAAATAAACAACACATTTGTATCAGGCAAATTTCTAATAATTTCTGAACCTTCAATCTTCAATTTATTAAAACCACGATAACGCTTATGTGTTAATGAACCCGCAATTCTAATCAACCATTTCTTTAAAAACAATATATGACCAAAAGGATTTCTCTTCAATAACCCCATTTTTTACAATTTTTAATCAAGTTTGCAAATGTACTAAATACAATACTTTTTATTACGAAATTTGAAATAAAGATGCTACTCTATCGAAGACTACCTTTAATTGCTTCTTTCAATTCACTCATCATCATAGCCGTTGCTCCCCAAACCACATATTTTTCAACCATAAATGCAGGCACTTCAATATCAGTAGCATAAGAAGTAGTCATTTTTACATTAGTAATGGTATTATCATCCAAAAATGCCTCTAATGGAAATTCCAAAACGCGTTTTACTTCATCTAAATCAGGAATAAAAGTTAATTCTTGATGCGAAATTCCCATAAAAGGGGCAACTAAAAAATTACTTGGAGGAATATAAATTTGGCTAAAAGGTTTGATAATTTCAATTTTATCAGGTGAAATCCCAACTTCTTCATGTGTTTCTCTCAAAGCGGTTTGTTCCAAATTTGAGTCTGACTCTTCAACTTTCCCGCCAGGAAAACCAATTTGTGAAGAATGTACACCAGGATACGAATTTCTGACTATCAATGCTAAATGAGTAATTTCATTTTTGGGATACAAAAGCATTAAAACAGCCGCTAACTTTGGATTTTTTTCCTGATAGTTCGCTTCCTCTAAAAAAGAAATTCGTTCCAAAGGTGCCATTTTTGCATGAGCATCTGAGGCTAACAATTTTTCTTTTTCTATTTTTGGAACATATTTTACAAATTCACGAAATAACATAGCTGTTTATTTTTGAACTCACCAAGATACGTTATTTTTTTAAATTTCAACCCATAATTCGTAAGAAAAATGTACAGTAAAGAAGAAGTGCAACGCATAAAAAGAGAATTCTGGATCGCTTTTGCCGAAGCCTATCCTAGAAAATGGTTGCTATATGATACAAAAATTAAAGATTTCTCTTTCAAATTTTATGTAGACAATAAAAAAGCAGAAGTTTTGCTAGAAATTGAACCAAAAGATGATGAAAAACGTATAATATATTATGAAAAGATGGAATCTTTAAAAGGAATTATAATTGAAGACTATTTGCCAGACGCTGTTTTTGAAAGAAATTACCATTTAGAAAACGGAAAAATCGTAAGTCGCATTTGGGTTACCTTAGAAAAAGTTAGCGTAAATAATCGCGGAACTTGGGAACCAATATTCGATTTTTTTGCTGAAAAAATGGACACTTTTGAACGTTTATTTTATGAATATCAGGACTATATCAGTGATTTGGAAATAAACACCTAATAGTTTTGTCAATTCATTAACAGTTGTTGCTAATTCAAAAACGTACTTTTAGGATTCATAAACCAAAACATTATGAAAAACATTTTATTATTTGCATTGGTATTTACCTTGCAAGCTTGTCAATCTCAAACCAAAGAAAAAATGAATGTAAAAGTGAACAAAACAGAAAAAGAATGGAAAGAGCAGCTTTCCCCTATTCAATTTGAAATTTTACGAAATAAAGGAACAGAAAGAGCATTTACAGGAGAATATTGGGATCATTTCGAAAAAGGAAAATATGTTTGCGCTGGTTGCGAAGCTGAACTATTTACTTCAGATACTAAATTTGACTCACATTGTGGTTGGCCATCATTTGATAAAGCCATCAAAGGTGCTGTAATTTACAAAGAAGATTTGAGTTTTGGTATGGTTCGTACTGAAGTAATGTGTGCAAATTGTGGCGGACATTTAGGTCACGTTTTTGATGATGGACCAATGGAAACTACCGGAAAACGTTATTGTACCAATTCGGTTTCGATAAAATTTATTCCAGCTAACCCAAAAAAATAAAATCAAAAGAGCTGTTTAGGTTAAAATTTTTCCTAATTTGCGAATGGATTTATAAGGAATTTCATGCTCCAAAACAAAATAAAAAAGAACTTTACTGAAATCGTCGAAGTCTTACAAAAACTCGATGATTTCGGTTTTACACAACCATTTCCAATGTTAAGCCAAGCTACCATTGGTGAACATGTGCGCCACATAATTGAAATGTATCAATCGCTAGTAGTATCGTATGAAACTGGCAAAGTGAATTATGATAAGAGAGCCAGAAATAAAGAAATTGAAACCCATCGTGCTTTTGCTATTGAGCAAATAGAAAATCTTATAGTAGCTATTGAAAAACCAAATAAACCAATGGTTTTACAGCAAGGAACCTCCGAAATTGAATTGGAAATTGAAACCAATTACGAACGTGAACTTTTGTACAATTTAGAACACAGTATTCATCATCAAGCGTTGATAAAAGTAGCGTTATTACAATTATCAATCGTTGAAATTCCTGAAAATTTTGGTGTTGCACAATCAACAATTACCTACAGAAAATCGCAATGTGTACGCTAACTTTCATTGGAACAAAAAATGGATTTTGTCTCACTTCAAATCGAGATGAAAAGGTTACTCGTGGCAAAGCAATTCCTCCAGCACAATATGAAATTAATGGCAAAAAAGTTGTTTTCCCTAAAGATACTTCGGCTGGTGGCACTTGGATAATTCATGATGAAACAGCAGTTTTAGTCTTATTAAATGGAGCTACTGAAAAACACATTTCTACTGGAAATTACAGAAAAAGTAGAGGTTTGATTGTTCTTGAAATCATGGGAAATAACAACCCAATAGAACAATGGCAAAACATTGATTTAGAAAACATTGAACCTTTTACAATGGTCTATTTTGATGGTGAAAATTTATTTCAATGGCAATGGAATTCTATTGAAAAAACAACAAAAAAACTCCATAAAGAAGTTGCACATATTTGGTCTTCAGCTACTTTATACGAACCAGAAATTCGAACAGAACGAGCCAATTGGTTTAACCAATTTGTGCAAGAAAAAAAGGAAATCTCACCTGATGATTTATTATATTTTCATCAATTTGAACAAGCCAATAACACTGACTACGGATTGCAAATCAATAGAAAAAATCTTTTAAAAACAGTGAGTATAACTCAATGCGTTTGGCAGTCAAACACCATTGAAATGACGTATTTAGATTTACTATAACCATGAGAAAGACACAGTTACTTTGGCATAAAATTACACATTGGGAATATTGGCCGTATCAAGTTGTCTATTTACCCGTTTACTTCCAGTATGGCTATTATGCTTTGCGAATGCGTTCCTTTTTCTTCTTTAGTTTAGCCAATTCAGGATTTTCAAATGGTGGGTTTTTCACCACTTCAAAAAAGGAAATTTACAATACTATTCCAGAAAAATACTATCCAAAAACCTTATTATTTGAATCAAACACAGCGTTTGAAACAGTTATAGAAACCATTCAGAAGAAAGGAATTTCGTTTCCCGTAATTGTAAAACCTGATGTTGGGTTACGAGGAACTGCTGTAAAAAAAATAGATTCAGTGGAAGAATTAAAGAGAGAATTATCTTCCATTTCATATACTTTTTTGGTACAAGAATTAGTAAATTATCCGAATGAAATTGGTTTATTCTATGTAAAATTACCCAATGAAAACAAAGGAAAAATTACTGGAATTGTTTCCAAAGAATTTCTATCTGTCATTGGCAACGGAAAGAATTCAATCCAAGATTTGATAGTAGAAAATCCAAGATTCGCCTTCCAATTAGAAACCTTGTCAAATGATCCAAAAATTGATTTAAAGTATGTTCCTCCTATTGGTAAAAAAGTGACTTTAGTTCCTTTTGGCAATCATTGTAGAGGTGCCAAATTTATTGATGAAAGCTATTTAATTTCTGAAAAATTAACCACAACTTTTACTTCCATTTGCAATCAAATTGAAGGATTCAATTACGGCAGAATGGATATTATGTTTGATAATTTTGCCGATTTAGAAAACGGAGAAAACTTTAAAATTATTGAAATTAATGGTGTTATTAGCGAACCCACTCATATGTATGACCCAAAACATTCGCTTTTCTTTGGTTGGAAAGAATTAATTCGTCATTATAGCTTTTTATTTCAGATTGCTAAATTCGAACTAAAAAAAGGAAAAAAGCCTATTTCACATACCGCAGGGAAATTGGAATTTAAAAAGCATTTTGAGCATTTAAAGAAAATTTCTTAATACGTATTTCAAAAAAAAAGACTGCCGAAGCAGTCTTTTTAAGTATGATGTTCAGAGATTATTCTCCTTTTTCCATTCTTGCTTTTAATTCAGCTAAAGCATCGATATCACCTAAAGTTGATTTCTCAGCATTGTTGCTAGAAGAATTTGAAGAAGCAGCTTCTTTAACTACTTTCTCTTCTTCTTCACGGAAAATTGCAGTATGAGAAGCAACTACTCTTTTGAATTCTTTGTTAAATTCAATTACTTTGAAGTCAGCAGTATCACCTTTTTTCAATTTCTTTCCGTCTTCTTTTTCTAAGTGACGAGTTGGAATAAAAGCAACGATATCATCACCAAATTCAACAGTAGCACCTTTGTCAACAATTTCTCCGATTGTTCCATTGTGGATAGTTCCCACAGCAAAACCATCTTCGTATTTATCCCAAGGATTAGCAGTAGTTTGTTTGTGACCTAAAGATAATTTACGACCTTCAACGTCTAATTCTAAAACAACTACGTCTAATTTATCACCAACGTTTACGAATTCAGATGGGTGTTTGATTTTCTTAGTCCAAGATAAATCAGAGATATACACTAAACCGTCGATTCCTTCTTCTAACTCTACGAAAATTCCGAAGTTTGTGAAGTTTCTAACGATTCCATTATGTTTAGAACCTACTGGGTATTTAGCAGTGATATCTGTCCATGGATCTTGTGTCATTTGTTTGATACCTAAAGACATTTTTCTTTCTTCTCTATCAAGAGTTAAAACAACAGCCTCTACTTCATCACCAATTTTCATAAAATCTTGTGCACTTCTTAAGTGTGTAGACCATGACATTTCAGAAACGTGGATTAAACCTTCAACACCTTCAGCAACTTCGATGAAAGCACCATAGTCAGCTAAAACAACTACTTTTCCTTTTACTTTATCACCAACTTGTAAATCAGCGCTTAAAGCATCCCAAGGATGAGCGTTTAATTGTTTTAAACCTAATTGAATTCTTGTTTTCTCATCATCGAAATCAAGGATTACCACGTTTAATTTTTGGTCTAATTCAAGAACTTCGCTTGGGTGATTGATTCTTGACCAAGATAAGTCAGTAATATGGATTAATCCATCTACACCACCTAAATCAATAAACACACCATAAGAAGTAATGTTTTTAACAACACCTTCTAATACTTGTCCTTTTTCTAATTGACCAATGATTTCTTTTTTCTGTTCTTCAATATCCGCTTCGATAAGCGCTTTATGAGAAACTACTACGTTTTTGAATTCGTGGTTAATTTTAACTACTTTGAATTCCATAGTTTTGTTCACATATTGATCGTAATCGCGAATTGGTTTTACATCAATTTGAGAACCTGGTAAGAATGCTTCAATTCCAAAAACATCTACAATCATACCACCTTTAGTTCTACACTTCACAAAACCATTTACGATTTCGCCAGAATCATGAGCAGCGATAACTCTATCCCATGCTTTGATAGTTCTAGCTTTTCTGTGTGATAATACTAATTGACCTGTTCTATCTTCACGAACATCGATAAGTACTTCTACTTTATCACCTACTTTTAAGTTTGGATTGTAACGAAATTCGTTTAAAGAAATTACACCTTCTGATTTAGCGTTGATATCAACGATAGCGTCTCTATCAGTAATTCTTACTACTACTCCTTCTACAACATCTTGATCATCTGTAGATACGAAAGTTTTAGATACTAAATCTTCAAACTCTTGTAAGTTTTTTTCATCAACTGGATCGATACCTTCTTGGTAATTATGCCAGTTAAAACTCGCTAAAAATTCTTCTTGTGTTTTGTTAATTTCAGACATGCTGATTAAAAATTTGTATCCTGCGTTTTTAATGAGTTTCTTATGCAGTTTAAAAACAACAGAAGTTGTTTACATAAATAATTGATTCCTAATGGAAACTCTTCTCTGCCAAAAGGTGTGCAAAGGTACTATTAAATTTTTAATCTACAAAAACTTCGTCTTATTTTATTCGACTCATTATCAAATTGTAAACCAATTCAAATTGCTCTGTTTTACTCATGGAAGAATTATCAATTTCAACAGCATTCGAAGCTTTAACCAAAGGCGAATCTTCTCGGTTGGTATCGATATAATCTCGCTCTTGTACATTTTGCAAAACTTCTGCGAAAGTGACGTGTTGGCCTTTTTCTACCAATTCATCAAATCGTCTTTTAGCTCGTGTTTCTGCAGAAGCCGTCATGAATAATTTAAGTTCCGCATCAGGAAAAACAACTGTTCCAATGTCTCTTCCGTCCATGACAATGGCTTTTTCTTTACCCATTTCTTGTTGTTGCTCTACTAATTTAGCTCTAACTTCTGAAATTTCTGCAATTTTACTCACCAATCTTGACACTTCTAAAGTACGAATTTCTTGTTCTACACAAACGCCATTCAAATACATTTCTGCAAAACCCAATTCGGCATTGAACTGAAAATGCAGTTTTACATTTGGTAATGCTTGCACAATGGCTTCTTTATCTAAAGTATGTTCAGTTATCCATCCGTATTGCATCATAAAATAAGTCACTGCACGATACATCGCTCCAGTATCCACGTAAACATAGCCTAATTTTGCCGCTAATTGTTTGGCCAACGTACTTTTTCCTGTTGACGAAAATCCGTCTATTGCTATGGTAATTTTTTTCATGTTTTTAATCTTCTAATAACCTCTATCTCTATCCAAATCAATCATTAAACCAAACAAACTAGTATTTGCAGCCACTGTATATCTAGAATAGGAATAATCAAATTTTACTTTTCCAAAACGAATACCAACACCAACTGAAATTCCTGAAAAGTTTCTTTGGTCTACAATTCGTAATTCTTCGCCTCTTCTGAAATTGTAGCCTAAACGTAAATTAAACCCTTTTTCTGGAAACAATTCTGCACCAACAATTACGTGACGCAAAGCATTATTAAAAAAAGATACTTTTTCTTCGTTTGAACCACCATCTAAATTCCCTTCTGCTCTATTAGGATTTGAAAAGGCAATATTCCATTGTTGTAAATTTTCCAATGTCAAATGCCAGCGAATCGGAACATGCTCCATTAATTGCGAAATTCCAGCATCAATTGACAACGGTAATTTCTCATTTACATTATCATAAGGTTTGATTTGAAACCCAAGATTTCGAATGGAAATGGCATAATTGATATCATTTTTGTCATCAATATACAAAAAACCTAAATCTGTAGCAGCTCCCCAAGAATTATAAGTTTCTAAGGTAGACGATATCAGCTTTACATTGGCACCAACATACATATTTGTCCAAGGAATATTATAAGCATAGCCTAACGATAACGCCGCTTCGCTTCCCGTAAAATCAGAAGTTAAATTTCCTAATTCATCTCTTCCCTCAAAAGTTCCGTAATTGATATAACTTACACCAGCATGAAAGGTTTGCACATGTCTATCCCAAGTGTAAGCATAAGCAGCTGTTCCATAAGAAACTTCACCAAAATAACTACCATAATTGACAGCCAACCGATTGCTCATTTCTTGATTAATAGTCGCAGGATTATAAAAAGCTTGATTCACATCAAAGTCAACAACAGTAAGGACTTTTCCGCCCAAAGCTGCTTGACGAGGTGATTGTGCTAAGTTCAAAAATTGATATACGTACTTACCTCCTATTTGTCCAAAATGAGTAGTGGTAACGAATAACAGAAAAAGCACAACAAGTTTTCTTAGCATTTTTTATATAAGTGTCAAAGCTATAACGCTGATGCGAAGATAAAATTATATCATCTATATTAAAAACAAATTCCGACTAATTTACACTAGTCGGAATTCTATTTACGATTAAAACGCTTAGTTCAGCTTTTTAGCGTCTTTTACTTTCTGATTTAAAACAGCAATTTCAATTACTTCGCTCATTTTATCTACGTAATGAAATTTTAATCCTTTCAAATATTCAGGCTTGATTTCCTCAATATCTCGTTTATTTTCATGACACAAGATAATTTCTTTAATATTCGCTCTTTTGGCAGCAAGAATTTTTTCTTTAATTCCACCAACAGGCAATACTTTTCCACGTAAGGTAATTTCGCCAGTCATCGCAAGATGTTTCTTTACTTTCTTTTGTGTAAAAGTAGAAACCATCGAAGTTAGCATAGCTATTCCTGCACTTGGTCCGTCTTTTGGTGTTGCTCCTTCTGGTACGTGAATGTGAATATTATTGGTCGATAAAACTTCTGGATTAATTCCTAATTTTTCCGAATTAGATTTAATGTATTCCAATGCAATAGTTACGGATTCTTTCATCACAGTTCCTAAATTCCCTGTCATGGTCATAGTTCCTTTTCCTTTGGAAATAGTAGATTCAATAAATAAAATATCACCACCAACGGATGTCCAAGCCAAACCAGTTACTACTCCAGCCACATCATTATCTTCGTATTTATCACGCTCCATTCTTGGTGCTTTCAATATGGAAACAATATCTTCATCCGAAACTTTAACATTATAAGGTTCTTCCATTGCGATTGATTTTGCTGCATGACGCACCAATTGGGCAATTTTTTTCTCTAAACCACGAACACCCGATTCTCTAGTGTAACCCACCACCACTTTTTCCAATTGTTTTTTTCCAATTTGCAAATGTTCTTCGGTTAAACCGTGTTCTTTCAATTGCTTTGGTAATAAATGTTTTCTAGCAATTTCCACTTTTTCTTCAATGGTATAACCCGACATATTGATGATTTCCATTCTATCACGAAGCGCAGGTTGAATGCTCGATAAACTATTAGAAGTTGCCACAAACATTACTTTTGACAAATCAAATCCAATTTCCAAGAAATTATCATGGAATTCTGAATTTTGTTCTGGGTCTAAAACTTCCAACAAAGCAGAAGATGGATCACCATTGAAACTTGTTGATAATTTATCAATTTCATCCAAAACAAAAACAGGATTGGATGTTTTCGCTTTTTTAATACTTTGGATAATTCTTCCAGGCATAGCACCAATATAGGTTTTTCTATGACCACGAATTTCCGCTTCATCACGCATTCCACCTAAAGAAACACGTACATATTCTCTTCCCAAAGCTTCTGCAATTGATTTTCCAATGGAAGTTTTACCAACTCCTGGAGGTCCATACAAGCACAAAATAGGTGATTTCATGTCGTTTCGCAATTTCAAAACTGCCAAATGTTCGATGATACGTTGCTTCACATCTTCCAAACCGAAATGGTCTCGATCTAAGATTTTTTGGGCGCGTTTTAAATCAAATTTATCTTTGGTATATTCGTTCCAAGGTAATTCTAAAAACAATTCAATATAATTGCGTTGCACCCCAAAATCAGGCGAATTTGGATTGGTACGTTGCAATTTAGAAACTTCTTTCTCAAAATGTTGGGCTACTTTTTCATCCCATTTTTTGGTTTTTGCTTTCTGACGCATTTCTTCAATTTCAGCTTCATACGAAACGCCACCCAATTCTTCTTGAATGGTTTTCATTTGTTGCTGCAAGAAATATTCACGTTGTTGTTGGTCTAAATCGAAACGCACTTTAGATTGAATGTCGTTTTTCAATTCCAATTTTTGCATTTCCAAATTCATGAAACGCAGCGTTTCTAACGCTCTATCTTTCAAATTATTAATCGAAAGCAACCCTTGTTTGTCTGCAACCGATAAATTCATATTGGAAGAAACAAAATTGATTAAGAAAGGCGAACTTTCAATATTTTTAATAGCAAAAGTAGCTTCCGTTGGAATATTCGGACTTTCTTTAATGATTTCGATAGCCAAATCTTTGATTGAATCTACAATAGCATTGAATTCAACATCTGTTTTCTTTGGACGAACTTCGTTAAACTCTTTGATTGTTGCTTTCAAATAAGGATCTTCTTGTGTAAAAGTATCGATTTCGAAACGTTTTTTTCCTTGAAGAATTACAGTGATATTACCATCAGGCATTTTTAGCACACGGATGATTTGAGCTACCGTACCAATGTGATGCACATCAGCTGGCGTGGGTTCTTCCACACTTTCATCGATTTGAGAAACTACACCAATTACTTTTCCGGCGGTATTAGCATCGTTAATCAATTTTATAGATTTATCTCTTCCAGCAGTAATTGGAATAACTACTCCAGGAAAAAGCACTGTATTTCGTAAGGGTAAAATAGGTAAATCGTCCGGTAAGGCTTCATTATTCATTTCTTCTTCATCTTCAGGCGTCAATAATGGAATTAATTCAGCATCCGATTGCAACTCTTGAAGTGACAGATTGTCTAGCGTAAGTATTTTTTGGTTTGGCATATTGTAAAATAAGTCATTTTGTCATTAATTCTATTTACAAATGTATTAGAATTTATTCAAAACACTGATTAACACCATCATAAATAAATCCTAATAAATTGAATAATATTAGGTTCAAGATTTATGCCATAAAAAAACCCGAAAGTGAATTCGGGTTGATTTTTTTTTAGAAAAGCGTGTAATCTACAAGATTAGTAACTATATTCACTCCGGTTGAAGTGGTGATTGTTTTAATAGGGCCAACTCCTTTAGCATACCACAATTCATAGGTCAACTCTGTCGTTGGAAGTCCAAAAGAAGTTGATGTTTGATTAATCCGAACTTTAATTACATTGTTAAATGTTTCCCCTTCCACCACTTCGGTAACATCCTTAGCTAATATTGTTCCGGTGTAAGTTGTATTCATGGTTACTGCAGGAAATCCTGAAAAGGAAGTAGTTTGTGAATATGTCCCGTTCCATGTTCCACCCACGTTTAGATTGTCTATTAAAGCGATTTGTTCATAACCAGTTTGAGTACCCGTCATACCTCCAGCATTGATTACAATATCGTCTGTTTTGAGGTAATACACTCCATTGTTTTTATTTAACCATGTTGTTACCGTACCAGAAGATGAAGTTCCACTACCTGACTGTGGCGCAAATTTATAGTACAATCTTCCATTAAAAGTTCCTGTACCAATAATTTTTAAGGGGTCAACGGGTGTGCCATTTTGTTCTAAGTGCCAAATATTATTAATTGCTGTTGGCCAATAATCTAAGGTATTTGATCCTGGACCTCCAGAATTTCCGCCTCCAGGGTTATTACTATCTACTTCACCAATAAGTGTGGAATCAATTGGCTCCACATTATCACATGATAACATAGAAAATACAGCAATAAACACTGTGGCAACTAAACTAATTTTTTTCATTCTTTTGTTATTTTTGGTATAATTTTTTCAAATATAATAATTTATTTATTTTTCACTCTTAAAAGTAATAAGAAACCAATTACAAAAAATACAATCAAAAACAAAATAGCATCTTGAGATTTTCCTGTTTCATTGGTAACAAACCCATAAATGGATAATCCAATCACAATTCCGATTTTTTCTGCCACATCATAAAAACTGAAGAAAGAAGTAGTGTCTATAGTATTTTCTGGAATTAATTTGGAATAAGTAGAACGAGATAGTGATTGAATACCGCCCATAACCAATCCAACCGCAGCTGCCGCAATATAAAAGTCATTGGGAGTAACCACAAAATAAGCATAAGTACAAATGATAATCCAAAGAAAATTAATGAACATCAATGTTTTAATATTTCCAAAAGCAGCAGAAGCCTTTGATGTAGTCCAAGCTCCTAAAATAGCAATTAATTGAATTAATAAAATACTCATAATTAAACCAGTAGTTCTGTCTGCATCACTTCCCCAAGCCACCTCTTTTTCACCAAAATAGGCTGCAATAATCATTACCGTTTGTACGGCCATACTATAAACAAAGAAAGCGCCTAAATAACGTTTTAGTGATTGTAATTCTTTGATTTGGTGCCAAACTTTTCGCAATTCTTTAAACCCATTAAAAACGATGTTTTTTTGAAGTTTGTTTCCGTTTTTGGTATCTGGCAAATAATAATAGGTGTATTGACTAAATCCTATCCACCAAATTCCTACTAATAAAAAGGAATATTGCATCATTTGTAATTTATGCTCATCTGGAACAAGCATTACCATAGCTAAATTTATCACTAATAAAACTACACTCCCAATGTACCCCAAACTGAATCCTTTGGCACTAATTTGATCTTGTTGTTCAGGATACGCTATATCAGGCAAATACGAATTATAGAAAACCAAACTTCCCCAAAAACCAATCAATGCAGTTAGATAAGTAAAAAGCCCAAAATAAATATTTTCCAACTGAAAAAAGAACAACAACATACACGAAATAGCGCCCATATAACAGAAAAACTTCAGAAAAAACTTCTTGTTACCCATGTAATCTGCAATTCCGGATAATAAAGGTGAAAGTATCGCAATAATGACAAAACCTAAAGCAGTTGTATAACTAATAATGGATTCACTTTTTATATCAAACCCAAATAATTCGTATGATTCAATGTTTTTTGCTCTAAACAAAGCACCATAATACAACGGAAAAATAGACGATGAAATAACCAAAGCATATACCGAATTTGCCCAATCATAAAACGCCCAAGCATTTAAAAGTTTTGCACTTCCTTTTTCAAAATTTGCCATAAAATAAATAAAAAAGCTGCCCTTAATTGAGCAGCTTCGAAGATATAATTTTTTTTCTAATTACTTAAATACTACGCCAAATTTTGCAGCTTCAGCCTTTGCTTGTGGAACTAGCGCAGTTAAATCATCAATTCTTGATTGATTACTTGGGTGTGTACTCAAAATTTCTGGTGGCGCTTGTCCTCCAGAAGCTGCTGACATTCTTTCCCAAACATGAACAGCATTGATAGGATCATAACCTGCAATAGCCATTAATATAATTCCAATTCTATCTGCTTCCGTTTCGTGTTTTCTACTAAATGGTAACATGCCACCCACTTGCGAACCAAAACCGTAAGCTTGCATAATCATAACTTGAGTTTGAGGGTCGCTATTGCCAACAGCAACTTGTGTACCCAAAGCTCCCAATTGTTGCAACAAACCAGCACTCATTCGCTGTTGACCATGATTTGCTAAAGCATGTGCAACTTCGTGTCCCATAACGGCAGCAATTCCAGCATCATCTTTACAAATTGGTAAAATACCCGTGTAAAAAACGATTTTTCCCCCTGGCATACACCAAGCATTCACTTCTTTGCTATCCACTAATTTATATTCCCATTGGTAACCATCTAAATAACCCGCATGACCATTGGCATTCAACCATCGTTCTGAAGCCGATTTAATTTTCATTCCAATATTCTCAATTCGTTTGGCATCAGCAGTTCCCGTTACCACTTTATTTTCTGAAAGAAATTGGTTGTACTGCTGGAATGAAGTTGGGAAAATTTGGCTATTGGGCACTAATGCCATCGTACTTTTTCCTGTAAAAGGATTCTTTGCACAGCTAAATAATAAAGCTAACAAAAAGAGTAAAACAAATTTTGATTTATAGTTCATAAGAGTAAATTTTTATGATGCAAAATTAATTAAAACAATTTATTTTGTTACAAACTGAACGATTTTTTCGTGTGACAATACTTCAAAAAGCGTAAATAATAGTAATTTAGCACAAAAAAAAGATGCCAAATCACAAAAGAACAAAAAACGTATCTGAAATTCCAGCAATTATAAAATATACAGCAAAAGCTTTACAAACAGTTTCTACAAGATTGACGGTCAATTTTGCTAAAACACTTTTTACAACCCCAATAAAATACAAATTACCCAAGCGTGAGCTAGAAATGGATAAAAACTCCGTTCAAGACTTTTTGAATATTCCATCAATAGATAAAAAAATCATGACCTATTCTTATGGAAATGCACCAAAAAAAGTTTTATTGGTTCATGGCTGGAGCGGACGTGGTACACAATTAGTAAAAATTGCAGATAAAATGCTAGAAATGGGCTACAGCACTATAAGTTTCGACGCACCTGCTCACGGAAAATCTCCAGGAAAGCAAACACTCATGATTGAATTCATAGAATGCATCTTAGAAATTGACAAAAAATATGGTCCGTTTGAATTTGCAGTTGGACACTCTCTAGGTAGTATGTCAATCCTAAACGCAGTAAAACAAGGGTTACTAGTCAAAAAAATAGTTTTAGTTGGCAGTGGTGATAGTGTAAACGATATTGTAACAGACTTTATCAAAAAACTAGAATTACAGCCAAAGATTGGCGAAAAGATGAAAGCAATATTTGAGAAAAAATACAATGAAGAAATGGAGAATTTTTCTTCCTACAAAGCCGCCGAAAATATCAAGATTCCAGCCTTAGTTATACACGACAAAGACGATGAAGATGTTCCTTACACAGCAGGAGAAAACATTCACAAACACCTCAAAAAAAGCCAATTAATACTCACTCAAGCATTAGGTCACCGAAAAATACTTGGTGATAAAAAAGTAATCCAACACATAGCTAACTTTTTAAAAGAGTAAGAACATCATCCGGCTTCAAAAGAGTCGGATTTTTTTTTGGGCGTTCCTGTTTGCTTCGTGCCTTGCAATGACAGGTCGGGCTATCCGCACTCGCTTTTTATAAAAAACTTTTAGAAGTTTTTCATAAAAGAGCTCAAACAATGCTCCTATCCCTAACGC